>WNFX01004397.1_pt1 | contig 15021 bp, 10 predicted proteins | sample 5400111 | NCBI WGS metagenome assembly WNFX01 (sample SAMN13153363, study PRJNA577476) | soil metagenome | isolation source: 40 cm soil or saprolite under grassland replicate 1 | place: USA:California | collected 2016-06-15 | reverse complement strand
CCAGTCTGCTTGCTTTCTCAGCTTCAACTCAGAGAGCCATAGTATGCTTATGTTTGGTTAGGCAACAAGCGTTTCCTCAAGTGCATAGCAAGACCGAGAGCAGAGCCTTCCTTGCAACGGGCTTGATGCCCAGCAGAAGTCCTTTGCCAATGACCTTGCGGAAGTCTTTTTACTGTAGAGTTCACATGGGTAAGATAGGCCTTGCCTTGAACGACAATGCAGAAAGGGGATCATATAATAGCACAGGACACGGCTCCCTTTGTTCGCAGGTCTATGATAACTACAACATTCGTGCCTTTCGTCACACATCTTTCACTAGCAAGTACAAGGAGAAGATTTTATGTCAAAACAGAACATCTTGATCCATCTTCCAGCAGGCGAAGGCAAATCGATCCAGATGGGTCCCGATGAAGTGCTCCTGTTCAAGGCAGTAGGTGAGGAGACTAACGGAGTGCTTGATTGCCTTGAGGTAAAGGCTGCGCCAAAAGCTGGGCCACCTGAACATATCCATCACCAGAACGATGAGGCGTTCTACATTCTGGAAGGTGAATTCATGGTCAAATTTGGTGCCCGCCTGCTCAAGGCAACTTCAGGAACCTTTTGCTTCGTTCCCAGGGGGATAGCCCATACCTGGCAAAACGTGGGCATGCAGCCAGGCAGAATGCTCGTCACCTGCACACCCGGTGGGATGGATGGCTACTTTAAAGAATTAAGCCAGGTGTCCTCACTCCTGGACATGAGTCAGGTGTTGCCCATCGTTCAGAAGTACCACACAGAGGTGGTTGGGCCACCGCTCGGACTTTAGCCCTCGGAGTACTCGCTGCACTCGTGGACGGCGAGGAATGCCTTCTGCAAGTGCTCGTCTTCGATCGCGTTGGCAAGCACTTGCCCAATCCTGACAGTATGTGCAAAGGCTTGGCGAACCTGTTGCTCCCCTCGCTACCTCCTGGTGTAGTTCTTCCCAAGGCTCTTCCCCAAATGGGTATTGGTGGCGAATTGTAAAACTGAGCATGATTCTTAACTTCTCTCTGTATAGTCCCCGCTTGATTTTTGATTTCGCCACCAATACCAAATGAAGTGAGCCTGATTGCTTTGAAAGGCTTTTGTAACCAAAACTTCTGCCACTCTTGCTCACTAGGAATGAGATGCTGGTTCTCCTTCCCAGCTTTAAGCAAGCGAGATTATTTATTTTGGAGATGAGCTTGAAAAACGCACCAAACTCCAGTTCAATCTACACTTACTCTCATGCTCTCCTTGAAGGGAAATTAGGGCTATAGCATACAGCGGGCCGGGAGGAACCGCTGGTGCAAAAAGAAGCTAATTCGTTGTCCCACACCATCTCCATGTACCTTTGACCATGGATCATCATCGAGCTCTCTTCTTGACGGTCTGCTTGCAGACCGGTCTGAGACCACATCGGTCAGGCAGCCGGCAAGAAACGGTGTTGTAAGTAGGCAAGCCCAGCTCGACCATAGGCTTGCCGTTTGATGAGTTTGAGACGGTTGATATGCCCTTCCACTGGTCCTGTACTGTAGGGAAGCGTCAATCCTGCTAGGATCGCTGGTTTATCCCGCTCGAGACTGCGAGCAAAGGTGACGAATTCTCGGATGTGAGATGCATGCACGCCTTTGAGCCAGGTATCAAGTCCCTCACCGCTGTGATGGCGAATAAGATGCAAGAAGCCGTGGGTTAGCTCCCGTGCTTGCGCGAGAATATCATCCATCTGCGTGATCCGATCCAGTTGCTCTTGTGCCTTCGGACTCAGTGTCTCAGGACGGGCCACCATCCACCCGATAACCTGCCCGGGAGTCACGTCTTCGAAGGGTGAGCGAGGAACTGACCCAGACGATGTGGGCCATTCCAGTTTCCGTGGATGCCCCCGCCAAAGAGCCAGACGTCGATACACGCTGCGGCTCGATCCCGTGTAGCCCTGGGTCTTCAACTCCTCCCAGAGACGCGTGCCGTTATGCTCCCCAGCCTCCCATCGCTCCCGCAGATATCGTGTCGACCAGTCGAGCGGGCTGCGTCGCGGTTTGCGAGGTCCCGCATAGGCACCATGTTCGTGTGCCAACCAGCGCTGTATCGTCCGTTGCCTAACACCCAGCCGTTTGGCAATGGTTCCTGTTGGAACACCTGCCCTTTGGAGGGCGAGCACCTGCTGATAACGTGCTTCACCAGCAGGTTGGCGGGGCTGAGGTACCCGAGGAGAAACGGGGGCGGGCTCGGGTGGCAACTCAGCTTCGCCCACTGCTCCGGTCAGTTGTTTCCAGCGTCTGGAAACGACTTTATCCAGGTATTCCGTCAGATTTTTGGCGAGGTGCCAGCGATCGGCCACGTGCGAGGCTTGGGGAAGGGCCTCGGTAATAGCGGCAGCAAACTCCTTACTCCGATCTCGCGCAACAATGGTGATGGTGGGGTAGCGCTTGAGCCATTGTGCGACGGTCTTCTGTGAGCGATCAGCAAGCAGAGCAATCGGTCGGTTCCGTTCGAGATCCACGACGATGGCTCCATAGCGCTTGCGGCGCTTCCAGGCCCACTCATCTATCCCAATGATGTGAGGCGTAATGATAGGAGGGAGAGCCAGGGCGTGCAAAAAGCGCAAGATCGCTCGTGAGGTCACCTGGATGCCCAAGAGATTGGCACTGCGGACTCCTGCAGCTCCCCCTTGCTCCCGACCAAGTTGACCGAGAAAGTGCCGGAGCCCAAAGGTGTAGCGACCATTGGGCGAAGTCACCTGGGGGAGCCGCTCGGTGAAGATACGCCGCGGACAGGTCGGCTGCTTACAGTAAAACTTGCGCACGTGCAGACGCAAGATGACCTGTCTGGTCTGCACAGACAGATCTTTGATGGTGCGCTCATAACGACTATGGACGTGGTGAGCGGAAGTTCCACAGACCGGACACGCAGCAGTACGCGTGACTCGTTCACACATGAGGATCAGGCACTTTTTCTCCCTCTGAGATGAGAGAAGCCGGAAGCCACGCAGATGCGGAAAAAGAGCAGAGAAAGACAACGAGATACCCTTTCGAGATGTGCAGAGGCAAAAAGATCTTTACCCTCTTATTTTATCACATCAGCGTCTCTTTTGGAACAAGCGTTCTCCACCAAACCAGTCGGAGAACCATTTTATATGTCAATCAACAGTTCTCGTTGCTCCTAGAGTGGAGCAATCGTAACGGTGAGACGCCGGAGATCTGGCCCGGACCGGAGTGACGATTATGAGGAACAAGAAGAGAGCTGCCATTACTGGTAGTCCTCTTTTCGGCGCATTAGCACCTCATGTACACGTTGCTGATAGTAGGGAAGTCGCTCAATTCCCTGGCGCTCATCATCTCTTGTTGCATGGCCCAGAGTATGGAGCATTTCCTTCTCCATAGCCGATGCATCGAACAGGGAGAAAGAGTAGGCATCCCTTTTGCATGAAACGTTCCACGTGCTGAAAGCACCAGCGAAACACGTGGAGACGAACCGAGATCGAACAAGAGAGCTTTGTTGAGGAAAGAAGCTCCGCTGCAGCTCTGCCTTCGCTTCCAGAATTGCCTACAATGTCGTCGTAGCGCGTATCCGCTCCTCTCACCCTGACTGCTTACACCAACCAAGATGTTTGTCTCTCGTCTTCCCTCATCCATCACCATTTCTCTATTGACAGCATCGATAACTGCCATATAGAATGCGCAAAGAACCCCATGTATATGGATTGATGACGTTATTTTTTTGAGCTGTGGCTTGAAGTGAGAATAAACAGCCTGCTCGCTGGGAAGGGTATGACGATGATGCTCCTGGCAGGCTCGAATTGAATGATATCAAACCACTACCTCAATAAGCAAAGGGCAGGGAGATATGGACGAAATAAGCCTATCACTTCAGTTGCCTCTCGATAAAGATGGGTTCTTGCGCAGGGAATGTCCTCACTGTGGAAGGCAGTTTAAGCAATGGCAAAGCGCAGACGACGCAATGCAGGAATCTCCAGAAGCATACTACTGCCCGTATTGTTCTGCTTCAGTGGAGGCAGATAACTGGCATACAGCACAACAGCTAGAGTATATCCAGCAGCAGGCGATGGCAGAGATTGTAGGGCCGAACCTGTACAGACTCCAAGAGCAGCTAGAACAGGCCAGCCAAAGCGGCCTGTTTCGTCTAGAGATGACCTCTCCTGCGCTGGTGGAGCCGGAGCCGCTCCTGGAATTCGACGACATGATACGGCTAGAGTTCCCTTGCCATGTAGGAGAGCCAATCAAGGTTGATGAGCAGTGGGATCAGGAAGTGGCTTGTGTGATGTGTGGTACCCGTTACCCAATAGATGAAGTCCGGACCCTCTCAAGAGAAGAAGTAGGTGAAAAACTGCGTATGGAGCAAGAAGAAAGAGTACATCCTCCCGTTTTTGTCAGCCATGCCAGCGAGGACAAAGATCGTTTTGTGACAGCGTTTGCTACAAAGCTGCGTGCCAGTGGTATCGACGCCTGGCTCGACAAGTGGGAGATACAACCCGGCGACAGCCTGGTGGATAAGGTATTTGAAACGGGTATTAGAGCTGCACAGATCGTGGTCATTATCCTTTCGCGCAATAGCATCAAGAAGCCCTGGGTAAAAGCGGAGGTGGAGGCCAGCATTGTGAAAAGGATCGAGGAGGGCATCAGGATTATTCCTATCGTCCTGGATGACCTTGTCGGCGGCGAGATACCAACCGCCTTGAAGCCAATACTCTACGTGAGAATTCCTGATCTCCAGAACTACGATGCAGAGCTGAAGCGCATCATTGATACGATTTATGGGTACAGCGACAAACCCGCTCTGGGTTCCGCGCCTGCCTACATTCAAAATCCTATCGGGCAGGTACCTGGCCTCAGCAGGGTAGATAGCTTGTTACTCAAAATGGCAGGCGACAAAGCTATAGAGAATGGACAGCGTTTCAACATAAACACACAAGAGATGCTTAGCCAGGCTGCACAGCAGGATATATCGCCCTACCAGTTCTACGAATCGCTGACTGTACTCGACGATAGCCATCATCTTGAATTGGAGCGTAGCTCATACACTGAGCCGAGCGATCCCAAGCTACGGGAAATGGTAAGAGGCGGAGTCCCATTCTTTTCTATCACTCTCGATGGTTTTGAGAAATACGCAAAGGCCTATATTCCTGAGTACAAGGCTATCGTCAGAGATGTACACCTCCAAATCGTCAATGAGGGCAAAAGTGATAGTGCCTCAATAGCTTCCGCCATCAAGCAGCCTCTGATGGTTGTTGAACACGTTCTAGAACTCTTGGACCGACGCGGAGAGATAAGAATGCTACAAGAATTCAATGGGGGGATTACGACGCGCTTTATGAATCCCTCCCCGCGGCTGAGACGCCGCTTGGAACAATGGGATGCAGCCTCTGGGAATGGCCGTAGCTGAAAGTGGCTCACAGGAAGGAGGAGCAACGATGCCGAAGTTGACGAGTGTGGCCGTTTCGTTGAAACTGCCATTTCTTGGCGACATTAATGGGACCTGGGAACCTGACGAGACCGAGCAGCGAGCAGCCTGGGAGATGTATGTGGAATTGGTGACGCGCGTCTCGCTGGTGGAGCTGCAACCTGTCGAGGGATTACTCCATGAAGCGTTAGCTTCGCTGTATACCCTCTTTGACAGCACCCGGAAAATTCTGCGGGAGTATGGCCCTGCAGTCGCACGCCCAAAGGGTGAAGGTGAGCTTTCGTTTGGTTACTTGGCGATAGCGATCATCAATTGTGTGATTCGCCCGCTGCTCGCGAAGTGGCATCCCAAGCTCTTACATTATCAGAGCGTGCAGGTGGGTACGAGTGCTTCGATCCTGTATGAACAACAATGGGAAGACACCGATCAGCTCCGCCAGGAGTTAAATAACGTGCAAGGCATCCTCAGAGAGTACGCAGGCCTTCTTGCTCAAATAGCGGAAGTGCCACCGTTAGTGCTCTCGCCGCTGGTACCCTGATGAAGAGGTCGCATTCGCTCGTTCTAGACCTGATTGGGTCAGCTATCAATTGCCCATTGACATTCGATAGCTCATCGGCTAAGCTTCGCTGTACCTGTGACTCCTCCGGGTATCCAGCACTGGAAGATGGAAGAAGGATTTTCGCCTATGCCAACTCGCGCTTCTGCCCAACCCGCTCTTGCCAGGCGTGACCTGGAGGCGTGCATCGATGCGCCCTCTGTTTTTACGCTGTTCCGCAAGCTTCGCTACCCTGTCGAGGAGATGCCTGTTGCTGTGCCGCTCGATGAAGGCGATCTGCCTGGCGGCCTGCGCGATGGTATTGCGGCACGCTATCCGGTGGCCCAGATGGGCGGTGTGCGCCCTGGCGACCCGCTGGTTTCGGTGACGCTCTTTGAACTGAGAGATCAGACCCGCAAAAGCGAGCTGATTCGCGGCATCGCCCAAGCCTGGACCCGCCGCTTCTTGGGTGAGCATCTGCTGGTCTTTGCGGTCGGGGGCCAGCCGGACCAGGGGACGTTTGAGCAACTGGCTTTTGTGAATACGCGCCGCCTGGGTGCAGGTGCGCAGGTGCGCATCAAATTGCATAAGCTGCTGGTGGAACGGCGCAGTCCCACGCGCCACGATCTGGACACGCTCAATCGCATCGTGCTACCACCAGGCGGCCTATCCGCGGAGCAGCTCTACCAGACACAGTGCGAAGCCTTCAACGTCGAACGTCTCACCGATACCTTCTACCGTGAGTACACCCGGCGCTTCCGGGCGGCGCAGCAGCGCATCAAGCAGGAAAACTTGGCCATCGCCGCGTTTTCCGATCCCACACGGCTGCATACCTTCACCCAGCGGCTCTTTGGCCGACTGATGTTCCTCTATTTTTTGCAGAAGAAGGGCGCACTCAACGGCGATCACCAGTTTATCAAAAGCTGGTACGAGGAAGCGGTGCGACAAGAGGAGAATTTCTATCGGGGCGTTTTGGAGCCGCTCTTCTTCGACACGCTCAACCGGCCCCGACCGGAGGCGCAGTCGCGCTTTGGCCGGGTGCCCTACCTCAATGGTGGCCTGTTTGCCCCGGACGAAGATGATCATGTCGGCACCGTCGTGCTCGCCGACGTCCTCTTTGATACCCGGCATCCCGAAGGGCTGCTCTACTTCCTGGAGAACCACAACTTCACTATTGAGGAGGATACCCCGCTCGAGGTGGAGGTAGCGCTCGACCCGGAGATGCTGGGCAAGGTGTTTGAAAACCTGCTGGAGGAAGAGGAGCGCGGCCAGAGCGGCACCTTCTATACCCCGCGTCCGGTCGTGGCCTTTATGTGTCGTGAGGCCCTGGCTGCCTATCAGACCCGCGAGGTACATCTCACAGGCGAGCCGCTGGGCTGGCTGCTGGACGAGGCAGAGACTGGCGAACCAGTGCGTGATGCGCACGGCCAACCACTCTTGAACACGCACAGTCTGCCACGGACCCTCCGTGAACGGGCGGACCGGGCGCTGGAACAGGTGCGTGTGCTCGATCCCGCCGTGGGTTCCGGTGCTTTTCTACTTGGTATGCTTGCGCTCCTTGTAGGTGTGCGACGGACACTCTTCCGTGTGGGAGGCGTCTCAGTGGAGCAGCAAACGCCTCTGGTAGAAGGCTGGAAGCGCAATTTTATCCGCGACTGCTTATACGGGGTGGACATCAAGCGCGAGGCCATTGAGATTGCCCGGCTGCGGTTCTGGCTCTCGCTGGTGGTGGACGCCGACCCCTTCGAGATGGAGCCGCTGCCCAACCTCGATTTCAAGCTGATGGCCGGCGATTCTCTGATTGAGACCATCAATGGCACGACGATTTATCCAACACGCCCGATAGATGGCAAGACTTACCAGCTTGCCCTGGTGGAAAGCGAGACCCAGCGGCTGATTCACCGGTTGCGCGAACTGAAGGATGAATTCTTCCAACCAGCTGGCGATAGACCCGCCAGTGCGATCAAACAGGAGATTGTACGGGCTGAGCGCGAGGTCGTGATGGAGGCGCTGCGAGAACGAGAGCAGCAGAGTCAGGAGCGGCTCAACCATCTGAGCAAATCGTTGGTGAGCGTATTACCCACGCAGACCAAACGTGCCGAGATCGAGACGCTGCACCGCGACATCCAGACCACTCAGCAGGCGATGGCCGACTTGGAGGCGGGCCGGACCTTGCCGCTCTTCCTCTATCGGCTGCAATTTGCAAGCGTCTTTGAGGAGAAGGATGGCTTTGATATCGTTATCGCCAACCCACCTTATGTCCGTCATGAGCGCATCCCCCAGGAGACGCTGCGCATGCTGCGGGCGGCCTACCCCGCAGTGCAGCATGGCATGGCCGATCTCTACGTCTATTTCTATGCCCGCGCTCTGGAATTGCTCCACGAGAACGGGACGCTGGCCTTCATTTCCTCCAACAAGTTCTTCCGTGCTGGCTATGGCAAGAGCCTGCGTGACCTGTTGACCGGCCAGACGCAGGCACAGATTATTCTGGACTTTGGCGACGCTCCGGTCTTTGATGCTGCCGCCTATCCCTGCATCGTGCTTGCTGCCAAAGGCAAGCCTGCCCCGGATCACGCCTATCGCGGGCTGATGGCGGATAACCATATTGATCTAGAGAAAATTACCATCATCTTTGATAGTGCAGCTCAGATGCTGCTCCAGACATCGGGCGTGCAGCCGCCTGCCAGTAACAGTAGTATAGCAGCACTGATAGAGAAGTTAATGGGTGAAGGTAAACCCTTGAAGGAGTACGTCAAAGGGCGGCTCTATCGAGGCATCGTAAGCGGCTTGAATGAAGCGTTTGTGGTTGACCAATCTACCTATGATCAGTTGATGGTTGAAGACTCGCGTAATACGGAAATAATTAAGCCTTTCCTGCGTGGACGTGATTTAAATCGATACGCTATTCATAACCCTCATTTGTTTCTTCTTTATGTTGGCTGGAACTGCCCAATCTTAGAGTATCCGGCTGTACTGGCTCAATTAGAGCGCTATCATAAGCAGCTAGCTAACCGTCCAGAGGTTAAACAAGGCCGTGTTCCCTGGTTTGCGCTCAGCCGTTATGCAGCAGACTATAATACCGAATTCGATTGGCCTAAGATTGTGTATCCAGAGCTTGCATCAAGGGCAGAATTCTCTTTTGACCTATCGGGGTCATATCTCGATAGCACCGTTTATTGCATCCCGACGAGAGATAAATATCTCATGGCCATTTTGAATTCCAGCTTACTGGATTTCCTCCTTATGCATCTGTCGCCAGCAGTACGGGGCGGCTTCCACAGATATAAAAGAGAATATATGTGGCATCTGCCCATTGTCGAGCCATCTTTAGAAGATCTGGCACGGTTGGAGACACTAATAGACCAGTTACAGACCTTGGGCGGCCAGGGACCACAGGCCGAGGCGCTAGAGCGCGAGGTGGACGCGATTGTCTACTGGACCTATGGCCTCTCAGGGGAGGAGATCGCCGAAATCGAGCGCTGGCACGCCGAGCGCCAAGCGCAACGGGGTGCAGGCCGACGCGGACAGCGGATCGTTGTGGATGAGGAGATAGAGGAGACAGAAGCATGACCTATTTCCCGCCGGACATTATTGATAATGTCACCACGATCTTTGCCGAAGCACTAGAGCAAACCATTCTCAAGGCAGACCAGCGCCGACTGGACATTGCCACTGGCTATTTTGCCCCGGAGGTCTGGCGCATTGTCGGCAGCGCCCTTGCCGAATTGCAAGCCTTGCGCCTGCTGCTCGGCGAGCGCCCAGAGGTGCCCATGGGCGGGCCGAAGACCATTGACCTGCGCCGCTACTACCGTGCCAAGATCGCCGACGATCTGGCCCGGCTCACCTTCGATCGCCAGCACGGCGAACTGGTGGACGCACTCCTGGCGTTTCTGGAGCGCGAGAATGTGCAGGTGCGGCTGTTCAGTGGCCCCTTCCTGCACGCCAAGGCGTATATCTTTGATCGGATTAGCTTTGTGGGCTCCGGCAATTTCACCCCTTCCGGGCTGACGCGCAACTCTGAATTGATGCTCACCAGCATGAGCCAGGCGACAGCTTCGGGGTTGCGTGAGTGGTTCGGGGGGAAGTGGATGCAGGGCGAGGACTATAAGCCTGATCTCATCGACACGTTACGTGCCTCCAAATTTGGCTCCAAGTCCTACACTCCCTTTGAGGTCTTTATGAAGGCGCTCTACGAATACTTCAAAGAGCGCATCCAGCTTTCGCAGGACCGCGCGGCCACGGTGGATCTGGCACGCTTCCAGGAAGAAGGGAAAGCCGAAGCGATCCGGTTGCTCGATAAATGGGGCGGCGTGCTGGTCGCTGATGCCGTGGGCCTGGGCAAGACGTATATCGGCCTCTCCCTGCTGGAGCGCGAACTGCTCACCAATCGCAAGCGTGGGCGAGTGCCGCGTGGCCTAGTCATCTGCCCGGCGCAACTGCGCGAGCTGGTCTGGCGTCCACGCCTGGTCGAGTATGGCATCCCGGTGGTGGATGTGCTGAGCCAGGAAGAGATTGGCCGTGCCGACTTTGACTGGAAACGCTATCGCGACCTGGATGTTGTGCTCCTCGATGAGAGCCATAATTTCCGCAACCCCGGCACCAACCGCTATCGCAATCTGATGAAGCTGCTGACCGGGGGCCGGCGCAAGCGCGTGATCTTGATGACCGCGACTCCGGTCAATAACAGCCTCTATGACTTCTATCACCAGTTGCTGCTGCTGGCCAGGGGCGATGAGCGCTTCTATCGCCCGATGGGCATCAGCAGTCTGCGCTCGTACTTCAAAGCTGCGATGGACGGAGGGCTTGAAATCTTTGACCTGCTGGAGGAGACGACCGTGCGCCGCAGCCGCGCCGATATTCGACGTCGCCAGGCTGCTGGTGAAGAGGTGATTGTCAGCGGTAAGCCCGTACACTTCCCAGAGCGGGTGCTGGAGCGGATTGATTACGACCTGGACGGCACCTACAAGGGCCTCTATCACGAGATCACCGATGCGCTTGAGCGGTTACACCTGGTGGCCTACAATCTCGCTGCCTATGCCCGCACGAAAACCAAAGCGACCGAGCAAAACGAACAGCGCAACACTGCTCTGATTGCTCTCATGAAGATGCTCTATCTCAAGCGCCTGGAAAGCTCTGCCGCTGCTTTCGAGGGGAGCATCAAGCGTCAGGTCTCCTTCCAGGGCGGTTTTCTCAAGATGCTCCGTGAGGGTAGGCTTCTGGATGCCGCCAGCTACCGGAAGCTGCTGGCGATTGAAGCCGATGAGGAGCGCCCGGAACGTGCCGAAGAGGTCATCGGTGCGCTCGCTCCGGTCTCGCCAAACGACTACCAGATGCAGCGCATCGAAGATGGCGTGAACCACGATATCACCGTGCTCGAGAGTATCCTTTACCTGCTCAAGAAAGCCCGCGAGGGGGATGCAGGTGAGGACGGCGACGATAAGCTGCGCCAGATCAAAACGGCGCTCTCCGGACCGCTCAAAGGGCAGAAGGTGCTCATCTTCACCAGCTTCCACGATACCGCCGTCTATCTGTATAAGCAGTTACTTGATGATCGCGCCTGGCAGGAACAGGCCTCTCGGCCTGTACTCGGTCTGATTAGTGGAGAAACCAGGCCAGAGGAGCGCCGCAGGCTGATCGAACACTTTGCGCCGGTAGCCAATCGGCCGCCGGAGATCCCCGGTGATCAGTCATGGCGGCCGGATGGGCCAGAAATTCAGATCCTCATCAGCACCGATGTGCTCTCCGAGGGCCAGAACCTACAAGACGCCGGTGTGGTCATCAACTATGACCTACACTGGAACCCGGTGCGGTTGATTCAGCGTGCCGGGCGCGTGGACCGGATCGGCAGTCCCTTTGCACACATTCTGCTCTACAATGTCTTCCCGGAGGCAGAGCTGGAGAGCCTGCTGGGCCTGGTGCAGAAACTCTCGACACGCATCGCGCAGATTGATCAGACCGTCGGGCTCGACGCGAGCGTGCTGGGTGAGGTCATCTCGCAGCGCTCACTGGAGCAGTTACGACAGTTGCATCGCAACGATCAAAGCCTGCTGCACGATCTGGAGCGCCAGGCCGAGCTGGTCTCCACCGAAGAGATGAAGTTTCCACTCATCAGCTATATCCAGCAGATCGGTGAGCGTGTGGTGGCCGAGATCCCACTGGGCATCCACAGTGGCAAGCGCTATGTCGCCCGAGATGCCCGCCCCGGTATCTTCGTGGCCTTTAGCGCTGGTGGTCGGCACTTCTGGCGCTTCTATCCTGATGATGGCGGTGAGCCCGAAAAGAACATCCGTACTCTCTACGCCATGATTGCGTGCGCGCGCGAGGAACCGCGGATCGAGCCGGGGCCGGTGCCCTATGATCTGCTGGAACGTGCCACGCAGGACGTGCTGGCAAACCTGCGTGGCGAGCAGGCCCGCAACCGGGTGCGCCCCGCATTGACCGGACCAGCCCAGAAGCTCTATAATTGGCTGAACCGTCCCACCCTCTGGCAGGATAACGAAGCACTGGACCCCGACCAGCTCCGGCGCTTCAACGGCGTACTGGAGCAAGTCTCGCTACGCCCCTTCGAGCGCGATCGCGGCCTGAAAGGCCTGATCAAAGCCTACGAGGGTGGCGGCGACTTTGCCCAATTGGTCACCGACCTGGATAGCTTCTGTACGGAAAATGGGCTCTACCAGGAGAGCGATGTGGATATTGTGACGGCAGAAGGCATCAAAGAGGAAGACCTACGCTTGGTCTGCTATGAGCGGCTCATGCATTCCTCAATGAGTGGATGAAGTAACTCCATTTGGAGACTATATATGTATGAAGGAACGGCTCTGGCATTCTTCTTTTTCATCCGAGTGAGAGGAATGATTAACGCTGGGCTTCCCTGCTTTCACTCTTGTCTCAATCGTCATTCACCAGGCGCGTTACCATTTAGACGTTGACACAACGTAGTATCAATGTAGAACCATTACTCATCTGATGGTGGTTCCGTTCCCTCATGGTCAAATAACGTACCCTGTTCTGGTGCAGGGAGCTGCTTCTTCCGCTTGCCTTTGGGCTGATCCAGGAAGTTCTGGGAGGAGACGACGGATTCACCGGTCAGCTCCTCGAATTGTTTGCGCACCTGACCGCCAAAATCTCCAGCCGCCTGCGCATCCTGTAAAAGCTGAGGCACCCCCTGGCTCTCGTTGCGCTCGTGCAATGTCCTGGCAGCCGTTTCAGAAAGCGCGAGCACATTCAGTTCGATGTCGGTATAGTGATCTCGCGGATTTTTTGTCCCTTTCGGTAACTGTTTCACGTTGTGATGATGATCGTGTGGTGTGATGCCAAAGGTGCCTTTGTGGATGGTCGTGGTGAGCAGCCCAAAATGGAGATCCTGCTGGGCACCTCGTAACAACCATTCATCGGTCAACAGATTCCGCCCGATGAGGTTGCGTATCCGTGCGTCAGCCCATTCCGGTGTGCGCCCTCGGCTCAGATAATAGCTGCGCAACTGATCCACCTGTGTTTGCTGCTCAGTTTCCTGGAGCTTTTCCTCACCGATTTGGGCCAACCAGAGTCGGACGACTTCGGCCTGCTTGCTCGGAATGCTTTGCACAATACGCAACATCAGGGGCCTGGTCGCACATTCTGTTTCGCGAAGCCTTCCGTCCTTCGCTCGCATGGGCTGCATCTTGAGTTGCCCAAAGATTTCTTGCAGAAAAGGATCATCTTTGCGGCGCTTTTTGAAGGTGGTCCAGTAGGTGACAGGACTGGCCTATCGGTGTGATTTTGACGAACCATGATGCTCTGCTGTCCTTTTCCAAAGGACAGCAGAGCAAGATGTACAGAAGAGCCTCTGGAGCCATTTCATTCAAAACCCATCTTCAGTTATATGGTACGACTGATCTTTTCGTCACTTTCGCACTGACAGGCCATGAGCCTTGATCAACTGACAAAAGACCCTACGGAAGCAGCGAAGATCCTCGCTACTCTGGAAGAGAAGGACACAGAAGCAACAGCGTGCCGCTATCCTACTTGCCAGGAACCACGTCAGACGGCACCGGCGACAGGCAGGCCCGTCGTCTACTGCCAGAACCCCGAACACAACCCTGTGACGAATCACCGAGCACGCCAGTACCTCAAAGCTCTCGCTGCAGGGATGACGGCAGAGACGGCCGTAGCAACGCGAGAGAGTTCCAAACCACCGGGAATGGCTCCTGTAGAATCGTTGCGCAATTCCGTTCTTGGCCGGATCACGCAACTGCAAAGTGAGATGGAACGCTATCTTGTGGCCTTGACCACGATTGCGGACCCAGATCTTTCCGCCGCACAGATCCGGGCAGCCCTCGATCAGGCCGATGCTCGTGTCGCCGCAGCACAGCAAGACGTGAGTGTGGAACGATCGCTTCGTATGGCCGCCGAGACGGCCCGCATGGCTGCTGAAGCCGAGGCGAGAGCAGAGCGTGAAGCGGCTGAGCAGGCGATAGGACGGATGGAGGAGGCCGAAGCCAAGACCCTGGGGCTGATCGAGGAGATGGAACAGCAGAGAGAAGAGGCAGCACGACGCCTGGCGGAACTGTCGGCGGAGCATGCCGACACGATCGACCGTCTGCATGCCAAACAAGAGGAGACGGAGCAGCAGACCAGACAAGCCATTGCTGAGGCTCAGGAGAAGACCAGGCAAGCGAACATCCAGGCTCATGAAGCGCGTGTGCAGGCGGCGACTGCCTCTGGATTGGTGATTGAGGCCCGTGCTACCCTGGATCGCGAGCGCGCAGAAGTAGATCGGCTTCGCGGGGAGCTGGCCGCGACGATCAAGGACGCTCGCATGCGAACCGAAGCAGACCGAGCCGATGCCCGCACCGCCCTGGACCGCGAACGGGCAGAGCTCGCTGCCACCCGCACGCGTGCTGACCACCTGGCGGCACAAGCCGACGGGCTACGGACCCGGCTCGTGCAGGACACCGAAAGTGAACATCCCCTTCGGTGAGGTCTATAAAGCTATTTGGTTCACCTCTTGGTAAAGGAACTCTACAAAGGCCGAGGTCAAACCCAAGCCACTAGTACCCTCAACAAACAGAAATTGCCCCTGGGGGTTAACT
>WNFX01004724.1_pt1 | contig 15023 bp, 12 predicted proteins | sample 5400111 | NCBI WGS metagenome assembly WNFX01 (sample SAMN13153363, study PRJNA577476) | soil metagenome | isolation source: 40 cm soil or saprolite under grassland replicate 1 | place: USA:California | collected 2016-06-15 | reverse complement strand
CCCCCGTTGCTCTCGAGCGCAAACGTGATGCTGCCGCTCGGCGTGTAGCGCACGGCGTTGGAGGCGAGGTTCAGGAGGATGTGCCGCGTGCGATCGGCGTCGCCCAGCGCCCACCGCGGTGGGGACGGCGTCGCACTCACGGCGAGATCTCTCCCGACGGCCATCGCCTCCGTGATCTCCCGCACCTCGTCCACGACGGCCGTGAGCTCGAAGGGCGCGTGCGCCAGCGCCAGCTGGCGATTCTCACCCCGGGCGATGAGCAGCAGCTCTTCCACGAGCTTCGCCGTCTGGTCGAGCACGCGCTCCATCGCCGCGAGTGCGTCGCGCGTCTCCGCCTCGGTGCGGCCCTCGGCGGCGGCCCACTGCACCTGCGCGCGCAGGTGGGTGAGCGGCGTGCGCAGCTCGTGACTCGCGTCCGCCGTGAAGGCCTCGAGGGCCCGATGCGCGCGGTCCACTCGCTCGAGCATGCGGTTGATCGAGTCCGCGAGCTCCGTGACTTCCGTCTGGCCCGTCGGGCTGGTGAGGCGAGTGCCCAGCTCCGCCGGGCCGATGGCGCGCGTCTCTGCGGCGACACGCTCCAGCGGGCGCAGCGCGCCGGCCACCGCTTGACGGGCGCCGCGGGCAACGGCGAGCCCGGCGCCGGGGAGCAGCAGCGCCGCCGCGGCCGCGAGCGCGCCCAGCGCGATGACGTAGGATTCCCGGCTCGCCACGACGTATATGTCGAACGCACCCGCCGCGCGATGCAGCACGCGGTAGCGCCAGCGCGACCGCTGGGCGACCGCGGCGAGCAGCGCCCGGCGTACGTCGTCCGGCGAAGCGCTCGCCGGCAGACCCTCGAGCCGCCGGGCGGGCATGTCGGGCGACACAAAGTAGACGTCCTGCTTCCCTCCGGCACCTGTGGTGGTGCGCGTGATGACCACCTGGCCACCCATGGCGACGAGCTGGTCGGCGAGCGCCGAGGGCATCACGCCCCCCGGCTCGCTCGTCGAGTCGCGGTACGCGCCGAGCAACGATTGGGTGAGGTCGGCCGAGTGCTCGAGCGAGCGCCGCAGCGCCATTTCCGCGGCTACGGCAAACAGCACGACTACCAGCAGGGCGTATCCCGCGAGCCCGGTCCAGGCCACGCGCGTGAACCGCCGCGTGAGGACTGCACCCAGCGGGAGTTCGTTCACGTGGCGCCGTCGCTTTCGAGCCGGTACCCGACCCCGCGGACCGTACGGATCGGCGCCGTCCGGCCGCCGAAGCTCAGCTTCTTGCGGAGGTAGTTGACGTACACGTCCACCACGTTGGTCTCGGGATCGAACTGGTAATTCCACACCGCCTCGGCGATGCGGGAGCGGGACACCGAGCGCCCGGCGTTGCGCATCAGGAACTCGAGCAGCGCGAACTCGCGCGGGCTCAGATCCACCACGCGCTCGCCCTGCGTGACCCGACGCGTGAGCGGGTCGAGAGTCAGGTCGCCGACCTTGAGCGTGGCGTCCTGGTGCCGCAGGTCGGCGCGGCGAATCAGCGCGTGGACCCGCGCGAGCAATTCCGGCAGGTCGAACGGCTTGGTGAGGTAGTCGTCCGCCCCGCCTTCCAGGCCGCGCACCCGCGCCTCGAGCTCGTCGCGGGCGGTGAGCAGCAGGACCGGGGTGAAGACGCCTCGCGCCCGCAGCTCCGTGACGACACTGAAGCCGTCCCGCCCCGGCAGCATCACGTCGAGCACGATGCAGCGTGACGCCGTAGCCTTCTTCGCGGAACGCTTTGCTCAGGAAGCGCCGCAGCTCGCGATCGTCTTCGACGAGGAGTATTTGCACGAGAGCCTAAGCTACGGCGCACCGGCCGGCACGGGGAGTGTGAGCTCGGTGAGAAAGCTCTAAGAATGCGCGCCGCCGCTTCACACACGCGGTGCGGCCGCCTACGTTCAGCCCATGAACCTGCTGCTCGCTCTTCTCGTCACGACTGTGCCGCTCGACACCGCTACGTTCGCAGGCGGCTGCTTCTGGTCCATGGAGCGCGCCTTCGACCAGGTCACGGGCGTTGTGTCCGCCACCGTGGGCTACACGGGTGGCACCGTGGCGCACCCGTCGTACGAGCTGGTGTCCACCGGCCAGACGGGACACCTAGAGTCGGTGCAGGTCGTGTACGATCCCGCAAAGATCACGTACGAGCGGTTGGTGGACGCATTCTGGCACGACATCGATCCGACCCAGGCCGACGGCCAGTTCTGCGATCACGGCCCGGAGTACCACACGGCGATCTTCTATCGCGACACGGCGCAGCACCGCGTGGCGGCGGCCTCGCATCGCGCGCTCGAGGTACGCTTCGGGAAACGGATTGCCACGGACGTCGTGCGGGCGACAGCGTTCTACCCGGCGGAAGACTATCACCAGCACTATTACCGCAAGAATCCTGTCAGGTACGGGATGTATCGCGTGGCGTGCGGCCGCGACCGGCGCCTGCGGGAGGTATGGGGCGCCGAAGCCCCGTCGACGGAGGCACAATCGAGCATGCACGACACCAAGCCAAGCGACGCCGAGTTGCGGCAGTCGTTGACTCCATTGCAGTACCAGGTGACCCAGCACGAGGCGACAGAGCCACCGTTCCACAACGAGTATTGGGACAACCACCGGGCGGGCATCTACGTGGACATCGTCTCCGGAGAGCCGCTGTTCAGCTCGCTCGACAAGTTCGAGTCGGGCACCGGGTGGCCCAGCTTCACGCAGCCGCTCGAGGACGCGAACATCCACCGGAAGTCCGACCGGTCGCTCTTCATGGCACGGACCGAGGTCCGGTCGACGCACGCCGATTCGCACCTGGGCCACGTGTTCGACGACGGCCCGGCGCCGACAGGGCTGCGCTATTGCATCAACTCGGCGGCGCTGCGGTTCATTCCGGTCGAGCGGTTGCAAACCGAGGGGTACGAGCGCTATCTGCCGCTGTTCCAGACCGCGGCGCGCTGATCGCGCTCGCCAAACTATTGCTTGTAGAGCGTGGGGAACTGCGCTTGCAACCGGTGCAGCTTCGGCATGTCGTTGAAGACGATGTAGGGCTGGTCGGGGTGGCGCGCGAGATAGTTCTGGTGATACTCCTCCGCGGGATAGAAGCGCTCGAACGGCGCCACCTGGGTGACGATGGGGCCGGAGAAGACGCCGGCCTTGTTCAGCTGATCGATGTAGGCCTGCGCCGTCTGCTTTTCGCCCTCGCTGGCGTAGAAGATCGCCGAACGGTACTGGCTCCCCACATCCGGACCCTGGCGGTTCAACTGGGTCGGATCGTGCGCCACCGAAAAGAACACCCGCAGCAGCTCACTATATGAAATCTGCGACGGATCATAGGTGATCTGCACCGACTCGGCGTGGCCGGTCGTGCCGGTACTGACGACTCCATAGCGCGCCGTGGCCGAACGTCCGCCCGAGTACCCGGAGACCACGCTCGAGACACCGTTCACGTGCTTGAACACGGCGTCCACGCCCCAGAAACATCCTCCGGCGAAGACGGCGACTTGCTCGCCTTTGGCCGGAGTCGCGCGCGACGCGGCGGCGAAGGCGGGGATCTGCGCCTGAGCGGCGCCGGCCAAAGCGAGAATGGGCACAAGGCTCGAGAATCGGTGCATGACGAAAGCTAATGGGTTCACGCACACCGGCGCCCTCGCCACGTGACGGGGCGTGCTGCATGTTACCGCCGCGGTAGTGCTTACCCCTCGCACGGGAGACCCATCGTGGAGCCGACCACCCTGTCACCGTTCAGCGCCTGGGAAAGCTTCTACGTCATCATCGGCTCGTCGGCGGCGGCGTTGACGGGTCTGCAATTCGTGGTGGTCGTGCTCGGCGCCGAGGCGCGCTCGATCGGCCCGGAGGTGGGCGCCTTCGGCACGCCCACAGTGGTCCACTTCTGCGCCGTGTTGCTCATGTCTGCGATCCTGAGCGTGCCGTGGCGGGCGGTCTCGAGCGCCGGGCTCGCGCTCGGCGCCGTGGGTGTCGCCGGAATCGTATACATGGCGGTGGTCATTAGGCGGGCGCTCGGGCAGAAGCGCTACGTGCCGGTGCTGGAAGACTGGCTCTGGCACTGCACCTTCCCGCTCATCGCGTATGTGACGCTGCTGGTGGCGGCGCTCCTGCTCCGCCGTGATCTTGCGCGGTGCCTGTTGGTGATTGGCGCGACGGCCCTGCTCCTGCTGTTCATCGGCATTCACAACGCGTGGGATGCGGTCACCTACATCGCCACGCAACAGCCCCAGCACACCGAGGGTCCTCGGGACCAGAAGTAGATCCACTAGGCTCGCTCCAGGGTTAGGGCGGGCCTTCTAGGCTTGAGGGGCCTCGACCAGCTGCCGCACCTGCGCGAGCAGCTCGCTTGCAGTCCAGGGCTTCGTGACGAACGCGACGCGGGGATCCTGGCCGACGGTTTTCCGGAAGTTCGGCGCTGGAAAGCCGCTCATGAACAACAGCGGCACGCCGCGCGATTCGCCCCGGATGACCTCGTACAGCTCGAACCCGCTGAGCTTCGGCATCACGACGTCGGTGATCACGAGGTGCAGCGCGGCACGATGGGCGTGGTAGGCGTCGAGGCCCTGCTCGCCGTCGACGGCCGTGACCACCCGGTAGCCCACCTTCGACAGGAGCTGCTGCGCGGCCACGCGCATCGTTTGATCGTCCTCCACCAGGAGGATCGTTTCCGTCCCGCCGGGCAGGCCTTCGTCGGCCGCGGCCTCGAGGTCCGACATCCCGCGATCGCGGATGGCGGGAAAGTACACCTTGGCGGTGGTGCCCTGCCCGATCTCACTGTAGAGGTGGAGGTATCCGCGGTGCTGTTTCACGAGGCCGTAGGCCATGGACATGCCGAGGCCGGTGCCGACCCCCACGGGCTTGGTGGTGAAGAACGGCTCGAACACCCGCGCCAGGGTCTGCGCATCCATCCCGACGCCGGTGTCGCTCAGCGCGACGCTGACGTAGGATCCGGGCTCGACCCAGGCGTGGAGCGGCCGATCCGCCGCGCCGAGCCGCGCGCGCCGCACTTCGACGTGTAGCGTCCCGCCCCTCGGCATGGCATCCTGGGCGTTGGTGACGAGGTGCAGCAGGATCTGCTTCACCGCTGCGGGATCGGCTTCGACCACGCCGGCTTCCTCGTCCGCTTCGAACTGCAGCTCGATGTTGGCCGGAAGCTGACGGCGCACCGCGTCGAGCGCGTCGCGCACGAACTCGGTGAGGATCAACGGCTGCAGGTCGAGCACGCGGTGGCGGCTGAAGCCCAGGAGCCGCTGCACCAGCTCGGCCCCGCGCTGCGCCGTGTCCTTCAGCGCGTCGAGCTCGCGGTTCGAAGGCAGCGATTGCGCCAGCGCGGCCGTGCGCGCCAGGATGGCGGTGAGGAGCTCGTTGAACTGCTGCGCAATGGCGCCTGTCAGCCGGCCGATCGTCTCCATCTTGTCGGCCTGCTTCAATGCTCGCTCGCGGGCGAGCTGCGCGGCGATGTCTTCGACAGTCATCGGCCTCCGTTATATTCCGCATGGTCGCCGCCGTCAAGCCACGCGAGCCGCACCGGCTGCTCGAGAAAGCCGCCGAACCGTCGCGCGGCCGCGACAAGTCACGGAGTGGCGTTCGCGATCACGGCTTCCAGGTCCGCGGGGGCCCGCTTGCGACACTCCTTCTTCAGGTCTTCGATGTCCGCCGCGAGGAACGTTGCCAGAAAGCCATCCGCGGTGATCTCGAACGCCGGCAGCTCCTTCTTAGCGGAGGTGTTGGAATACAAGGCGATCACCGCGCACCCATCGAACTTGTAGAAGGAGTAGGTCGGGTAACGACCGAACAGCCACACGTGAGCAGGTTTGCCGAAGTCTCGCGCCAGACGCGCGAAATAACGGTACGCATCCGCGACCAGCGCCGGGATCAGGGGACCGTCCTCGAAATGCTTGCCCAGGGAGAACATGAGCTCGTGGCTTTCGAGATCGGGGAGAAACGCCTCGAGCGTGGTGCCGGCCCGACCGAGGAAGGCCTTGATGGCGGCGTCGTGATTCTCGCGCCAGCGTCGTGAATGGATGAAGTAGAGGGCCATCGTGGTCGAAGACCCTATGAGATCGTCAAACCGGTGAACGAATCCGGCGAAAGGAGCTACACGGACGATACCGAAAGGCGGTTCAGGAGTGGCGGTCATCGGCTCGATGCTACCCCGGGTGAGACGGAGGAGCAAGAACGGGGGGCGATGACTAGACTCCCTGCATGGACTTGAACCCCCTCCCGCAGCAGCGCCTCGCCATTGAAGCGCCGCTCGGCCCCGTCCTCGTGGTCGCGGGACCCGGCGCGGGGAAGACGTTCTGCCTGATCGCCCGCATCAAGCATCTCATCACCACGGTCGGCATCGCGCCCGAGCGCATCTGCGCGGTCACGTTCACCAATCGGGCGGCCGAGGAGATCGCCGTCCGGCTGAAGCACACGCTGGGGGACCGTGCCGAGGCGATCACGCGGGGCACGATCCACGCGTTGTGCCTGGCGTTGCTGCGCGAGCACGCCGAGGCGGCGGGCCTGCGGAAGGGCTTCGGGGTGGCCGACGAGCAATACCAGCAGGTGATCCTGGGCCGGCTGCAAGTGCCGCTCGAGCAGCGCGGATCGCTCTTGAACCGGTTCAGCCGGCACCGCGTCACGGATTACCCGTTGACCGATGACGACGCACGCTTGTATCGCGCGTACGCGACCTGGCTGACGCACCGCAACATGCTGGACTTCGACGACCTCGTCACCAAGGCCGAGCAGCTCTTGCGCACGCACGGCGACATCGCCGATACGATCGCCGGGCGCTGGGACTATCTCCTGGTGGACGAGTTCCAGGACGTGAACGCCGTCCAGTACGACCTCTTGAAGCGCCTGGCGGCGCCGCACGGCAACTTCTTCGCGGTGGGCGACGACGAGCAGTCGATCTTCACCTGGACCGGGGCGGACCCCTACGTCCTGGTGCGGTTCGGCCGCGATTACGCGATCGACCGGCCCATCGTGCTGGACAAGAATTGTCGCTGCTCGCGTCAGATCTTCGACACCGCGCGACGCGTGCTGGCGCAGAATCCACAGTTGTTCGAGAAACAGCTCAGCGCGGAGCAGGAGTCGGCGTACGACGTGGGCGCGGTCGCCTTCCGCGACGAAGCCGAAGAGGCCTCATGGTTGCTCGAGGACATCCTGGCCGACCGCACGGCAGCCGGCCTGGGATGGGGCGACTACGCGGTGCTGTACCGCCGGCACAAGGTCGGCGAGTACCTCGAGGGGCGCCTCGTCCGAGCAGGGATTCCCTGCCGGCTGGCGCGCGGTCGCTCGCTGGTCGAGGACGACGTCATCAAGTACGTGATTGCCGCGCTGCGGATCGTGCGCGATCCCGACGACCCCGTCGCGCTCGAGGCGTTCGCGCGCTGCGTGCTGTCGGCGCATTTCCTCCAGGAAGTCCTTGCCTCACCCCCGTTCGCCCTCTCGTCCTCACCCCCTGTCCCCCTCTCCGCAACTGCGGAGAGGGGGGACGCAGGCGATTTTCTCGCGGGCGTCCGGGCTCTGGCACGGCGCCGACCGGCGCAGGACCCCGACACGAAAAAGCTGTGGCGGCTCGTGTTTCAGGTGGAGAACCTCCGCGCCCTGCCCCGGTCGCACCGCGCGCTGGCGCCGCTGGTCGATGAGATCCTGTCGCAGAGCGTCGGCCCGTACAAGAACGCGTTGGAGGAGCGGCACGACGAGCTCACCGATCCCGCCGCTATCCCCGAGGCGGTGCGCCTCGCCGAGCGGCTGGCGGGCGCGATCGCCGCGGAGCGGGACATCGTGATCGAGCCGCAGGGGGGGTTGGAGATCGCATTGCGGGGCATGCTCGCCGCTGCGGGGGTGCGGAACCTGCCATCACAGGTTTCCGGGCCGTCAAAACCCCGGGGCACCGCCCCGGGGTTAACCCACCCGGGCGAGACTCTGGTCAAGGCGGATGGCGGTGAGCATGGGCTCGGTCTGACCCTGTTCAAAACGTTGCAGCTGATGCAGGCCAAGGAGCTGGATACCGCGCTCGAGCGCTACGTCACGTTCGACCTGGAAACGACCGACAAGGATGTGGAGGTGTGCGAGGTTGTGGAAGTCGGAGCGGTGCGCGTGGTGGGCGGCGAGATCGTCGACCGCTTTCACACGCTGGTCCAGCCGTACCGTCCGATCACGCCCGGGGCCACCAAGGTACACGGGTACGCCGACGCCGATGTGCGGGGAGCGCGCTCCTTTGGCGAAGTCTGGCCCGAGTTTCGAGCCTTCATCGGCGACGACGTCCTGATCGCGCACAACGGCCAGCATTTCGACATTCCGGTGCTGCGCCGGCTCGCGGCGGGACGGGACGGCGTGGACAGCCTCGTGTTCTACGACACGCTCCCGCTCGCGCGCTCGCTCTCCCGCGACAGCGCCAAGCTCGAGGACCTCGCCCTGCGGTTCGGCATCGACGCCGGCCGGGCGCATCACGCACTGGACGACGCGGTCACGCTGGCCCGAGTGTATCGCGAGCTCGAGCGCCAGCGGGGAATTCGGGCGCGCAAGGCGGTGCTAGTTAACCTGCTTGATTATCTAGGGCTAGCGTTTGCGTTGGAGCAGGGAGCGGGGAGCAGGGAGCAGGACATGTTGTTCAAGCTCGCGAAGTTCTATACGCTGGGTCGATACAGCGATGCGCTGGCGTTCTACGAGATGGAGCGCGGGCGCACCGCTAGCTCCGCGGCACCTCCGGTCGACGAGGTGATCCGCAGACTCGGCGGGCGCGCGCTCATGACGCGCCTCCGGGCCGAGCCCGATCCGGCGCAGCGCTACCCCGCGGCGGTGGCTCGGCTGCGGGCGCTGATGGACGAGCCCCTCGAGTCCTCACCCCCTGACCCCCTCTCCACTACGTGGAGAGGGGGAACGTTGAACGAGCGCATAGACCGCCTGCTCGAGCGTGTGGCGCTCTCCACGTCGGACGGCATCCAGGTCGCGCCCGATCGCGTCAATCTCCTCACGCTGCACTCGACCAAGGGCTTGGAGTTCTCGCGCGTGTACATCGTGGGACTGGAGGATTACCAGATTCCCGGCTATCGCGAGTCGACGGAGAATCGCCAGGCCGAGATCCAGGAGGCACGGCGCCTCGTGTATGTGGGAATGACGCGGGCGCGGGAGCGGCTGGTGCTGACGCGGGTCGAGCGGCGCTTCGGGATGGAGGCGGGAGGGTCGAGCTTCCTCGAGGAAATGGGGTTGGAGGTGCAAGGCGTGGGAGCGGAGTGAACCCGCAGCACGAGCGCCTCGCCGAGGCGCTGGCCGACCGCTACCGCCTGGAGCGCCCGCTGGGCCAGGGTGGAATGGCCACGGTCCATCTCGCCCTGGACCTGAAGCACCACCGCAAGGTAGCCGTGAAAGTGCTCCGATCCGATTTCGGCACTGCGGTCGGGGCCGAGCGGTTTCTGCGCGAGATCGAGATCGCAGCGGCGCTCAATCACCCCCACATCCTCGCCGTGCACGACTCCGGCGAAGCGGCCGGGCTTCTCTATTACGTCACGCCCTACGTCGAGGGGAAGACGCTGCGCGATCGGCTGCAGCGCGACACTCGGCTGCCGCTCGAAGAAGCACTGCAGATCGTGAGGGAGGTGGCGGACGCGCTGGAGTACGCGCATCAGCGCGGGGTGGTCCATCGCGACATCAAGCCGGAGAACATCCTGTTTCAGTCGGGACACGCCGTGGTGGCGGACTTTGGGATCGCGCGGGCGATCAGCGCGGCCGGCGAAACGCGCAGTCGGGCCCTGACGCAACCCGGTGCGGTGATCGGGACGCCGGACTACATGAGCCCCGAGCAGGCGTCCGGGGAGCGGGAGCTGGACGGGCGGAGCGATCAATACGCCCTGGCGTGCGTGCTCTACGAAATGCTGGCGGGGCAGCCGCCATTCACCGGGCCGACCATGGAGAGCATTCTGCTCCGGCACCTCACGGTCGCAGCGCCGCGGATCACGGATTTCCAACCCGATGTCCCGAAACCGGTGGCCGCCGCGCTCACCCGTGCCCTGGCCAAGGCACCCGCCGAGCGGTTCAGCGGGATGGCAGCATTCGTCGAAGCGATTGAAGCACCGGACGCCCCGGCGGGCGCGCCGCCGCCCGCCCAACTCACCTCGTTCATCGGCCGCGAGCGCGAGACGGCGGCCGTGCAGGAGCTGCTCCAGGGCACGCGGCTCTTGACACTCACCGGCGCGGGCGGCAGCGGCAAGACCCGTCTCGCCCTCGAGGTCGCGAGCCGCGTGGGGCCGCAGTACCGCGACGGCGTTGCCTGGGTGGAGCTCGCCGCGCTCTCGAATCCCGAGCTCGTCCCGCACCACGTCGCTGATGCGCTGGGCGTGCGCCGCGACGGCATCCGGTCGGCCGGGGACGCGCTACTCGAGGCGCTACGCGAGTGGGAAGCGCTGCTCGTGCTGGACAACTGCGAGCATCTGGTCGAGGCGTGCGCCCGGCTGGCCGAGGCGTTGCTGCGGGGCTGCCCGCGGCTCCGCATCATGACCACGAGCCGTGAGGCGCTCGGGATCGGCGGCGAGCGCGCCTGGCTGGTGCCGGCGCTCACGCTCCCCGAAGGCGGCAAGCCGGTCACCCGCGCAGTGGCGGCCGAGAGCGAGGCGGTCCGGTTGTTGGTCGAGCGGAGCCAGGCGGTGCGGCCGTCGCTCGAGCTGATCGACGCCAACGCGGCGGCCATGGTGCACATCTGCCGGCGGCTGGACGGCCTTCCCCTCGCCATCGAACTGGCCGCCGCGCGGGCGCGCATGCTCGATCCCCAGCAGATCGCGGCCAGGCTGGACGATGTGTTCGGGTTGCTCACTGCGGGCAGCAGGACGGCCCTGCCGCACCACCGCACGCTGCGCAGCACGATCGAGTGGAGCCACGCGTTGCTCACCCAGCAGGAGCAGATCCTGTTCCGCCGGCTCGCCGTGTTCGCCGGCGGATTCACCATCGACGCGGTCGAAACGGTGGCTGAAGGTGGGGGGATAGCCGCGAAAGACGTACTGGACCTGCTGAGCGGTCTCGTGGACAAGTCCCTCGTTCTGCTCGAGACCGACGCGCTCGAGGCGCGTTATCGCATGCTCGAGACCATACGCCAGTTCGCTCGGGAGCGCCTGGAGCAGGCGGGCGAGGCGGCGGACCTCGGGCGCCGGCATGCGCAGTTCTTCCTCGCCCGCGCCGAGGCCGCGGACCCGTTCCTCCCCGTCCACGCCGAGGGGTGGCAAGAGCGGCTCGCGGACGATGTCGGGAACCTGCGGGCCGCGGCGGACTGGTTCGAGCAAGACGCCACGGCGGTCGACGACAACCTGCGCTTTGCCACCGCGCTGCACTGGTTCTGGTTCGGGCTGGGGCACTACCGGGAAGCCCGCCGCCGCATCGAGACGGCGCTGGAGCGGAGCGGCAGCGCGCACACCCGGGCCCGGGGACGCGCCCTCTCTTCGCTCGCCATGTATTTCGCCCTTCAGGGGGAGCGCGTGGCGATAGGTCCGGTGGCCGAGGAGAGCGTGGCGATCCTGCGGGAAACGGCCGGCCCGTCGGTGGATCTCGTGTGCGCGCTCGTGGCGCGCGGGCAGGCGCTGCTGCTCGCGGGCGACCTGGAGGGCGCGGCCCGCGTGCTGTCAGAGGCGCTCGACGTGGCGCGGGCGGTGCAACCGCGCTATTGGATCACTTACGCGCTGTACTGGCAGGGCTGCGTGGCCCACGCCCGCGCCGACCTCGCGGCGGCGCGCGCCGCGTTCGACGAGGGCGTCGCCCTCGCGCTCGAGGATGGTTACAACGCGCCCATCGCGCACCTCGCGACCATGCGGGGCCGGCTCGCCCTGGCCGAAGGAGACAACGCGGGCGCGTTAGGTTCCTTCGCCATCGGGCTGGGGCCGCTCAAGCGGACGAAGAACCACTGGTCCACGATCATCCTGGTGGAAGACCTGGCACGGATCGCGGCCGATCGGGGCGACGCCGTGCGGGCGGCCCGCTTGCTCGGCGCGGCGGCGAACCTGCGCGAGGAAGCCGGGGCCGCCCCTCTGCCGCTCGAGCGCGAGATCCTCGACCGTCTCGCGGGATCGGTTCGCGCCAGCCTCGGCGTAGCGGCGTTCGAAGCGGCGTTCGAAGCGGGGCAAGCGTTGAGCCTGAGCTCGGCGCTTGACCTCGCCGAGTCGATGGTGGGGCAGCCGGCGGGGGCGACGCGCCCCGCGGGGGCGACGCGCCCCGCGGGTGCGGCGCGCCCGGCCGGGGCGCAGATCCTGCGGGTCAACGCCCTGGGCCCGCTCGAGATCTCACTGGGCGGCGAGGCACTCCCCGCTACATCCTGGACCGACGCCAAACCGCGCGAACTGCTGCTCTACCTCCTGTGTCACCCGGCGGGTCGCACGGGTGACCAGATCGGGCTCGCGTTGTGGCGTGCCGCCTCGCCCGCCCAGCGCAAGAACGACTTCCACGTCACCCTGCACCAGCTGCGGCGCACCCTGGGCCGGCCGGAGTGGATCGTGTTCGAGGAGGAGCGCTACCGCATCAACCCACGCTTCGCGGTGGAGTTCGACGCACGCCTATTCGAAACCGACTTGCGGATGGCGCGGGCGGCGCTCGCCCACGGCAAGGACGCCGCGTCGCTCACACGCGCCCTGGCGCTGTACCGTGGCGATTTCCTCGAAGACGTGACGGCGGGCGACTGGTGCCTGGAGCACCGCGACCGCTGGCGCCGACTGTACGCCGAGGGCAAACCCGCGCTGGGCGAGCCGGCGTAGGGTCCGAGTCTTCACTTTTACGCCTCCGGCGGGAACTTCCCAAACCTGTGGTTCATTCATGAAGCATGACTCGCTACGGCACCCAGTTCCGGCTCGTCGCGCGGGGCCTGGTCGATTACCTCGCCGGTATCGATCCCAGCGCCGTGGGGCTGGTTGCAGCACTGCTCATACTCATCCGGAGCCGTGGCGTCCCCAGGCGCCGCGACGAGGACTAGCCACCGGCGATCCCCGCCTCCGCGGTGGCTCGCGCCAGGAGATCGGAGACGGCAAGCCGGTCCGCCCAGGTCGCAAGCTCCCCCCGATCGAGACGGTCGCCCTGCGCCCGGAGGATGCCGACCACGTCCCGCCACTGCCGGTCGGACGTTTCGCCACCGCGCCTAAACCACTCCAGCTTGCGCAGCACCGTGTACTCGGCGGCATCCACCCGCAGCACGGCAGCGGGCTCAGCGCGTACCCGGACGTTCCGGCCGCGCGCTACACGATGAGCGTCGAACGCGTCTTTCCCGACCACGAAGACGTCCACCTTGACGCCGCTCGCGAGATGGATGGCGTTGAACGCGTCTCCGCGTGCGATGGCGTCGCGGAGGGCCTCTTCGCTCACATACCACTCATCCCGGAGCGCCGCCACCAACGGGGCCGCGTGAGCCGCGCGCAGGTCCGCGACGAGATCGACGTCGTCCGTTGATCGAGGCTCTCCGTGCACCGAGCTCGCGAGGGATCCCGCGGTCACGTAGCGAACGCCGAGGCGGTCGAGGATGCCGGTAATGGCGAGCGCGACGCGGAAAGGATCGGGTAGGCCGTCAGGCGCCATCGGGCGCTCGCCACCCGTAGGCCTGAGCGACCGTCCCGGCACCGAGCCGCAGCACGGCGAGCCGAAGCAAGAGCTCGGGCTCGGCCGCTTCGGGGTGACGGACACGCAGGCCCGCGAGCGCAAGCGTGCACGCGGCCTGCGTCAGGTCGACGACCCGCTGCGCTTTCTCCTCGGGCGACATGCGAGCATAGCGCTCAAAGCGGACGGCGTCGGCGTCGTGCGTGGTGTCGGCAGACGAGGTGGTGCGCAACACGGCTCAAATATGCGGGGCCGATGAGGGCCGGCCAACCCGGGGCGGCCTATTCTAGCCCCAAGATCCGCTTCACCGCCAGCTTCAGCTCTCCCGCCGTCACGGGGTCGCGCCAATGGGGGCCCCCGCCGTGCTCCGGCGTCCCAAACACGGTGATGCGCGCCAGCATCCCGGGGTGCTGCGCTTCCACGTCCGCCATCAGAGAATCCACCGCGCGTCGCACGCTCGCTTCCGGCGAACGGGTGTAGATCAGGAAACGCGTGTCCAGATCGGCGAAGTAGCGGAGGAACACTTTCAGCGGCGGTCGCGGATCATCGGCGTCGGAGCCACGGAAGGTGGAGTAGTGCATGACGATCAAGTCGGGATGGAAGCTCACGACCTCGTCGTAGCGGTGCCAGCCCGGTCCTCCTGATTCCTTCTGCCGCACGATCGGCAAGTCGGCCAGGATGTCACTGATGACGTCCGCATTCGTGCCGCTCGCCCGGATCGTCTCATCGTCGTAGATACGACCCGGGTGGGGTGAGTCCATCATGATCACGAGCGGACGATGGGCGGCTCGCCACGGGTGCCAGCTCCAGAGAGCGGCGAGGACGAGAGCGAGAGCGCCCACCGCGGTGAGCGCCCGCCGGCTGCGTGACCGACCGCGACCCGAGGGCCGGGGGACCTGCGCGGCGCTCGCCGACAGCGCTTCCGCGAAGGCCGCCGCGGAGGCGAACCGGTCCGCCGGCGCCTTCCCCAGCGCTTTGGCCAACGCCCGCTCCAACGCGGGAGGAACGTCACCGTTCTCGGGCTTCACGTCCCGGTGGATCACGCCCTGGTGGTGCGCGTAATCGAGCGCGCTCGCCACCTGCGCGGTGATGCGCAGCGCCTCATCGAGGGGAAGCTGTTTCTCCCGGTCGAGCTTCGCCCTGAGGGACTCCCCCCGAACGTACGGGACGACGTGGAACAGGAAGCCATCGGCTTCGCCCGAGTCGATCAAAGTGAGTATGTGGGGATGGTCGAGCCGAGCGGTGATGACGATCTCTCGGAGAAACCGCTCGGCGCCCAGCGCGGCCGCGATCTCCGGCAGCAACACCTTGACCGCCACGGGCCGGTCATGCTTCAGATCGTGGGCGAGATAGACCGTGGCCATGCCGCCCCGACCCAGCTCCCGCTCGATGCGGTAGCGACCAGCCAGAGCGGCGGCAAGACGCGCATGGTCGGGAGCTACCATGGCCCCGTCATCTTCTCCGGCGGCGGCTCCTGTA
>WNFX01004558.1_pt1 | contig 15026 bp, 18 predicted proteins | sample 5400111 | NCBI WGS metagenome assembly WNFX01 (sample SAMN13153363, study PRJNA577476) | soil metagenome | isolation source: 40 cm soil or saprolite under grassland replicate 1 | place: USA:California | collected 2016-06-15 | reverse complement strand
CTCAGAAGCATCAGGCGACGGCGTGACCGAGCGCCCGGCTGACAGCTTCGGGCTCTTCCTTGATGACCAATAGCAGCACGCGCGCGGGACCTTCGGGTCGCCGGCGGCCTTGTTCCCAGTCGCGGATGGTGCCTTGTGGAATCCCGAAGCGACTTGCGAACGCCGCCTGGCTCAGGCCGAGTCGCGAGCGGATGCCGCGCACGTCGACATCGGCGGGCACGTGCACGCGATAGCTACCAGGCTTTGCCTCGGCGCGAGCGATGGCGCGGGCTCCCTTAGCAGCCTTGATCAGGCGCTTGCCAAACTTGCTCATCTGATCCTTCTCATCTTTCTTTTCACTCTGGCGCGGTAATCAGCGGCCAGGCCACCCAAGATCGATCTCAGTTCGTTACGCTCGGCCTGGGACAGGTTTGCCCGATCGCCCTTCGAGAATAACACTAGCAGGAACACCGGCACATCTTCTCCGCCGTAGTACGTGACGACGCGATAGCCACCGCTCTTTCCTTTCCCGCGTCCCGCGATACGGACCTTCCTGGCACCTCCGGTCCCCGGCATCGGGTCGCCCGCCAGGGGATGCCTGGACACGTAATCCACGATTTTCGTCTGGGCCTCTTCCGACAGGCCGGCGCGCCGGGCATCAGCGAGGAACGTGGCGGTCTCGATGACCACGTGCATGTGTGAGTATACGGCATTGCCGTATAAGAATCAAGACCGCGCCTTCGTTCCGGTGCCGGCCGACTGCCGAGCCTTTGATTGGCCATTTGTTGGAGGGCAGGGACGCCCCGTTCGGTAAGTCGTTGTTTTCACTAGAGTACGATTATCGGACCGAGGGTCCAATCCCGCCGTGGCAGGGGTGCACCTGATCGCGGCAATCTAATCGGATCCGTCCGGCAGAGCCGCCGCTGGATCGCGGCGCCGCTTTCCGTATAGATGAGCGCCGATGCGCCGGCGGGGCTAGGGGCGGATGGGGTCGATCAGCGTCAACGTCGTCGTCCAGGGCCTGCTCACCGGCCTGGTGTACGGCCTCATGGCGCTCGGCCTCTCGGTGATCTTCGGCGTGGTGCGGGTCGTCAATTTCGCCCATGGCGAGCTCACCGTGGTCGCCATGTATTCGGCGTTCCTGCTGTTCGAGACGCTGGGCCTGGACCCGCTGCTGGCATCGATTCCGATCGCGGCGGTGTTCTTCGGCCTCGGCTATCTGTTGCAATCGCTGCTGATCAATCCGTTCATCGGCCGTCCCGAGCACGAGCAATTCATCCTCCTGGTCGGGCTCGCCATCCTCATCGTGAACGGGCTCTTGATGATCTTCGGCCCCGACGCGCGTCCGGTCAGCCTCGCCTATGGGTTCGACAGCTATCTGGTCGGCCCGCTCATCCTCGACAAGGTCCGGGTGTTTGCCGCGGTCGCGGCGCTCGCCTTCGCGTGCGGATTGTTCGCGTTCTTCCGCTACACCAGGACCGGGACCGCGATCCGGGCCTGCGCCGACAATCTCATCGGCGCGGCCGTGGTGGGCTTGAACGTCAAGCGGCTCTACGCGCTGACGTTCGGCATCGGGCTCGCCTGCGTCGGTGCCGCCGGCGCGCTGATGGCGACCATCGCCGATGCGGCGCCGGGCCTCGCCTCGGCTTACACCCTGCTCGCCTTCACCATCGTCATCATCGGCGGGCTGGGATCGATGGCCGGCGCGCTCCTGGGCGGCGTGCTCATCGGGGTCTCCGAGGCGCTGGCGGGGTTCTTCGCCGCGCCCTCGATGAAAAGCATGTTCTCGTTCGGCCTGTTGATCGCGGTGCTGGTGCTGCGCCCGCAAGGCCTGCTCGGACGCCGCGCGTGAGCGCGCTGTGGGCAGATACGCCGCTGCGCGGCCGCGTGCTCGCCGCGGTGTTGCTCGCCGCTTTTCTGGCCGCGCCGCTGATCGCCGACCGCTATCTCATCAGCGTGCTGATCCTGGTGCTGTATTTCGCCTACGTCGGCCAGGCCTGGAATCTGCTGATGGGCTTCGCCGGGCAATTGTCGCTCGGCCACGCGCTCTATCTGGGCATCGGCGCCTATGTGGCGGCGGCGCTGTGGATCCATTTCGGGGTGGGACCGTGGCTCGGCGTGTTTGCCGCAATCCCGATCGCGGCGCTCGGCGGGGCGTTCATCGGCTGGCTCGGCTGGCGGTTCAGCATCGAGGGGGTGTATTTCGCGCTGCTCACCATCGCGTTTGCCGAGTTCACCCGCATCGGGTTCGATCATTGGGATTTCACCGGCGCCTCCGCCGGATTCTTCCTTCCCATCGGCGGCGAGGCGGCGGCGCAATGGTGGAACCTCGGCGGCGGTCCGCTGCTGTTCTATTACGTCGCGCTCGCGCTCGCGACCGGGGCCACCGGGCTCGTCGCCGGGCTGCGGCGCTCGGCGCTGGGCTATCGCTGGCTCGCGGTGCGCGAGGATGCGGAAGCCGCGCGCGCGCTCGGCATCAACATATTCCGCGCCAGAATGGCGGCGATGCTGATCTCGTCGAGCATGACGGCGGTCGCCGGGGTGTTCTACGCGTTCTATTACCGCAATCTGTTTCCCGCGCAGGTGTTCGACATCGGCCGTTCGATCGAATTGATCCTCGCTCCCATCATTGGCGGGCTCGGCACGGTGTTCGGCCCGATCGTCGGCGCGCTGATCCTCACCCCGCTCGGCGAGGCGCTGATCGCCGCCACGCAACGTCTCGGCCTCGACGCGCCCGGCACCAAGGCGGTGTTCTACGGGCTCGCGCTGATGGTCATCATCTGGTTGCGGCCGAACGGGGTGTGGCCGTGGCTCGCCGGCGTGCTCGGGATCCGGAGCAAAGGTTCATGACCCCGCTGTTGGCGATCGAGGGCGTGAGCAAACGCTTCCGCGGATTGCGCGCGGTCGACCGCGTCAGCTGCGAAATCCTGCCCGGGCAGATCTTCGCCGTGATCGGCCCCAACGGCGCCGGCAAGACCACGCTGTTCAGCATGGTCGCCGGCGTGTTGCGTCCCGACGAGGGCACCATCACGTTCGCGGGCGAGCGGATCGACGGCAGGCGCCCGGACGAGATCGCCCGGCGCGGCATCGGCCGCACCTTTCAGAACGTACGGCCGTTCCCGGCGCTCTCGGTCGAGGACAACGTCGTCATCGGAGCGCTGCTGCACGCCAAAGACATGGAGGAAGCGCTGGAGACGGCGCACCAAGTGATCTGGCAGCTCGATCTGTTCGCAAAACTGCGCCAGCCGGCCGCCGCGCTGGCGCTGCCGGACCGCAAGCGCCTCGAGCTCGCCCGCGCGCTCGCGACACGGCCGAAATTGTTGCTGCTCGATGAAGTCATGGCCGGGCTGCGGCCGACCGAGACCGACCAGATGGTCGCCATCCTGCGCGAGCTCAACCGCACCACCGGGGTGACCATCCTGCTGATCGAGCACGTCATGCGCGCGGTGATGGCGCTCGCCTCCCGCGTCCTCGTGCTGCATCATGGCGCGGCGATCGCCGACGGCACGCCCGAGGAGGTGGTGCGCGACCCCGCCGTGATCCAATCCTACCTCGGCGCGGAGGCGCTCTAGATGCTGCTCGTCGAGGAGCTCGACCTGTTCTACGGCGACGCCCAGGCGCTCGACCGGGTTTCGCTATCCGTCGACCCGGGATCGATCGTCGCCATCGTGGGCGCCAACGGCGCCGGCAAGACTTCGCTGATCCAGACCATCGCCGGCATGCATCGCCCGGCTCGCGGCAGCATCCGGTTCCGCGGGACCGAGATCGGCGGCCTGCCGAGCCATCGCGTGTGCAATTTCGGCATCGGCCAGGTCGCCGAGGGCCGGCAGATTTTCCCGACGCTCAGCGTCAACGAGAATCTGGAGGTCGGCGCCATGCTGCCGCGCGCGCGGGGGCAGCGCGCGCAGAATCGCGAGCGGGTGTTCGCGCTGTTCCCGCGATTGGCCGAGCGCAGCCGGCAGTCGGCCGGGACGCTGTCGGGCGGCGAGCAGCAGATGCTCGCGATCGGCCGCTGCCTCATGGGCGCGCCGGAGCTCGTCATGTTCGACGAGCCTTCGCTGGGGCTCGCTCCGAACGTCGTCCACGACGTGCTCAAGACGATCCGCGAGCTCAATATCGACGGGCTGACCTGCGTGCTGGTCGAGCAGAACGTTGCGGTTTCGCTGAAACTCGCCAGCCGCGCCTATGTGCTCGAAACCGGGCGGATCACGCTGAGCGGCAGCGGCTCGGCGCTGCTCGCGGACGATCGGGTGCGCCAGTCTTATCTCGGGCTATAGGGCCCCGCGCCGTGCTAGCGGCGCATCAGGGCCGCAAGCCCCGCCAGTCGCAACGTCAGCGGCGAATCGGGAATGAGGCCGCGCCACAGGCCCGGGACTCCGCGCTTCGCGGGCCGGGTCGCCAGCGGCGCACGGGCCAGGGTGCGGGCCAATTGCGCTTCGGAAACGCCGGTCAAGCCGTAGGGCGCGAGCGGCACTTCGCCGAACACTTCCTCGTCGGGGGCGAGAACCTGAATGGACGGGGCGCGCAAAACAACCTCCCTGGGCAATTGGGCCGCCGCGACGACCCGCGGCGGCACTGGCAGCCATCAACGCGCGGGAATGTCCGGAGTTCCGGCGGAGGGACGAACTTTGCATGCTTTTAGCTGATTCGAGCGCGAGTTCCCTTGCGCTAGCTCAATTTACCCAGCAGCTCGCAGAGGCGGCCTGCGTCCTCGTTCGAGAGCCTGGTCCCGACGTGGCGTTCGATCGCGGCCGCATACGCCTCCCACATGCGCTGCTGCAGGGCGCGGCCCGCGGCCGTGATCGCGATGAACTGGCCGCGCCGGTCCATGGGGCAGACCTCCCGCACCACCAGTCCCGCCCGGGTCAACCGTTCCGTGAGGCGCGACGTGCTGTATTGCGGCAGCAGCATCGCCTTCTCGAGCTCGACCGGCCGCATCCGCCCATTCGCCGCCCGCGACAGTTCGATGAGGGCGTCGTACCAGGCAAGCGGCGGGAAGCCCTCGGCTTTGAGGTCCGCCTCGACCGCCGCCAGCACATGCTGCTGCACGCGGACGAGGCGGGCCCAGGCGGCAACCGTTTGGGGGGAGGGCGATCGGTGCATGGCGCCCCATCCTATGGGGTTCATGCAATTGCATCAATCTTGACAGCGACCGCACGGGCCTCTATGAAAATGCAACTGCATGCTCATGGCCGTTCGGCTATTTCCGGTTATCACCCCAAGAGGAGATTTCGTCATGAAGCTCTATTTCTCGCCGGGAGCCTGTTCGCTCTCCCCGCACATCGTGCTGCGCGAAACCGGCGTCCCGTTCGAGCTCGAGCAGGTCGACCTCCGCGCCAAGAAAACCAAAGACGGCGCCGACTTTCTGCAGGTCAACCCCAAGGGCCAGGTCCCGGTGCTGGCGCTCGACGACGGCGATCGCCTCACCGAGGGGCCGGCCATCGTCCAATATATCGCCGACAAGGCGCCCGGATCGGGCCTCGTCCCGCCCGCCGGCAGCAAGGAGCGCTATCAGGTCCAGGAATGGCTCAATTTCATCACCTCGGAACTGCACAAGAATTTCAGCCCGCTGTTCCGTCCCAATACGCCGGACGCCTATAAGCCCGTCGCCAAAGAGAACCTGGCCAATCGCTTCGGCTACCTCGATCACAAGCTCGCCGACCGCAAGTACCTGATGGGCGACCAATTCACGATCGCCGATGCCTATCTTTTCACCATCCTGAATTGGACCAAGTTCCAGTCGATCGACCTCGGCCAATGGCCCAACGTGAAGGCCTATGTGGAACGCGTCGGCGCGCGGCCCAAGGTCCAGGACGCCATGAAGGCGGAAGGCCTGCTCAAAGCGGCCTAGCAAAGCCTGCCCTGCCATTTCCGGCATGCGGCCGACCGGCCGCGGCCGGTTTTTTGCGAGCAGCGGGCGATCGGGCTCCCGCTTGCTCGGATCGCGGGTGATTGCAGCCGATGCGACGACCTGCCGCTCGGCGCTTCGGGGCGACGCCTTAAGCAATCGAGGAACCGCAACGGTGCTCGGCTAGGCGGTGCGGCCGTGATGGTGTATATCGTTCACACGCCGATAAGGCAGGTTACCGGGAGGAAAACGATGGCAAGATCGAGAATTACGCGCCGAACCGTATTGAAGCAGGCGGCGCTCGCCAGTGCGTCCATTCTGGCCGCCCCGTACGTCAGGACCAGCTACGCCGCCGGCAAGCTCACGCTGGGCTGCTGGGATCATTGGGTCCCGGGCGCCAACAACACTTTGACAAAACTATGCAACGAATGGGGTGAGAAGAACCACGTCGAAATTCACATCGATTACATCACCTCGCAGGGCGAGAAGGACAAGCTCACCGCGGCCGCCGAATCCCAGGCCGGCACCGGTCATGACATCATGTCGCACCGCGACTGGGGCATCAACATTCATCGCCGCGTGCTCGAGCCGCTCGACGACGTAGTGAATGCGCTGATCAAGCAATACGGCCCGATCAGCCCGGTTGCGGAATACCTCGCCAAAATCGACGGCGTATGGCGCGGCGTGCCCACCACGGTAGGCAGCCAGGTCAAGCCGTGCTGCTCGCGCATCGACCTCTACAAGCAGCATACCGGCGTCGATCTCCAGGACCTGTTTCCGGCCGACGAGTCGAAGTACGATAAGGCCAAGACGGATACCTGGACCTGGGATCTGTATCTCTCGACGGCGGAAAAGCTGTTCAAGGCCGGTTATCCGGTAGGCCTCCCCATGGGTCAAACCAGCGACGCAGTCGATTGGGTCGCGGCACTGTTCAAGTCCTTCGGCGTGGTGATGATCGACGAGAAGGACAACATCAAGATTGATTCCCCCGAGACCCGAACCGTCCTCGAATATCTCAAGAAGCTGATGGCCGTGAATCCTCCCGAGGTTTACGCCTGGGACGACGCCGGCAACAATCGCTGGCTCATCTCCGGCAAGGGCTCCAGCATCATGAACCCGCCGAGCGCCTGGGCGGTCGCCAAGCGCGACAATCCCAAGGTCGCGGAGAACTGCTGGACTCACGCCATGCCGCGCGGCCCCAAAGGCCGGTTCGTCGGCCAGCTGCCGCAATTGTACGGGGTCTGGAGCTTCTCCCCGAACAAGAGCGCCGCCAAGGAGCTGCTGCTCTATATCTCGCAGAAGGATTCGGCGCGTCAGCTCGTCGCGGCGTCGGTGGGCTACGACCTGCCGTCGTTCAAGAGCTTCTACGATTTCGATACCTGGAAGACGGTGGAGCCTCCGCTCGGCACCGTCTACAGCTATCCGCCGCGTGGCGACGAGGAGACCTCGATGGCCGGGCAACCCGCGCGGCCCGACGTCGGCTCGCAGATGTACAATCAAGCCGTCAACACGGTGATGGTGTCGAAATTCACGCAAGGAGGCGAGAAACTCGACGACGTCATCAAGTGGGCGCAAAGCGAGCTCGAGGGTTTCCTGCGCGCCTGACGGTCCAAATGGCGCGTCGGCACGCAATCCGGGTGTGAAAGCCGGCTCGAGCGTTGAAGCCCGAGCCGGCCCCTTGGTTGAGCGGGCCGCCGTCGCAAACACCGGACGAGAACCATGGTCGACACCGCTCACCGGCCACTGACCCGGTCCTTGGCAGCGCGGATGCTGGCGCCTTCCTTCGCCGGAAGTGGTCTGCACGGCTGGCTGCGGCGGCGCTCCGCGGTCGCCGTGCTGATGTGCCTGCCGCTGATGGTGATCGTCGGCGGCTTGGTGATCTATCCGGCGTTCTATTCGATCTATCTGTCGATGCTGAACAAGGCGCAAACGAAATTCATCGGCCTCGGCAATTTCACCTTCCTGCTCGGCCGCGACGTGTTCTGGATGGTGGCGGAGCAATCGGCGATCTTCGCCGTCACCGCCGTACTCTTCAAGGCGCTGATCGGGCTCGTCACCGCGCATCTCGTCAACAACCTGCCGACCAAGGGCCAGCGCAAATGGCGCGGCATGCTGCTGGTGCCCTGGGTGATCCCGCTGGCGCTCTCGACGCTGAGCTGGTGGTGGCTGTTCGATCCCACCCATAGCGCCTTCAACTGGCTGATCGAACAGGTCGGCGGCAGGGAGGTGGCTTGGCTCAGCGATCCGTATTGGGCGCGATTCTCGGTGATCCTGGTGAACGTCTGGTACGGCGCGCCGTTCTTCCTGATCATGTACCTGGCCGCGTTGAAATCCGTCCCCGAGCAACTCTACGAGGCGGCCGAGATCGACGGCGCCAACGCCTGGCAGCGGTTCGTGCACGTGACTCTACCGATGATGCGCAACATCATCGCCATCACCGTGCTGTTCTCGCTCATCGTCACCTTCGCCAATTTCGACATCGTGCAGATCATGACGGCGGGCGGGCCGCGCAACATGACCCACGTGTTCGCGACCTATGCGTTCCTGCTCGGCATCCGATCCGGCGACATCCCGCTCGGCGCCTCGGTGTCGCTGTTCATGTTTCCCATTCTCGGCATCTCCGCCATCTTCATTCTGCGGGGTGTGCGCAAGCGCGGGAGGGAGATCGGATGACGGCGACGACTGCACGCAGCACAGTGCCCGCGGTCGCATCGCGCCGGCTTGCGAGCATGAAGCGCAGCCGCCGCTGGGCGCTGATCCTGTCCTACGTATTCCTCGTGCTGTTCGCCATTTTCTTCCTGATGCCGCCGTACTACATGATCGTGACCGCGCTCAAGTCGAACGCCGAGGTCGCGCACATGTCGACCAACCCGTGGTGGATCAGCAACGGCGTGACATTCGAGCACTTTTGGACGCTGCTGGAAAAGACCGATTTCCTGATCTATTTCAAGAACACCGCCATCGTCACCGTCTGCGTCGTCGTCATCACCATGGTGGTGAGCGTGCTCGCCGCATACTCGCTGGCCCGCATGAAATTCTGGGGCTCCGGCGTGCTCGCGACCGGCATCTTCCTGACCTATCTGGTACCGGATTCGCTGCTGTTCATCCCCTTGTTCCAGATCGTGCGCGGGCTCGGCCTGCTCAACTCCTATTGGGGCATGGTGCTGGTGTATCCGACGCTCACCGTGCCGTTTTGCACCTGGATCATGATTGGATATTTCTCCAGCATTCCCAAGGAGCTCGACGAGGCGGCAGTGATCGACGGCGCCAACCATTTGCAGATGCTCACCCGGATCTTCATTCCGGTGGCGCTGCCGGGGATCATCGCGGCCACGATCTTCGCCTTCACGGTTTCCTGGGCCGCCTTCGTCTATCCGATGGCGTTCCTCTACAGCTCGGATCAGCAGGTGCTGACAGTCGGCACCGTGACCAGCCTGATCCGCGCCGACGTCTATCAATGGGGCATGCTGATGGCCGGCGCGCTCATCGCCGCGGCGCCGCCGCTCGTCATCTATGCCTTCCTGATGGATTACTACATCGCCGGTCTCACCGCCGGCGCAACCAAGGGATAATCACGGCGACGAACGATCGCCGTGGCGCCAGAGGGTGGAGTGCAAGATGGCTGAGGTCGCTCTGCGAAACGTGTCGAAGAAATACGACGAGGTCGAAGCGGTACGCAACGTCAACCTCGAGATTCCCGACAAGGAGTTCCTGGTGCTGGTCGGGCCGTCGGGCTGCGGCAAGAGCACCACGCTGCGCATGATCGCCGGCCTGGAGGAAGTCTCGGGCGGCGACATCTTCATCGGCACCGAAAAGGTCAACGACGTCCCGCCCAAGGACCGCGACATCGCCATGGTGTTCCAGAACTACGCGCTCTACCCGCACATGACCGTGTTCGAGAACATGTCGTTCGGGTTGCGGCTGCGGCGCGTGCCCAAGCCCGAGATCCGCGAGCGGGTCGAGCACGCGGCGAAAATCCTCGACATCACCGATCTCTTGCAGCGCCGGCCCAAGCAATTGTCGGGCGGCCAGCGCCAGCGCGTCGCCATGGGCCGCGCCATCGTCCGCAATCCGAAGGTGTTCCTGTTCGACGAGCCGCTGAGCAACCTCGACGCCAAGCTGCGGGTGCAGATGCGCACCGAGATCAAGCGCGTGCACCAGAAGGTCAAGACCACCACCGTCTACGTCACCCACGATCAGGTCGAGGCGATGACGCTGGCGGACCGCGTCGTGGTCATGAACGGCGGGCGGGTCGATCAGGTCGGCACGCCGAACGATCTGTATCACAAGCCCAGGACCCGGTTCGTCGCCGGCTTCATCGGTTCGCCGACCATGAATTTCATCCCGTGCGGGCTGCAGCAGAGCGGCGCCGGGCTGAACCTGCAGATCTCGGACAAGCTGTCGTTCCCGGTGCCGGAGAATCGCGCGCCGAAGTACAAGGCCCTCGTCGGCAAGGAGCTCGTGCTCGGCCTGCGGCCCGAGCACATCACCGAGCCGCGCAGCGAGCAGCGCGGCTCGGCTTGCGAGTTCACGGTTCCGCTCGACGTCGTCGAGCCGATGGGCATGGAGACCATGGTGTTCTTCACCGTGAAGGGCATCGAAGTCTGCGGGCGGGTCGAGCCGTCGAGCGCGAAGGGCCCGGGCGAGCCGATGCGGCTCTACGCCAACCTCGACCACATGCACCTGATCGATCCGGCGACCGATCTGGTGCTGTGATTCAATCGTAGCCCGCATGGAGCCAAGCGGAATGCGGGGTAGAATCCCGGATTTCGCTTCGCTTCATCCGGGCTACACATCGTTCCCCTCGCTCAGATCGGCACGTCGGCGGACACCCATTGGGTTCGCGTTCGCCACGGCAGGCGCTTGAGCACCGAGTTCTTCATCCGGCTCAGGTGCCGCATGCGGATCGAGTGATAGAACACCCACTGGCGCGCCTGCCGGCCATGCGTCTTGCAATGCAGCAGGGCGTAATCGAGCGTGTGAGGAAACCGATAGCCGCGGCGCACGCCGGTGAGATATTCGTTGAACCGCAGGGTCCAGTGCAGGTGCGGCAGGTTGCGCAGCATCCGGAACTGGTCTTCCCACAAAACTTTCAGCCGCTCGTCGTCGAGATCGACGCTGCGGGGGTGAACGAGCCGATCGCCCGGCAGCCACACGTTCAAGCGCGGCAGCTGGCAGGCGTCGATGTCGAGCGCCTCCATCATCTGCAGGATTTTGGGCAATCCGCGCAGGAGGCGCGTGGTCGGCAGCTCGTCGGGGTCCAGGAAGAAGATGAGCCTGCCGCGGCACAGCGATTTCATGTAGTTGCGTTGCGCGGCGAAATTCTTGCCGAGCGCGCGCTGAACGAACCGCAGCGGCATCGTGTCTTCGAACTCGCGAACCGCCGCGGTGAACTCGGCGCCGGAGAAATCGTCGACGATCACGATCTCGTCGATGACGTCGAGCGCCGGCACCAACGCTTCCATCAGCCACCGGAACTCGGCGGTCTCGTTGTGAGTCATCATGGCGACGCTGATCCGTGCCATGCCGCTTACACCCTTGGCGCGGATGCGACACGCCGCGGGTGAGGCTCTCTCCACCTCTCCCCGAGGGGGAGAGAGCCTGGCCCGGACCCGATCCGGGGTCGGCCGCGTAGCGGCCGGGTGAGGGGGTCACGATGCTTCAGGAGAAATTCTTGCATCCTGTCCCCTTCACCCTGTCCCTCTCCCCAACACAGGGAGGGAGAACTGCACTCGAAGTACCGGTGAACCCGAGAGGCCGCTTTTTTTGCCAGGCATGCAATACACCACGCGCCGCATTCGCCTGCTTCGCACGATCTCGAGCCGAACTGAAGGCCGTCTTCTCCGCGGCGCGGGCAAATCCGGGACCCGGAGACCCGCCGTATTTATGGCCGAATTGCGACGTACCGACTCGCTTCTAGCCGTTGACTGGAAGTGTCGGGCTGCTAAAGCATTGATCAAGTCCTCGCCTTGCGAACGTTTGGTGCTCCGGGCCCCGGTGGGCGGCGTGGCTGAGCCATCGGTGCTGCCTGTCGTCGACGGCTCCGGGGTATGCGGTCCAACTTGAGTTTTCGAGGCCGATGATCGAGCCGCCCGGAAAACACCAGGATATCGAGATGGGGTCGGAGCGCAGCTTCGGCCGCGTCTTTGCCATTGCCTTCGCGATCATCGGGTTTTGGCCGCTGATCCGGGGCGGCGCTCCCCACCTGTGGGCGCTCCTCGCCGCGGCGGCATTTCTGACCCTGGCTTATCTGCGGCCGGCCGTGCTGCGCCCACTGAACGTCATCTGGTTCCGGCTCGGATTGCTGCTCGGCGCCATCGTCACCCCGATCGTCATGGGATTGCTCTATGTGACGACGTTCGTGCCGACCAGCCTGATCCTGCGCCTTGCGGGAAGGGATTTGCTCGGGCTCGAGCGGGAGCCCGACCGGGCGAGCTACTGGGTGGCTCGCGATCCGCCCGGCGGGGGGCAGAGCACGATGAAACGCCAATTCTGAGGGATCATGAGTTTCCTGGCGGAGCTTTGGCAGTTTCTCAGGGTGCGCAAGAAATATTGGCTGCTGCCGATCATCCTGATGTCGGTGGTGTTCGGCGGCCTGGTCGTGCTCACGGCCGGCTCCGCATTCGCGCCGTTCATCTATACGCTGTTCTGAGATCGCCTTGCGGATCCTCGGCATTTCGGCGTTTTATCACGACAGCGCGGCGGCGCTGATCGTCGGCGGCGACATCGTCGCGGCGGCACAGGAAGAGCGCTTCACGCGCGTGAAGCACGATCCGTCGTTCCCGCATGGCGCCGTCGCCGCCTGCCTCGCCGAAGCCGGGATCGAGCTCGGCGACGTCGACTGGATCGTCTTCTACGAAAAGCCCTTCCTCAAATTCGAGCGGCTGCTCGAGACTTATCTGGCCTTCGCGCCGCGGGGGTTCACGTCCTTCCGCAAGGCGATGCCGCTCTGGGTCAAGCAGAAGTTGTTTCTGAAGGACCTGCTCGTCAAGGAGCTCAGGAAGGCGGGCGCCGGTAACGACGTGCGCGAGCGGCTGCTGTTCGCCGAGCATCACTACAGTCATGCCGCCAGCGCTTTCTTTCCCTCGCCGTTCGAGCAAGCCCTCGTGCTCACCATCGACGGCGTCGGCGAATGGGCGACGTCGACGGTCGCCATCGGACGCGGCAACCGGCTCGAGATCGAAAAGGAGCTGCATTTCCCGCATTCGCTCGGGCTGCTTTACTCGGCTTTCACCTACTACACCGGCTTCAAGGTCAACTCGGGCGAATACAAGGTCATGGGCCTTGCCCCTTATGGCGAACCGCAGTTCAAGGATCTGATCCTCGACAAGATCGTGGACCTGAAGGAGGACGGAACGTTTCGTCTCGATCAGTCGTATTTCAATTATTGCACCGGCCTGACGATGACCAACGGCCGATTCGCGGGTCTGTTCGGCGAGCCGGTGCGCGATCCGCGAACCGAGCTGCTGACCCAGTTCCACATGGACGTCGCGGCCTCGATCCAGGCCGTGACGGACGAGATCCTGCTGCGCCTGACCCGGACGCTGGCGCGGGAATACGGCATACCCGATCTTTGCCTCGCGGGCGGCGTCGCGCTCAACTGCGTGGCCAACGGCAAGATCCTGCGCGACGGCGCGTTCCGCGACATCTGGATCCAGCCCGCGGCGGGCGACGCCGGCGGCGCGGTCGGTGCCGCGCTCGCGGCCTGGCACACCGAATTCGGCAAGCCGCGGATCGGCGCGGCGGCGATCGCATGAACGGCGCCTATCTGGGTCCGTCGTTCCCGGACCGCGAGATCGCCGCGCGGCTGGCCGGCGCCGGCGCCCGGTTCGAAATGCTCTCCGACGACAGGGTCATCGCCCGTACCGCCGACGCGCTCGCCGCCGGCAAGGCGGTGGGCTGGTTTCAAGGCCGCATGGAGTTCGGTCCGCGGGCGCTGGGAAACCGGTCGATTCTCGGCGATCCGCGCTCGCCGACCATGCAGAAGATGCTGAATCTAAAGGTGAAATTTCGGGAATCGTTCCGGCCCTTCGCGCCCTCGGTGCTGCGCGAGGATATCGCCGAATGGTTCGAGCTCGATCGCGACAGCCCCTACATGCTGCTCGTCGCCGACGTGCGCGCCGATCGTCGCCGCGCCGTGACCGCGACGGAGCAACGAATGTTCGGGATCGACAAGCTCAACGTGGTGCGCTCGCAGATCCCGGCGGTCACCCACGTGGACTACTCGGCCCGGGTCCAGACGGTCGACCGGCGGACCAACCCGCGCTACCACGGGCTCTTGTCGGCGTTCAAGGCGCGCACCGGCTGCGGGGTGCTGGTCAACACTTCGTTCAACGTGCGCGGCGAGCCGATCGTGTGCACTCCCGAGGACGCGTTCCGTTGTTTCATGGGGACGCAGATCGATCTCCTGGTTTGCGGCAACGCGTTCCTGGAAAAGTCGGTCCAGGATGCTTCCCGCACCGAGGACTACAAGAACAGATATGCGCTCGACTGAAGCGCTGCCGCGCTCGCGTCGGGGGTCGGCGATCGGTGATCGGAAATCAGCTTCCGGGCAAAAGCCTGATTGCTGCTGTGACTAGCGATCTCCGACCCCGGACCTGCGACCCGACGCCAGGCCGCATTCGATCACGTGATCCACGAGCGCGCGCGGGGTGTGGTAGCGCAGCACATGCTCGCGCGCGGCGAGCGCCATCCGCTCGAGCTGCTGCTTGTCGCCGAGCGCCGATTCCACCGCGCGCACGAGGCCGCCCGGCTCGGGGCTGTAATAGATCACGTGCCGGCCATCGATCAGCGGCCGGTGCAGCTCGACCGTGGGATAATTCAGCGCCGGCACGGCCAGGCACTGCGCCGCCTCGGAGGTGCGAAAGCACTCCCAGCTGAAGCCCGACGGCGACCACGCCAGCCACGCGCGCGCGAGCCGGCGCCGAAACTCCTCCGGCGGCAGCCGCTCGGCCGCAACGTCGACCTTGACGCCGCGCCGCGCCAATTCTTCGAGCTCCGCCATGCCGGTGCGGCGGACCCAGGAATTTTCCGCGACGTTGCCGCTGAAGAATATGTCGACGGTTTTTTGCGGAAACCCGCCGTGCCCGGCCGAGCCGGTGTCGATCACGGGCGAGGGCAACGCGATCGGCTGGATCTTTGCGAGCCGCTCTTGCCAGCGCGGCTGCCGCCGGATGCGGCGGGTCGGCAGCATCGGGTG
>WNFX01004301.1_pt1 | contig 15028 bp, 8 predicted proteins | sample 5400111 | NCBI WGS metagenome assembly WNFX01 (sample SAMN13153363, study PRJNA577476) | soil metagenome | isolation source: 40 cm soil or saprolite under grassland replicate 1 | place: USA:California | collected 2016-06-15 | reverse complement strand
CAATAGAGAAACGCACGGCTGGACGGAGGGTTTGGTATGAACGGTATAATGCTGCTGTGAATTCACGAATCTTTGCAGAACAATTAGAGAAAATAAGAGAGTCGGCTTAATGTGTGGAATTGTCGGGCTTTGGAATCTTGATGGTCAACCTGTTTCGCAGGCCATATTGGAATGTTTTACAGATAGTCTAGCGCATCGCGGGCCTGATGGGAATGGTTTTTATATAGATTCTGAAACAAATCTTGGCTTAGGGCATCGCCGTCTAGCGATTATTGACACCTCGGATGATGGCCGTCAACCCATGTCTTTTGGTGATGAACGATATTGGATTGTATTCAATGGAGAAATATACAATTTTCTTGAGTTGAAGGAAGAATTGGAACAGTATGGATACCAATTTAAAACAGACTCAGACACCGAGGTTATGCTAGCGGCCTATTATCAGTGGGGAGAGGACTGCCAACTTCGATTTAACGGTATGTGGGCTTTTGCAATTTGGGATCACGTTGAACGTAAACTGTTCATCTCACGTGATCGTTTTGGCGTAAAACCTTTAATTTATTATTTCGATCAAAATCATTTTGCTTTTGCTTCTGAAATGAAAGCCTTCCTGGCACTGGATTGGTTTCAGTCTGATTTTGATCCCACAATGATCGTGGCAGCATTGTCGAATGAAAGACTAATTGAGGGTGATGAGCGTTGCTTAATTCAAGGATTAAACCATTTGTTGGGAGGGTATTGTCTTACTTTACAAACTGGGGAAAAACCAAAAATTCGGCGCTGGTGGAATACTTTAGATCATTTAGAAATTGCTCCTCAACATTATAAAGATCAAGTAGAACTTTTCCGAGAATTATTTTTAGATGCTTGTCGTCTCCGCATGCGGAGTGATGTTTCGATTGGTACAGCCTTGAGCGGTGGTCTTGATTCAAGTTCCATCCTATGTGGGATGCACCATCTTCGCAATACAAAAAACACAACAACTGATCGCATAGCAAGTGATTGGCAAAGGGTGTTATGCCCATTTATTGCACAAGTGATTCAAACACCTATTTGAAATATTTCGAAAGTGTACTCTTCCAGCTTGAAGAGATATCCGATATCCATCTCGGCCCGTGGCTGGTTTATAAAACCCAACGAGAGAACGGTGTGGTTGTCACGATTGACGGGCATGGCGGCGACGAATCTCTTGGTGGTTATCCATGGCATGTTACAGCCGCGCTGAAAGATTCATTATCAATACTTTCTCTTCGGCGCACACTTGAGTTGATATCAGTGATGAAGGGTCTCGATCTTTTTCCAGATGATAACTTTTATCTAAAAAGTACTCAGTCACTCGTCGAAAAAATGACGACTCACCACAATCATTCATGGCTCCTGCATAAAAGGGCAGATTTTACATCTCCAGCTTTCGAAGCGGATAAACCACGCTTACATAACAGAGACTTCCTTTTTAAGAAGCTATACATTGATTTCCACTTTGTTCAATTGCCTTCTGTGTTACGCAACTTTGATCGTCTCTCTATGGCGCATGGTGTGGAAGTCCGTTCTCCATTTATGGACTGGCGCCTGGTGTGTTTTCTTTTTTCGCTTCCATCTACATCCAAGATTGGCTCCGGATTTACAAAGCGGATTTTGCGAGATGGAATGAAAGGTATTTTGCCTGAATCAGTGCGTACTCGAACTCAAAAACTGGGTTTTATCACACCTCCAGATGCATGGTCATCTCCTTGGGGACGAGAATTCATTCAAGATCTGGTTTCCAGCACAGAATTCCAGCAATCATCTATTTGGAACGGAAGGAAAATCGCAATCGACTTGACGAATGCAATAAACAACCAGGATTCCCAGAAAATACATCAAGCTTGGATCTATGTTCAAGCGATGTCACTAATGAGGCTGTTTCAGGAAAAGTGGAAAACATACCGAATTGCTGATCCTGATTTGGAAATTTCCCTTTGATAAATTCGTTTGTCAAGAGTTAGAAGCAATATGCGTATTGCCTATGTTAGCCTCCATTGGCCACGCACGCGGAACAGCGGTGTTGGAAAGAAAATCCAATCACAGATCCAGGCTTGGAAAGCTAGGGACCATGACGCGCGGTTGTTCATGCATACCTCATCACATGAGGCTCAATCTGATCTGATTGAGGCAGATTATTTTTTCTATCGGCCGGCTAACAAAATAAAAACAGAATTGGAACGTATCGCAGCGATGTCGCGGATGATCGAAGTGATCAGAAAATATCAGCCTGATGTGATTTATCTTCGTTACAGCATATATGTTTTTCCTGCTCATCGTTTGATGGATATTGCTCCTGTTATCGAAGAGATCAATACAAATGACGTGACACAGCACGAGCAGTTAGGACTAATCTATAATTTTTATAATCGCCTGACGCGCGGGATTTTTTTGCGCCGCGTGCACGGACTTGTGGCTGTTTCTCGTGAATTGGCGAGTTCCTCCGCCTTTACGTACTTTCGTAAGCCAACTGTAGTCATTGCCAACGGTATTGACCTGGATTCGATTAGACCTCTGCCGGCGCCTTACAATGAAACCCCACATTTGTTTTTTATTGCCACCCCTGGATATTCCTGGCATGGTGTAGATAAATTAGTGACTCTGGCACGAATGTATCCGGACCTTACGGTGAATATAGTGGGATATGATCACCTAGATGGTGTTGAGAATTTGCCAATGAATATTCACCTTCATGGATACTTAAATCCGGAAACATATCTAAATCTGTTAAGCAAATCCGATGTGGCTATGAGTACTCTAGCACTATATAGGAAGAATATGCAAGAAGCTTCCCCATTGAAAACGCGTGAATGTCTGGCGTATGGGTTACCATTGGTTTTTGCTTACACCGATACTGACCTTGACGAAGCTTCCAGTGATTTCCTATTGAAAATTCCTAACAAAGAAGATAACATTCAAACTCATGCCCAATCCATCCATGATTTTGCCTATAGAATGCGAGGTCGCCGAGCTGATCGGGAGTTTCTCAAAAAATATATAGACGCGAATCAAAAGGAAACCATGCGATTATCTTTTTTCGAGGAAATTCTTCAAAAAAACCACCAATGACTTCAACAAAGCAGGACTATGGAATGCAACAACGAAATCTCTTCTTAAGGCGTCTTTTTATATTTATGCTTTCAATCTACTTATTGACATGGTCTTTCGTAGAATTCGAGAGAATCGCTTGGGGGACAGGAGCTTGGCTTGGGCAGTTTTCAGTAAAATGGGCGCTCGCTTTATTTCTTTTCGGATTGTTCTGTATTCTGTGCATAATCATGGTTTGGATAATCCTTTGGTCTCCGCGCAGACTAGAGCGAACTTCAGAATTTCTTTCTTCATTCCGTGATCGACTGGGCCTTGTTCGCTGGATTCTTGTTTTCATGTTCCTGATCATCCCCGTTTATTTTCTGCAATACACATTTTGGGGTAAAGTCTTGCATGGACCATATCTGAGAATTTTATTGGCAGGCTTTTCAGCTATTTTGCTTGGATGGATGCTCACAAAAGCTACGAATGGATTGATAAGTTGGCGCGCCGCCTTGACTGCTCTTGTATTGATATCCGGTACTTATACTCTTTTTGTGCCATTGATCGAAGTGACAAGCTATCCGTTTTCTTTGGGCTGGTCTGAAGGAAATCGACTCTGGGATTATTCGGTATTATTTGGCCGCCAGCTTTATGATTATCCTTTGGACAGACCTATCCCTGTTCTATTGGATATTGGTAGGCAATTTGTGGGTGGCGTTCCATTTCTTATTCATGGCGTAAAAATATGGCAGGTCCGTTTATGGGTCGCGCTCATAGATATTATTCCGTATCTGGTTTTGGGATGGGCCGCCTACCGGTTGGGCAAAAATAATATCTTGCGTTGGGGATTGGCCGGTCTGTGGGCATTTACATTTGTACATCAGGGACCTATTCATCCGCCTCTAGTGTTATGTGCAATTGTGGTGGCATTGGTGTGGGAACGTCCTTTATGGCTTGCAATTCCATTAATCGCGGTGGCGAGTTACTTTGCTGAGATCAGTCGCTTTACCTGGATGTTCGCACCAGGTATGTGGGCTGCTATGTTGGAATTGAGTGGAACTGCTACCAAAAATCACTGGCTTGATAAAAAGACTTGGTTCCGCGCAATTTCCGTTGGTGTGGCCGGCGTGCTTGGAGGTTACGTAGCTCCCTTTTGGGTACCCAGCTTGCTTCAATGGATCAGAACAATTGGTGCATCGCCTGTTGCAACCAAACCAGACGCCGTTGTTAGCACTGGTGTTACTGTTTCAGTGGTTAACGCAAGTGTGTCTGCTCAACCTCTTCTTTGGTATAGATTGCTTCCGAATGCAACATATGGTGAAGGTATTCTAATAGGATTGGCTTTAGCAGTGCTGCCTCTGATCGCCATTTTGGTCTATCTTTCGAGAACCGGCCGTTGGAAACTTAATATATGGCAGAAACTTGCTATTGTCCTGCCTTTGTTTGCTTTCATGGTAGTCGGCTTGATCGTCAGTGTGAAGATTGGTGGTGGTGGCGATTTGCATAACATGGATATGTTCATTATTGGTTTAATGTTTGCAGGCGCGATTGCCTGGCGCAATGGCGCTTATAAGTGGATTGACGAGGTCCATGCTGCTCCTGTTTGGGTCCAGTTTACAATTGTGGCGTTGATTCTTATTCCGGGTTATAAATCCTTAACTCTTATGTCACCAATTTCGATCAAACAAGATATAAAGACAGTGGCCACTCTCGCAGATATTAATGAGGATCCTTTACCCAATCCTTTACCTGATACTTTGCCATCTGAGCCGGATACTATCAAAGCTTTGGAAAGTATTCGACGGGCAGTAGCAAAGGCTTCTCAGACCGGTGATGTTCTCTTTATGGATCAACGCCAGTTACTTACATTTGGTTATATAACACACGTTCCGCTTATTCCTGAGTATGACAAAAAGGTTCTAATCAATGAAGCTTTGAGTGGAAACGCTCAGTATTTTGAACGCTTTTATCAGGATCTGGCATCTCGACGTTTCTCCCTGATTATCACCAATCCAGTGAATAGACGACTTGATAAGAGCGAGGGCAATTTTGGTGAAGAAAACAATGCTTGGGTAAAATGGGTTACAACGCCTTTGCTATGCTATTACGAGTCTTTCGATAGATTGAAAAGAGTAGATATAGAGCTTTTGGTACCGCGTCAGGATATATCAGCTTGTGATCAAGTACTTCCAACGAATGAAAATGAATAGTTTTCGATGTTGCTCACAATAAATTTCTAAGCTGACTATATGGGATCTTTCTACCTCAACCTTCCCTATCTTGTTCCTCGCCTGGCCCGTCACTTCCTTCCCGAAAAATTGGTACGCACTTTGCTTTTACGAAGCATTATCATCCGTCCTGGACTCGAAACAAGCAACCCGTTTGCAGCGGTACAACGTTATATCGAGGTGCTTTCAGAGCGTGGACTTTCTTTTCATGGGAAACGTGTCCTGGTTTTTGGCTATGGTGGGCGATTTGACATCGGTTTTGGATTGTTGAAAGAAGGTGCTGCTCATGTCATTCTTTGCGATAAGTACGCGCCACCAGATGATATTCACAATCGGCAAATGTTTGCGGCAGAGGAAAAGTACTTTGTTGTAGAGAACAATGGTGTTCATCCCCGAGCTGAATGGATAACGTTATTAGAATCAGATATTCGTGATATCCGGTTAGTCAATGAAATTGAACCTGTTGATGTTGTGCTTAGCAGCTCTGTTTACGAGCATCTGGATGATGTGGAAGGCATCACTCGTGCACTGACTGGCTTGACAAAACTAGATGGCATTCAAATCCACTTTGTAGATTTACGTGACCACTTCTTTAAATATCCCTTTGAAATGTTGCGCTTCTCAGAGAATACATGGCGCAAATGGTTGAATCCCTCCAGCAATCATAACCGTTATCGTTTGTGGGATTACCGAAGGGTATTTGAAGCCTGCTTTGAGCAGGTGGAAATTGAGATTTTGGCTCGTGAGGAGGAAGCCTTTCGAAGACTTGCGCCTCATATCCACCCGGAATTTATCAGTGGCAGTTTGAGTGAAGATGCTGTTACATTGATCCGCGTGATCGCATCAAAACCATTGGCCTAAAATGTATCTTTTCGGCGAACTTCAAATCATTCCTTTGCTCTTATTATTCTTACTTTGGGGAGTTGGTGGATGGTTGATGACCATACGCTGGTTTGATCTGGAGCCCGGGGAATGCGGTTTGATTGGGTTTGGAATTGGGATGGTCATTGCCAATTGGATGGGAAATTTTCTTGCGCGTATCCTCCCAATGTCAATTGCATTTTGGTGTGCAGCACTTTTGACTTTAGTATTAGGTATCCTCTCCGTCTGGCCATTGAACCGTGAACTATTAATAGGGCAGCCGAAAGTGCAGTGGTCTAAATGGTTATTATTTATTGTTGCGGTATTTATTTTTACATTGATTGGCCGCGGCTTGGGTATGCTGGATGATTTTCAGAACCTTCCAACCGTCTCGATCATGGCGACAGGCGATATTCCACCTCATTTGCCAGGCGCGCCAGATGTGCATTACGGATACCATTATTTCTTGATCCTCCTGGGTGTTCAATTTATGCGTGTTGCTTCAGCTGCCCCATGGACGGCCCTTGATCTGGCGCGTGGACTTACTCTTGCTCTCGCCATTGCTCTTGCTGGATTGCTCGCATTGCGGCTCACTCGTAATAAAACGGTTGCGTGGATTTCCGCCGCGTTTTTCGCGTTTGCAAGCGGGACACGTTGGCTTCTCCTTCTTCTGCCTGGCACAATTCTAAACAGAATATCTTCCTCGTTAACCCTGATTGGTTCAGGGAAGGATACTGCATCCAATCTATTTGAAGCGCTTTCCCGGCCATGGGCGGTAGCAGGAAGCGGCCCGATTCCTTTTCCCTTTGCATTCGTCAACGGGGTAAATCCTGCTGCGATCATGATGCATAATGGATATGGTGTTTCTGCAAATCTTATTATGCTTTTATTGCTGCTATTGGCAGAGCAACAAAGAACGTGGAAAGCAGGCATTCCTTTTACTATTCTTCTGGCTTCACTTGCATTGGCTAATGAAGTAGATTTTGCGCTTCTTTATTTGGGAATTATTATTGTGGCAATCCTGTGGATGGTCCAAAAAAAAACGATTCGCCCGCCTTATTCAGCGCGGTTCTGGGTTATTGTTATCATCCTAGCTGGTATTTTTGTGGCGATACAAGGAGGCATGGCAACTGAAGTTTTACGCGGCCGTTTATATCCTTCTTCAGCGCAATCAGATTCATACTTCAAAGTAACCTTTTCAATTGTGCCGCCCGCGGTGATCTCTTCCCATCTTGGCAAGTTATCTCTCCTCAATTCGTTGCAATTGCTTGCTGCTTTATTCGAAGTGGGTCCATTGGTTCTAGCTCTTCCCCTTGTTTTGAGTTGGGGATATAAAGCATTCCTCAAAGAAAAGTGGTTTCAAGCTGCCCTTGTTGCTTCAGCGATCCCGAGTCTGCTTTCAGTTTTTATTGAATACTCAGGGAATGCCGGTATTACAGCTACCACTCGATTGCTTTCGAATCTGTTTTTTGTCTGCAAAATTTTAGCTGTTCCGCTTGTCTGGTTGTGGTTGCAAAACCAGCCTGAATGGAAACATCAGATCGTTTATGCACTTGGTGTAATCACCACACTCGCTGGCATTGTACTTCTTGCAATTGAACTAATTGCCATTCCCCATCCTGTGTATGCAGACTTTCTTACCGATATGGACGCGCGTTTTTATGAAGGCTACTGGGACCGCCTCTCTCCACCTACGGCTTGGGTCTTCGACCCTGACTCTTCGCGCTCCCCGACCATTTTTGGCCGCCAGGCAAATTCGACTATTAATTTTGGTGTCAACACACCACAATACCTCGCTCTTATTGCAAACCCTGATCCATACCAATTGAACGCGGCAGGGTATAGTTATGTCTATGCCGATAAAGAGTACTGGAAACTATACGCCGCGCAACTTGATCAACCTTGTGTAAAAGTGTTTAAAACCATCGAAGGTGTAAAACAGGCACATGGCGGTTTTGCACCTGATTTTCGACGATTAGCAGATATCTCTGAATGCAAATGAATATCATCCAATCATCGTATCCCACTATTTGGCTCCATCGAAGATTTTCTGCTTAGTTACGAAGATGTATCTTCTGAGTGAACTTCAAATTGTGCCCTTGTCATTGTTATTCTTGTTGTGGGGAATCGGCGGATGGCTGATGACTTTACGTTGGTTCGATTTGGATTCTCACGAACGCGGTTTCATAGGGTTTGGTATTGGTTTAGTTCTTGCAAATTGGATGGGGAATCTCCTTGCGCGCATTTTACCTATGACAATTGTTTTTTGGGTTTCTGGAACTTTGAATCTCGCACTAGGAATTATCTCTGCTTGGCCTCTGGATCGTGAACTGGTTCGCGGGCAATTCAAAGGACAGTGGCTTAGATGGCTGCTATTCATAAGCACTGTTTTACTCTTTACCCTGATCGGCCGTGGATTGGGTATGTTTGATGATTATCACAATCTTCCCACTGCTTCGATCATGGCAACGGGCGATATTCCACCTCATTTGCCAGGCGCGCCCGATGTGCATTATGGGTACCATTATTTCCTGATCCTACTGGGTGTTCAATTTATGCGTGTCGCCTCAGCAGGTTCGTGGACTGCCCTTGATCTGGCGCGCGGACTTACCCTAGCGCTTGCCATTTTCCTGGCTGCGTTGCTCGCATTGCGGCTTACCAGCAATAAAACTATTGCTTGGCTTTCTGCCGCGTTTTTTGCTTTTGCCAGTGGCACACGTTGGCTCTTGCTTCTTCTGCCCGGCACATTGTTAAACAAAATATCTTCTACGATCACCCTTATTGGATCAGGGAAGGATACTGCTCCCAACTTTTTTCAAGCGCTTTCCCGGCCATGGCAGGCAATAGGCAGTGGGCCAATTCCCTTTCCCTTCACATTCGTGAATGGCGTGAACGACGCTTCGATCATGGCTCATTATGGTTATGGCGTTTCGGCCGGGCTTATCATGCTTTTACTGATATTGATAGCAGATCGTCAAAAGACATGGAAAGCAGGCATTCCTCTCACAATTCTCATTGCTTCTCTTGCACTTGCTAATGAAGTAGATTTTGTTCTTTTGTATTTGGGAATTCTTCTCATAGCAATTGTCTGGGTTGTTCAGAACAAAACGATGCACCCGTCTCCCGCCGCTTGGTTCTGGATCGCTGTCACAATTTTGGCTGGGATCATAGCACTGGGACAAGGAGGCCTGCTTACAGAAGTCTTACGCAGTCATTTGCAATCTGATACATCACTAGGCGACTCGTATTTTACAGTAAATTTTTCCATTGTGCCGCCTGCTATCATCGCTACTCATCTTGGGAAGTTGTCGCTCTTCAATCCATATCAATTGATTACGGCTCTGTTCGAAGTTGGTCCTATGGTTCTCGCGCTGCCGCTCGTATTGATTTGGGGGTATAAAGCATTGCATGAAGAAAGATGGCTTCACGCCGCGCTGGCCGCTTCAGCAGTGCCCAGCTTGCTTTCAATCTTTATCGAATACTCAGGCAACGCGGACCTTACAGCAACTACTCGATTGCTCTCGAATATGCTTTTCATGTGCAAAATTTTAGCTGTTCCGCTTGTCTGGTTGTGGTTGCAAAACCAGCCTGAATGGAAACATCAGATCGTTTATGGATTAATCTCAGTTGCTATGTTTGCTGGCATTGTTCTTTTTGCGATTGAATTGATTGCCATCCCTCATCCCGTTTATGCAGTCTTTCTTACCGATATGGATGCGCGTTTCTATGAAGAATATTGGGATCGCCTCTCTCCGCCCTCAGCCTGGGTCTTTGACCCAGACTCTTCGCGCTCCCCGACCATTTTTGGCCGCCAGGCAAATTCGCTTATTGATTGGGGCAACAACACGCCAGAATACCTGGCCTTGGTTCAAAACCCTAATCCATACCAATTGAACGCGGCAGGCTATAGCTATGTTTATGCCGATAAAGAGTACTGGAAGATGTATACCTTGCAACTCTATCAGCCGTGTGTGAAGATTCTGAAAACAGTCGATGGTGTAAAGCAATTGCATGGTGGTGTTGTGCCTGATTTTCGCCGGTTAGCGGACATATCTCAGTGTAAATGAACATTATTCAACCATCACGTCTCACTTTTTGGCGGTTTGTCTTTGTCCTGAGTGCAACACTCCTCCTTCTTTCTGCCTACCAAATACTTGGTAGGGCAAGAACATTAGGTGTGGATTTCTCTGCCAGTAGGTCGTGGGCGGGACTAGTTGCAGGGCTCGGTTTATTGAGTTTTCTCTCGCTTCTTCCCCTAGCCTCGACTTGGTCTCGGTATCGTGAACGAATCCTCTCCTTTGCGGAATTCCCTGAACGTATTCCAGATAGGATGCGCTGGATAAGCGTGTTGCTTTTGAGCGTGGCGTTGATTGGCTTCACAGTTGTATTCATGTTTCCTTTCATCCTGAATTACTTTGGCGGACTGGGCTGGATACGCTTCCTTGTTTTCTGGTCGTTTAGCTTAATAGGGATGTGGGGAATCAAATTGCTTCAGAAGGAAACACCCTGGTTCATCGCGTTAATCACAATTATTCTTTGTCAATCCACTCTTCACCTTCTATTGTTATATTGGCCGCGCGTTACCGATTATCCTTTTGCCATGGGATGGTCGGAGACGAGCCGTTTTTATTATCCATCCCTCTTTGTCTCTGAAAAAGTTTATGGTCAAGAATATCCCTGGCCCATCCTGCATCCTACCTTGCATTTGCTCCTCGCACCACCTTATTTATTCAATGCGTCTCTCTGGGTTCACAGGTTCTGGCGTGTGGCAATTAGCTATGTTCTAGTGGCAGCAGTTGTCCCTGCGTTGTTGAAGCGGCTTTCTATCCAGGAGCGTGCGGCGCGCTGGCTGGTTGGTTTGGCGATGTTCCTCTTTTTGTTCATGGGGCCAGTCTATTTTCATCTGACAATCCCTGTGATTATTGTTCTACTGGGATTTTCGCTCGAGAATGATCGACGAACGTGGGCCGCCGTGCTACTGGCCTCTATCTGGTGTGGGTGGAGCCGCGTGAATTGGTATCCTATGCCAGGCTTGATTGCAGCTGTTTTATATCTAATAGAAGTGCCTTATAACAGGAAAAACTTTTGGAGTTATCTTCTCAAGCCTGCACTGTGGTTTGTTGTTGGAACGCTGACTGCATTTGTGTCGCAACGAATTTACATTGTTCTTTCAGGCATACCTGATAGCAACGTCTTTTATACTAGTCTTACCTCTGATTTGTTGTGGTATCGGCTTTGGCCCAATTCTTCTTTTTCTTTTGGAATTTTACCAGGGATTGTATGGGTTTCGTTGCCGATGTGGTTTGCAATCTACATTTTGCTTCGATCCCATAAAAAGGATTGGCATCCCGTTAGGTTGATTTTTATCTTCGCTGCATTGCTTATTGTATTTCTGGGCGGAATTATCGTAAGCTTAAAGATCGGTGGTGGCGCAAACTTGCATAACATGGATGCGTACTTTATTCTCCTGTTGATCTTTACTGTATATCTTATATTTGCACGTTATCGCACGGAAAACGGAGATTTGGCACAGCCCACTTCATTACATTGGCTTCTTGTACTGGCGTTAATTTATAGCCCCGTATCAACTTATCTGCAATTTGGGGTTGGCTTCAAAACCTATGATCCAATCAGCACGCAAAAGGTACTTGCCAATTTGCAGGAACATGTGGATGCAGTGAATGCACAAGGGGGTGAGGTACTCTTTATCACGCAGAGGCATCTCATTTCAATGGGAATGCTAAATCATGTAACATTGATCCCTGAGTATGAACGGGAAGACTTAATGGAGATGGCAATGTCGAATAATCAACGTTATCTTGAGAAATTCAGAAAGGATATGCAGAATCAACGATTTGCTTTGATTATTGTAGATCCACTAAACTATAATATTTTGTCAAGAAGCCGTGGGTTTTCAGAAGAGAATAATGCCTGGGTAAAGCGCGTAATGAAATATATTCTTTGCAATTACCGCGAAGATACTATTTTCCCTGCTGATGAGATCGCGTTATATGTGCCGCAGGAGGGTGAGCGGCAATGTCCGTCTTTACAGTAATTTCGGGGTCTTATACAGAGTAGAGTCTTATTAATTGTGAATGGATAGATAGTTGGATATAGCAAGTAAAATTCCACTCACAATATTCACGCCTGCCAAAGCTATTCCTGTAACAGAGTATAGTTTTCTCTTGTTGGATGATTGGGAAAACAATTGGTAGCCATAAAAGAATCCTATGATGCTGAGTAACATGAGAGCTGGTATAAAATCCTCCATATAGCGCATCGCAGACCAAAAGAAGGTCAGGAGGCTAACGAAGGTTAGCATGAAAGAGCCGAAGAGGCTTATCACTATCCAATGAAAAGAAGCTGCCAGTCTAGCTTCTCTTGTATCATTTGATTGGTCTTTCTTGAACCATCGTTTAAGCGAGCTAGATATTGGTATTATGGCGAAAACTGCAAACGGAGCTGAAAATAGCAAGCCTGTAATGCTTTGAGCAAGATATATCGGCAGAACTTGTGAAGGAAGAATTTCTTCCACTAATCCTCTGGCTGGGTGAATGAAAGGAAATTGCCGGTTTGCAACAAATGGATTCAAAAGGTAGTTATATAAATTTTGGAAAATATACACGGGAGAAAATAATTCATTCAAGTGCTTCTGAAGATCTGGTCCTGCAAGCTGATAGGTAAAACCGGTCTCAAGAATAGAACTGAAGCGCGCCCAGTTATACCAACCTAAACATAATGCGCCAACAAAGAGTGGCAGGCCTAGGGAAATTAACTCACTTGCAAGTTCGACAAATGATTGACCGCGAATTTTGAAAAGTCGATAAATCACCATAAGAGTCATAAAAATGACCGGAAACACCAAGACCAACCTGGTTCCTACAGTGAGTGCCCATAAGCTGCTTGTCAGTGCAAGTCTCCAACTGGAAGGAGATTGGTGATCCAACGCTAGCACTGCTGACAGTAATCCACTGATAAAAAAGAATTGACCGCCCGCGATTGCCGTCTCATAAATCTTGGGCTGGCTTAAAAGCCACAAGGCGGGATTGGCTAACCCCACCAGAAAAATTGAGAGAATGAGAATCCATTTTGGGATCTCAGGGAAGAATCGTTCCCAAATATTCATAATCAACAGAAATTGGGACAGGAATATTCCACACACGAAAATAAATAAAAGGTCAACTTCGCCAATCTTTCCGGGCAAGAATGGTTGAGCGATGGCAAGCAGCAGTGACGGAGCGGGCCCCCAGTATAGATAAAACTTCCCGTTATACAGGGATAGATCCAGGGGTGCCTTAATTCCTTGCCGTGCGGATGGATCATAAGGATCAGGCAGTTGCAGCAGAGTGGGGTCGGGTTTGAGTGGTAGGAAAAGTTCACCCCTTCTGAACGATATAGCCAATAATGAATAATAGTTGGAAGTTGAGTTATGGCCGGCACTCATGAACCAGAAATAAATTCCTACCACAATGATGAGAGCAGGGAAAGTAAAAAGATCACTGTGGGTGGTTTTATCGAGAGCGGTGGATTGTTTTCTTATTATCCAAGGTATGAGCGCAATCAGGAGCCCAAAGATCAAAAGGGCGATTCGGCCTTTGCCCCAGCCGGAGTTGGGATCTAATCCAAGTTTATTGGCAAAGGTCGTTATTCCTAAGATCAGTATACTAACAACCAGAAAGATGGAAACGTTTGCCGTTTTTTGCATTATTCAATTCATGCTGCCGATTTATTTTCTATAGGCTGCGCTTTGCTGTCTTTATATAGTATAAAGTTCAAGAGGGTCGCTAGAATTAAAATGAGAAACAATGAAGGAAAGATATTATTCAGATAATAGGGCCTATACTTGTAAGGGATGAGTGTGGAGGAGTATGCGAGAGAGATTCCTAATATCAACAAAATCGAAATAAACTTGCGCCATACATTGTTCATCTCTGGAATTCCACATAGGAAAAGCAACATTGGCACAGTCAGTATTGATAATTTGTAGTCGTAACTGATTGGGAGGATCATTGCTCCGATTGTACATGCAAGTAACAGAAAGGGATCCAGGCCAGCCTCTTTTCTCAAGTAAAAGATGATTAAATTTGAAATAAAGAGAATGATAAACACCAAAAGCAGAAACGCTTCAATCCAACCCGAATTATGTCTCAATACTCTCAAAGTATCCAAATCGATCAATCCTAAACCATCTAGTTTGATTGTGTCTACAAACGAAGAAATGGAATGATTCCATGCCCCCAGCCAACTGGGATTGATCATTTGCGCTGTCATTGAGCGAATGAAATCCCAGAATATTTTATATCCCATAGCAAAGAAAAGTATGAAATTGAACAGACCAATTCCCACAAATCTCAAGATGACATTTTTCCAATCCCTCCAATCGTCAACGAACATAACAATAAATATCGCCGGATATAGTTTCAACTGAATAGAAATGGAAAACAAAAAATAGGCAATGAGTCGATATTTCCGATGATAGTGAAAAATATAGATTGAAAATATACAAAGCAAAAATGTAAAGATATTGTACTGACCACGCTCAATTTCAAATTGGAACCCATACGAGAGTAATCCAGTAAGGAAAAACAATAAAGCAAGTGAATAGTTTTTCTTGTCAATGATTCTTAACGGCAGCAACAAAGTTAGAAGGCAATAATTGAATAAAGTAAATATAGTGAACAATCGATACAGTGTGAGGTAGTCTTTGATAAGCAATAAGGGAGCAAACAGAATATAAGTCAACGGTGGATAGAATTGAACTAGATAGGGCGATTGGTTTGTGGCAACCCAGCCTTTGATCTGATCAATCATTACAATAAGGTCATTCCCAATGGGCGCTAGATTTGGCACATATCCGGTGAAATACTTCATCTGCAAATCTGAATTCA
>WNFX01004049.1_pt1 | contig 15029 bp, 15 predicted proteins | sample 5400111 | NCBI WGS metagenome assembly WNFX01 (sample SAMN13153363, study PRJNA577476) | soil metagenome | isolation source: 40 cm soil or saprolite under grassland replicate 1 | place: USA:California | collected 2016-06-15 | reverse complement strand
CCGATCAAGGCGCCCGCGGACCTGAAAGGCATGAAGATCCGCATGATGGGCAATCCGATCTTCGTCGAGACCATGAATGCCATGGGCGGCAACGGCGTCGCGATGGGCTTCGACCAGCTCTTCTCGGCGCTCCAGACCGGCGTGGTGGACGGGGCGGAGAACAATCCGCCGACCTTGCTCGCGCAGAATCACAACCAAGTGAGCAAGGTCTACAGCCTGACCGGCCACCTGATCATCCCCGAGATCCTGGTGTTCTCGAAGCGCACCTGGGACACGCTCTCCAAGGCGGACCAGGACCTGCTCAGGAAGGTCGCGCGCGAGGCTCAGACGGAGGAGCGGGGGCTGTGGGACAAGATGGTCGCGGAGTCCACGCAGAAGCTCAAGGCCGCCGGCATGCAGTTCGTCGAGACCGACAAGAAGGCGTTCTACGACGCCACCCGGCCGATCCGCGAGAAGTACGGCTCGAAGCACGTCGCGCTGATCAAGAGAATCGAAGACACGAAATAGGGACGGGGCCGGTCCGGGGAGGGGTAACGGGGGAACCGGGCGATGGAGAGACTGTACCTCGCTTGCGTCGGGATCTCCGGGCTCGCCCTGGTCGTGATCACGCTGATCATCCCCTACGGGGTGTTCATGCGCTACGCGATGAATTCGGCGGCGAGCTGGCCCGAGCCGCTCGCCGTGCTGCTGATGGTGCTGTTCTCCTTCGTCGGCGGCGCCGCGGTATACCGCGCCAACCTGCACATGGCGGTGGTAGCGCTCCTCGAAGCGGTGAACAAAAAAACCCGCAAGGCGCTGCTGGCGCTGGTCGACTTGTGCATGCTCGCCACCGCTCTTTTCATGCTCGGCTACGGCGCCCATCTCGTGGTCGTGACCTGGCACCAGGTCATCGCCGAGTTTCCCGGCCTGTCCGTCGGCATCACCTACCTGCCCATTCCCATCGGAGGCGCGATAACGGTGCTCTTCATCGTCGAGCGCGTCTGGTGCGGCGAGCCCCCGCGCACCTCGATCATGTACAGCGACCGGCCGCTGGACCTGGAGTAGCGCGTGGACATCCTCATCCTGCTCGCGGTGTTCACGCTCCTGTGCGCGATCGGCGTCCCGGTCGCGTACTCGCTCGGTCTCTCGGCGCTCGTCGCCGCGCTCTGGATCGACATCCCGCTCGAGGCCGTCATGCTCAAGATCTCCGACGGCGTGGACAATTTCTCGCTGCTCGCCATCCCCTTCTTCGTGCTCGCCGGCGCAATCATGGCCGAAGGCGGCATGGCGCGGCGCCTGGTGAACCTCGCGCGCGTGTTCGTCGGCTGGATTCGCGGGGGCCTCGCGCTCGTCAACATCGTCGCCTCGACCCTGTTCGGCTGCATCTCGGGCTCGTCGGTGGCCGACACCGCCTCCATCGGCTCGGTGATGATCCCCGAGATGATCAAGCGCGGCTACCCGCGCGTGTTCGCCACCAACATCACCATCTGCGGCTCGGTGCAGGCGATCGTGCTCCCGCCCTCGCACAACTCCGTCATCTACTCGATCGCGGCGGGCGGCACGATCTCGATCGCGCACCTTTTCATGGCCGGCATATTCCCTGGCCTCCTTTTCGGCCTGTGCCTCGTCGTGCTGGTGCTCGTGATCGCCAAGAAGCGCAACTTCCCCCGGGGCGATCCGATCTCGCTGCGCGATTCGCTGAAGATCGCGCTCGACTCCATCTGGGGCCTGGTCACCATCGTGATCATCCTCGGAGGCATCCTTTCCGGCATCTTCACCGCCACCGAGTCGGCGGCGGTGGCCTGCATCTACGCGTTCCTCGTGACGATGTTCGTCTACCGCGACTGCAAATGGAGCCAGCTCCCGCACCTCATCCACCGGACGGTCAAGACGGTGGCGATGGTGATGATGCTGATCGGCTTCTCCGTGGCGTTCGGCTACCTCATGGCGCTGATGCAGCTCCCCGCCAAGGCGACCGCGTTCTTCCTCACGCTGACCGACAACAAGTACGTGATGCTGCTGCTCATCAATATCCTGCTGCTCGCGCTCGGCACTTTCATGGACCTCGCCCCCATGCTGCTCATCTGCACGCCGATCCTGCTGCCGATGGTGATCAAGCTGGGCGTCGACCCCATCCACTTCGGAATGATCATGCTGATCAACCTCGGAATCGGCCTCATCACCCCGCCGGTGGGCCCGACGCTGTTCGTCGGCTGCGCCATCGGCAAGGTGACGATCGAGGAGGTCTCGAAGGAGCTGTGGCCCTTCTACGGCGCGATGTGCGCGGCGCTGCTGATCATCACGTACGTGCCGGCCATCTCGCTCTGGCTGCCCAGCCTGGTCAAACTTTGATACTCTCGTAACCGCCCATCGATGGAGGAACCCATGCTCGCCACACGCAGGCTCGCTCTCGCTCTCGCCCTCGCACTCGCCGCGCCGTGCGCCGCGCTCGGGCAGCAGAAGCTCAAGTTCGCGCACGTGTACGAAACCTCCGAGCCCTATCACACCTGGGCGCTGTGGGCGGCGGGCGAGATCGCCAAGCGCACCGGCAACCGCTACACCATGGACGTGTTTCCCGCGTCGTCCCTGGGCAACGAGACGCAGATCAACCAGTCGCTTTCGCTCGGCACGGTGGACGTGATCTACACGGGGCAAGCGTTCGCTGCGCGCACCTACCCGCCGCTGGGGATCGGCGGCGCGCCCTACATGTTCCGCGACTTCGGCCACTGGAAGAAGTACTCCGAGAGCCAGGTGCTCCATGACCTCGAGGAGGCCTACCACAAGAAGGGCGGCAACAAGCCGATCGCGGCCGTCTACTACGGCGTGCGCCACACGACCGCGAACAAGGCGATCGTCCGGCCCGAAGACATGAAGGGCCTCAAGCTGCGCGTGCCGGACGCGCCACTGTACATCATGTACCCGAAGGTCGTCGGCGCGAACGCGACGCCCATCGCCTTTGCCGAGGTCTATCTCGCGCTCCAGAACGGCACGGTGGACGCGCAGGAGAATCCCCTGCCGACCATCTTCGCGAAGAAATTCTACGAGGTGCAGTCGCACATCAACCTCACCGGCCACATCACCGAGATGCTGCTCGTCATCGTCAGCGGGTCGCTGTGGAGCCAGCTCTCCGTGGGCGAGCGCGAGGTATTCCAGGACGTGTTCCGCGAGGCCTGCGCCAAGGCAACCGCCGAGATCGCCGCGTCGGAGATCCGGCTGGTCGACGAATTCGCGAAGAAATACGGCAAGACCGTGGTGAAGTCGGATCGCACCGCCTTCAAGCGGGCGTTCGCGAAATTCCTCGTCGGCCCGGACGTGGCCTGGGACAAGGCGCTCTACGACAAGGTGCAGGCGCTGAAGTAGCGAGGCGCGCTTCGATGAGCGCCTCTCCGGGAGGTGAAGCGGGCGCCGACCACGTCCTCGGCGCTGACGGGCGCTTCCACGCCGTGGACGGGGAAGTCCGGCTCTCGATCTACGGCTGGGAGGACTGGATCGTCCTCGCAGTGTTCTGGATTCTCGCTTTCGTCGTCTTCTACCAGGTCTTCACGCGCTACGTCCTGAACGACGCGGCGGGCTGGACCGAAGAGATCGCCCGCTACCTGCTCATCGCGGTGACTTTCCTCGGCGGCGCGATGGCGGTGCGACGGAACACGCACATCCAGGTGGATTTCGTCTACCGCTTCCTTCCGCGCGCGGCGGGACGCGTCCTCTCTCTCCTGGTCGACGCCGTGCGCGTCGCCTTCTTCGGCTACGCGGTGTGGCTCACCTGGCTGCTATTGGACCGGATCGGATCGCAGAGGATGGCGGTCGTCGAGCTGCCCATCGGCCTGGTGTTCGGCGCCATGCTCATCGGGTTTGGGCTCATGTTCGGCCGCGCGCTGCAGGTCGCATGGGAGCACTGGCGCCGGGGTTACAGCGTGCTCGAGCGCCCGGACGTGTTCCAGGAGGACAAGGCGTGACCGCGGTGCTGCTGGTCGGATTTATCGCGCTCATGCTCGCAGGAGTACCCGTCGCGCTCGCGATGATCGTCGCATCGCTCGCTTACGTGATGATCTCCGGCACCGTTCCGGACTTCGTGGTCATCCACCGCATGTACGGCGGCATCGATTCCTTCCCGCTGCTCGCGGTGCCCTTCTTCATCCTCGCCGGCAATCTGATGAATTCAGCCGGGATCACCAACCGCATCTACAACTTCGCCCTCGCTCTGGTCGGATGGCTGAAGGGCGGACTCGGGCACGTGAACATCGTCGGCTCGATGATCTTCGCCGGCATGTCGGGAACGGCGATCGCCGACGCCGCGGGCCTGGGGACGATCGAGATCAAGGCGATGAAGGACCACGGCTATCCGATAGATTTCTCCGTCGGCGTGACCGCCGCCTCGGCGACGCTCGGACCCATCATTCCGCCTTCGCTGCCTTTCGTCATCTATGGAATGATGGCCGGCGTTTCCATAGGGCAGCTCTTTCTCGCGGGCGTGATCCCGGGGATCGTCATGGGCCTCTTCATGATGGCGACCGTGACCTGGTACGCGCACCGGCGCAACTACGGGCGCGACACGGCGTTTTCCTGGCTGGCGCTAGTCGGCACCTTTGCCGACGCCTTCCTCGCGCTCATGACTCCGGTGATCCTGCTCGGCGGCATGACCGCGGGCGTGTTCACCCCGACCGAAGGCGCGATCATCGCCTCGGCCTATGCGCTGGCCCTCGGGCTCGTCTGGTACCGTACCCTCGACCTCGCGATGCTCGTGAAGATCTCGATGGACACGATAGAGACCACGGCCACGGTGCTCCTCATCGTCGCCGCCGCCTCGATCTTCGGCTGGCTCCTGACCGTCACGCGCGTGACCGATGCGGTCGCGACCTGGGTGCTCGCCTTTACCCACACGCCCTGGGTATTCCTGCTGCTCGCGAACGTCCTGATGCTTTTCATCGGGTGTTTCCTCGAGCCCGTGGCGGCGATCACGCTGCTCGTGCCCATCCTCGTGCCGATCTGCAAGACCCTCGGAATCGACCTCGTCCACTTCGGCCTGGTGATGGTGCTCAATCTCATGATCGGCCTGCTGCACCCGCCGCTCGGCACGGTGCTGTTCGTCCTGTCGCGCGCCGCGAGGCTCTCGGTGGAACGCACGACCATGGCGATCCTTCCCTGGCTCGTGCCGCTTCTCGCCGCGCTCGTCGTGTGCACCTACGTTCCCGAGATCGTGCTGTGGCTGCCGCGGCAGTTTTTCTAGGATCGGACCCGACATGAAAATCGTCATTACGGGGGGCGGCGGCTTCATCGGCTTCAAGCTCGCGAAGGCCCTGCTCGCGCACGGCACGCTCGCCGCGGAGACAATCGCGCGTCTCACGCTCGTCGATCAGGCTTTCCCCCCCGATCTTCCCAAGGACTCGCGGCTGGAAACGCTCGCCGGCGACATCTCGGACCCGAAGTTCGCCGCGCGCGCGATCGCTGGCGACACGGCTTCGATCTTTCATCTCGCCGCGGTGGTCTCGGGCGCCGCCGAGGCGGATTTCGATCTCGGAATGCGGGTCAACCTGCAGGGCATGCGCAACGTGCTCGAGCAGGCGCGAAAATGCGTACGGCCGCCGCGCCTCGTCTTCGCGAGCTCGGTCGCGGCCTTCGGCGGCGACCTGCCCAAGGTCCTCGACGACTCGACCACGCCCGCGCCGCAGACTTCCTACGGCTCGCAGAAGGTGATCGGCGAATATCTCGTGAGCGACTTCTCGCGCAAGGGCTACGTCGACGGCAGGTCGCTGCGCCTTCCGACCATCGTCGTGCGACCCGGAAAACCGAACGCCGCGGCCTCGTCTTTTGCGAGCGCCGTGATACGCGAGCCGCTGAACGGTGTGGCCTACGATTGCCCGGTCGGGCCCGAGACCGGGGTGTGGCTGCTTTCGCCTCGGCGCGTGGTCGAAGCCTTCATCCACGCGCACGACCTGCCCGCGGCGAAGTGGGGCTCGAACCGCGTGGTGAATCTGCCCGGGATCACGGTGACGGTCGCCGAGATGATCGCGGCCATGGGGAAGATCGCGGGGTCGCAGGTCGCCAAGCGCGTGTCCTGGAAGCCCGACGCGCGCATCGCGGCGATCGTGAAGACCTGGCCGGTGCGTTTCGCGACGCCGCGCGCGCTCGCGCTCGGCTTCAAGCCCGATCCCGGCATCGACACCGTCATCCGCGACTACATCACCGACGAGGGCGTGAAAGTCAGCTAATCGAAGAAAGCGAGCGTCCTCGCCTCGATGCTCTGGCGCGGCGGCGCGCCCGCGGGCGTGTTGGGATCGTTGAACGAGCTGTGCGCGGTGAAGCGCGCGCGCCCGTCCTTCGCGGAATCGAATACCTTGAAGACGAGGGCCTCGTCGCGCCGCATCCGGGAGAAATAGAACCAGCGGTGATCCGGGTTGTAGCCGATGCGGTAGGTTTCGCCCACGCGGTTCGGATAGCGGCGCTCGGCGCGGATCAGGTCCGCAGGGTGCAGGCTGCGCGCATCGGCGATCGCGAGCGGGTTGGACTGGATCGGCTTGTTTGTCGCGCGCCAAACTTGGATGATGGCGAAGCGCCCTTGCAGCAGCGCCTCCGCCTCGTCCGGCAGCAGGTCGCGCACGCGCTGCGGCCCCGACCATTCGGTGTAGTCGTTGTGCACGTAGAGCACGGGCTCGCGCACGAGCTTCGCCTCGCGCTCGGCCTCGTCGCCCGAGCGCAGCGTGTGATCGAAAACGACGACCCGTGCGGCGCCGGAAACCTTTTTCACGAGCGCCTCGACCTCGGGATAGTAGACGCGCTTCAATTCATCGGCGTCGAGGAAATCGCGCACCTGTGTCCGGTGCTCGACGAATTCGAAGCCCGTGACCTCGAGATCGAACTCGTCTTTCAGCGGCCGGCCGTTTCGGATCGTCACCGCCCGCTCCTCGGTTTCGCCCGACTGGCGGCGGCGAATGTTGCCCGGGCCGAAGGTCTCGTTCACCGGTTTCACGCCGGTGTCGATGGTGTAGTGGAGTCCGGCGCTCACCGCGCCGGCTTCGGATCCAAGGGCCGCTGTTTCGCTCATGGTCTCACCTCAGTGGAGCCGGGCCATTATAGTCCCGGCTCTGATAGTCTTCGTTCCGAGGAGGAATCATGGGACGGACCATGGCAGTTCTCCTGTGGGTGTTCGCGCTCGCCGCGAGCGCGGCGGCGCAGGAATTCCCCTCGAAGCCGGTGCGCTTCGTCGTCCCGTTTCCTCCGGGGGGTCCGCTCGACATCTCCGGCCGGCTGATCGGGAAGGAGTTGCAGGACCGCTGGGGGCATCCGGTCATCGTCGAGAACAAGCCCGGAAGCACGATCGGCCCCGATTACGTCGCGAGAGCCGCGCCGGACGGCTACACGCTCATGATCATCAGCTCGACTCCGCTCGTCACGCTGCCGCACCTCCAGAAGGTGCCCTATGACGTGTTGAAGGATCTGGTCGGCGTGACGCAGACCACGCTGCTCACTTACGCCTTCGTCGTCAATCCGGCGAGCGGGATCGCATCGATCCAGGAACTGATCGCCCGGGCGAAGAAGGAACCGGGGCGGCTCAACTACGCGAGCGCGGGAAACGGATCGGGGCAGCATCTCTACGTCGAGCTGCTGAAGAGCGCGGCGGGGATCAGTCTCACCCACGTGCCCTACAAAGGCGCCGCGCCCGCGCTCCAGGCGGTCCTCTCCGGAGAGCCCCCGATCATGCTGGACGTGACCGTCGCGGTGATCCCGCACGTCAAGGCGGGCAAGCTGCGCGCGCTCATGGTCACGGGCGGCGCGCCGCTCGAGCAGCTGCCGGGAGCCGTGCCGTTCGATTCGCTCTTTCCGGGACTCGGGATTCCAGGCTGGCACGGGATCTTCACTACCGGCGGAACGCCGAAGCCGGTGCTCGACAAAGTCGCCGCGGACATCCGCTCGGTGCTGCAGATCCCGGCGGTGGCGAACCGCTTTCGCGAGCTGGGGGTCGAGCCTTCGGGCGTGTCCGGCGACGCGTTCAACGACGTCGTGCGGCGCGACTACGCGCGCTGGGGCGAGATCATCCGCAGGAACAACTTGCGGGCGGATTGATTCAGCCCGCGAAGCGCGGTTCGGGAACGCCGCGAATTCCAAGGCCGGTGATGCGGAAGAGGCTCCCCGCGAGAAACTGCGGTTTCGCGTCCCTTGGGAACCGGCTGTGCACCGCCGGGTGCTTCACGCGCGCCATCGAGGTCACGTAGATCTCGTCGAGCTTCTCCCCACCGAAGACGACGCTGGTGATGTTCCTCACCGGCATGCCGATGCGCCGCTCGACGCTCCCGTCGGGCGCATAGCGCACGAGGTCGCCCGAGATCAACTGCGCGTTCCACACGCAGCCCTCGGCATCGACGGTCGAGCCGTCGGCGACGCCGGCATCGTTCTTGAACGAGGCGAAAAGGCGCTTGTTGGCGGGCGTGCCGGTCTCGATATCGTAGTCGTACTTCCAGATCTCGCCCTGGAAGGTGTCGGCGAAGTAGAAGGTCTTGTCGTCGGGGCTCCAGCACGGGCCGTTGGAGCAGATGATGCCGTCGTCCACCAGGGTGACGGAGAGATCGGGATCGAGGCGCCACAGCCCGCAGAGCTTCAGCTCTTCCTTGTCGTCCATGCCGCCTGCGAAGAAGCGCCCGCTCCGGTCGCACTTGCCGTCGTTCAGGCGCGTGCGCGAGTGTTCGGTATCGACGAGCGATACGGTTTCGAGCTTGCCGCTCTGGAAATCGAAGAAGTGGAAGCCGTCGTCGAGCGCGAGCACCGCGCCGCCTTTCTTGCGCAGCGCGAGTGCCCCCACGTCGCGCTTGAGTGCCCAGCTCTCGGTCTTGCCGCTCTTCGGATCGAGCCGCCAGATCGAGGGTTTGCCGACGCGCCGGCCGGTCCCGTCAACCCAGTAGAGCCGGCCTTCCTCGACGTCCCAGACCGGGCCTTCGCCGAGATGGTTGGCGCACTCGAGGACGCATTCGATCTTCATGAAACCGGGGACAGACCACCTTTTCGGCCTGACCACGAGGAAACCGTGGTCTGTCCCCGGTTTTTCATGCGTTCGATCCGCACGGCCGGTTCAGCAGTCCCCGACCCGCCGCGCCGCGATCCGGCTGACGGACCCGGTTCGCTTGGCCGCTTTCGGATCCCCAAGGCTGAAGTCCAGATTCACCGTCCCCTGCAGCGCGTCCGGGGTGTAGTCGACGGAGCCGTGGCCCCCGATCGCGAAAATGCCTTCGCACTTCACCTCGAATTCGAGGTGCCCGGACGATGCGGTCTTGCCGGAAATCGCGCAGCCCGTCGCGCCGGGCACCGACATTTCCGCGAGCAGGCGGCTCGGATCGCGGGCATCGGCGGCGGTGAGGCACTGAGGGCGCGAGATCGCGGGCTGTTTGAATGCCGGATCCGCAGGAACCGAGAACTCGACGCTCATGTCCCATAGGCCGGGCCGGATGTCGGTCTGCGCAACGGCGAACGGGCTTGCTGCGAGCCCCAGTACGAGTAGACCCAGGCGAACTTTCGGCATTTCAACCTCCTTGTGAAACGGGCAAACGACTACGCGGCCTTGCGCGCTTTTCCGGCGTGATCGAGCAGCCCCGCGGCGATGAGCGCTTTGCGGATCCGCTCGATCTCCGCCTGTGGGATCTTGACGAGCGGCGGGCGCACCACCGCGCGCGGAAGCTTGCCCATCATCACCAGCGCTTCCTTCATGCGATTGTGCATGTCGACCCACGGCTCGGAGTAGAACGCTTCCGCCGTCGGCCAGATACGGTCGTTGATTTGCCTCGCGGTGGCGAGGTCGTTCGCGCGCACCGCGCGAAAGAGCCGGGCCTGCAGATCCGCGATCACCGAGCCGCTGCCCGAGAGCAGGCCGTTGCATCCCAGTGCGAGCGAGCTCATCAGCCACGAGCTGTGCGTGGTGAGCACGTTCACCGGGGGATTCAAAGACTGCAAGGTCCGGATCTGGCGCTCGTGCAGCTGCGGGCTCGCGCACCAGTCCTTGATCGCCGCCACCTGCGGCACCGCCTCGATGATCTTCAACAAAGCAGCGAGCGGATAACCCTGGCCGCCGGCGAGGGGGTACTGAAAGGCGATGATCGGAAGCCCCGCCGCGCCGGCGATACGCCGGAAGTGCTCGACCGCCATTTCGGGACGTTGTCCCATCGTGAAGGGCCCGGGCGGGAAAACGAGCAAGGCGCTCGCGCCGCCCTCGGCCGCCATCCTCGCGATGCGCGCCGCCTCGAGGCTGCCTTCGGCGTACACGCCGTGCACGATCGGGAGCCGCGCGCCGATCTCCTCTTTCGCGATAGCGAGGACACGCCTCTGCTCGTCGAAAGTGCAGGAAGCGACCTCGGTCGAGTGCGCGTTGATGGTGATTGCGGAGAGACCTTCCACCGAGGCAATGTCGCGCAGATGCGCGCGGAAGGAAGGCTCGTCGATCGACAGGTCTTCGTGGAAAGGCAGGAGCACAGCCGGGATTACGCCCTGGGGAATCCACTTCGTGTCGCGCGCCATGGTGACTCCTTTACTCGACCCGGATATTGTAATCGCGGATGACCTTCGCCCACTTCTCCGACTCGGCGCGGGCAAAGGCGAGGAACTCTTCGCGCGTGCTCCCGACGACGTCGAACCCTTGCGCGTCGAGCTTGCCGCGCACTCCCGGATCGGCGAGCGCCTTCGTCGCTTCGGCGTTCAACCGCGCGACGATCCCCTTGGGCGTTCCGGCCGGCACGAGCATCCCCACCCAGGATTGCGCGGCGAACCCGGGGAGCGTCTCGGCGACGGTCGGCGTATCGGGCAGCTGCGGGATGCGGCGCGCGGCTCCGATCGCGAGCGCCTTGATGCGTCCGGCTTTCACCTGCGGAATCGCCTGCGGCGCGGACACGAACATGACGTTCACCTGGCCTCCGACTAGGTCGATCATCATCGGCGCGCCACCCTTGTAAGGCACGTGGATCATTTCGATCCCGGTGCGGTTCGAAAGCAGCAAGGCGTTCAGGTGGTTCGAGCTGCCCGCGCCCACCGTCGCGTAGGTCACCTTGCCCGGGTTCGCTTTCGCGAACGCCACGAGCTCCGGCACGGAGCCCGGCGCGAAGTTGATCGCGCCGGCGAGCACCTGGGGCGAAGTGACGAGCAGGCTCACGTGCTCGAAGGACTTGAAAGGATCGTAGCCGAGATTCCTGTAGAGCAGATGGTTGACGGCGTGCGTGTCGAACACGAGCAGCACGGTGTGGCCGTCGGGAGGCGCCTTCGCCGCCTCCGCCTGCCCGATCGAGCCGCCCGCGCCCGCCTTGTTCTCCACGACGACAGGACGGCCCAGTCCCTCGGTGAGCTTCGGGCCGATGACGCGCGCGACCCCGTCCACCGTGCCGCCCGCTGGCCAGGGAACGATCACGCGGATTGCCTTGCTCGGATACTGAGCCCGTGCGGCCGCCATCGGCAAAGACATTCCCAGCGCAAGAAGTCCGGCTGTGAGTCGGTTCATTTTTTTCTCCTGACCGCCATCAACTGCGCGAGGCGCGCCGCATCGTCGAGCTTCTCCATCCCGAGCACGGCGTCGCGTAGCTGCGCACTCCGTGCGCGCGGGAGCGCGTGCGCAGCGAGCTTCGCGAATTTCGCTACGATCTGCGCCTCGCTCGCGAAATGGGGCCCGCTGCCGCGCGGCGTCTCCACGGTGCGCTCCATGCGGCTCCCGTCGTTGAGCATCACCTCCACCCGTACGCTGTGGCGGTATTTCGCGCCCTTCGCGCTGATTTCAGGATCGGGCCGGACTTCGACTTTTTCGGCGAGCGCCATGCGCCGGGAATCGGCGACGACGGCGTCGCTGAACTGGTCGACGAAGCAATCGCCCTCGAGGAGGAACGTCGCCGCGCAGAAAGGAAGGTTCATCTGCGCCGAAGCCAGGCTTTCCGGCCGGTATTTCCAGCCGGCGTGATCGACGGTCACCTGCGAGGCGTGCACGACTATTCCTTTCACGTCCTTCGCGCCGAACGCCCGCTCCGAGCGCATCTCGCGCAGCGCGTCGAGCGTGGTGTGATTGCTGCCGACGCAGGAATAGAACTTCAGCGCGACTCCCAGCGTCTGCCACACGCTGCCGAACCCTGCCGTCAGCTCGGCGAGCCTGAAACGATCCTGCGAGCGCGAGAAGGTGGTGCAGAAACCGCCGTATTCGCTCTCGAACACGTCGGCGATCCCGGTGAAGCCGCCTTGAGCGAGCAGCGCGCCGTAGAGCCCGCTCTGCGAGGAGCGTCCCGCGTGCATGCGCTTCACCATGGCGCCGTACTGCGCCGCCATCAGCCCCGCCGCCTGGGTGCCGGCAATGCCGAGCGCGTGGACCGTCTTGTCCACGTCGAGCGCGAGGCCGCGCGCGGCGCCGGCGCCCGCCGAGAAAACTCCGAGCGTCGCCCCCGAGTGCCAGCCCTGGCCGATGTGCTCCTGCCCCATGCACAGTCCCACGCGCGGGCCGACCTCGTAGCCGGCGACGGCGGCGGCCAGGAACTCGCGCCCGCTCAGGCCGCGGAGCTCAGCGACCGCGACGAGCGCCGGCAGCACCACCGCACCCACGTGCAGCACGCCTTCGCGGTGCACGTCGTCCAGCTCGAACCCCTGGATCTGCGTGCCGTTCGCGAGCGCTGCGTGCGGCGCCGAGAGCCGCTGCGCGGTTCCCCACACGCCGCATGCGGTGGAGCTGTCCAGCTTCTTGAGGGTGCGTTGCAGGATCCTGCACCATTCGAGGCGCGCGCCATAGAGCGCGCAGCCGAGCGAATCGAGGATGAGGAGCTTCGCGCGCTCGCGAACTTCGCGCGGGATCGCTTCGTAGCGGAGTCCGGAAACGAATTCGGCGACGCCGCGCGTGTAGGGGTTGGAGCTCCGGCTCATTCCAGACGGATCTTCGCGTCCCGGATCAGTTTGCCGAGGCGCTCTTTTTCCGAGCGGATGTGGGCGGCGAACTGCTCCGGAGTGCCGCCGATCGGCTCCGCGCCCTCCGCGAGCAGGCTCGTCCTCACTTCCGGCTGCGCCAGGGCTTTGACCAGCTCGGTGTTGAGTCGCGCGACGATTTCCCGCGGCGTCCCCGCCGGCACGAGCACGCCGTACCAGGAGCTCGCTTCGTAGCCGGGCACGCCGGATTCCGCGATCGTCGGAAGATTCGGCATCGAAGGCAGGCGCCGGCTCCCCGTCACCGCGAGGCCTCTCAATTTCTCCGACTTGACGTGAGGCAGGATCGCAACCGCGCTGCTGAACATCAGCTGCACCCGGCCGCTCAGCAAATCGGTGAGCGCCGGCGACAGTCCCTTGTAGGGCACGTGGACCATGTCCACGCCCGTCATGGAATCGAACATCACCGCGGCGAGGTGGGACGAGCTGCCGTTGCCGTTCGAGGCGTAGTTGAGCTGCCCGGGCCTTGCGCGCGCGAGAGCGACGAAGGCCTTGAAGGACACGGCCGGAACGGAAGGATGCACCACCAGCACGAGCGGCGCTTGAGCGAGCAGCGCCACGGGCGCGAAGTCGCGGATCGGGTCGTAGGGAAGACTATCGTTCAGATTCGGATTGACGGCGTGGCTCCCCACGCCGCCGAGGAACAGCGTGTAGCCGTCGGGCGCCGACTTCGCCGCGAGCTCCGCGCCCAGCGCGCCTCCCGCTCCGGGCCGGTTGTCGATGACGAGCGGCTGTCCGAAGCTCTCGGACAGGTGCTTGCCTACGAGGCGCGCGATGTTGTCGTTCCCGCCTCCCGCGGCGAACGGAACGATGAGACGGATCGGCTTGGTCGGATAATCCTGCGCAAGAGCCGCGCCAGCGACGCAGGCAAGAGCGATGCACAAGAACAGAAGGGATTTTGTGATGCTCGTCATTGCAACGTCCCCAGGATCGTTGCGATCGGATCGACTCGATTCACGAGTCGCCGTCGCGCGTGATCTTCACGTCGCGCATCATGCCAGAGTGCCATGCCGAAAGGGTGAGTGCGCTTAAAGTTGTATTGTACAACTTTATGTGGTAGCATCGTTGCTCGGGAGTCGAGTTGGTTTCCCGTAGAGGCAAGGGATGAAACCGCAGAAACCGAGTTTCGAGCGGCCGCTGCTCACCGTCGACGTCGTCATCTTCGGCGTGGCAGCGGAGCGCCTCAACGTGCTGCTGGTAAAACGCGCCGAGGCGCCGTTTCGGGGGCGCTGGGCCCTGCCCGGAGGGTTTGTAGACGTCGCCGCGGACTGCGACCTGGAGAGCGTGGCAAAACGCAAGCTTTTCGACAAGACCGGAGTCGCCGCGCCCTACCTCGAGCAATTCGGGACAGTCGGCGACGCCAGGAGAGATCCGAGGGGGTGGTCGGCAACGACCGTCTACTTTGCGCTGATCGACGCGACCACAGCGCGGCTGGTCAGGGGAGGCAACGCCGAGAAAGTGGCTTGGCATCCGGTCGGGCGCCTGCCCCGTACGCTCGCGTTCGACCACGCCGGGCTGTGTGACGGGGTAGTCGCCCGCTTTCGCTCGAAGGTCGAGTACACCTCCTTGCCCGCGCACTTGCTTCCCGAAAAATTCACCCTTCCCGACCTGCAGAGAATGTACGAGATCGTGCTCGGTAGGCCGGTAGACAAGGCTTCCTTCCGGCGCAGGATGCTGGACGCGGGTTTCCTCGGAGCGGTGCCCGGCGGTACGCGCCAGGATGCGAAAAAGCCGGCACAGCTGTTTCGCATCAAACCAGGCGCGAGGCTCGCCTATTTCCCGCGGACATTCCGTTCGGCGGAACAAGCCGCTCTACGCTCATGAGCGCGGAAGCGTGGGACTTGCAGCAGATCACGGTCTTCGGTCAAGGCGTGAGCGGACTGGAGCTGGTCGCTTTCGCGACCGGCCTCGCTTCGGTCTGGCTTGCGCTGCGCTTGCGCATTGCCAATTGGCCCGTGGGATTGATCAGCGTGGTCTGCTACGCCGTCCTGCTCTTTCACGTCAAGCTCTATGCCGACGCGCTTCTGCAAAGCGTCTTCGTGTGGTTCGGAATCGCGGGCTGGAGAGCTTGGGCTACCGCGGGCGGCACGTCGGCCGCATACGCGGTAACGCGCGCTTCCCGCAGAGAACGC
>WNFX01003783.1_pt1 | contig 15030 bp, 14 predicted proteins | sample 5400111 | NCBI WGS metagenome assembly WNFX01 (sample SAMN13153363, study PRJNA577476) | soil metagenome | isolation source: 40 cm soil or saprolite under grassland replicate 1 | place: USA:California | collected 2016-06-15 | reverse complement strand
GTTCGTCATCAACCTCAAGACCGCCAAGACGCTCGGCCTGACGATTCCCCCAGGCGTGCTTGCTATTGCCGACGAGGTGATTGAATAGAATTGAATAGAGATGCCGAATTGCTGCGATGCATGAGTCCGCAAGTGGCACGGAACCGACCAGGAGCGATGTCTGCTCTCCAGCCGCTGTCGGGGGGTAAGCGGACTCATTGCGACATGTTGCGACCGCCGTCCTTGACCCAAACCAGACATCACGAAGCCGCTTAGTCGATCGCCTCTCGCTGGGCGATAAGCTGCTTAAGGGATTTTCTCTCCGGCGCTTACAGCGGTGCGCAATTGCTTCGCTAGCGCCTGCAGGAGCTTCCATCCGATGGTTCCGTTCCTTTCGACAAGCGGGCGGAACTCCCAGAACGTGAGCCCGTAACAAACCAGGTCGGTTGCAGCGGTTACCGTGGCCGAGCGGGGCCCGCCGTCGATCAGGGCGACCTCGCCGAAGTAGTCGCCCGGGCCGAGGGTGGCGAGGTCGACGCCTTTGCTCGAGACCGTGGCCTCCCCGGAGTCGATGATGAAGAAGGCGGCGCCCCCGGAGCCCTCCATGATGACGGTCTCGCCCTTCGCGAAGCGGCGTTCCTTGAGCAGTCGGGCGATCTGCTCGGCCTGCCTCCGGTCCATACCGGCGAAGAGCTCGACGCGCCGGAGGGCGGCTAGGGGGTCGCGCGGGGGCGGGCCGGGCGGTGGTGCCCCGCTGCGCGCCTTTCCGGTGGTGACGGCGCGGCACTGGAGGAGGTAGAGCGTCCCATCTTGGAACGCCCATTCGATGTCGCGGCGCGGCCCGTAAACCTTCTCGCACCGTAGTGCAAGCTCGCCCAGGGCCGCGAGCTGGACGTCGTCGAGGCAGAGCTGGTTCACCTGCGCGGGTGGCACTTGTTGCTCGAAGGTGCCCCCGTTCGGGAGCGAGCGAATAGCAATGTGCTTGCGCCCGACTTTTCGCTCCAGCACCCGACCAGAGCGGTCGAGGCGGAAGTGGTCGGGGACGACGAGGCCGCCTACCACGGCCTCACCGAGACCCCAGCTCGCTTCGATCAAGCGCTCATCGGCGCCCGTGACTGGGTGCTCAGTGAACATGACCCCGGCGACAGCGGGGTTGAGGAGCGTCTGGACGACAACGCCAACGCTCGGCCGGGTGAACAGGCCGACACGCTGGCGGTAGGTGATGGCCGAGTCCGAGTTCGCAGACCACCAGACTTCGCGGACGGCGCCGGGGACATCGGCCGCCGAATGGACGTTGAGCACGGTGAGGTGCTGCCCGGCGAAGCTTGCCGCCGCGCTGTCTTCGTCGACGGCGGACGACCGGACGGCGAACGGAGCCGACAAGGCGGCGACGGCCTTCGCCACCTTTTCAATCGCCTTGTCATCCCCCGAGGCGACGGCCTCGACCAGGTCGCCCGAGAGCGCCACGCCGGGCGGGACCGGGAGGCCCTGGCGCGCGGCGTCGCCGAGCCCCACGGCCTTCGACCCATAGAGCGATGTCTCACACGCCTTGGTGAAGGGGACGACCTTCTTCACCCGAGCACCGTGACCTCGCCGGCATCCCCATCCACGCGAACAAGGACGCCATCGGCGATGCGCCCAGTCGCCTCGCGGGTCCCGACGACCCCGGGGATGCCGTATTCGCGCGAGACGATCGCGGCGTGCGAAAGCAGGCCGCCGTTGTCGGTGACGATCCCGCCAAGCAGCGGGAGGAGGATGTTGAAGGCCTCGGTCGTCGACTCGGTGACGAGCACGTCGCCCTTGGCGATCCGGCCGAACTCGGAGGGCCCGGAGACGCGGCGGGCGGGCCCTTCGTAGACGCCCTTGCTCGCCGCAAGGCCGTACAGGATCCTTTCCTCGTTCTGCGCCTGGGAGCTCCCGAAGAGATGGCCCAGGGCGATGAAAATCGCGCGCATGAGGCGGCCGACCGATGGGGGCAGGGCCGCGAGGTCAGGCGGGAGCGGCGCGGGCGGGCCAAGGGAAGGCGGGACGTCTTTGGCGGTGTAGGTCGCGCGGTATTCGGCGCGGCTGGCAAGCTCGTCCGCGGACGGACCACAAGTGTCGGCAACAAGCGCGCACATCTCATCTAAGCTGGCGTCCAGCATCTGATGGGGGGTTGCGAGGCGGCCACGACCCACCATCCGCCGGCCAGCCGCAAGGGCGGCGCGCCGCATGAGACCCGCGGCCCAGATGTCGCTGTAGACACCACGCTCGTCGCGGAGGCGGTAGGTGAGGCGGGCCTCGCCGAGCAATTCGTCAAACTCATCCTGGTGCGCCGCGGGAACCAGGGCGCGAACTTCGGCAATGCGGGCATCGACGTCCGAGGCGGCCTGAGCTTCTCCGGAGACGGCGATGCGGATGGCCCTGAGGAGTGCGTCCGGCAATTCGAGCGCCGAGGGCTCGGCGATGTCGAAGCCGTCGATGAGGCGGTTGCCGACCAGATCGAGGTAGCCGGAGACGGCCGCGCCTGCTTCGCCGCCGAGGGAACGCAGGCTCGCGAGCACCTGCGCGGGGTCGCCGTCAGATTCGAGGATCCTGCGGGCAGAGGGGTCCTCGGCAAACGCCTTCTTCAGGCGCTCCATCTCGTCGGAGCCACCCGCGGACACCACCGCCGAACCGCGCATCAGTCCCAACAGCTCGGATGCCGGCAGGCCCGTCCAGTCCCCAACGTGTGCGAGGAAGTCCCCGGTCGGCAGCACGGCACCGGCGGTGAAGCGCATGTGCTGGGCGATCATGGCCGAATGGTGGTCGCGGCAGCGCGTCAGATAGGCGACCAGTTCCGCGTCGGAGAGGGCGTCCGGATCGATGGCCTGCAGCTCCCGGTGCAGGGCAATGGCGGATGGTTTGCGGTTCTCGTCCCAGTCGCGAAGCTGCTCCCGCCACAGCTTTTGTGCGAAGACCTGTTCAGCGCGCTGAAAGCGCTGGGGGATTTCCGCGTCCGGAGCCGGCAGCACCTGGTTGTAGCCGAAGCCCTTCACGTAGCTCATCTGGAGACCGTCTATGAGCATCCCGTAGAAGCGAGCGAAGTCGTTGGTGCCCCTCTTGAAAGAGGGGGGATGGGTCTCCTGGAAGTAGCGCGTCATCGGGCGCGGGAAGTGCACGGGGTCCTGCTCCCACGATCCTGGCCCTGGCGGGTCAAGACGAAGTTTGGTCGAGGTGTCTGACGCAGTCATGGCGGTTCCTCTCTGGGACAGCCCGCCGATCTCGGGGCGTCGCTGGCGATTATTCCGGGATTCTCCAGATGGCCGGCTTCGGAGGCCGACAACTAATCTGACATTCCCCGAATGAACCCTTGGAACGGTGCGAAGGCTAGCATTCTGCTGGTTTCCCGTGAAGCCATGGGTGGGCTGCGATGCTTCCAGCTTTGCGCCGGCGCCGACGAGGTGATCGAATAAGCGGTTCCCCCATGTCGCCTTATGGCACTAAGCGGTCGCGGATTGTCGGCCCGTCCTGGTCAGCTCTCCGGGGCAAAGCGGACGTTCGCACCGGACCAGCGGACTTCCTCCAAAGTGATCCATTGCGGAGGTGCCGTTTTTCGCTGCGACCGCGCCAGGCGCAAAGGCGACGAGTGGCACGCTAATGGTGCTGAAATCGCGTTGCATGGCTTAACGGCAAACTCGTCCGATAAGTCGGCACGGTGCTTACCGGATGGTGTCGGGCGGGTTACTCCGGGGCTGTTGGGGCTGGACCAAGCCCTCGCGAACGAGTCTAGATGTTTTTCACTTTCGAGGACGCCGTTCTTGCTCGCTTCGTTTTGCTGTGATCCTCAAGCACAGCTGCCCGGTGCGGCCTGTTCGTTTCCAAAGCCGCGCTTTCCACAAATGCCCGGCTGCGTTTTTCGGCATATTCACGGCCATCAATCGGCCCGATGTGGGGCGGATCTTTATCGAGGTACGGTCGGCCGATCCCAAACTCTTGGCCGTGCGCGTCGATCCACCTCCACAAGCTTTCGCTCGAAATACATCGCTGCGCCCGTGTCTCGCCCTTTACGCTCACGAGATCGGCCGCAAGCCCGTGGCCATAGCCGCCGCGGCGGCTCCCACCATGGTATGAGCTATCATTCGCGGCCTTGTTGCCGCTTGCGAGCGACTGTCGGTAATCGTCGCGAAATCCGCTGGTCATGCCCGGGGACAATCCGGCGTCATCCATCGCGCGAAGAGCATGATACAGCCTCAGTTTAAAGGTCCGATCCATGCCACCGATCACGTAATCCATCAGCGACATGCCGGCGTTTTGTGCCGCCTTCGGATCCTTCCACGTGAAGTCCTCGTCAACTAGCTTCATAACAGTCTTGGTGACAGTCTGCGTCTTGCCCTTCTTCTTTACTGTTACTTTTATCTGCTCAGCCACCTTGATGGTATCGAGTTTGGGGGCCCGTTGGTACACAGACCAGAGATATTGGTCGATGCAGGTTTCTGCACCAAGGCATTCGTCGGCAGTTCCTACGGAGCTATCTGCCTCTCTTGAGTAGCCTTGGCCCGGGTCACGGCTATTCCCTGAGGTCACGTGTACGGGTGGTATTTCGGACCGTGGAATAGGTCGAGCGTTGGGAAAGGCGTTGCCCAATACATCGGCGGTGGAAACAGCATCCTTGCCCATTGCGGTCCGTTGCGGAGCCTCGATGCGCTCCGAAGCGGCAATTCCCGATGTTGCTCCCCGGTGCTCCTTCCATGCTTCGGTATTCCGCACATCGGGCGAACCGAAGCCGAGCCGTCCGGCAGCACCCCAAGTAACGAGGACAACCATTCCGCACAATGCCGCCAGTCCGGCAAGTCGGCACAGGGTCATCACCTGCACGCTTCCTTTCCCGTCGAGGCGCCTGCGTGATCCCATGCTGCACACCGAGCACTACGCTGGTTTCGAACCAAATGTGGCAGAGAGGCAAGAAAACAGCACGTTATTATCTTTTCCGGCATGGGTCTGAAATGCAAGCCGATCCCAGAATGACAGTAAATTGCTCGCCCTGAAGCGGCTATCAGCCGAGACGCGCGGAATCGGCTGGGGGAACGCACTTTCAGCGCGGTGCAGCTTTGACCAACCTAAGAGACTTCTGAGGCCTAGTTCGGAACGTTTTTACCCTATTGGAATTATCTCAGTGTGGGACCCCAGAGGTATGCTGGTTCTGGCCTTATGGGTTCTGCAGGGTGGCTATTCTAAGCACTGCAAGCAGTTCAGTCCTGGTACCGGTCTGAAAAGGGCAGGTCCGATGTCTGCGTCTCGGCCTTTTTCTACTCTTGCGAGCGCTGCGGTCGCCTTGGTTCTCGCGACTGGCTTCCTGTGCGATGGCATGGCGGGACAGGGACAAGAGCTCGGCGAACGCGGCAGCGGTCAGGCGGCGGAGACGCCTCCGGATCCGGGGTCTCAGCCCGTTAAGCCGAGTATTGCGACTAATCTCGTGCCGGCCGATCTGGCGGTCGCCCAGAAGCTGCAGGAGATGCTCACGGGCGGGTCCGAACGCATTTTTGAACATAAAGAGCAGCGGACGGCTGCCCTGGCGTTTTATGCCGGCCGAGGTTATGCCCCGCTCTGGGTTACTAACGGCATCGAGAGCAAGCATGCCCGATCGGTAATATCTCGCCTAAAGGAAGCCGATAATGATGGGCTCGATCCTGCCGATTATCCGATCCCGGACCTCAGGGCAGCAGTTGGTGGACCGGAGGCACTTGCGGAAGCCGAACTCACCCTTACTAAGTCGGTGCTGACCTACGCACGCCACGCTCAGATCGGTCGGGTTCATTACTCCCGCATCAGTGCGGATATCGCCTACCAGTTGGCGCCGACCGAACTAAGTGAAGTGTTGGCTAACATCGCGTCCGCAGCCAAGCCCGGTGATGTCCTAGGGTCCTATAACCCGCCCCACGAGGGCTTTCGGGCGTTGCGCGCCAAGCTCATCGAGCTTCGCTCGCGGCAGTCTAAACCGATCGATCTGGGCGGAGTGATCCTCAGGTTGGGCATGCGGGATTCGCGAGTAGCGGAATTACGGCAGAGGCTGGGAGTACCTCGGACCGCAGACAACGTCGTTTACGATCGCACCGTGGTCGAGGCAGTGAAAAAATTTCAGCGCGAACATGGGCTAAAGGCCAACGGCGAACTTGGCCCCGCGACCGTTGAAGCGCTCAAGGTGCGGGGCTCTGATCATCGGGCCGTTGAGACCATCCTCGCCAACATGGAGCGTTGGCGATGGCTGCCACGGGACTTGGGCAAGATATACGTGATGGTCAACATCCCCGACTATTCGTTAAAGGTAGTGCGTGACGGAGCCACCATTTGGCAAACAAAAATTGTGGTCGGAAAACCGAATATGCCTACTCCGCTCCTGAGCGAGCAGATGAAGTTTATCACAATTAATCCGACGTGGAACGTTCCCCCATCGATTGTCAGAAACGAGTATTTGCCCGCTCTAAGGCAAGATCCCTATGCGCTGGCACGGATTGGCTTACGGATTGAGCATAACCGCGATGGCTCCATTCACGTTTTTCAGCCGCCAGGCGAGAGGAATGCGCTTGGACGTATTCGCTTTAATTTCCCAAATAAGTTTCTTGTTTACCAACACGACACGCCCGACAAGCGCCTTTTCACTCACGAGAAGCGGGCCTACAGCCATGGATGCATGCGCGTAGAAAATCCGCTCGACTATGCAGAGGTTTTGCTGTCAATGGCGCGGCCGCAAGATGGTTACACGGTTGAGCGATTGTATAGAATGTTTGGCCAGGACGAACGCGACATCACTTTTACCAATCCAATCCCGGTGCATCTCACGTATCAAACGGCCTTTGTTGATGAGTCTGGATCTTTACAAATTCGAGAGGACGTTTATGGTCGAGATACTCCCACTATCGCCATTTTGAAAAGCGAAGATCGAAAATATGCGTACCTGCCAATAGAACGTCATGACGAGCGGGTACGGTCCCGCCAAGTTGTCCATCTTCCCTACAGGTCAAACCTGAGTAGAAGTACGTATTCGAGATCCCCTGAATATCAATCTAACAACTGGGGATTTGATAATTGGGGGTATGGTTATAATACCAATGCAACTTCTCCATTTTCCTGGTGGCGTTAATACGACGATTGACCAGACTCAGCAGCCCTGCGCCGTTCCATCACTTAGGTCGGCTTTAAAGGCAAAGCGGCATAAGTGATTCACGGTCGCTGATGACCCGAAGCGATCATACCCAGCATTGCATCTGTCCTAGCCGAAGGGCAGCGTTTCAGGTGCTGCTAGAGTTCAGGTTCCTCTCCTTCGCCGAGGTGCCGGATTTCGAGTACTATTGGACCCCGACCCCTCATCTATCCCAGGAAGATATTCGCGATGACGAAGCTGAAATTCGGAGCCTGGATCCCGACCTATGCGTGGAGCGGTGGCAAAGGTGACCCCAAGAACGTCAAGCGCATCCGCGCGTCCATTGAGAAGTGCGAGGACCACGGCATCGACGTGTGGGTGGTCGACCATCTACTCTCCGCCCCGGGACTCTACGGCAACGCATGGCTGGAGCCGCTCAACGTGCTCGCCTTCGCGGCCGCGCTGACCCGGACGGTGAAGATTGGCACGGGCATCCTCGTCCTGCCCGTGCGTCATCCCGTGGTGCTGGCCAAGGAGATCTCTACGCTCTGCCATCTCTCCGATAATCGGTACGTCTTCGGCGTCGGCCCTGGCTGGTACGCGCGCGAGTACGAGGTGACGGGCTCGCGCATCGAGGAGCGCGGCCGCCGCACGGACGAGATCATCGAGGCGGTGACACTGCTCCTGACCAAACCGAACGTGTCCTACCAGGGAAAGTACTATCAGTTCAACGACGTGACTATCGAACCGCGCCCGCCCAAGATGCCGGCGATCTGGGTCTCGGGCGGCTCACGGGCCCCCGATCCCACCCATCACGACGTGCCCGTCATCGCCCCGACCGTCATGGACCGCATTGTCAAGGCGGGGAACTGGCTATCGCGCTGCTCGGGCAAGCAGGAGTGGGTCAAGCGCGACTGGTTGCAACTCCAGCAGCACGCGAAGAAAATGGGAAAGAACTCGAGAAAGCTCACCTTCGGGCACTGCAACTTCACCCACCTCGTGGACACGGCGAGCCACGAGAAGGCGGTGGCGCAGTCGAAGGCGCCGTTCCTCCGTGCCATGGGCACAAATCGGAGCTACGAGCACCTGCAGGAGTGCTACATGGTCGGAAACATCGACCGCATCAACATGCGCATTGACGACCTGCGGAAGGCGGGGCTCCAGTACCTCGTGCTGGGACCCGTCACCGACGACCCCAAGCAGATCGACCTCATGGCAAAGCGGATCGTGAAGCACTTCAAGTAGCGCGGGCGCCACGCTCTAACCTTGGCCACGCGGCACCGGTCTGGGTTGGCGGCGACGCGTAGCGGGCGCGTTCTCCGCGGATTAGTCTTGAAACAACGATACCGCGGAAGGCGCTCGGCTTCACGGTGCCGCCAACACTGATATTGACTTCCGCTATGGGGTGAATACCGGAACTGCGCAGAGAATCCGGCCATCGCCGCTAATGACCCCAACTCGGACATCCAGGCCGTCGGCTAATACCGGGACTGAGAGCAAACATGTCCGGTTACACGCTTTGGTCGCCAACAAAACTCATGTACGTCCGTCGGCCATTTGGTCCAAACGCCGAGCCTCAGGCCTTCAAATCTGTGATCCGCATGATTGCGACCACCCGGCCGTCATTGGCTGAATGCTCTTTTGTGTCCTTGTTGCAGGTCCAGACGAAGTCCTTTTTGGCCGTAAAGGTCTTGCCGTCTTGCACGACCCGAAGTTCTCCCTCGGTGACATGACAGACCATAGCGTTCATCATCACTTGATTTTCGGGAGTCTTCGAACCCGGTTGAATGATGATGTCACGCAGCGAGATAGTCTTGAAGCCGGGGATTATGGATGGTCCCTCGCCATAGACACGGTTCACGACACCCGGCGCCACTGTCGTGTCCTTATAGCCCGTGGTTTGCGCAGCGGCAGGCTTCACCATAGCGGCCGACGCGGCCGCCAATCCAATTGCCAATGCTGATCTTCGATCGACCTGAGTCATCGCTCTCCTCCTGATTATCTATAAGGTTCAGCACGCGCACCACAGCTGGCGCGCGGACGGCATGCAGGCACTGATGGGCACCCGCGAGAACGCAGCTCTATTTGGATTGCTATTGTGCCCGCCGACGGCACCAACGCTGCCGTTAAATCTCAGGACATCGGCACGTCCGGCTGGGAGCTCGCGGATAAAGCTACACTACTTGCCCGCATAGGCAAAGGGGGCGGCGCGATGTCTCCTCCTGGCACGTACCGGTCTAGCACCGAGGGGCGCTCTGGGTCAGCTTTCGGGACCAGAGCAGACCAGGTCTTCCTAGGGCCGTCGGTATGGGCCGCCACCATACCCGTAAGTATTTTGATCATCTCGGTACGGTTCAGGAGCATCGCCGTAGTCGGGCGGTCTCGGCGAGTACTCTGGCGGAGAGTATTCCGCAGCGGGCGGATACGAGTACTGTGGATAGGGCGAGTCGTAATAACCGGGCGGATAATAATAAGCTTGCCGTGCTGCACAGCTCGACAGCAGTGAAACGACTGCGAATGCTGCAACTGCAATAACAAGTTTCCGCATCATGCAACAAATTGACGCTCGATTTGACATGATTGTAGAAATTAAAAAACTTGGTTAATCCGAGCCGCGCGCCTATTTCGGTTTGTGCTCCGCGCAATAGCCGACCCTACAGGCGGCGGCAGACTGGGAGGCGGCTCACGACCCGAGGCGACGGCCTACGGTTCCTGCCGGACTTCCAAATCTCAGGGGTCGCACCGAGGCTGGGGATGTCTGGATGTGGTACGACTCAGAGGAGCCGATCGCGGCCCGGCACGTCCGTTCATTGGGGTGAAGCGGTCAAGGTGACTCCGCGCTCGAAATGACGCGATTGACCCGTAAGAGAAGTCCGCCCTCAAGATTTGCCGCTGCGCACAATGGCCACCTGAACCCTATTCTGCGGGCGACAAAATCCTGCTGTAATGCACTTTCACTGTCGGCGTAGTCCCAAGCCTTGGGGTGGCCAATGCGACGGCGCGATTTCATCAAAGGAATTGCTGGTTCAGCTATTGCTTGGCCAGTCGCGGTGCGGGCTGAGCAATCCTCTAATAAAGTTTTCATAGTCGGCATACTCTGGCACGCCGCCAACGCCGAACAGGAAGAGGTTTATCTGAGTGTAGTGCGAAAGGCCTTTAGCGATCTGGGCTACGTCGAGGGGAAAAATATTCGACTGGAACTTCGCTTCCCTGCGGAGAATCCGGATCGTTTTCGGACCTTGGCTCGACAGCTTGTTGGAGCCAACTGCGATGCCATTATCGGGGTGACAGCAATAGGCGCGATCGAACTCAAGAAACTTACCAGTACCATTCCAATAGTCTTTGTTCTGGCGGCGGACCCAGTCGGTTTTGGACTTGTCGAAAGTCTCGCTCGTCCGGGTGGCAATGCTACCGGCCTCTCGCTCATAACAAATGACCTGAGCGGCAAGCGTTTGGGACTGTTGAAGGAAGCGGTTCCAAATCTGTCGCGTGTTGCGCTCTTGGTCGATCGGACCGACCCATTCAGAGAGCGCGCGATCAAGCTCCACCAAGCTGCGGCCGAAGCCCTTGGACTTTCACTTTCGTCAGCGGTGATCGCGACGCCCGATGACATTGAGCCCGTGTTTGCCAAAATTATCCAGCACCGCGCAGACGGCGTTATGTGGGCGAGCGGATCTCTGTTGTTCGTTGAGCGCGAGCGAATGGCGGCAGCGGCTTTGGCACACAAGCTGCCGTCATTGGTCTCTATCGCCGAGGAAGTCCCGCCCGGTCTATTGATGTCGTACGGACAAGACTATCCTGATTATTTTCGCCGCGCCGTGGCTTACACTGATAAAATACTCAAAGGCGTGAAGCCCGCCGATCTGCCCGTCGAGCAGCCGACGAAATTCAAACTAGTGCTAAATGGCAAGACGGCGAAGGCGCTTGGTCTCGTGTTTCCGCAGACGCTCGTCGCGACAGCCGACGAGCTGATCGAATAGGACGCCATTTTGTTGCGCTGCCGTTCGTCGCCTTTTGGCACGACTCAGACGAGCCGATCACGGCCGGACATGTCCGTTCATTGGGGTGAAGCGGTCAAGACTCCGCGCTCGAAATGACGCGATTGACCCAAACTGGACGGCCGGCGAACCGCCTTGTTCAACACTCACCGACATGGGTGAGCAGCCGAACTCCTCATTCAAATGCCTGGACTGGCGGGATCGCGTTCTGGGCGCCAGCCGATTCCGAACGTTTAGGGGACTCCGTTGCAACTCCTTGCCTGTCAGCACCCTGCGTTGACCCTCCCGGCTTCGAGGTGGACCGTTTTGCAGGTCGTTTCTGGTGATGACCTTCGGATCCCCGCAGTCCCCACGAGCGAGCGATAGAGGGTCCCGCAGTGTAGCCCACCGCAGCGCCGGCTACAGCCCCGACGGGTCCCAAGACGACGGCCCCCGACAACGCACCCAAAGCTGCATCTCCGGCGCGCTCCTGAGCGATTACGCCCACTGGTGCGAACGAGAGTCCTATAACTGCTGCAGCCAAGAGCTTTTTCATGTTGCCCCTCCCCAGAAGAATCCCTCCACGCTTATGAGATGCCTGGATTGAGGCGGTACTGAGGTGATTGACGCTTGAGCGCGCTGACGGGAGAACCGCGCTGAATTGCGAAACACAATCTTGCCAAAACCAGAACTGTCGGCCCACGTGCTGGCATGCCGATCCCGCTCGTGGCCTAGTCACTCCCTCCGCACATATATTCGAGCGCTGTCACGTCCACCGTTGCTGTTATGGCTAATACCTGGCGCGTGCGGCCGCGGGGCGACAAGAAGGATCAACAAAGCGCCCATGACGGAGAGCTCGTTCAATGCTCGGATTATCTCATCGTAATGCACCCCACCCTGAAGGTCCCACCAATTCCGTAACCAGTAGATGCTAATAGCGGTAAAGACTAGTAGGGCTAGAGATGCCAACCGAATGAATATGCCAATTGCCATCAACACTCCTGCCAGGATTTCAAGCACAGGACCAGCAATCGCAAGCGTTTGGGCGAATGGCATTCCTAACATCGCCTCAATCGAAGCTGCCGCGCCCGCGAATGGCTCGGGCAATGGTAACACCTTGGAAGCAATCATTGTGGCGCTGCCATCGATATCCATCAATCTAAGAACACCCGATGCAATAAAGGTAATTACGATCGCAGTACGACCGATTGCAAATACAACAGTACCCCTGCCTGACGCCTGTTTGAAGTCATCCGCAGCGGGCGAGTAGTCTTCGGCAGCTGCAGACGTGTAATCGGGATAATCGGCATGCGCTTCGGTATTTTTTCCACAGTTTGGATCACGCCGTTTTTCGACGAGAAACTCGAGGCGTGACCGGACCGCCTCTGCTTCTACCCTGCGGATCGCTTCATGAAGCGACAGCCGTTCGCTAGTGATTTCGGCTTGGGGGAGGGGCGGATCCAGCGCCCTTAGCTCACGCATGAGCTGAGTCTCTGCGTGCGCATATATTGAACGCCGCGATTCGTAGGTGTTTTCCTTGAGGTGTGCGAGGGTTCGCGCGATCAACGCGTAGTAATCAGCAGACGAGTGTTGAACTATTGCTGCTGAGCGCTCAATCTCAGCTACGTCTGCCGCGCGCTTAATCTTCGCTTCGACAGGATCTGCTGGATGCATAACAGAACTCGTGGCCCTCAACATCGGCACGCAGGCTGCGGCCGGACCCAACATTCTCGCCAGCTTGACGACGCGGACCTCTGGCCCGGGAGGGATTATCTCTGCATACCCATCCAGCATTGTTACGGTCTGTCCAGGCGAAAATGTGACGCCGGCGAGCCCTGATTGAGACCGTTCACGCGTATGCGTTCCCGCAACGCTCCAGTTAGCCAGTATTATTCCAGATCGGACCGATCTCAATGGTGCCGGCCGCCACGGTCTCGAGCATCTTAATGGCGCGATCACGCCCGCACTCTGCAACCACCCTAGACGCAATTTGGAGGATCAATCTTTCCGAAAGCCGATCGACTGCATCAATTCCTTCGAGATCGCGAACTTTTTCCAATGTCTTGAACACCAGCTCCTCGAAATGGGCCCACCCACCGGAAAGCCGCTTCGGACGCTCGATGGCAGTTAGAGGGGGCGCCGTATTGGAGTGGACGAAGGAACTCCGTGACGCATGCCGTTTCCGCCGAGCTTCATTAAGAGTGATCAAATCCATCATCAGTCCCCCTTATCCCCGAGCTTTCATTGGAGACCTCGATTGTGTGGGCGTGATGTCGCAAAGACGGCAGTTAAAAGGAGTCCCGGCGTTACAACCGGGTGTGCCATCGAGGTGCCGGTCTCCTGAAGGTGCAGTGGACACTCAAGAGGTCAGTGAGCTGCCACATCTGTTGCACAACTGCCACGTGGGACGAAAATCAAGGTCCCACTCCACTCATGCCCATCAATCGCAGCGATTCGGGAACGAACTACGACAATTCCAACATCCGGTGCCAACTCGCCGGGCCCCGCGCAGGATAACCAAGCGTTGGACATGAACCTATGCTTGGATCATCTTGCGGGTTTTAAGAGCAGCTGCTGATTTGGTTTCATGTTTGCAGGTTTCCGGACCGGCTGACGGTTCTCCGTTAGGGGAGAAGAATCCAGGCGTTCAAGAATTTCCTTGATGCACGCGAGCGACGCTGCGGTGTCGCCTGGCACAGCTTGTGTCGAAATCGATCCCTCCACCTCCGACGTCCCGACGCAATGAGGTATCGGACACAGGGCAGAAAACGCGACATCGGAGTCCGTCTTCCCTTCTTTGGTGAGGCGCTGCCGCACTGCGCCGGCAATATACTCGGATCGAGTTTCCTCGGTCGTTTCCGCCGCGCTATCAATGCGCGCGAGCAGCGATTCATCGAGCGTGACCTCAACGCGCACTTCCCGTGGGGCCGGCGCATAGGACACCAGCACGATCATGAGGCTGTCGGAATCCGCGAGGAAAGTCGGATCGGCGGCGAACCAGGCGAGCGAGCGTACCCGCGGCAATTCGCGGCCGTCCGCCATCATGCGCGCGATGTGATGAGAGAGTGCTTCGGTGGCCTTGGCGATGACGGTGTTGGGATCGTTCGCCGCTGTGGTGCAGCCCGGAAAGTCGGGAAACGAAGCGCGGTAAACTCCATTCTCTTCACGGATCAACGCGACGACTTGCATGGCCTAACCGACGCTCCACTTCCGGCGCGCGTGGACCTGCGTGTTTCCCGCAGGACGACTGCTGTGGATGACGAGGTCGAAATCTCCACGTCGATCTTTAGCATCGTAACGCTGTCGCCGCGGTCCATCTTGATTTGAACGTTGTCAGGCTCCATTTTGACGTGCTTGGCGATGACCGCCAAGATCTCATCCCGAAGCACCGCAATCAGATCGGGCTTTCCGCAGAAGTTACGTTCGTGTGCCAATAGCACCTGGAGTCGCTCGCGTGCCACCGAGGCGGGGCCGCGGCGTCGAAAAAAACCGAAGTTCATGCGGCTCTCCGCCCGAATAGCCGATCCAACAAACCCTTCTTGTCGCTCGGAATGGTCATCGCTACGGTTTCGCCCTTGAGCCTCTTCGCGGCATCCATATAGGCGCGGGCTGGCGCGCTCGACGTGTTGCTGAGCGTGACTGGCGAACCGATATTCGAAGCGTGCAGAACTTCTAGGCTCTCCGGAATGACTCCGAGAAGCGGGATCGAGAGGATTTCGAGGATGTCTTCGATCGTCATCATCTCGTCGCGCAAGGCGCGGGCGGCGTCGTAGCGTGCGATGAGAAGATGTTTATCGATGCGCTCGCCTTTCTCAGCCTTGACGGTTTTGGCGTCGAGCAATCCGATGATTCGATCCGAATCGCGCACCGAGGAGACTTCCGGATTGGCTACCACAATCGCGATATCGGCGTGACGCATGGCAAGCGTAGCCCCTCTCTCGATACCAGCCGGGCTGTCGCAGATCACCCAATCGA
>WNFX01003782.1_pt1 | contig 15033 bp, 8 predicted proteins | sample 5400111 | NCBI WGS metagenome assembly WNFX01 (sample SAMN13153363, study PRJNA577476) | soil metagenome | isolation source: 40 cm soil or saprolite under grassland replicate 1 | place: USA:California | collected 2016-06-15 | reverse complement strand
TGGTCTCCCAGGCGACCGTCGCTCCCGTCACCGCGTTGCCGAACTGGTCCGTCACGACTGCGCCGAAGTCCAGGGTCCCTCCCACGGCCACGGTCGTCGCCGGCGCGTCGATGGAGATTCCCACCGGCGGGCCCGCGACAATCGTCAGGGTGATTGCCTGCGAGATATCCACGACTCCATCGCCGTCCACGTCAATCCCGGCGGTGAGCTGCACGGACGCTGGGGTCGTCGTGATGGGGGCGTGGTACAGGATGGTGCGGCCGTCCGGCGTGAGCAACAAAGGCGCTGGGCCCGTGCCTGTCTTCGTCCACTTCACAACGCCCTCGAGGTTTGCGTTGCGGTACACGTCCCGCACCGTTGCGACGACCACCGTCTGGGAGTCGACCGACACACTGCTGGACGTCTCGATGTCCACCGTAGCCGGGGCCGCCGGGACGATGGTGACCGTCTGGTGGCCCGACTTACTGCTCGAGGCAGCGGTCACGAAGCCGACTCCCACCGTCGTCGACGCGGTGAACACCCCGTTGGAGGTGATCTGACCGACGCCGTTCTCCACACTCCAAGTGAGCGTCGCACCTGCGATCGGGTTGCCGAACCGGTCCGTCGCGTCCGCTACGAAGGTTCGCTGAGAGCCCGCCGGGATGCTGACATCGCCGTCGAAGGGGATTCCGCCGACGAGCATGGCGACCTCAATGCGATCGAGCGGCCCGGGCCGCACGTTCACGGTCGCGGTGCCCACATGCACCACACCGTCTTCGTCCGTCGTTGACGCCTCCAACGTCTCGGTGCCCGCGATGATGTCCGCGACATAGAGAGCGGTGTCGCCGTTGACTTTGACGACCGAGCCGAGCCCCGCCCGCGCGAGCCAGTCCGCGTCCTTCACCCGGATTGGATTGTCGAACGCGTCGAGCGCGTGCGTCTTGAAGAGGAGGGCTTTGCCGACCTCGACATCCGCCACGGCGGGCGTCACGAGGACTGTCCGGACTTCACCGGCCCCCTTACCGCCAAAGGCGTAGACAGCGCCGTTGTAGTCCTCGAGCCAGACCCAGCCTCGCTGAACCGCAGGCGAGGACGTCGACGCGAAGGCGACCAGGGGATCTGTGTCGACGATGTCGCCCGTGGATGCGTTCAAGGTCCGGAACTTGCCGTCCCAGGCAGTTCCGTAGAGGTACCCGTTCGCGAGAGCCGGGGAGCTTGCCACAGGCCCTGCGATGGACGTCCGCCAGAGGACCGCACCCGTTGCCATGTCCAGGGAGACATACTCCGACATAAAGTCCCCGAAGTAGATTGCCGATCCGTCGGTCGCCGGCGTCGAAGAGTCAATCAGCGAGAAGCCGCCCGTGGACCAGATCACGCTGCCCGTGTTCCCATCGATGGCGTACATCGTCCCAGAATAGGTGCCGACGAAGATGATGCCCTGCGCGACGAGCGGAACGGACGTGATCGTGTTGTCGAGCTGAGCGGACCACACGACGCTTCCCGACTGTTCGTCGAGCGCGTAGAGCCAGCCCGAAATCGTCCCGATGTACACGTTTCCGCCGCTGATGGCGGCACCTCCGAAGGGCAACCCGGTCGCGTTGAAGAGCCACAGCAACTGGCCACTCAACGAATCAAGGGCGTACACCTGTCCGTTGTTGAAGTCGTTCCACGTCGCACCGACCACGCGGCCGTGCGCGTAGGCCATCACGACCCGCGCGTTAAAGTTCAAGCCGGTCTCGTCCGGGCCCACCTTCCAGAGGATGGATCCGTCCGTGGCATCGATGGCGAAGACGTAGCCACACGATCCGTAGAAGGGCGGGTTGGGGGGGCACGACCCGATGACGCCTCCGTTCGTGCCGTAGAACGTCGCGTAGACGACATTATCGTTCGGGTCGCTGGGACTTCGCTGGTCAACCGTCACCGTGCCGGTGTAGTAGAACGAGTCGCCGAACGCTTGCTCCCAGATGACATCGCCCGTGAACGGATCGTATGCCCTGAGGTATCCGTCGAGGGTCGTGCTGTACACGATGTTGTCCGCGACAACGGGTCCTGTCCACAACTGGAGCTGATGCCCCCCGGTTCGCCACAATTCCTTCATCGGAGGCGCATGGGTGCTCGGCGACAGCCCGGCGCGCTTCTGGTTGTTGTGGAACGTCGGCCACGCCTCGTTCGGCGGCGCGACGATCTCGATCACGACCAGGCCGGTGCCGGATGCGGAAGTGTTCAGGGAGGACGTGCCCTTCACCGCGGTCCGCTGGACCGTGTCTTCGGGGGCGTCCCCGGGGACGTTGACACTCACCACGATCGAGGCGCTCCGGAGGCCGGGCACGAGCCCGACGTCCGGGATCCCGTCGCCATCCGTATCGGCCAGCGGCGTGACGCCGTCCGCCTTGTAGAGATGGATCGTCCAACTCTGGTCCGAGACCGCGGTCACGTCGATCGTGTCCGCGAACCCGCCGGTGTTCCGAACGTTCATCGTCGCGTTGACCGTCGCGCCCGGATTCGGGGTGAAGTAGCCGCGTGGCCCGACCGAGACGCCGGGTGGCGGCACGGTCGTCGTGAGCTGGGACTCCTTGTGTCGCGTCAGGTCGTTGCTCGACGTGAACCGCACGACCGCCGTGTCGGCGTCGCCCGGATTGACCGCGGCGGGGACCGTCACTTCGACGATGACCGTCGTGTTCTTGCCGGGGTTCAGTGGGCCCGTGTCCGGGATGCCGTCGCTGTCCGTGTCGGTGAGCGGCGTCCTGTCCGCCTTCAGCAGATCGACCGTCCAGCCGTGGACGCCGAGCGTCTTGGTGGCGTCGAACGTGTCGGGACCGGAGATGCCGATGTTCTTGACGGTCAGGTTGTAGTCGACCTTCGAATCCGGCACCGCGTCCTGCGACGCGCGGGCCGGGGACACCGTGAGCCCGATCGGCAGCTGCCCGAAGAACCCATGGATGTTCCCTGCGTAGTCCTCGACCCAGACCCAGCCATCCGAGACGGCGGGGAACGACGTCGCGCCGAAGCTCGACGTGAGGGGGTCCGAGTCCACGATCGACCCGTCGAGCGTGTCGAACGTGTAGAGCGGGCAGTAAAACCAGCAGGTCCCGTACAGGAAGCCGTTCGCGAGGGCGGGTGACGTGCCCACCGCTCCGCCGACGCCGGTCCTCCAGAGGAGCGTCCCGTCGGAGGCGTCGAGGGAGACGTACTCATCGTTGTAGTCGCCGAAGTAGATTGCAACGCCATCATACGCGGGCGTCGACACGTCGATCAGGTTGAATCCGCCGGTCGACCAGACAATCTCGCCGGTGAACGCGTCGAGGGCGTACATCGTGCCCGAGTACGTCCCCTCGTAGATCAGGCCGTTCGCATAGAGCGGCGACGAGGTGGTCGTGTCATCGAGCGTTGCAGACCAGACGAGGGAACCGCTGAACTCGTCGACGGCGAAGACGGTGCCTCCGATCGAGGCCATGTAGACGACGCCCGCGTTGACCGAGGGCCCGCCAAAGGGCAGGTCGCCGGTCTGGTACGCCCACACGACGGAGCCGTCCGTGGCGTTCAGCGCGTAGATCTGGCCGCCCCAGGCGCTCCCGAAGACGAGGCCATCCGAGTAGCCCATCATGATCCGCGCGTTGAAGTCGAGCCCGCTCTCCGAGCCGACGACCCAGATCGTGTCGCCCGTGTACTCGTTGAGCGCGTACACGTATCCGCCGGAGGAGCCGTAGAACGTTGCGTACAGCACGCCGTCGTGGCCGACCATCGTGCCCGTGTAGTAGTACTGGTCGCCCAGATGGCGGCTCCACAGTATCTCGCCCGTGAATGGATCGCGCGCCCGCAGAGTGCCATCGAGAGGTGCGGAGAACAGGATGCCGTCCGAGAGGACCGGGCCGTTCCAGAGCTGCAGGAGGTACGGGCCGTCTGCCCAGATGAGGTCGATGGGCGGCTGGAAGTTGCTCGGCGACCGCCCTTGCCTCGGGACGTTGTTGTGGAACGTCGGCCATTCGACGCTCGGCGGCGCAGTCGGCGGTTTCTCGGGTGTGACGAAGGTGTAGTACTGCGAGTTGTTGTTGTCGAGCGCGACGTTCCCCGCCTCATCCGTCGATTGCACGGCGTAGTAGTACGTCTTGTTCGCGGTGAGACCCGATAGCGTGATCGAGTGGCCCGTCACCATGCGCGACGAGGAGGCTTGGTTCCCGGGCGGACTTGTGTCGCCCCACCACACGACCGAATCGGACCGCTCGTCCGTCGTCCAGACGATGGTCGCGCGGTTGAAGCGTAGATTGATCGCGGCGATGCCCGAGATGACCGGTGGCGTGTCGTCGACGAGGGCCGTGGCCGTCACTGGACCGCGCCCGCCCGATCCATCGTCGTTGTCGTAGTACAACGCGGTGATCGTGTCGCCGTCCTGGACTTGCAGGAGACCGTCGCCGGGTGCCGGAGTCACGCTGTTGTCCAGTGGGATCGAGCCGTCGAACACGGAGGTCGCGTTGCCGGTCTCCGTGAGCGTCACGAGCTCAGGAGTCGTCTCCGTGCTCGAGCTCATGTTCACATCGACGGTGTCCGGGTTGTTCGGGTCCGTGTTCAGGCCCGTGTCGACGACCTTGATGTTCACGGTCGCCGAGGACTGGTAGCTGTTGTGGTCCATCTGGATGATCCCGCGCTGCGTGGCGATTCCGCCGGTCATCACGATGGCGTAGGGCTGCGGCCCGTTCGGCACATCGTTCGCCGTGACCGTGACCGTCCAGACGCCCTCCTGGACGCCCGTGATTACGAGGACCGACTCGACGTTGTTCCGGTGATCGGAACGGGTCGGGTTCGGCTTGGACTCGCCGGGGTTCATGCCAACGTACTGGTTGCCCGCGTACAGCGTGCCGTCGGGGGCGTGGACGGTCAGGTCCAAGTCGTTCACGAGGCACGGATTGCAGCCCGCGGTTCCTGGATAGTCCGACCACACGAGGGTGATCTCGACCGACTGGGACGCATCCCCGATCGCGAGGCTGTAGTTCGTGACGTCGCCCGTGTTGAGACCGTTGCGGTTGTCGTCCAGGACGAGGCCGCGCGCGTCCCCCTGGAACGCGAGGGCATCATCGAGGGTGAGCCGGCCGAAGCCCTGGTTGTCGTTCGGATAATAGGATTCGCCAAACCCGTACGCCCCGGTGCCGGTCATCTCGCGCGCGCTGTTGATCGCCGTCGCCTTGATGAGCGCGGCGGTAGGCGTGAAGCCGTCCCCCGGGACCGGCGCTCCGGTCGGGTACCAGCCATCCATGTAGTATTGGCGGACGAGCGCCATGCTACCGGCGATCGTCGGCGTCGCCATGCTCGTGCCGCTCAGCTGCCAGTACTGTGTGCCGTCCCCCCCGGGATCCAATCCCTGGGCGGACCACACCGAGACACCGGGCGCGGTGATGTCGGGCTTGATGCGCCCGTCCTGGGTCGGTCCGCGGCTGCTGAAGTCCGCCATGTTCTCGAGGCCGAGCCCGTTGACCGTCGCGCCTGCGGTGATGATGTTCTTCGCGGTCCCGAAGAGGTTCATCGACCGGAGGCCTCCCTGTCCCGCATTAGCCGCCGCGAAGACGACGAGGAAGTCCTGGTTGTTCCAGATGAAGTTGTCCGTGTCCGCGGCTTCCTGGATATACTCGGCTTGGAAGTCCACGGAACCCCAGCTGTTGGAGTGAATCCACGAGTCGCGATCGACCGCACGCTGCCAGACGTTTGTGATGGAATCGAAATACACGAAATTGCCGTCGTTGGACATGTCCGTCATCTGAATCCAGGCGTCGAAGGCTTGGCCGTCGTGCGGTCCCGCCGTGCCGTTCGAGCCGGTCGCGTCCCCGTTGTAGACGTGCCATGTGCCGTCGTCGCCCGCGACGCTCCCCGAGGTGTGCGTTCCGTGGTTAATGCCGTTGTCCGTGTCGTCGCAGTTGTCGCTGCACGCGGGATAGTAATCGGTCAGCTTGCGTGCACTCGGACCCGGCGTCGTGTTACCCGGATCCCAGAAATCGGGGTGCTTGTAGTCGATCCCGGTGTCGCCCAACGTGACCGTCTGACCGGTCCCATGGATTCCGTGGTCGTGGATCGGCGTGGCGAACGTGTCCGTGTCGCCGCTCTGCACGACCCAGCGTGCAAGGTCGTTGAAGACGTATGGCTGGACGAACCGGTCGACGTACAACACGCCGGGCACGCGCGCGAGCAAGGGAAGCGCGCCCTTGTCGACCTCGACGCGGACGCCGCCGGAGTTGCCCCAGGAGTACGTGATCTGCGTGCCGCCCAGGACGGAGGCCGCGCGCGCGATCTCCGGCACGCGGGACGTCTCGAAGGCGGTGACCTCGAGGGAGATGCGCGATCCGGCGCCCGACGACGGCGCGGCGGCGCCGCCGAACGAGGTCTGCGGCCCCATCGTCGATCCGGATGCGGACGTGTCGAACTTCGGGGAGAAACCGGAAGCGGCCGTCGCGGCGCCGCCGGAGGAGCTGACGCTCTTCGCGGGCATGCCGCCGGCTCCGAGGGTCGTCGTGGCGCCGCCGTTCAGGGAGTCGCCGCTGCGGTCGCGCTCCATCGCGCGCTCCGTGATCAGGGCGTATTCATCGGAGAGGCGGGGACTCAGCTTGTATGCGGGCTGGAAGACGCCGCTCCACCGAACGACGGGGAGGGCGGCCGCGCGATCGATCGCGGGTCCATCGGCGCGGACGACGAACGCGTTGTAGGCGAGGTACTGCAAGATCGTCACGCCGGTCGCCGCGAGCATCGACTTCATCGCGGGCGTGACGGGTCCGTTGAATTGAACGATGTAGTAGAACTGTTGGTCCCGGGGGACCGTGTCGTACCGAAGGGATGCGGGAATCGACGGGGTCTGTGCGAGCGGATCGAATTGGAAATTATTGATCGTGACGTACTTCATATAGTCCGGAAGCGCACGCGGCATGATCGACGGCCGTGCGGCCGTCGCCGGCGTCCCCAGGATTAGGAACGCCGAGAAGACCATCACGAGCACCAACGAGATTGCGACGATGCGACTCCACATGCGGCGAGACACGGAATTCGCTTCTGTAGGCGACTGAGAACTCACGTAAACCCCTTCCCCGTCAACGGTACGGACTCCCTCCCGGCGAATTGCGCGAACGCAAAATCCGCCGGCCCCAGGTGCGCCGGGCATTGCAATGACAGAAGATAAGGATAACGGAAACGTGCGGTCGGTCCGGCCGGACGACGCGTCTTCGACCAGACATTCCAGTCGCATCCTCATCTCCGCGCGTCAACGCATCAATTGCGGCAAGGCATGTCGACGATCCGAAGAGGCCGCCCCATACGTCCGGCTCACGCGCCCGGACGGACGAACGGCAGCGGATGGAGTTTCGCGCGGAGCGACCAGCCGCCGCGGTCGACGAACAGCGTCTCCGTCGGCGACACCGCATCGACCCGCACGAGCGCGAGGGCGACCCCCCACCCGAGGGTCGGGGACCACGCGGCGCTCGTCACCCCGCCGACCGTCTGGTCCCCCCTCAAGACGGGATCACCGCGGACCGGCGGCGTGTCCGCATCGATTCGGAGGCCGAGCAACTTGCGGCGGACCTGGCCGACGTACGTGCTGCGGGCGACGGTCTCCTGCCCGACGTAGCAGCCTTTCGTGAAGCTCAGTGCCGATTCCGGGGCGACCTCGAGGGCGAGCGTCTCCCCCGACATGTCGGCGCCGAACCGCGGCACGCCCGCCTCGATCCGCAGGACCTCGTACGCCTCGCGGCCGATCGGCGTCGCGCCGCGACGGACGAGCGCCGCCCATGCATCCGCGAGGGTCGCGCCGGGCGACCAGATCGCGAAGCCCCGCTCTCCCGTCGGCCGGATCCGCGCGACGTGCCCGACGTGTCGCTTGTCGACCCGCACGCTCGCGTAGATATCGAGGGAAAGGGCGCGAACATCCGCCCCGAGCGCGCGTACGACCACGTCGTCCGCGCGGGGGCCGTGGACGACGAGGTGTCCCGTCGGCCCGAGGTCGCGGAACTCGACGTCGTCGCTCACGCGGGCCTTCTCGAGGATCCCGAGGATCGTAGGCTTCTGCGCCGCCTCGATATCGAGGACCAGGGACTCCGGGAACGCGTACACGCGGACGTCGCCCAGGACGCGGCTCTTCTCGTTCAGCAGGAGCGCGTACGCGGAGGCACCGGGCGTGAGGACCTTGATGTCCGCGGTCACGAGCCCGTCCAGGAACAGCACGCGCTCGGAGCCGGTGAGCTCGATCTTCGCGCGGTCGCTCACGTCGATCACGCCGGCGCGGGTCCGGACGGCACGCACCTCCTCGTCCAGGCTCACGTACCCGGAGGGGACGTTCCACTCGCCCTCCGGCCGAAGGATCGCCCCCGCGACGTCGTGGAGGGTCTGGAGAGGCAGGTCCTGCATGCGGATCGAAGGATGCGACGGTTCCACTTGGATGTTGCGCCCCCATCGCTCCGGCCGCGCACGGCACATCGGCCCGAGGGCGCCGGGCGTCGGAACGTTGATATCGAGGTGCGTCTTGGTACGCGGATGATGCCCCCCGAGCTCCGCGACGGCCGGATCTCCGTCTTCGCGAAGCGGATCATGCGGAAGCCCCGCACGCTCCACTGTCCATACTGCGATGGCAAGGTCCTTTTCACCCGGAACGAGGAACACCTCGACGCGAAGAACTGCCCGCATTGCGGGATGCGCGTCGAGCGGCGGGAGTGGCCCGAGAAGATGTACGACCCGATGCCGATCCTCCGCTCGCAGCCCGGCGGTCCGGACGCCCTGAAGATCGAGACGACGGATACGAAAGAAGAGCCGAAGAAGGCCGAGAAGAAATCCTAGCCGAAAACGGCCCCGCATTTCAGGCAGTCGCTCCAGTACTTCCCGACCGGCGCGCCGCACTCCCCGCATTCGCCGCCCCGCGAGGTCTGGTCCGCCTTGACGACGACGAGTTCCGTTGCCGCCAGTTTCGCCCAGCGCGGCTCGCGGACGATCAGGAAGGCGTAGTCGTCTGCCCACGTTTCGAGTTCGAGGAACGCGATCCGCTTCGGCGCGATCAGGTCATTCACGCCTTTCACGAAGTCCCTCGGGTTCTTGAACCGCACGACGCGCTCTTGGTCGCCGAGGACGAGCTTCCCCTTTCGGAGGCCGAGCTCCCTATCCAGCCAGGTGATGTCCTTCATCTCGGCCGTCAGCTTGAACGAACTCAGCCGGGGATTCACCTCCCCGAGCAGCGCCGCCGGCTCGAACTCCTCCGGCACGCGGAACCCGAGCCAGTCCGCCAGGATCCGCGTGACGGCGCGGTACGGCGCGGAACGGTAGTCCGCAAGGAACGCCGCCGCGCCGCCCGGATACATGCCGATCCGTTTTTCGAAGACCGCCTTCGTCGCGGGGACGGTCAGGCCGAATTCGACGAGCGCGGCGTGCACCTCCCCGGTGACGGCGGCGAGGTCGGGCGGCTTCGCCGCTAGCGGTTCGGCCGGCTTCGCCGGCTTTGCCGGCTTTGCCTCGGGTTCTGGTTTCGGGGCTTTCTGTTCCGGCGGCGCGACCTTCGCTTTCGGCGCCTCTGTCGGTTTCTCCTCCTCCGCTTCCTCTTCGTCCTTCCCCTTTTCGGGTTTCTCCTTCTTCCAGAACTTGAGGGGCATTGCTGCGCGCGTACCCGGGTCGCTCGTATTAAGAGTTGTGCTCATTGGACCCGAGGGCGGCGGATCATCGACGCGACTAAGTATCCGACGCGCCTAGTCCCGCCCGAGGGACCGGATTGGGGGCCGCGCCGCGGGTCGTCGGCACGAAACGTCTGCGGGACGCATGGCCGCCGATCTCCGAAGACGAAGTCGAGTTGCCGAGCGGGAACCGGAAGCGGTGGGTGCGGCTTCACTTCGGCACCTCCGCCGCCGTGTTGCCCGTCGCGAATCACCAGATCATCCTCACGCGCGAGTACCGTCACGGCCTCGGGCGGATCGCGTTCTCGCTGCCTGGCGGCAGCGCGAAAGACGGCGAGAGCCCGGAGGCGTGCGCCCGGCGCGAACTCCTCGAGGAGACGGGCTTCGAGGCGAAACGCTTCCTCGAAATGTACGCGGGGAACAACCTGACCGCCTACCTCGAAGGGACGTTGCACATCTTCTTCGCGAAAGACTGCCGTCCGACGGACCGCCGTCCGGATCCCGACGAGATTGTCGCGGTCGAGCGGATGAGCGTCACGCAGGCGCTCGCCCGCGCGCGCTCCGGCGAGTTCGAGTCCACCGTCGTGACGCTCGCGATCCTCATGGCGGACGCGCGAGGCTGGCTCGTCGGGTGAGGGCCCCGGGGGCCAGGGGAAGCAGATGAGGGCGGAGGAACTGACGAATCCCGTGGTGCGGGCAGTGGTCGTAGCCATCCGAGACAGCGACCGCAACGCATTCTTCGCGGCCTTCGCGACCTCGGCGACGCTGACCGACGACGGCGAGTCGCAGCACCTGCGTTCATGGGCGGATCGGGAACTGTTCCGGTCCCGTGGCCGCCTCGATCCCGAGCGGGAAGGGCGCGATGGTTTGGACGTGTTCGGCAGATTCCACTCGGATCAGTGGGACATGCAGACCGTCTGGCGATTCCAGGTCGCGGGCGGACTCGTTCACCGCCTCGACGTCGCGGCCCTGTGAACGAAACTCGATGGCGTGGGGTGCGGCTCCGCGGCGGAGGGAGCGCCGAGAGCATCTCGGTTCCGAGTCAGCTGAAAGATGCGTGGGGCAGGATTTGAACCTGCGAACCCCTTCGGGACAGCGACCTCAACGCTGCGCCTTTGACCAAGCTGGGCCACCCACGCACGCGCCGCTTTCATTGCAAGATTCGTTATTAAACTTCCTTCGGGAGACGGCCTCGCATCAACCGCCATCGTCGTGGCGCCGTCCACAAAGGCTATTTTGCGGCGCAGCCGTAGGGTGACCCGAGGATCCGCCAATGCCCGCGTCAAAACGAGGAACCCGCGGCCGCGCGCCCGCAAAGCGCCGGACCTTCCAAGTGATCAACCCCGCCACGGGCAAGCCGCTCGCCACGCACGCGATCGCGACGCCGGCGGAGGTCCTCGCGAAGGTGAAGAAGGCGCGCGATTCGTTCCAATCATGGTCCCGACTCGCCCCGGAAGAACGCGGCGCCTACCTGTCGCACCTCGCGGAAATCCTGCGGAAGCACAAGGACGAGTACGCGCGGACGATGACCCTCGAGATGGGGAAGATCATCCGCGACGCAATCGCGGAGGTCGACAAGTGCGCGTGGGCCGCCGACTACTTCGCGCAGAACGGTCCCGCGTTCCTGCGGCCGGAGACCGTGAAGACGGAGGCCGCGCGATCGTACATCGCGTTCCACCCGCGGGGCGTGCTCGGTTCGATCATGCCATGGAACTTTCCGATGTGGCAGATCGTCCGCTTCGCGGTCCCCGCCCTGATCGCCGGCAACACGACGGTCGTCAAGCCCGCCAGTGCGTCCCCGCAGTCCGGGCTGAACCTCGAGGCGGCGTTTCGAGAGGCCGGCCTGCCGGACGGCGTCTTCCAAATCGTCGTGGGAGACCGGACGACCGCGACCGCCTTGATCCGCTCGCCCGTATCCGTCGTCAGCCTGACCGGTTCCGTCGGCACGGGAGTCGCCGTCGCCCGCGAGGCCGCGAACGACCTCAAGAAGGCGATCCTCGAGCTCGGCGGCTCGGACCCGTTCATCGTCGCGGAAGACGCGGACCTCGACGCCGCCGCGAAGGGCGCGGTCGCGGGGCGCTTCATCAATACCGGGCAGTCCTGCATCGCCGCGAAGCGCTTCTTCGTCGTTGATTCCGTCGCAGAGGAGTTCGTCGCGAAGTTCGCGGAGAACATGCGGAAGCTTCGGGTAGGGGATCCGCTCGATCCTTCGACGGATGTCGGGCCGCTGTCCAGCCGGACGCAGCGGGACGAAATCGAAGCCCAGGTCCGGGATGCGGTCCGGAAGGGCGCAACGATCGAGGTCGGCGGAAAGCGGATAGCGCGAGACGGATGGTATTTCGAGCCGACGCTCCTGACGGACGTCACCGATGAAATGCGCGTCTTGCGGGAGGAGACGTTCGGTCCCGTCGCGCCCGTCGTGGTCGTGCCGGACCTCGACGCCGCGATCCGCGAGGCGAACGACTCCGAGTTCGGCCTCGGCGCGAGCGTCTGGACGCGCAACCTCGCCCGGGCCGACGAACTCGCCAGCCGGATCGAGTCGGGGATGGTCTTCGTGAACGGCACCGTGAAGTCGGACCCGCGGATGCCGTTCGGGGGCGTGAAGCATAGCGGCATCGGACGGGAGCTGAGCCGCTACGGCCTCCTGGAAATGGTGAACATCAAGACGGTCGAGATCTTTCCTTCGGATTCCGGCGGGAGCGCCGTTCGGACGAACACAGAATAGCGAGGGCGGCACGCCCTCTGTGTAGGGGTCGAGTCCGCGACGACGCTCTTCATGAACACCGAAGCGCGGTGAAACCTTCCCGGACTCGGCCGACGGATTTATCTGCCTCCTTACTACTTGCCGCCGACCGGAATCCGATGCCCGTTACGGATCGAGGACTCGATGCTCGTGCGTTGTGGTTCTCACTCCTTGTCGGCGTTGCAGTGTTGCTCGCATCCTCTGGAAACAGCGCGGGAGCAAACCCGCCCTCGCTCCAAATCACCGCGCCCCTGGAGGGCGCCTTCATCGCGTCCGCCAGGGTCGCGGTCACTTGGGTTGTCTCGGATGCCGGCGCGGGACTCACGGAGATTCAGGTCGGCCTCGATAGCGGATCTCCCGTCAGTTTGCCGGGGACGGCCACTCGCTACAATATCACCGGAGTCTCCGACGGCAGCCACGCGATCCACGTGACCGCCGTCGACCAAGCGGGCAACACGGGGGTTGCGACCGTTAACGTGACGGTGGACACGACAGGGCCGGGCCTCAAGGTCGACCTGCCCCTCTCGGGGAGCGTGATCACGTCTTCCCAAGTCACGGTGATGTTTTCAACGGAAGATGCGACCTCCGGCGTGGACCGGGTCGAGATCCGCGTGGATGGCGGACCGGCCCGGAGCCTCAGCGGCACCGCGACCTCCTACGTGGTTACGGGCCTGGCGGACGGAACCCACACCGTGACGCTGACGGTCTTCGACCGGGCGGGGAACTCCGCAACTTCCGCTCCGGTCTCGTTCCGGGTTGACACCTCGTTCTTCAGTCCATCGGGGCCGTACGGTCCCGGAGGGATTGCGGCCGTGGTGATCGTATTCGCTGCGGCGGCATTTCTCGCCTTCCTTGCCTTTCGGCTGAAACGTCGAGGGTCGACACCGCCATCCGCACCGCCTTCGCCATGACCCCCGGTCTGCCAACCGCGTTCCGAATGAGGCGACCGCCGGATTCAAAGAGGCTTCAAGTAGCCTTTGGTCCATCCTCCGACCGGTGTCTCGCCGCCGTCGGTACTCGGTCCTCGTCTCGATTGCAATCGGGGCCGCCGTGATCGCCGCCGCGTTCGCGGCGACTCACATGCCGACTTCGCCTTCATCGGCCGTCAACGAGCCACCAACCGCTCCGCCTCCTCCACCGCCCGAGGCCTCGCCGTGCCCGAGGACGGCCGGACTCTGCGTCGAGCGCAACGTGACGCGAGTCATCGATGGAGACACCCTCGACGTGGAAGGCGGTCTCCGAATCCGGCTCGTACTCGTCGACGCGCCGGAACTGAACGAGTCAGGCGGCCCCGAAGCTCGAGACTACCTCGACGCCCTATGCCTCGGAACCCGCGCCCTCGTCGATGAAGACGATTTCCAGATCGGCGGCGACCGCTACGGACGAATTCTCGCGGTCGTCTCCTGCGGCGGCACAAACGCGAACGCCGCGATGATCGCATCGGGCCACGCGCTTCCCTACTACCTGTATTGTGCCGCGAGTGAGTTCGGCGGCGCCGAGTGGACGGGATGCGCCTCTCCTCCTTCTGGGACGTGCGATCCGTCGTACCCGGACCTGTGCATCCCTCCCCCGCCGCCCGATCTGGATTGTGCGGACATCCCCTACCGGAACTTCCGGGTGCTGCCTCCAGACCCCCATCACTTCGACGGCGACGCGGATGGGATCGGATGCGAGACTTAGCCCTCGCCGGTCCGGAGCGCTGCCGTCGGTTGGTTGGAGACAGGCTACTGACCGGACCTACTTCACGATTGCCGTTCCGCGGCGACTGACACTGGCGGTGCAGCAAGCTTAATAGCCGCGACACAGGCTGGCCAGGCCTCGTTGAGCGAAAAGGCCATCGAGACATCCTTGGAATCGGCGAGGCGTCTGGCGGTCATGAAGCAGCACCTCGCGGGCAACGTGCCGCAAAGACCGACGAGGGAGCACATCCTGTCCGTGGTGCGCGACCTTTGCTACGTTCAGTGGGACCCCATCGACGCCGTCGCACCGTCCCATGTCATCTCCTTTTGGAGCCGCATCGGGAATTTCCGGCTGTCGGACCTCGATGGATTGCTGTGGGAGACGAAGGAGCTCTTCTTGCACTGGACTCCTATCGCATCCATCGTGCTCACGGAGGACTATCCAATCTACGCTTCGATGATGAAAAGGTATCCGGAGTCCCTCTCCGATTCTTGGGGAGGACAGAAGAAGAGAGCGCGGGCTTTCTTGGCCGCGCACGTCGAACTGCGGAGGCGAATATTGAGTGACCTCAAGAGGGGACCGCTTGAACTCAGCGAATTCAGGGACTACGTCCGGACGAAGAGAAGTACCAACGGATGGTCTTCCGGAAGCGACGTCTCGGCCATGCTCTTCCATCTCCTGATGAGCGGAGATGTGATGATCGTCGGCCACCGGGGATACCAGAACATCTGGGGCCTCTCCGAAGAATTCCTGCCGCCTCAGGTGAAGCGGCAAGCCCTGACCGAGGAAGAATTCGAGCGTGAGGCGGCCCAAAGGGCCATCCGTGCCCTCGGGACCGCGACACCCCGCGAGATCCACCTGTACTTTCCACGCGGCCGATACCTGAACTTGAAGAAGACCCTCGCGCAGCTGCAAGAAGCATCTGCCATCCACCGGGTTCACGTCGCCGACCTCGGGGGCAGAGATGAGAGATACGTCCATGATCAAGACGTCCCACTCCTCGAATCGATG
>WNFX01005613.1_pt1 | contig 15040 bp, 16 predicted proteins | sample 5400111 | NCBI WGS metagenome assembly WNFX01 (sample SAMN13153363, study PRJNA577476) | soil metagenome | isolation source: 40 cm soil or saprolite under grassland replicate 1 | place: USA:California | collected 2016-06-15 | reverse complement strand
TCGACTGTCGAATGTAAATGATCGCCTTGCGCTGCAGGTGCTGCGCAGTCACCAATTCGGATTTGCTCATAGAGTACCTCCTGCAGGATTGATGAGAGTTCGTCGGTAATACGGCGTTGGAGTTCTGGGGTCAGACGCTTCCAGATCTGACTTGGGTGAGAAGGCATGGAGGGCGAGGCCCTCCTCGGCGATGGTCATGAGCTCCTTGATCGCATCAGATGTCAGTTTGGTGGAGATGACGGGCCGAGATAGGGCTAGTGTAGTCGAGGCCACAGGCAGCCGCAAGACCATGTACTCTCGATAGGAGACGAACGCAGAACCTGCTCCGTGCAAGGGGGAACTGACCGAGATCAGCGGAAAGCGACGCCCGAACAGGGGATGTGTTGGATCGCTGACTTCAATCTCTGTTCTGTTCTCTTCATCTGGGTTGTTGAAGAGGGTATTGAGTTGTGGGATCGTTCGACAATATCGACCAGGCAGCACTCTTGAAAAAGCTCCAAACGTACCCTCACATGAGACAGGCCATCAAAGCCTGGCTCAAATCAGGGGTCATGACAGAGGGAGAATTTACGCCAACCGAAAGCGGAACGCCGCAGGGAGGGGTAATTTCACCCGTACTCATGAATGTCGCATTGCACGGATTGGAAGAAGCGATCAAAGGTGTGAAGGGAACCACAAGGGATAAACCTCAACTGGTCCGATATGCCGACGATCTGGTCGCTTTTCACTCCACGCTGGAAACGATACTTGAAGTAAAAACACGAGTGACCGACTGGTTAAAAGACATGGGATTGGAATTGAAGCCAAGTAAAACGAGAATTACCCATACGCTCACGCCCTATGAGGGCAATGTGGGTTTCGACTTTTTGGGGTTTTCCATCCGGCAATATCCGGTAGGCAAAACCCACACGGGGGCAAATTCACACGGCGTCCCCCTTGGGTTCAAGACCATTATCAAACCGAGCAAGGAAGCCATCAAACGACACATAGCTCAGATGAAGCAGAGTATCGACAAACGACGGTCAGCTCCACAAGGACAGTTGATCAAAGAACTCAACGCGATCATCCGGGGATGGTCCAACTACTATAGAACAGTCTGTTCCAAGACCGAATACAGCAGATGCGACTACATTCTCCAACAACAGCTATGGTCATGGGCAACGTACAGGCACCAAAACAAAAACAAGCACTGGATTAGACACAGAAACTGGAAACAAGGCGAAGGCCAACACAGTATCTTTGCAACTCCCGACGAGTATGTCCTGAGAAGGCATGCTATGACGGAAATCCGGCGACATGTGAAAGTCAAGGGTGCCGCGAGTCCCTATGATGGCAATCTCCTCTACTGGAGCCAGAGACTCAAAAACTACCCGATGACGAGAGGGACACTCGCCATGCTGCTTCACAAGCAACAGGGCAAGTGTAGGTGGTGTGGTCTGATGTTCCGCGAAACGGACCACATCGAAATCGATCACATCACTCCAAAAAGCGAAGGAGGGGGAGAGGAACTCAGTAACAAGTTTGCCCTCCATCGACATTGCCACGATCAAAGACATGGTACCCATAACAAGGGCCATATGACTGAGGAGCCGAGTGAAGAGAAATCTTCACGCTCGGTTTTGCAGACGAGTAGATGGGGTGACCCATATGCTTAGTATATCCGCCACGGCACCCGCGCTTTCATTGTCAGTCGTGATGTGGTGACGGGAAAGATTGTGGCTCCCTATGCAGGCCCCACACGCACGGAGGAAGATTTTCTGGCGCATGTCCAAGCGGTCATTGCCACCGACCTGAAGGCTGTCCGTTGGCATGTTGTCTGTGATAATCTCAACATCCATCAATCCGAATCCTTGGTACGCTGGGTCGCACAGCTCTCAGGCATCCAGGAGGATTTGGGTGTCAAAGGGGAATGTGGCATTCTCGCCTCAATGGCCAGTCGCGCCGCGTTTTTGACTGATCCGACCCATGCTGTCGTGTTCCATTACACGCCCAAGCACAGTTCTTGGTTGAATCAAATTGAGATCTGGCTGAGCATTCTGGTCCGCAAACTGCTCAAACGTGGTTCCTTCACCTCCGTTGAAGACTTGCAGGCCAGAGTCCTGGCTTTCATCGACTACTACAATCAGACCATGGCCAAGCCTTTCAAATGGACCTACCAGGGAAAGGCTTTCATGGCATAAACCGTTGAACCATTTACGCCAAGCTGTACTAGATGGGCATTTATGTATATTTTCTAGTTGTCCAGATGTGATTTGGTAACCGTTTCCAGTGAAATGGCAAGAGCCATCGGCCTGAGCATCATTAGGCCATAAAAATGTAGGTTCGTTTTGCAGTGGATCGTCCAGTTTTTGGCTCCAACCAGAAGGAGGATAATGAGCAGTATCTCTAGTCTGAGAGAAGGATTGCCAGAGAGGCACTACGATCAGGATGCATACGGTAAGCATACTGATCACTATTACAGGCAGACGATTTGCGTTTTGCCACACCCGTTTAGGAAAAAGTTTTTCGATTACCGTCCAGCTTCCTGCAATGAGCGCTATTAAACCGCTTATACTACTACCAATATTTGCTATGTGAGATGGTAGTACGCCATATGCATTAAGTACGATACCTGCGATGCATCCAACCACGCCCGTCATTACACAGTACAACAATATATTTGCCTTTATACGAGAAGAAGAGATCTTGTTCTTGCTTGTTATTCTACTGATTTGGGACTTAAGTACAGAAACAGGTTTTCTCGGTTGCTTCGAACTTGAAGGAAAAGGTATTGCTTCTGTATTTGGCACTGTTACGGTAACGATAAGGTCCCCCTGTGGGCCGCCAGTGCTCGATGGCTCACCCTGGCCTGCCAGTGTAATAACTTGCCCATTGTAAGCCTTTGCTGGTACGAGCACAGTAACATGCTTGCCTTCTGGTAGGGTCAGCGTGTAATTGATACCTGCCAGTGCTTCCGCTTGACTGATATTTATAGTTGTATGAATATCCCTACCCCTCTGCCTGTTTGATACGTTTGCATTGTTGGGTAGGCTGGAGGTTACGGTTTCCAAGGCTCGTGCAAACGCTGAGGTAGACTTGAAACGGTCTTCGGGTTTCTTCGATAGAGCTAGCAAGATCACCTCATCAATGTCTTTGGATAGATGTGGATTAAGTACACTAGGTCGTTGTGGTTGTACATTGAGGTGCTGATGCTTTAGCTGCTCTGGTAGGCCTTGAAAAGGAGGGCGGCCCGTGAGCAGTTCATAAGCCGTGATTGCAAGTGCATACTGATCTGTTGAAGGAACGGGATGACCATTCCATTGTTAGGGGGCCATATAAAGTGGAGTGCCATAAGGAGTCTGGCTTGCGTTTAAGGATGCCGTATTGAATTTGAGTATTCTAAAGTTAGTCAGCAATAGGTTAGGAAGACCTTTGTTACCCTTATTACTCTGAATGAGGAAGTTTGAAGGCTTGACATTGAGGTGAATGATCTGATTGTAATGGGCATACGTAAGAGCTGCTGCTGCTTGTCGTACAAATTGTTCAATGTCTTGTGGTGAGAGCAAGTTGTTACGTTGTTTAAGCCAAGCTGCAAGAGACCCTTCTGGGCAAAATGGCGTTACCAAGTAGATGAGCATATTTCCGTTCACAAATTCTTCCCCATACCCAAGCAAAGTTAAAATATGAGGATGATTGAACTTCATGATAATCTCTGTTTCTCGGAGTAAGAAACGAGACTCCCATTTCGTGGCATCGACACCCGGATAAGCAGAGTTTTCGGGTAGAATGGCTTTGATAACTACTTGACGGTTGAGTCGAGTATCTTCTGCGAGGTAGATTTCACTTGTGCTACTGCGCGAAATGAGATTTAGAAGTCGATAGCGTCCATAATCCAGTTGCTGCCCTTCGGTTATCATAAGTCCACCTCATATGAAGTGCTAATGAGCAAATCGAACGCTTGTTGAAACTTACGATGATATTGTTGAATTATAACATATGCATATAGGTAAGGGAAGAATATTATTAAGATCAAGCTAGGCAATCGCATCTAATATCAAATCCCGATGATTACTGTATTCAGGGTACACGTAATCGTCTTGAGAAGCCAATTCATAATTATGCAAAAACATAGTGATCGCAGGATTTGATGTAATTATTCGAGCGGCTTGTAGAGCATGCATATGCTCCGAACCATTGTAAGCTGCTCAATTCTAACATGGCTTCTAGCCTCAGTTTCCAAATCGAGATGCGATTGTCTGGTAAAATCATGTTAATGCTTCAATAAAGATCTTTTATGGAGGTCAGAATATTCTTGCAACTTGTAGTAGTATTTCAAAAGCTCTTTTTCGCTACCCCGTTTATTTTCGCTTTGTGTGATTCCGAGTCATTGTAGAAAATTTCTGTTGACGAGAATCCCTTGTGAAAGCCAATCGCTGTATCCGCGTTCTGGATAGATACAAGGGCTTTCACGCAAAGTGAGAATGAACGAACATTCCTGTCTAGATCATATCTCTACCGATCACCTTACTCGTAAGTAGGTGATTTGCGTAAAATGGCAAGCCATTATTAAGATGAGCCTCAAGGAACTTACCCTCCAAGCAGGCCTTTTTGGACTCTCTCGACCACAATTCTCCGCTTCTTTGACAGCTCTCGCCGCTCTTCTACGCTGGTGTTGGTCGTGATCTTTGTTCGCAGAAATCCGCCGGATCATGCTGATGATCGTCGGCTTTGCTGTCACTTTGGCTGTCAAGCTCTGTCTTGATGAAGCGGGGAACATGGGACTCTCTTAGGTTCGTCTAGCTTGCCAGAAGGAGCAAAAAATCTCTTGTGAGCATCAAACACACGTTTTCGATGACACTTGACTTGAAACTCAGATCACCAGAGGCGAGATCATGGTGGCAGAGAAGAACAACCTCCAACGTGTTACTTCTTGATGACAGCTTCCGAGAGTTCCTTGCCAGGGGAAAAGCGCACACGCTCTTTGGCTGGCACCTCAATGGGCTGACGACTCTGTGGATTGACGCCTCTGCGTGCCGCACTCGTGCGTACCTTGTAAGGAGCCAAAACCGACTAAACGCACTTCGTCTCCCTCTTGCAGGACTTCGCGGACAGTATCAATCGTCGCTTCCAAGACCTCACCGACCTGCTTCTGGGACAGTTTGGTCTTTTGAGCCACGCGCCGTGAAAGTTCCTGTCGGCCAACCGTGGCTGGAGTCGCTTTCTCCGCCTTCGCTTCCGTTTTTTTCTTCGTGACCATAGATGGGATATCCTCCTTCCAAACGAACAACCGTACGACGAACAAACCGTACCGCTTCTGAGCTCAAAGCGGTATGTTGAGCCTGTGGAGCGGCATGACTCCTTCTCTGCCAGGAGGGAGTATAGCACGCACTTGTGCAAAATACAAGGGCATGAACTCCCTTTGGGACTTGCTTCACATCATGAAGCAGCCTAAGGAGCCAAGAGAGACCAAGCATACAGGTGAAAAATTGGCTTCACGAGGGGCTCTATCCCAATGAAACACTGGTTGAAGCGTTTCAAGCAAATGGAAGAGGATCGATACAAACGCTCATCGGCACCCGTCTCCTCACTCATGGCTTGTTCATGATAGACGGTAGCGCATACGGGATGTGCCCGGGCTTGTTGTTCGCTGAGGACCGTTAAATAGTGCTATGTGTCGTAGGCGTTGCTGTACGAATGGCTGTACTGTTGTAAAGAGGAAATGCAAGGTGGGAAGATTTGAACTCTGGGCCACTGGTTTGTCATTGTTTGTTGGTACTTTCTGTGTGCTTCAATTGCGTGCTTGTTGCTTGTCCTTGCGTTCTCTTTTTTCCTTGAACGTGCTGGCGTTGCTACATTGTTGCTCCATGGAGAGGCTTTGGCATATGGGGTGATTGTTACTCTCCTGTTGGAGGTCTCTCGCAACATGCTATCAGATCCTGGATGTGCTCTGTTTTATGGCAAACCATTGGTAAGATGAGCCTCAAGGAACCTCCCCTTCAAAGTTGGTAAATCTAGGTGGGAAGAGGTTTTACAGCTTTGAATGGTTTTAAAACCTCAAGATGTTACCTGTTCTGGTTTCGCTTCTCTTTGGAATGTCAGATTATCATCGCTCACCAGATCAATTTCTCCAGAGTGGCAACTTGGAGACACCATCCCGTGTTGTGTGTAAAGAAGAGGCTTTTCAAAGAGGTGCCATTGAGATGATAATACAGGCATAAACCGCTTCCTTAGAATGTTTCCTTCATTTCTTCAAAAGGAGGGTGCTATGCCTGTACCCAAGAACAAGCCTACCACAGTGACCCCTGAAGGTTCAACGTCAGAACCATCGCCACCGACCCTGCGCCTAGCCAGGAGGAATTTCGTCAGCATTTACGTAGCCTTGCCGTGAGTGCCGTACAAGTCTTGATCGAACAAGTCATGCGTGAAGAACTGGAACAGTGCATCGGAGCATCATGGGGAGAATGTACTCCCACTCGCCGTGGATATCGTAATGGTTCCTCTACCCGCGATTTGGTGACCCCAACCGGGCGCATTGAAGATCTGAAAGTTCCCAGAGATCGAGAAGGGGAGTTTCACACGCAGGTCTTCGAGCGCTACAAGCGCTATGAACCGGAGGTAGCTGAAGCGTTGACAGAGATGTTTGTCAGTGGCACTTCTACCCATAAAGTGGGGAAAGTCGCTGAAAAACTGATGGGAGTCGCGCCCAGTGCCAGCGCGGTCAGCCGCCTGAACCAAACGCTGACCGAACAATTTGAGACTTGGCGAGAGCGCCTTCTTCTGGCTCACTACCGTATCCTGTACCTGGATGGCATCCATTTTACCGTTCGGCATGGAAGCCAAACCGACTCCACCATCATCTTAACGGCGCTTGGCGTCGACCTGGAAGGGAATAAGGATGTACTGGCTTTGCGGGCTTGTGCAGCAGAAGACAAAGATGGGTGGAGTTGCCTTTTACAAGACCTGCGCCGCCGTGGGGCAACGCAGATGGATTTGATCGTGACCGATGGGCATGATGGGAGGCTTTCGGCGGTCGACTCGCTGTTTCCGGCGACGCTGCGCCAGCGCTGTTTGGTGCATAAGCAGCGCAATGTGATGAACGCTATCCCCCATCGTGAGCGCGAGGAGGTAGCAGCAGAACTGGCAGGGATCTGGAAACAGGAGAAAAAAGAGGACGCACTCCTGAATTTGGCAGCCTTCAAAGCCAAATACCGCCAGCGCTACCCAGAAGCGATACGCAGTCTGATCGAAGATGAAGAGCATTTGTTGACGTTTTATGCCTTTCCACAGGTCATGCATCGGTACATTCGCAGTACCAATGCCATTGAAAGTTTCTTGAGTAATGTTCGGCAGCGCACCGATCAGATTGATGCCTTCCCAACAGAAACCAGTTGCCTGACCATCGTCTGGGCGGTGATGCAGGATATCCGCTTGCCAAAGATTCCGGTCGGCTAAAGGCTGAGTGCTGATCGGTCATCGCACGAGCAACCAACCAGCGTATGAAGGCTGGTCAAAGGAAGCTTCTTTCTTTTTCGATTGTCTTGTGTATCGCCATCTCTGTATTGCTTTTTGTTTCAGATTGATCTGCTTCTCCTGCTTGGCGCATTCCCTTGTTTGGTCATGCCAATCCATTTCCTTGATGAAAGCTCTCTCCCTTGTAGCAATAGGTAGGGCTCACGCCTTTCCCCTGCTCCAAACGGAGCGTGCGGGTTTCCTCGCACTCCGCTTTCCGTACTCGCTCCTCTGACCCGTTTTGGACCCTTCCCTTGCAAGGCCGAAGCCCTGGCTTACAGGTAGACCACGCTCTAACGGTTCCCCGCCGACGTTTTGGTATGTTTAGGTCTCCTTGAGTCGGTCACTTTCCTGGCGGACCTTCGTCTTGTCCAATCCATTACAGATTGGCATGTGGCTACTACGCCGCCTCCGCCCTCTGTCCTGCACGCCGGCATTCTCGCTTCCCGTTCGGGTTAAGCAGTTTCAGAGTTCCCCAGTTCCGCGTGGACATGTTCGCGCAACCCGTAGCTTGCCTGCTATACGCCGGGTGTATCATGGAAGAACCCTCACGGATGTGGAAGCCGTGAGGCACATACACCGGTACCGTTTGGTCAAGTGTGTCAGCCGCTTTCACTTGTTCGAATTCACGACGCTTCAAACGCAGGTTTCTCTCGGAAGCCTCGGTCGCAGGGGTAGCCCTTGTCTCCGTTTCGGCTCAGAGATATCGGTACATTGTCAGTGGGCTTCACACGCCTCCGGAGTGCCACTCCTCAACGCATGCCACTTCCCCCTCGCATCGTTCTCCAGATGGGCCTTTTCAGGCTACACGTTCACTCGTTAAAGGGCGCACTACACACAACTCGGTATGGTGTCAAATCGGGGACTGGACATAGCAAAGGTGTTCTTTTGGGAGGATAAAGTAGTATGGAGTACAATAGAACAAAGATATCAGCAGCAAAGGTGTGAGCGGCATGCAAAAAGCAGGTAGTATTCCACCGACGTGCTATTTCCCTGATCCCGATAGTTCCATTGACTACAATCCCAGACAAGAGGATCAGCACGGCATCACAGATGCGAGAGCATTTGCTGAAGAGTGGAACTTGCGATACGAAGAGGTCAGAAATCTCGCGCTAGGGCGTCGATTTGCTCATAGAAACTGGACGGCGGTCCCCCAGCAACGGTGTCCTCTCTGTCATCCTGAACTTAGCGATTCAATCAGTGAGAGGCTCAGGCAACAGGCTCTTGCAGCAAAAAAACGCATTTTCGAATACCGGCAGGCGCTCGAAGGAGCAACCGGTCCATTTGAGATGGATATGAGGAAATATTCCTCTGACCCCTACCAAGCCCAAAAATACGCGGCTGATGCTCGTCGGGTGTATGAACAAGCCCTTGAATACCTTGCCATATGTGATGTTGAGTGCGGCATTCGGGCGAGCATACAACACCTTATTACTGAACCAAATCCTCAGCAAGCCATGCTCGAAGTAATCCGCTTACTTCGCGATATTGATTGGACCCATTCTGATATTGTGGAGTTTGCCGTTCTCAACGACATTGAAATGGCCCTTCTTCCTCAGAAATGTGAGAGCAGAAGGGAAACAGCATTGGAAATTGTCTATCGACAAGACTGGCCATCTGAGGAAAAAGCGTACCACCTCTATCAGCTCCACAATGCTGTCAGGAGAGAAGTAGCAGAAGGCAGGAAAGAGCGTCACCATGTAAGTCTGGATGAAATGAATCAGATCAAGAGGCGAGTATTGCGACAACCAGAAGCAGATCAGTATCAGTAGAGGAACTGGCCGATCGTGTCTGCCTGTCACGCTGGTCTTCTTGGCGATAATCGGACGCCCGTCGGTTCCTATTCTATTATTTATTCACATTCTAGTATTGAAACATTTGTTGTGTGGCATCGAAGTCTCCTGCTGCGCAAGCTCTCTTGTGGCTGCGTTCTCAAACCATCTCTGCCGTGCTGATTCCTCCTCTTGCATCCTCACTCAACACTCATGAGCCTTCAGTTCTTCCTTTTCCCTCATTCTTCTCGAACAGATAGACCAAGTAGCCAGCATGGCAGTGCAGGGTCATCGTCACCCTTGAAAACTCCTCTTTTTGAGCATGAATTGCTCTTGAGAGTCTACCATATCCTGCTCATGGTGCCACTACTCGCTTGAGAGATTGACGGCACGATCATACTTCTGGTATCTTCAATGGAGTTGAGAAGATCGTTCAGCCCAGCAGAAAAGAGGTGAACTTATGGCACCCATTACCATTCGCGATGTACGCACGATCCTTACCATGCCCAATTCTAGCCGCCTGGTTATCGTCAAGATCGAAACCTCTGAACCCGGACTCTCTGGGGTAGGTTGTGCCACCTTTACCCAGCGTCATCTCACCGTGCGCTCGGCAGTTGAAGATTTCCTGAAACCCTTTTTGCTGGGCAAGAATGTGCAGTGTATTGAAGACCTGTGGCAAACCATGATGGTGAATCCCTACTGGCGCAATGGTCCCGTCCTCAATAATGCGATTTCAGGGGTGGATATGGCCTTGTGGGACATCCAGGGGAAACTCGCCGCTATGCCCGTCTACCAGTTGCTCGGTGGCAAGTGTCGTGAGGCGGCAGCCGTCTATCGGCACGCCGAGGGCAGGGAGGTGGCCGAGGTGCTCGAGAGCGTGCGAGCCTCTATGGAGCAGGGCTATCACTACATCCGCTGCCAGCTGGGTGGCTATGGTGGGAAACCACCTCTCAGGCATGCGCCCGACAACGCCTCGCCCGGCATCTACTTTGATCCCGACGCCTATGCCCGCAGTATTCCCCGCCTCTTTGAGCATCTCCGTTCGCATCTGGGCGACGAGGTTGAGCTCCTGCATGATATCCACGAGCGTCTCGCCCCCATTGAAGCCATACGCGTGGCGAAGCAACTTGAACCGTACCGGCTCTTCTTCCTCGAAGACCCCTTGCCGCCGGAGCAGAACATGTGGCTCCAGATGCTACGGCAGCAGGTCACCATTCCCATCGCTATGGGCGAACTCTTCAACAATCCGCACGAATGGATTCCCCTCATTACCAACCGCCTGATTGATTTTATCCGTGTCCATCTCAGCCAGATCGGGGGCTTGACGCCGGCGAAAAAACTGGCAGTGCTCTGTGAAGCCTTTGGTATCCGCACTGCTTGGCATGGTCCCAACGATACTTCGCCCGTCGGACATGCCGCCAATCTGCACCTGGATGTGAATAGTCCCAACTTTGGCATTCAGGAATGGAGTGGTTTCACCGAACAGTTGCAGGAGGTCTTCCCGGGCTGTCCCCAAGTGCGAAACGGCTATATGTATCCCAATGAGAAGCCAGGCTTAGGCATCGATATTGATGAAAAAGAGGCAGCAAAATATCCATGCCCTGATGGTCCACCGCAATGGACCCTAACGCGCACACCTGATGGCACCGCTGTGCGTCCCTAGAGGGTCACTTGTCAACTTTTATGGCATTGCGAATATGATGTAGGAGCCTCTCATCTGGCGACATAGGATAGATGGAAAGTTTCAATACCATTGCAATTGACAAGTGACCCACCAGGGCCAAGAAACCCGGCATATAGTATACTCTCTTCAGAATGGCCCAATGTCTTGCAACGAGTCCTTGAAAACCAAGAACCCTTGAGAACTGTCGCAGAAGATTCTGGCGTTTCGCCTGAAACAATCCGGCGCCTGATACGCTCTTCCCAAAAGCATGGTGAAAGCTAGAGCATGATGAACGTGATCGCTGTGTGACATTCACTTGATCAAAGATGTTATAGCCGTTTTTCATACGTTTCCCATACCTTTCTCTTCTGTTTTTCCCTTGTACTCCTGTTCATGATGGAGGGTCTGAGCTCTGAAAAAGCTGAGGGAAGCAAAGCTGCTGTTATCAAGCATCGGCGGCCAGGTCCAAGAAAGCTGGTCTATGGGTATCCCCCCTGAACAATGGTCGACTGTGGTGCATCGTGTTCTTGAGAAGAAGGAACCACTTCGCAACGTTACTGATGACTTTGGCGTATCGTCCGAAACGATCAGAGGCATGGTTCGTGCAGTTCGTCAGCTGCAAGCAGACGAAGGCGTTTTGACTGGGAACTTGATCCATCGTGAAGAACTGGCTTGATCTTGTTAGCGAAGATCGAGCTATCTTGGAGTCGTTCCTCTTTTTCTTTGTCATCCTTTTCTTGGCGCGATAGTTCTCCCTTAAACTCTTGTTTATGAAATTGAATATTGGACACCCGGGCCGCTCACGGCGGTGTGTCCCCGTTAGGGGATCTTGGCCCATCTCGAACCCAGATGCGTGAATTCATCGTTGATTGAAAACAGCATATCTATCCTAAGCATCACCCACCGCAGAGTGATCCGCGCGCGGCTTTCCACCGTACACGTGATATCATCGCAGGTATGAGAAGTACCAATGAGGAGACTCGTATGCCAACAGAAGTATCTCATTCTAGCCAAGAACCCGAGAAGCGCTTCGCCCAGTATTCCTTGCTCGAAGCGCTCCTCGCTCGCCGTTCGCGCCGCTTTGGCAAAGGCATGCGCCTGAACGGAGGGCCCCTGGCCTATGCAAGCGCGCACGAGCCAGCTCCTCTCAGCCTCGCAGAGGAGGCGACCCTCGCCTTTGCCGCCTGCGGCATCACCGGCTATACGATGGCGGAGTTGCCCTATCAAGCGGGCGATGTTGCTGAGGCTGGTGGCGGCAATATCATCGTCCACCTCGTGGGCCGGACGACCTTCAGCGCGGATGCCGCGCACCTGGTGACCGTCTTTGTGCTCAATGACGATGGAGTCTGGCTGCTTAAACGACCCCAGGACTATCCTCGCCTGCAGGTGCCTGAGTTGGTCCAGGCAGCACGTGAACAGCGCTGGCTGGACTTGTACGAGAAGAGCCGCGTGCGCATTGCCGACCGGCGGCTGGATGTGCCGCGTGAGCCTCCTTTTGTGCCCCCGTTCAATAAGTGGTCGGCCAACGTGCGCGGTGCCACCTCCTTCCTCCCCATCGCCGAACTCAGTGGCCTTTTTATCAACGTCCTGCTGGCCGCGTTTGACGAAGAGGTGGGGTACTTCGTCGTGGATGAGCGCCAGAACTTCCAAGCGGCGGGCCTCGCCAGGTTTGCCCGTTCAAAAGGAGGCTGCTTGCACGACGATCTGACGGAAGGCCGCGCGGCGACAGTGGGCCTCCTCGACACCTGGCTGTATGAGTTTGCTGCCGTTGAGCAAGGAGCTATGCTCCAGAATCTGGCTCTCGTGACGGCGGCCCTGGGACTGGGCGGGTTTCCCCATCTGGCATCTCATCCGTTTGGCTGGTTTCAGGCCTTCGGCTTTCGCATGACGGATCTTCCGTTCTCGCGCACCAGTGGAGCCGGACCGCTCATGAAGGGGCTGCTGCGGGTGTTCAAAAGAGATATCCCCATCCCGACGGCGGTTGGGTTGGAACGGGATGGTCAGGTGCTCATCAAGCCGTTCTGCCCGCCGTACTATCACAGCATGGAGGAGGCCGTGCTGGCATTTGTGGACTATAAGTATGCCCAGGGGCAAGGCACTCTGCGTGATGGGGGAACGGCTAGCAATTGGCGGGATGGGGAGGCGGTGCAGGCAGGCATTCCCCGCTACTCCGATCAGGCCATTGCGGCGACGATCGCCTGCTGTGAGTACCTGTACCAGCGCTATGGCCGGATACCCGCGACGAACGGGCCATTCCGCACGCTCATGGCCTACCAGGCTCACCACCTGGATGCCGATTTCTACCAGAAGTTTTACCGACCCGAAGCCATCGGCTAGCTCAGACCTCGGCTCAGCTCAAAGGAAAACGATGATGTCCAGAAAATTGCCGCCGGGGCCAGCCGGTCTCCCGGTGCTCGGCTCCGTCTTCCCCTGGCTGCGAGACCAACCTGGCTTCCTGCTAGAGACCTACCGGCGTTATGGCGATGTCGTGCGTTTCGAGTTCCTGGGTTATCACAGAGCCATCCTCCATGGAGCTCAGGCCAACCGCTTGATCGGGCACGCGCCCGTTGGATCGTGGGCCAGGGAATCCTGTTTATCGACGAACCAGCGCACCGACAGCAGCGTCGGTTGATTCTGCCCTCGATGCATCGCAAACGCATCGAAGTCTATCAACAGGTGATGCGCGAGGTGACGACGCAGCTTCTCGACCGCTGGCAGCCGGGTGTGGTCCTCGACATCGCCAGCGAGATGGACGACCTGGCGCTCATTCTCGAGGGACGGACGCTCTTCAGCATGGACTTGAGCGAAACCGAGCACGCCTTGAGTGATGCAGTAACCGTGGTGACCCAGACCATGAATGATGCCTTTCGCCTCGCCTTTGCCCAGTTTCCGTTCGACATCCCTGGTATCGGCTCTGGACGCAGTGTGCGCCGGGCGATGGCGTGCATCAGGGCGATCCTGGAAGAGATCATTGCACGCCACGAGCGCGAGGAGAGCGAGGCGGGCGATATCGTGTCGATGCTGGTTGCCGCTCGTGATGAGGAAGGAAATCGCCTGAGCGCACCACAGATCATGGATCATCTGCTCACGTTGTTTGTAGCCGGGCATGAGACTGTGGCCAATGCCTTGACCTGGGCGTGCTATTTGCTGGCCCAGCATCCCCATGTGACGTCGAAGCTGCTGAGTGAGATAGAGACACAGCTTGGCGGACACCCGCCGACGCCCGGCGACCTGGAGCGGCTCCCGTATCTAGAGCAGGTCGTCAAGGAAGTGCTGCGCATCTATCCCCCGGCTGTGAGCTTATCGCGCATAGCCCGTGAGCCATTCGAATGGAAGGGCTACACGTTTCAGGCGGGCGACATCATCATGTGCTCCCCTTACGTCAGCCACCACATGCCCCAACAGTTTGCCGGGCCAGAGGTCTTCCGGCCCGAGCGCTTCGATGCGGAGCATGGGGAGAAGCATCCTCCCGGTGCCTACCTTCCCTTTGGTGCCGGTCCCCGCACCTGTTTGGGCGCCCCCTTTGCCATGATGGAACTGAAGACGGTGCTGGCCATGCTCCTGCAGCGCTACCGCCTGGATGTAATCTCCCAGCAGCGTGTGGAGGCGACGGTACGTACGACGCTCCAACCGAAGTACGGGCTGCGAATGCGACCTCAACTCCAGGATGGCCACGCCGAACGCTCACCTGCTCGGGTGTTGGGCAACGTCGTTGCTGCCGTTCCTGAGTCTCGCTGAAAGGCTCTCTCGCAAATAGCCATTTTCCTCCTCTTGGATGTCGGCAAGACATCGTGCTTGTGTTGCAAAAACTCTCGGGGAACACGACGGGGGTGAAGCTTCACTTCCTGTTCCACTTAGGCGGCCACTCCAAACAGGCTGGCGATGAGCGCTACCTGTCCCATGATGTCCCCTTTTTCCACCCCATGCACCTGTCCCTTCCGAATCATGTTCATCCTCTCATATCCCACGGGTTGTGCAACGAGCTTGAACTCATCAGGAATCTGGCTTGAAAGCATCCTTCCTGACTCTCCTGCTTCCAGCAGGCAGAGCTCTTTCTGATCCCTTGCCAGTCACAAGCGCGAGCATTGAACGAGCCGGTGAAGCTCCTTGAGCCGAA
>WNFX01003779.1_pt1 | contig 15040 bp, 20 predicted proteins | sample 5400111 | NCBI WGS metagenome assembly WNFX01 (sample SAMN13153363, study PRJNA577476) | soil metagenome | isolation source: 40 cm soil or saprolite under grassland replicate 1 | place: USA:California | collected 2016-06-15 | reverse complement strand
CGTGCCTCTGGTGCGAGCTGTGGATAGATCACGTAGAAGAGAACATTCAGTTCGCCCTCTTCGGCCTCCGTCATCTCCCCTTGTTCGCGCAGGTGTCGGTGCCGCTGCTGCTCCGCCTGCGAGCCGGGAGCCGTGGGAACGCCGGCAAGGATCTCATCCCAGGTCTGCGGCCAGTTCTCTTGCATGTTTTGCTTCATCGATTTCTCCTTTTCAGGTCATTCACTTTTTGTTGTGTGGAACGCGCTACAGGATCATTGGCCGAAAAGCCAGGGCCGGGATCAGCACCGGCCACCCGCTTCAACGGTACTGGCTCCATTCTCTTTCTTACTGATTGATTGCTTCTTCACTTTCATCGTCACCCAGGAGTGCACGACGGTATTTAATGGCAGTGTGCTTTGAAACATTGCACCCCTCTTGAATTTCGCCCAGCGTCGGTTTGCACCCCCTTGCCAGTTGCTCAGTGATGAATTTTTGCACCCGCTCCCCAGGGGACTCCAGCAAGGCCGTTTTTTTATACTTCTTCCCCTTCTTTATCCAGGAGTTGGGCCTGTTGACCACATTGAACTTTGGTGCAGTAGATTCATTAATTGACCACACCTCTACTTGCACTCCGAAGAAGCACACACTGTCATCAGAAATTGTATTGAGCCAGTCCAGCGCCGCCGTATGCTCATCAGTGAATTGCTCAGCAATCCATACAATTGTTACAGCCTTCAACCCAGCAGCATAGGTGATGAGCTGTCCTAAATGGCAATGATCAGTACGCCCTAATTGGTTTTCAATTAATACCCAGGAATCTGTTGATATATCTTTTGCCAGGATATCCGCGCGGAACGATCCGACGGATTTCTCTTCAACTTCAAGTTCCAATTCCGTCCCAATAGCTTCGCCGAGAAAGTGAAGGTTTTCCGCAAGCCAGGGAGTGAAGTCCCCTGACTCTGAAGGCCAAATGCTACGGACTGAAACCCTTTCAATCCGACCAAGATTTTGTTTCAACATGTACTCATTCCCCTACCGCTTCACTTTCAATCGTCTTGACTGAAAGTCCTGACTGAAAGTCTTTTCGGTATGTGCTGATGCTGCCGACTGAAAGAGTCTGGCCCCTTTCAGTCACGCGTTTCTGGATCTCAGCAATGGTCATCTCAGGGTCCTCTGAAAGACAACCGAAGACGAATTGCTTCTTGTTAAAGTCGCCAGATGAAACTGCCTCATTTCGCTTGACCGGTAGTTGTAGAGGCTGCTTCATCGCCTTTACTGATGGTACTGCTTCACGTTGCGCCACGAGCCGTTCAGCTAGTTGTGGGAGCGCTTGCACCTGCCTTTCAACAGTGACTCTGACCGTCTCTTCTATCTGACCTAATTGTTCAGTCAATCCAGGTAAAACTGAAAGTGTTTCAGCATGAAATTGAAGCTCTTGGGAGATGGCTGAAAGACTTTCAGTCAGATGGGATTGAAAGTCTTTTTCAAGTCTCTGAACACTTTCGGTCAGTGCGTGCTGAAAGCCAGACTCGATATTCTGAATCGTCTCAACGACTTTCAATATCTGCCCATTTTGAAAAGACTGAGCAGCCAGGAACTGTTCGCTGAGTTGATCTACCCGGTCGTGCACCACCTGTTCTAAATTGGCTACTTGCGTCGGATTCAATCCATCCTGCTTCACCTGGTGAGCGACCGACATCACATACAGGAGCGCGATCATACACTTTGCCACAAGCAGCGGGTGAGCATACGACGTTGTTGCATCGGGTTGACCCGCCACGCAATAGGAGATGAAGGCCGTGATCAGCATCGATGTGACCAGGGAAAAGAGCCATCCACCCCTGCCTCTTTTCCCCTGGCACCAGGCATCGACGGCCAGAAAAAAGATCCCTGGCAGCGCGCCGTCTGTGCCAAACGACATCGCCGCGCCTGCAACGTTCATCAGCTCGCTTTTCGGCCCGATCAACGTTGGTTGCGTCGTAGAAATGCCAATCACGACGGCGGCAAAGAACAGCAAGAGCGTTGCTGAGATGGCCGCCAGTTTGAGTATCCACACGGTAAGCCCACGGATGGAGCGATGCTCAGCCCATCCCTCCCAGGTCAGCCCGAGCCGTTCTCGCCAGGACTGGCCCGGTTGATTCGTGATCGTTGCCATATTATGCCCGCTCCTTCCGCTTCTTTAGCCCTGCCAGCTCATCGGCCAGGAATGCCAGAAAGCAGAGCGCGGCTGTTATCCAGAATGCTGCATTTCCCGCCGACCAACTTTTTGTCGCGGCAAACGCACCAAGCGCCCAAACTACCGCGAGCAGAAGAATGAGTATGCCGCGACCGATCGCCTTGAGTATGAGTGTCATCTTATCCTTCCCTCTCCGCTATATGATGCTTGTCGCATACTGGCTTTACTACACGGCTAAACTGTCGATTGCCCCATTTCAGATGCTCGTGAATGGCGGATCTGGTGACTGGCTTTCCTTCCCTCAATAGTTCGGCATACGCGAGCAGCACCTGTGTCTCTTCAGCCTGTGTATAATCGGGTTCCTCATTCCCACCGACATGGGGAATGTTCCCCGCGACGCGGGAATCTTCCCGCCCATTCCCGTAGGTTCCCACGGGCTTGTAGAGCGGTTCCCCGACATTCCCCGCGTTCCCCTTCCCCATGTTCCCCGTCGCATCTCTGAGCTCAAGTAGAGAGGTTTCCGGGGAAGGGGAATACGGGGAACGCTGCTTTGCTTCAAGGTCCAAAAGCCTTTGCTCAAGTGGGTATTCCGGCGCAAGTATGAGGTCGTGCCCGTCTGGTGTTTCGGCAACACACTGTCCAGCTTTGTTATTTTTTGCGTTCTGGTTGAGCAGTTCCGTTTGCAGAAAGCCAGCGGAGGCCGCAGCGGTCGCTTTCACGCAAAAACAGAAACCGGCGGTGATATTGGCGAACGCCTCATAGAGATCGTCATCTCTGTAATCCACCTGAGCACAGATGAGGAACTGCATGTTGAGTTTGAGGCCCAGGCCCGCGATCGCATTGACGCAATAGACAAAGCGCTCATAGTCGGCGGTCGCCTGCTCTTTTGCGCGTGCGTCCTTACATTTCGCGGCGCGTGCTTTCAGTTCTTTCTTGAGCATCAGGAACTCTTCCAGGTAGATCACGATAAGCGGCTGCTTGCGGAGTTCCTGCACTGGCATGCTCGCCCGGTACTCTAAAATCTGTACGAGCAGCTCCAACTGCTCGCAGACCTGTTCGCTCTTCCTGGCATGAAGCGACACCTCTCGGCCTTCGACACGCACGCGCACGATATGCGGATCGTTGGCGAACAAGCGGCCCGTTCTGTCCTCTTTGTCCAGGAGCGCAACCAGGACGTGTGCAGCGTCATGCGTCCTGATCATGATGGACAGGAGTGCAGCGGCCATGCTGGACTTGCCTTTCTGGCTCGCTCCTATGACTTTGAGGTGACGACGGAAGAAGTTCATCGAGAGCGCGGGATTGCTCGGCTTCGTCAGTGAGCGCCCGATGTAGATGTTGTAACTGTTGTACGGTATGTGTGACACGATCTCCTCAACCGTGTAGCGCGGTACGCCTGGTACTTCCGTCGAACGATCCTCAATCACGAAATCCGCCTCGTTCGCAGGGGCCTGCTCATCCTGCGCCTGGTCGTCCTGATCAGGATGGTATCCGAGCAGGCGACTCCACATCGTGCGCTCGTCGCTCGTCCCGACTTCTTTCTTCCTGCCCTCTAATGAAGGCAGGAAAGGAAGCGTGTCACGGGCCATATCATAGATTTCTGGTCCATGACGATAGGCGATCAGGCCCGCGATACCACTGAGCAGTAATCCTGTCGGCCCGAAATGCGCGAGGACCGGAATAGCCGTGACCAGCGCACCGCCCGCGAACTTGGCCGATATGGGAGCCGGATATTTTTTCTCTTGCTGCTGCTGTTCTTCGCTCATCTCGTTTTCCCTTTCCCTTTCCGGCTCAGTTAGCTGAGTTCCATCACCGCGCCGAAGATCAGATTGAGCCCCAGGACGCCAAAGAAGGCGATGATGAAGCTGGTCACAGCGGCAAAGGCGATCTGCCCACCCAGACCGCTCGCCATGCTACCGTAGTTGAGGTCAGTCCAGAAGTCGAAACAAATCAAGACAAACGCGCCCGTTTTGAAGACGCTGCCCAATCGACCAGGGACCGAGACTTCACCGATGACGCACACGAGGTAAATGAGTTCAATGCCCCATCCCCACATCACGGCCTTCGCCATATCCAGTGCAAGCTCGCCGTGAAAGAGCTGCCAGGGTTGGAGCATCACGCCCCAATTGGCGGCCAGCGTGACCGCCGCACCGTTGAGGATGAATGCTTCACTGGTCTGGATTTGGAGCATAAGCGCCAGTAAGAAGAAGGCGATAAGCAACACGCCAAGCAGGATCTTTAAGAGCGGAACATTCCCCCGGTTAGAGGCCACATTGCGGGCCGTCCGTGCAAAACTACCCATCGTTACATCTCCTGTCGTGCGTATGCAGTGTAGTCTTCGATCACATCGGTACTGTCTAAGATGTCCAGAAAGAGCCGGTCAACTTCGTACCCCATCCACTCCATGATGAGATAGCCTAATCCAGGCTTCTTGTCCGTCGTGCCATAATCGACAAAGATCACGTCTTCGCGCTCGCTAAACCAACGCTCGAACGTCTCGACAATGAGGTCCAGCGCCTGCTCATCGATGGTGACGAAGACGCCTTGCGTGCCCGCAATAGCGACCTGTGGCGCAGGCGCGTACGGGCGATTGTAGGGGATTAACGCCTGGTTCATCATTCAATCCTTTCTGACTGTGAACATGTGTTCCCGTTGCAGTGGCGCAACTGTTCTGATAGGATGCGTGCATCACAAAGGGAACCAACTTTGTGGTAGGGCTCATCAGGGTAGCTGTGAATGGTGTCGCCCTGGTGAGCAAGAAACGCGCTACGATTTCTACATCAGCCCAGCGAGATGGGCCAGAGCCAACAAGCCAATGATGAGACAGATGCCACTGACAAGAAGCCAGCGCTGTTCTTTCAAAAATGTCATAAGGTTCCTTTCTGTGCTCTTCGAGTCTTGCCCCTCAAGGCTCGCTGCAGCCTACCCCCGAATGGCGATAGGCTGTACCAACCTGCGGGACGCGCTACGGCACTTCTTGCTTCGCTTTCCCCCGGCGCGATCGCCGAGGTGGAGCTGGTGACGACTCTACCGGTGTCTGCTCTACGGGTGCTTCAACGGGGGTCTCTGGCTCAACGACTTCCACAGGAACTTCCGCCTGGTCCGTGGGGACCTCGTAGACTTCACGAGCGCTCACCTCCGCTCCCGACGGTTCAGGCTCTTTTGCAGGGATGGGAGGAAGCACGGCGACGGGCGTTCCTGTGCGATGAATGGTTTCCAGGGCAGCGCCGGTGTACGAGCTGCCCTCGATGTACGGGTGAATATCAACAAACGCCGCCCGTCGGTTGACACGGAAGACGCTCGCCGCAAAGGTACGGGTACCTTCCAGATCGTAGATGGAGCCGGTGCCAGTGATTTTTGCGCCGGTTGCGTCGCGGATGATCAGCGTGTATTGGAGGGGTTGAAAGTGACGTCCTGTCTTCATGCCTGTTCCTCCCTCGCATCTTCTGGTTGCCAGGCTTCCGCCCAACAGGCGTCGCAAAGGAGTTTCAACTGGCCGCCAGGTACGCGCTTCCGGCGGCCAGGATAGGTACGGCACTGCGAGCACATTAATTCATGGTAGGGGCGTCGCGGCTTGTTGCTGTTTTTATAGGCGAATCGCTTTTTCATGCCTGCACCCCCATCGTGTGTGCCAGCTTAGCAACTGCACGACCCTTTGAATGGTAGAGGGCTTGTTTGCTGATATGCAGGCGCTTCATGACGTTCCCTGGTAGGTAGCAATATCCATCGGCATTGTCAATGCTATACCAGGCCATAACCGCTAATCGCTCTTTCTGGGTGAGGTTCGCTCGCCGTAGAGCGGCCAGGATGCGTCGACGCATTGCAAGGGATGTTTTCCGTGTAGGAGTAGAGGTATCAGCGATTTCACGCTCCTCTGTGCCGTGATCACCGTCGAACTCAAGATGATCGTTCAGGCTCGCCGCTGGTGTCCTACTCATCTTCCGGATATAATCGATCATGGCCCCGCGTGCGCGCGTGAGGCAGAGGTGTTTGAACCCCCCAAGGCCCATCGAAGAGTTATAGCGGCCCGTCGCCTGCCAGATGGCGAGACGCGCTTCTTGCACCAGGTCATCGGGTCCAATGGCATTGACGGTATACAATCGCTGACAAAGGTCTCGTGCGATCGCTGCCAACTTTGCCTCAAAGGGTGCCAGCCATTCCTCAAAGTCGATCTCCCCGGTCTCGAAGGGATTGACAGGCTGGTTCGCTTGTAGAACAGGCGTGAGGTGAGCCTGGATCAGAGAGTCGAAGAACGATGGAGTGCCCGTGGTCATTCCTGCACCTCCATAGGCCGTTCAGTCGCCTTCTTGATCGCTTGAGCAGAGGACGGGGTAGCTTGGGGGGTATTCCCAGTATCCACAGGCTCTTGCTGCGCGTTGGTCTGCTCAGCGTCATCCTGGTCGATATACTGATCGATAATGTCCTGGATCACTTGTGGGATAGCCAGCTCCTGCGGCTCTCCATTTTCCGAAACGGTGAAGACGCGGATGTTCTTAATCATGAATGGATCTCCTTACCCTTGACTCGGGTCGCTTCATAGCGTATGCTTGAAGCGAGCTTGACATGATCAAAATTAGCTCACTTGGCCCGGTGTGCTGATATCACATCGGGTCGAACCATTTTCTACAGGGTTCGCGCTACAGTCCTTCCACAAGGCCAGTACGGTCTGAATCTGTGCCTGTTGTTGCTGATTAAGCATTGTGCAGGCCAGTCCTTCTACGAGGCACGTGAGCACGCTGTCAACAACGCCAGAGGGGTATGCATTCTGTTTTGCTGCCTCTAGGTTGCGCTGCGCGGAATCTAAGAGAGCGTCTACACGGATGCTAGTCTTCGCCGGGAGTGCCATGTGTGATTGTTTCCTTTCTTTTACACAGATCACGTTTTTTCTAAGAAATTTCTAAACTGCAAAGTTTCTAATGTTTACAAGAAAAGTATATATCACATAAATCCCAAAAGTCAAGGATATTTAAAAGCTATGTTATAATGGTGACGGTTAGAAAGTTTGAAATCTTTAACTCTACTAACAAAGAGGGGAAACTATGGTAAAAGTATCAAGAAAACCGGAAGGATTTTTAACAGGAAAAGAAGCAGCATCCAGATTAGGGATGAAATTAAGCACATTCTATAATCACGTGAAGCAAGGAAAATTTAATAAAATAACCCTACCTGGAAGCAGTGAGGGATACTTTCCAAGGGAAGAGATAGAAAAGATAGCACAAGCAAGAGAGTTAGTACTACTTCTTTATTCAGTATCACCTGTGACCTTTTCGAGGGCGACTACCGAGGATGATATCAGAGGAATTGTCGATCTATGTGTAGCTATATATGGTATAAGCGGCACACCGAGCTTAGAAGCACGCCTGGAAATATGGGGGAAAAATCCATATGTCTATTATGTGGTGAAGCAAGAAGAGATAGTAGTAGGCTATATATCAATGATATGGTTCGACAATGAAGCCTTAGATGTACTCATGGGGCCAACAAAAACAACACGAACGAGCTCTGCCGGAACCGGTATATATAGTATCACAGGCCCAGAGCATATAAATAAGTTTGTGCCTGGTCAACCTATTGACTCACTTTTCATCTCAACTGGTGTCCGTCCAGGGTTAAGCAATCAACAACAGAGAGAATATGGATTTAAGCTCATACGTGACTCTTTAGATGTGATAGATGATTTCGCACGGCGGGAAATGCCTGTTCGCAAGTTACTGGCTACTTCGGAAAGATCAGATGGGATACAATTGGCAAGGAAGCTAGGAATGAAAGAGACAAAGTATCCTGGAGACTCGATTATAAGATTTGAACTTGACATGGAGAAATCAGATAGCAGAGTAGCAGTTCAATACAGAGAACTGCTAGAGTCTTTAAAAAAATAAGAGAGGAGCAACCAAGTGGCAGATATAACAGGTATATACGAAGGTATGCTTGAAGCTGCAAATGAATGGAGAAGGTTACTAGAGCAGGTCGAAAGCGAAGACTTAACAGAAGACCAAAAAAAAGACTTAGTGAAAGAGTACTTCAGAGACTGCCAAGAAGCCTCCGAATAAGGCGCTAAGCAGAAAACCTCAGTGGATTAAATCCTGTGATTTTAACCTGTACATACCAATCACATAGCTATTAGCGTAACATGGTTCGCTGCTTAACCATATTACGCTAATAGCCTTTTTTGATAGCCCCTTACCTCTTTACCGCAAAACGTCCTTACACCTTGACTGTGATGCAGCAACACCTTATACTCTGGATACGATGCAGCACGCTTAGCAGTGACCTCTAGAGATCATAGTTACATATGCATGTGGAGGTCGGAACGTACCCGGAGCCTCATTTGTTCAAGTACAGCATCTTCCTCATCCAAACCTCTTGAGCAAACTGTATCAGAGAATGCAGGAGCTATATACACCCCACTAACAAAAAGTGAAGAAAGATTTCACAAGCAAGCGGCATAAGATTGTATTTTAGGAAAGCATTGACTATACTTACTAAAAAAGCACGGAAGATACCCAGGGAGCACATACAAAATAATGGATGAGTATTATTGGTGGTATGCCTATGGGCGTTTTGATCCAGGTAAGGGGAATCTGCCCCTGATGGGCGATGTCATCCGCTACTATCTCACGATCACAGGATGGTCGACAACAGAGGCCGCGATACGATTAGATTGTTCGAAACGATACGTGATGATGCTCACGTCTAAAGGGAATAAAGATATGCCAGACATGCTCTCTAGAAGGATTTTTTTAGCACAGATGCTTGGGATTCCCCCGATTCTCCTTGGTCTTTCACCCATCGCGCTACAGAAATTTAGTGATGGAAGTGCATTTTCAACACACGTCGCGCACGCGATCACCGATGGCGGCGCTACCAGTGCTGAAATCATGCTAGAATACGAGCGGCTCCTGGCCATGAGTTGGGAACTGTACTACACCAGCACCATCCAGAAAGCTGCAAGCAGTATCGAGGAAAATCTCCAGAAGCTGATGACTGCCTCCACAAACGCCTCCGGCATCAAAAAAGACCAGTATGAAGCAATGCTTTGCCGATACTACCAGCTCTCTTCCCTGGTCAACCGAGACCGGATGCAATTTGCGCAATCCGTCGAGGATGAGCATAAAGCAGTCGAGATTGCATTTCGCTTGAAAAACGCGGAATTAATCGCCTCATCGCTACTGAGGCGAGCCAGGATCTACATCCGGCAACAAGATTACGTATTAGCCTACCAGGATGCAATGCAAATGCTTCCCTACGCAGATCTCTCTCGTGATCCACTGAAGGGAAAGTGCTATCAGATGGCAGGTGAAGCGACAGGATACGTGGCAGTAAACGATCCCATGTTGCAGAAAAAGAGCATGGACTACTTTAACAGAGCGCTTAGAATAGCACAGAAGGGTGATATGACTCCGGATGGTAGTTTCGTGAAAACAGACATCACCAGTATTCTCATAGAAAAGGCTGACGCGCTTATCCTCTATGGACACATCGTTGATGCTCATAACGCGCTGACTATCGCCCGTAAGCACCTGAGCCCAGAACAAAATCGGTGGAAGATCAATCTCCTACTATCCGAGGCCCGTGCGTTCCTGGCTGAGAAAGATGTAACCAGCTGCTGCCAGACCTTAACTGAAGCATTTTCCATCATCCAAGCGATCAATCTCTCGGCTAAACAGGATCGCGTCCTTTCACTTTTCAAACAGTGCCAGCAGCTAGAACCACAGAACTCCGAGGTTCAGCACCTTCAGGCCCTCCTCTTGTCTGTAAGTGCTTCGTGAAACTTTAATGGGTTAAACCCTGTGATTTTAACCTGTACGTATCAATCACATATCTATTACCGTGACATGGTTAGGCAGCGAATCATGTCACGATAATAGCCTTTTTGATAGCCCCTTACCTCTTTTAGAGATCTAGAAGATTACTTTTCCTGATTTCTCGACTTCTCTATTTCCTGGAAGACAGTTTTCTTGATATCACGATTTCACGGAAAGAAGAATAGAAGGTATCTAGCCTACAAGAATAACAGAAAACTACCTTTCTAGATAACACGAAATCTAGCTTTCTTGCTGGTCGCGCTGCCTCCATCGCTCTATTCCGTCCTCCAGGATCTGCTCTAACACCTCGTAGTCATGCCTATCTTCATCCAGCGCGATTTGCTTGACTGCCTTAATTAAGTCGTTTCTGATCTTCCATCCCAACTTAGACCGCTTTAACTCTGTTACCGCAGATTGCACCTCTACGGGTACTGCTGCTGGCAATAGTACGGCCTGGCTCTCTCCTGCCATCGACTCGGTCTGGATCGTCGATGGTACAAGGCTCGCATCAGGTATCGTCTGTCTCGCTACATTCAACTCTTCCTCCAGCTCCTGATCTGTCTGAGTACGCAAATTGCGGCGGCGCGTGGTCACTTGCCCTTCCTCTCTTTCACAATAGTTATGCTTCTCGATACAATATCCTGCGCGATAGCATCCCAATACGCTCCAAGTGCTTGCCCAATCTTCGGGCTCGTCTCTCGGATATCAATATGCCCCTGTGATGCCTCATTATAGAAAGTTGTTTTTCTGCTCGGATTTGGATAGATGTAGACACCGCGCTCCCCGTATAACTTCCCCAAAAGCCTGATCGCCTCGTTGTGGGAACCAACATGCATTTCATACTGATTAGGGAGAATCCCCCACAGTTGAAGTGCAGGGTTAAGTGCTCGCTGCCCATCGGTAGGATGGGCAATATCCTCGATCAGGTTGAGCGTGTCGCCTGTGCCAACAACAGCCACGACTTCGGTTTTCGTCGGTACCATAGCGAGATCCGCAGAAGTTAAGGACATCGTGGGAAAAATCGAGATCGCGCTTCCAGGGGTGTCACAGATCATAAAATCATAACCAGGATACAGATTGAGCAGATCAGCAAGCCTCCCCTGCCAAAAGATTGGTCTACCATCTGGTCGCTTCATCTTTGGTAGATCAATCTCCAGGACCGATAGCTCATCATGTGCTGAGAGTAAATGGAGATTTGGCGAAATACTATGTGGTTCTATGTACTTTAAGTCCCTAAGCGCATTATAAATCGTCGGCTGCAAACGCTTGTACTTGAGACCTAAAAAATGAAAGCTCGCGCTGGCTTGCTGGTCGAGGTCACCAAATAGCACCTTGTAGCCCATATGTGCCAGGGCATAGGCAAGCTGTACTGCAACAGGTGTTTTGCCGCTCCCTCCTTTACCGTTGACAACACTAATGACAATGGTTGCGCCGATAAGAGCTACAGTGGTCATATCAACATCGTCCCCTCCTCTTTTTCTCGCATTATCTGCTATGGGAAAAGATGTGTCAATCCAGCTATCTGGATTTCGTGGAAGCTAGATATCTAGATTTCAAGTTAGATGGGTTTCTAGAACGATATTGTGCGGTGTCTGGTTGAACGATATGGCACCCCCGACTTGAAGAAGCATTGCATCTGGAAGACGTGTAGAACAAGATCACACAAAACTTGTGATTGCTATGTGCAGGAGTCAATCACAAGTTTTGGGATTATTTTCATAAAATCAAAGCTTGCGCCCCGCCGCGTAGCGCCCGATCGTCTCCCGATCCACGCCGAGAATGCGCGCGATCGCACGCTGCGACACCCCGCCGTCCAGGAGCTCATTGACATAGGACTCTTTCCCCGTGAGCTTACTGACTTTTGAGCGAGCGCCAGGTGGACGCCCTAGACGGACCCCCTCGCTCTTTTTGCGCGCCAGGGCGTCCTTCGTGCGCAGCGAGATCAGATCGCGCTCAATCTCGGCGGCCAGGCCAAAGGCAAAGGCCAGCACTTTGGAACTGATCGTGTTCCCCAACTCGTAGCGTTCCTTCACCGTATAGACCTGGATCTCCTTTTCCATCAGCGTATAGAGGATGCTCATCACCTCCAGCAGCGAGCGCCCCAACCGGCTCAACTCTGACACCAGCACGATATCCCCTGGTTGCAACGTCTCAAGCAGGTCCGAGAGTTCCCGATCCTGCAACTTCTTGCGGCTACTGATACTTTCCTCCACCCACTGATCGATCAACCACTGCTTCTCATGAGCGAACGCGAGCAGCTGGTAGCGTTGGTTCTCGACGGACTGCTTTTCCATCGAGACACGAACATAGGCATAGATCATTCGTCGTTTTTCTCCCTGGTAGCATTAAATGTCATTTTCGACTTCTTTCCTACCAGTATAGCCGGATTTAAAGCGAATTTCAACGGCCATCATGGCGGGAGGAAAACGGTTGTTTCATGCCGCCAGTTAGCCACTTGTTATGCAAAGTGGCTAACTTATGATCCTAACACCGTAACGTTACGCTTTTCTTAGTCCGTTTGAGAATGGATGTACAATATGCAGCCTATCACACGAACAGCTCTCCCCCCCCGCAGGCTATAGAATGCTGGAAAGCAGTTGTCCTTCATTTCGCTGATACATTCGTCAAACATATCACGTGTGTAAATGCCAACGGAACCGCTCAAAAAAGGACGCGGGGAAAAGATGTCTTTTCCCTTTAATACCGCACCAGTTCGTTTCTCTTCCTTTTCAATCATCTGTTTGCTTTTGCGTACAAGTGTTATCGCCGAACCACACATGAGCATACGGGCGACAGCGATATGTTTTTCTTCCCAAACAGCAACAACGGTCGCGGGATCAAGAAGCATATCTGGCCGCACATCTTTCATGGAATGCGGGAATGACCCGACCTGTATTTCTTCACGCTCTAACGCAGGAATGATCCTTGGTTCCTTACGAGGATCGCCTATCATGTCCCCACCATCATTCGTAGGCCAGCCACGAATGTAGTTTGTATAACAGTCTGGATGTGGCATAGCTGCATTATTTCTCCTTTGTGATAGATGTTCGCAGTGATCATCACGATATCCTTGGCAGAAATACAAAACAGCAGACATCAAGGAGATACCTTCTGGAGATACCTAACCCTGGTGCCTGCCGTCTCACAGACCATGACACTACAGGTTCATAAGCCAGAGCAGAAAACTGGCAACAGCTCCTAGTGCTATAAGCAATCTAAGAAAATTTTCCAATTTTCCCTCCTCCTTTCTCAAAAAGATGACTCAAGTATACTTAGCACGTTCGTTCAAGTCAAGAATGGGGCTACATGGAATACAAAGAGTACTATGCTCTCGCTCCGGATCTCCAAACCACGTATACTACTGAAAAATGACCAGGAGCGGACCACATGCCCAAAAAGACAAAAAACGCGAAGAAGAATAACCAGTTACCCCCCCCGATGGCAGCCGATCACGCAACTCCCGTTGCTCACCACGCTGACCGACGGGATGCTCGAATCCGCCGAGGAACAGTACAAGAACCTGCAGCTCGCCCGCCAACGCCCCCACGTGCTTGACGACTACACCGTCGGGCGCGTGATCACCGTCTTCACCAGCCAGCAAAACGATCTCGATCTCTATGATAAGCAGGTGCAGCGCTGGCAGGCCGAGACGCTCACCGATGAGCAGCGCGAAGATTTGAAGCACCTGGTCAGTCACCTGCAGCGCCTGCATACCGTGATCGCCGCCGTGCTCAAACTGGCTGACGAGCTGAAGGCCCATACGATCGAGAAGGTGTTGGCGAAAAGTGACGAGGAGTTGGGCCTGGAGTTCCTGATGGGCATGTTCCAACAGGAACGCTAGCCGCAAGTTATACACTTATGATCATAATTTTACGGCTTGTGCTCCCGCCGCATTTCATCATGATGAAATTGGCAATTTGTCTTGATAGGTGCCGCCCGCTCCACAGGGCCGCGCCGAAGCTTTTCAGCACCGATTTCGGTACGTATTGGCAGTCAGTACCAGGGAAGACGCGATACAAATAATTTCATCGCGATGAAATTGCGGAATGGTAAGTTGGTGTAGCTTATGGCTACAGGAATGTGCATAAGACGTGCAGGTGGTAGTCACTCATCGGATATAATGCCTGAGTACGACATCGACACGATTGTGGCCTAATGCCCACGTCACCCGTTCCGCTGCCGCGCGATCGTAGTCTGTCCGTTTGAGGCGTCCGGTCGCCGGTGGTAACTGACGGCCTGGTGCATAGTGGAGATAGAGCGCTTGTGCGAACTCTCGACGGAGCGAATGCACGTCCAGGTGGCGCGGAATGCGCCCAAAGACCTTTTCATCAGGGTCTCTGCCCTCGACTACCGCGAAGACATCCTGGTCGTGACCGGGCAGCGCCTGCACCTCCCGCTGCCGTCCACCTTTGCCGCTCTCGACATGGACATACGCATACCCATCGTGGCCCCTGTAGATGTCTCTCACGCGTAAATCGCGCAGCTCCTGGCGACGGAGGCCCGTGGCACGCAAGAAGTTCATCAAGGGCTGCCAGTTCGCAGGCTGAAAATGTTTGTCGTGGGCTACTGGCCCGCGCGATCGCGTGATCTTTTCTCTGGAACGCACCGGCAGTTTCACATCTCTGGCCAGCGTCCGGTCACTGAACAACATCCGGAAGGCCGATCGTCGCGCCATCAGTGTGGAAGGACTCTTCCCTTCCGCGATCTGGATGCGCAGATATGCACTCACCAGCTCCCCGGCGCGGAGATCCAGCTGGGCCAACTGAGTCACATGATAGGTCTCGCGCGCCCACTTCACAAAACGGATACTATGCTCCTGGTAGTCGCTACGCGTCTTAAACGAATGGATCTTCTCATCAGAGACGGACCAGGCTTTGCCCTGCTCACGAATGGCCTGTTTTGCGGCATAACGACTCTGCCCGATCGCCATTTTACTTTCCAGGCGGTCGATCGTCTCTTTTACGATGCTTTTCCGGTGTGCGCCCACCTTCGTCTCCTTTCTCAGCCTCTCCAGAAGTTCCTTTGTCTGGTGCTGCCTGAGAGGACATCCCATTGCTCTGACTTGTATCGGGAGTCAGAAGAG
>WNFX01004097.1_pt1 | contig 15056 bp, 12 predicted proteins | sample 5400111 | NCBI WGS metagenome assembly WNFX01 (sample SAMN13153363, study PRJNA577476) | soil metagenome | isolation source: 40 cm soil or saprolite under grassland replicate 1 | place: USA:California | collected 2016-06-15 | reverse complement strand
GCCTGGCCCTTGACCCCGCCGCCCGGCTCGCGTTCGTCGCCTGCGACGGCAACGCCGCCCTGGACACCCTCGACCTGACCACCTGGCAGGTCACCGGCCACGCCACCGTCGGCCCCGGCCCCGACGTCCTAGCCTACGACCCGGCAGCGCACCGGCTGTATGTGGCCGCCGAATCCGGCTGGGTCACCACCCTCGACAACCACAACCGGCGCCTGGCCGTCACCGGGCGCGCCTACCTCGCCGCAGGCGCCCACGTCGTCGCCGTCGACCCCACCACCCACCGCACCTACTACCCGGTACCCCACGGGCCCGCCGGCCACCCAGCGCTCCTGGTCAGCGAGCCCACACGGTAGCCCCGGGGAAGACGTCGGCCGCCGGTCTGCATCGGCGGATCCCCGGCCGGCCCACAAGGGACACGCAGGAGGAGAACATGAAATGGGTCACCCGGGCCCCGGCCCAAACCGACCGGATCGCCTGCCCCTGGCTGATCACCAAGTTCATCGACCCGCAGCCGAGATCCTGCGCCCCGCCATGACCAGGACCGCCAGGCATCTCGCGGGCCCTGTTCACAGGCGCAGTCCTGACATGTGGTCACGAATCTGACATGCTCATCCGGCGACAGGACCTCACGGCAACCACCCGGGCGCCGGTTCCCGCCGACGCCGGGAGATTCGCGAGTGGTCATGGCCCTGAGCGCATGCTCCTCGCCGCTGCACCCCCCGCGAGCCGGGCAAGGCCTGCCGCCGGCACCACGCAGTCAGCCCCGGAACCCAGAACCGCAGCGGCCCTCATCCGCGTCGCCCAGGTCTTCAACAACGACTACGGCCGGGACAACGACGGGCCGGTCTACGACCGCTGGGATGCCCGCAGCCAGGCCGTCATCTCCCGGGCCAGCTACATCCGGCGGCACGCCGAGTGCGTGACCGCCCCGCAGGCACCTGCCCACGTCGAAAGCGCAGCGCCCGGCCCAGGCGGGGCCTGGCTCGTCCGCTATGAGATCGGCGGCCAGCAGTTCACCGACCACTGGTTCTACCGCGGCAGGCGATGGATGTTCGACCTGCTCCTCAGCAACCCCGACGCCGCGCGGCTGTACCGGCTCCCGTTCGCGCAATATGCCGCCGAAGTCGGCTGCGCCGCCCACTGAAGACCAGCCGGGCCCGAAACGCTATACGGACACCCAGCGGATGCTCGCCCGGAGCGGGTTCCAGGCAGGATGGCCGCGTGCTGGTTGCGGTCGGCAGGGTGCCGGCGGAGACGCCGCCCGGCACTTCGCCGCCTCTGGTCGACAGCCGGGTGAGCGGCCTGTACCTATTAGGTGTCACCCGCTGGGGATCCCGTGGCGATTGGTCCGGCGACTGCGTCATGCACGTCGGCCTGGCTTGGTGGCGCGGCTCTGAGCAGGTGTTGAATATCTGGGACGAGGCCGATGGTGAGCCGCTCGATGAGCTGCCGGAGGCCAGCTGGGACGGGAGGGTAGCCGATGGCGGGCGGCTGGGATTTCGCCGGGCCGCCGGTGCGGCTCGGCGGCGGCATTGTCACTCTTGTCGAGGGTTCCTCCTTCTGCCTGTCAGATCGCGCCGGCGACATCGCCCCGGATCAGCCGCAGGGCCTGTTCTTCCGTGACACCCGCATCCTGTCCGGCTGGCAGCTGCGTCTCGACGACGAGCGCATCGAGCCGCTGACGGCCTTGTCGGAAGATGCTTACCGTGCGACGTTCCTCGGCCGGGCCCGGCCTCGTCGGGGTCAGGTGGAGGGCACGCTGCTCGTAGAGCGCAGGCGATTCGTCGGCGCCGGTATGCGGGAGGACATTGTCCTGCGCAACTACAATCGCGAGCCGGTGGGCTGCACGCTCAGCCTGCTCGCCGAGGCGGATTTCGCCGACCTGTTCGAGGTCAAGGAGGGGCGGGTCCGCTACCGCGGCCATCACAGTACCGAGCACCGAGACGGCGAGCTGCGGCTGGCCAGCCGCCGGGGCGGACAGAGCCGCGGACTGCGGGTTCTCACCGAAGGCGCGGTGAGCGCGGCGAACACACTGAATTTTCACGTCGTCGTCCCGGCGCGAGGCGTATGGAGGACCCGGGTTCTGCTGTGCCCCGTTGTGGACGGAGTCGAGATCTCACCGTCGTTCGCGCTGGAGCGGCCGCTTGACCAGTCCGGGCCGGCCATTCGCGCCAGACAGTGGCGGGAATCCGGGCCGCGAATCATGACCGGCGACGACGAGGTGAATGCGATGCTTGTGCGCAGCCGGCTGGACCTCGGCGCCCTGCGCATTTTCGACCCGCACCGCCCGGACACGCCCATGCTCGCGGCCGGCGCTCCATGGTTCATGGCCCTGTTTGGCCGCGACTCCATCATCGCGTCATTGCTGGCGCTGCCCGCCGGTCCTGCACTCGCGCTGGGGACGGCGCAAGCCCTCGCCCGCCACCAGGGACGTAAAGCCGACCCGCGCACCGAGGAGGAGCCGGGCCGGATCCCGCACGAGCTCCGCCTGGGCCCCGCCGCGTCCCTCGTCCTTGGCGGCAACGTCTACTACGGCTCGATCGACGCGACGCCCCTGTTCGTCATCCTGCTCGCCGAGCTGCGCCGCTGGGGCCTGGACCGCGCGGAGGTGGAGGCGCTGCTGCCGCACGCCGACCGAGCTCTGCAGTGGGTCGAGCGGCACGGGGACCGGGATGGCGACGGATTCGTTGAGTACCAGCGGGCGACCGACCGTGGGCTGGCAAATCAGGGATGGAAGGACTCCATCGACGGCATCACTCATGCCGACGGCCGTATGGCCGAGCCGCCCATCGCGCTCGCCGAGGTCCAGGGTTACGTCCACGCCGCTTACCTGGCTCGCGCGCTGCTCGCGGAGGACGCTAGCGACCTCGATGGAGTTCGGCACTGGCGAGACCGGGCGGCGCGGCTGAAGACGGCGTTCAACGACCGGTTCTGGCTGCCCGATCGGGGCTGGTACGCGCTGGGGCTGGACGGAGCCAAGCAGCCCATCGACGCGCTCGCCTCCAACATGGGTCACTGCCTGTGGACAGGCATCGTCGATGCGGAAAGGGCGCCGCGAGTGGCCGATCTGCTGCTTGCGCCTGAGATGTGGAGCGGGTGGGGGATACGCACGCTCGCCACCACCATGGGCGCGTACAACCCGATGAGCTACCACAACGGGTCGGTGTGGCCGCACGACAATGCCATCGCCGCCGCGGGCCTGATGAGATACCGGATCACCGGGCACGCACAGCGAGTGGCATGCGGCGTGCTGGACGCCGCGGCGGAATTTGGCGGCCAGCTGCCCGAGCTCATGTGCGGCTTCGACCGTGCCGAGTACCCGGTTCCGGTGCCGTACCCCACCTCCTGCACGCCGCAGGCATGGGCCTCAGCGACGCCGCTCAGCCTGATATGGGTGCTGCTCGGTGCTCAGCTCTGCGTGCCCCACCGGCGCCTCAGGCTCGCCCCTGCCATCCCGCCGCGGCTGGGCAGGGTGTGCCTGGACGGGCTGCCGGTAGGCGAAGCGCGTGTGCGCATCGAAGTGCGGCACGGCCGACCACATGTGGACGGCCTGCCCGACAACATCGAGCTCACGACCGAGCCGTGCCCCTGCTACGCAGTCACTTGAGCGCGCCGGCGGTGAGGCCGGAGATGATCCTCTTCTGAGCGAAGATCACGATCAGCGCGACGGGAATGGTCAGCGCCACAACCGCGGCGTCGATGCGGTTGTAGAACACCTGGTACTGGCTCCGCCCGAGGGACACGATCGCGACCGGGGCGGTGAAGTGATTGGCACTCGTCATGAACGAGAGCGCGAACAGGAAGTCGTTCCAGGCCAAGATGAACGAGATGATCGTGGCGGTGAACACCCCTGGCAGAGCGACAGGGATGATGACCCTCCGCAGTGCCTGCAGCCGGGTGGCGCCGTCCACGATCGCCGCCTCCTCGAGCGCGGCCGGGATCTGGGAGAAGTAGTTGGTGAGGAGCCAGATGGATATCGGCAGCGTGTAGATGAGGTAGCTGATGATCAGGCCAGGGTAGGTGTCGAGCAGGCCTAGCTTGCGGTAGGAGAGGAACATCGGCCCGATCATCGCGATGACAGGGAAGAAGCCCGCAATCAGGAGGAACCCGAGGATCACGGGCCTGCCCCGCAGACGCGTCCGCGCGAGTCCGTAACCGGCTAGCGAGCCGAGGATCACGGCGATCACGGTCGCCGACAGCGCGACGATCGCGCTGTTGAGCAGCGCGCGCCCGAAGTTGACTCCGGTGGTCGACGTCTGCGTGAAGTCGATTCGGTAGCTACCGAAGCTGATGTGTCCAGGCAACAGGCTGGTGGTGCCCTTGCTGAGCGCGGCGTCGGTCTTCAGTGAGGTGACGAGGATCCAGTAAAACGGGAACAGGGAGATCACCACGAAGATCGCGATCAGCGCGTAGAACGCCGACCGGGACGCGATCTTCCTGGCGCGCCGCTTCCGAGTGTGAGCTATCGGCCGTGTGGTTGCGATGGCTTGTGCGCTCACTGTGCCTCCTGGTTCGCTTCTCCGCCCGCTCGCTGGCGCTCGCGTGCGCCGCTCACTGTGTCACCTCGTAGTCGGTGCGGAATACGCGAACATAGACCGCCGCGATCAGCATTGCCATCACGACAAGCGCCACCGATACCGCACCGCCGTAGCCGAAGTCGCTGTTGCTGATGAACGCGCTGTAGTTCAGGTAGGCGAGCACGTTGGTCGCATTGCCCGGCCCGCCGCCGGTCATGACGTAGACGATGTCAAAGATCAGGAACGCGGACAGGGTACGGAACACGAGCGCGACCAGCAGCGCCGGCTTGAGCAGGGGAATGGTCAGCCGCCAGAAGGTCTGCCAGGGGCCCGCGCCGTCGATGCGCGCCGCCTCGTACATGTCTCTGGGAATGACCTGCAGCCCGGCAAGCAGGATGATCGCCATGAACGGAACGTTCTTCCACGCGTCGGCCATGAATATCGCGGTCCACGCGGTCCATTGCTGGTCGAGCCACGTGGTATGCGCGAGCGGCAGGTGCAGCGCGGTCAGCGTGTAGTTGACGAATCCCTGCCTCGGATCGAACATCGTCGCCCACACCTGGGCCGACACGACCGTCGGAACCGCCCAGGGGATGAAGATCGCAGCCCGGACGATGCCGCGGCCGCGGAACGGCTTGTCCAATGCGAGGGCCAGCGCCAGGCCAGCCACGAGTTCGAGCGCGACAGAAACAATCATGAATGCCACCGTGCGCACCAACGAGGGCACGAAGAGGTTATCGGTGAACATCGTCTTGTAGTTGCTGACCCCGGCGAAGCTGCCGACCGGCGGGTTCAGGTAGTTGACGTTGTGGAATGAGTTCCACACGTTGTAGAGGAGCGGGTAGGCGGTGATGGCGAGCAGCACGATCACGGCCGGCGCGACGAGCGCGTAGCCGAACCTGTGCAGCTGGCTCTCCAGGCTCCCGCCGGGCGCGCGGCGGCGCCGGAGCCGACCTCCGGCGCCGCCTGCGGGGAGAGTTTTGCGCTCTGCTATCCCTGTCATCCGGCGCTCACTGGGCCAGCGACTTGACCTGGCTCGAGACGCTCGACAGCCCCGATGCCGCGCTGGTCTGGTTGCTGAGCACCGAAGAGATCATGGTCTGCAGGTCGGTTGAGATCTGCGGCCACTTGGGAGTCACCGGCCGGTTCGTGGTGACCTTGAACAACGGGGCCGCCTGCTTGAAGTACGCCGCCTTGGCGTAAAGCTCCGAGCCCGCGGATCCCGTGTAGGCCGCCTGCACGCCGGGCGCGTCGCCGGTCGGGATCGCGCGCGTGACCTGCTGCTGTGGGGTGGAGAGGAACTGGAGGAACTTCCACGCCGCGGCCTGGTGGGTGCTCTTTGCGTTGATCACCAGATCGTCACCGCCGAGGGCGGTCGCGGGTGTGCCCGTGCTCGATGGGAACGGGATGTAGCCGACCTTTCCCTTGACGGGAGCGGCGGTCTGCGAAAGCTGCAGGAGGTACGGCCAGTTCATGGCGAACGCGGTCTCGCCGGACAGCCAGGCGGCCTGGACTTGCGACTCCTGCCAGCCGGTCACGGCGGTCGGGGCGATCTTGTACTTGTAGATGGTGTCGCTCATGAACTGCAGCGCCTGCTGGTTCTGCGGTGTGTTGATGTTGGTCGGGTCCAGCTTGCCGCCGAAGCCGCCGAGGAAGTTCTGCCACGCGGTCACCGCGCCCTCGTACTTGAAGCCCTCGAAGGCGAGGCCCTCCTTGAGCTTCGGGTCCGCCTTCATCGCGGCCTGGGCGTCGCTGACTAGTTGCTGCGGCGTCGTCGGGGGCGTCTTCACCAGGTCGGTCCGGTAGTACAGGCCTTCGGCGTTGATGAACCACGGGACGCCGTAGATGTGCCCGTTGTACTTGACCGTGTTCGCCTGGGCCGGGAAGAACTGGCTCATGTCGGGGCTGTATTTGTCAAGGGACGCGATCCAGCCGGCCTTCGCGAACGTCGCCGGCCACACCACGTCCGAGATGATCACGTCCGGCGTCCCCGAGCCCGCCACGAACCGGGTGGTGAGCTGCTGGTAGGCGGTGTTCGCGGTGGGCGACAAGATGAGCGGCTTGACAGTGATGTTGGGGTTCGCCTGGTGGAATGCCTTCATCTGGGCCTCGGTCTGCGTCGTCTCCGCCCCGAGGCCCTGAATGGAGATCGTGATCGTCTGCGTCGCGCTCGCTGCGACCTGGCTGGATGAACTCCCGCTGCTGCCGCCGCATCCTGCCGCGGCCGCGAGGAGTACCGCCGACGAGACGGCCGCGAGCGGCGCTTTGCGCCGCCTCGCCGCTGGGGTTGTTTCCTGGCCCTGCTGCCTGTGGCGCATCTGGCCACCTCCTTTGGTTGCCATTCCGCCGTACGCGTGCGCCGACGGTGCTCACCCGGGGTTCAGTGCTGGCCCGGGGGGGACGACCCCCCGGGAACCCCCCGGCTTAACCCCGGGACCCCCGAAGGTGCTGCGGCTATTATCTGGCCATTTTGGCCTGTCGATACTCTTCACAAACACGCAGTTGCGCAATTGTAACTTTCAAGAATCTATGATTTTGAGGTTGCTAAAAAGGAGCGCCAATACCGCTGAGCGAGAGTGACGCCGGCTTGCTTGCTAGTCAGCCGTTCCTGCTGATGTTATTGAGCTGTGCGGAGAGACTTGTAATTGTCTGGTTCACCGGTTTCCTGAGCGTGAGGGCTTGATACACGGAGCTCGCTATCGCCAGGCTCAGCTGGTTGTAGCTGGTGCTTTTAGGCCGTGGCTCGGCCGAGAGAATGGCTCGCTTGAGCACGGGAAGGTAGGGGAACCGCTTGATGAGCGCCGGGTCGCCATAGAGCCGCGTCCAGACCGGCGGCAGCGAACCCGAGACGAGGATCTGCCGCTGTGTGGCCAGGCTCGTAAGGAACTGGATGAACGCCAGGGCCGTCCGCTGGTGCCGCGAGAACGCACTGATGGCCAGGTCCCCGCCGCCCAGCGCGCTGGAACCCGGACCGGCCGGGCCTGGCAGCGGAACCACGCCGAACTTGCCGACGACCACATTGGCCCGGCTTGCCCTGCTCGCCAGGCCATACGCGAGCGGCCAGTTGCGCATGAACAGCAATCTGCCACCCTCGAACGCGGCGCTGGTGGAGTTCTCGTCCCAGCCGAGCGCGGCCTTGGGGATCCATCCCTGGCGAAAGCCATGGACGAGGAATCCGAGACCGGTCCGCGCCGGTGGGGAGTCGAGGGTCACCCGTTTCCCGTCGCCGGATAGAATCGCGCCGCCCGCCGACTGGACGGCTTCGGCGAAGTTGACCGTGAGCCCCTCGTAGAGCAGGTACTGCCCGGAGTACCCGTACATGTGATATCTGGGTGCGACGGTGCTGGCCAGATGGGCCAGCTGGGCCCAGGTCCGGGGCGGCTGCGCGCGGGCCTTGGCCAGGATGTCCGTGCGGTAATAGAGCAGGCCGGCGTTGCTGGTGTAGGGGACAGCCCACAGCCTGCCGTCCCATTCGGCCGTGTCTACGGCCGGGGTGAGGAATTGGGCCAGGGGGAACAGCTTCTGGTTCAGCGGAACCACCCAGCCCTGCGAGGCGAACTCAGGTGTCCAGATCACGTCCAAATTGAGGACGTCATACAGGCCGTTCCTGGCCTGAAGGTTCGCCACCATCTGGGCGTGCTGGTCGTCGGCGTCGGCTGGGAGCTGGATCAGCGTCACCTTCTCGCCTGGGTGACGTGCGTTCCACTTGCTCACGAGTGGCCGGAGGTATCCACTAGTGTCGGCGCCCGTGACGAAGGTAATCGGGCCGTGGCCGCTGAGCGAAGCAGACATCGTGACGGCCCGGGTGACGCTGGGGCCGCCGCAGCTGGTGGCCAACAGCACACCCGCCAGGAGGACGGCCCTCGGCGTGGAACGCCTCATCGACGCCCTCCGGCGGAGCCTGGGTGGATGCATGCATGTTATGCACGCGGGTCGCGCAGGTGTCAACCGTTTTGCCCGATCATGTCCGGGACGTTACGCCTGGCCCGGAGGCCCACCAGGCACAGTTGTAGATGTGTGTTAGGTAGTGCGAAAATTGCCGCGCCGGACCTTCTGCACGTGTCACCTCGAGTTCCTCGCGGGGGGAACGGCTTGGTGCGTCCAGGTCCTCAAGGGAGGTCGCGCGATCATGCGGCTGCCGCTGCTGGCCCTGCTCGCGAAGGAGCCTGCGCACGGCTACGAGCTAAAGCATGCCCTGGAGCACACATTCGGCGGCGCGTACCGGTCGCCGAACATCGGGCAGATCTACGTGACGCTGCAGCGGCTGGCGCGGGACGGGCTGGTCCGCAGCGAAGATGTGGTCCAGTTCGGTCGGCCGAACAAGCGTGTGTACGAGCTGACAGAAGTGGGCCGAAGGGCCCTCGCAGCGTGGATTGAGACGCCGTCGGATGGCGCGCACGTCCGTGATCAGTTCTTCATGAAGCTTGTGCTCGCCCCACTGGCCGGCTCGGCCGACCGGATGGCGTTGATCAACAAACAGCGCCGCCATTACCTGAATCTCATGCGCGGCCTTTCGAAGCTGGCCTCAACCACCCGCGGGGAGGACCGCGTGGCCCGCCTGCTGATCGAGGGTGCGATGCTACATTTGCAGGCCGATCTCGACTGGCTGGAACGCTGCCAGGAGGAACTCGTTTGACGCTGTTCAAGCCGCGCGCGCCGGCGCCCGAGCCCCACGGCCCGGCACTTCTTTCGGCCCGGAAACTGGTCAAGGTTTACCGTGCCGACCGGGTGGCGGTGCACGCGATTCGAGGGCTGGACGTCCGCGTACGGCATGGCGAGTTCGTCGCTGTCATGGGTTCCTCAGGATCTGGTAAGTCGACTCTGCTGCATCTACTCGGTGGGCTGGAGCGACCCACGTCCGGCGAGATCTGGCTCGATGGCCGCCGGGTGGACGGCACGAGCCAGGCCGCGTGGGCGATCCTGCGACGCCAGCATGTCGGGTTCGTCTTCCAGTTCTTCAACCTGATCTCGAACATGACCGTGGCGGACAACGTGGAGCTTCCGGCCCTGCTGGCCGGCGCAACGTCACGCCAGGCACGGGCCAGACGCCAGGAACTGCTCGGTGAGCTCGGTCTGGCCAGCAAGGCGAACGCGGCGCCGTCGCGGCTGTCCGGCGGTGAGCAGCAGCGCGTGGCGCTGGCCAGAGCACTCGCCAACGAGCCGAGCATCCTCCTGGCGGACGAGCCGACGGGTAGCCTCGACAGCTCGAATTCGCGCGACGTTCTTCGGCTGCTCAGCCACGTCCATCAGCGCGGCCAGACAATCGTTCTCGTCACCCACGACGCCAGGGTCGGCAGCGCCGCTGACCGCGTGATCACGCTGTTCGACGGCATGATCGCCGACGACGTGGCCATGGCGCCGGACCCGGCCACGCCCTCGTCGGTGAACGGCGTGCTCGAACTCAACGGCTGAGCCGCGATGCGCGCGACGTTCCGCTGGGTCCGAGGTGATCTTCTCACCAGGCGCGGCCAGGCGTTGCTTACCGTCCTCGTGGTGTCAGGGGTGGTCGCTGCACTTGTCTTGGCCGTCACGGCACTTCAGGGTGCCACCAACCCGTGGCAGGGCCTGTTCGCCCGCACCAGGGGTGCACACGTGACGCTCTTGCTCGCACCAAGCACAGGGACCAGGGAACTGGCCCATTTGCATGGTGTCACCGCTATCGCGGGCCCGGATCAGGCTGCGGCAGCATCGTTGGTGCGCGGCTCGGTGAAGGCATCCGTCGAGCTGCGGGCCATGAAGCCCAGGTTGCGCGCCGTTGACAGCCCGCTCGTGCGTCAGGGCCAGTGGCTCGGTTCAGCGTCACCGCGGGGCGTGGTGCTCGAGACTTCGTTCGCCGAGGCGCTGCATATCGGGGTCGGTACCCGGATCGTGATCGAGAGCCTCGATGGCATCTCGGTGCGTGCGTATGTGACTGGGATCGCCGACACGGCCGATCAGGGTTTTTATCCCCAACAGACACCTGGCCTTGTGTGGGTGCTTCCCGCGCTGCTCAAGCGGGTGGAAAGCGTTCCCACTCACACGCAGGAAGCCGTCGGGCTGCGCCTGGCCGACCCATCGGCGGCTGGATTCGTCGCGCAGCAGGCGGTCGACGCGGTGGGCGAGGGACGCGTGATCTCGGTGTCCACATGGCAGGACGTGCAGCAGTCGATGGCACTGGACAACCGCCTGCTCGGCCTGTTGTTCGCCGTTTTCGGCCTCGCCGCACTTGGCGCAGCCGCACTCGCCATCGGGAACGCGACCGGCGGCAGGGTGTTGGTGCAGCTGCAGGACATCGCGATGCTAAAGACGCTCGGGTTCACTCCCGGGCAGGTAGTGCGCATGCTGGTCGCGGAGCACAGCGCGCTGGGCGCCGTCGGGATCATGCTCGGCCTTGGAGCCGCGAGGTTACTGGTGGCGTCGCTGCTGCTGCGGCCACCCGTCACCGCACTGAGTGCAGCCGCGCCCTTGCCTGCCGGGCTGGTCCTGGTCATCGCGATTGGTGCCGAGGTGTTGGTAGCCCTCGCGACAGTGCTTCCCGCGTGGCGAGCTGGCAGGGTCTCACCCGTAGCCGCGGTCCAGGTGACACCGCCGCGAGGTCATCTTTCGCGGCTCGCAAGGCTGGCGCTTCTTGTGCACCTGCCGGCGGCGCTTGTGCTTGGTGCGCGCGACGCATTCACCCGCCGGCTCAGCGCAGCACTCACCATCGGCGGCTTGGCCGTGCCAATGGTGATGATCACCATCGGCCTTGGATGCCTGTCCACACTGGACAGCTTTACCGCGCACCCGCGGAGAATTGGCCTGGCCGCGGCTCTGACCGTCCGCCCTGGCGGTCTCGACGATGCCCAAACGCGGCGCCTGATCGCGACGGACCAGCAAGTGTCCGCCTACTACCCGGGGTTCAAAGTGCCGGCCCTGGTACCAGGTGCAACAACCTCCATCGTCACCGAGGGCATGGGTACCTCAGCCAGCCCATACCCCTTCGACGTTGTGGCCGGGCGCCTCTACCACGCCGACAATGAGGCCGTTGCCGGGCAGGGAATGCTTGACCTCTTGCACGTAACCGTCGGCCAGTGGGTCAGGCTGACCGTTCAGGGCGTTCCCCTTGACGTCCATATCGTCGGGCGGATCATTGATCCGGACAATGGCGGCCAGGTGCTCGCGTATGGAACTGACGCGCTCGGCGCGGCCGGAGGCATCACACCGGTGGAGTTCTACAGCCTGGTGTTAAACAACGGCGCCGATCCGGCCGCGGTCCGTGAACGTCTGCTCGCGGCGTCAGGCAACCGGCTGAACGCGGAGCTGGTCGCCAACCCCGCAGACCGCCTCGGCATTGTGCGCTGGGTGATCATCGCACTGATTGCCGTACTCGCCCTGATCGCCGTCACGAACCTGGTCACGGCGACCGCGGTCGGGTCGCGCGACCATCTCAGGGACGTCGCCGTACTGAAGGCGATCGGCCTGACACCGCGGCAGGTCACAGCCACTCTCGTGACCAGTACGAGTCTGCTCGCCCTCATCGCGGTGGCGGCAGGCACGTTCCTCGGCCTCACCATGTGCGATGGTCTCATCAATCTTCAGGGAAGAACGAGCGGTATCGGCGCTGGCCTCGCGGCCCCGCCGTCCGCGGCGATGATCCTTGTGGCCGTCACGGCTGCGATGGCCGTTGCGGCGCTGACCGCATTCCTCCTCGCACGGCGGACCGCGCGGATCGAGGTCGCGGCCGTTCTAAGGTCGCCCATCGACCTGCGGCCGGGTAGATGGGGAATCGCTGACGCCGGGATGGCATCGTCGAATCAGTAGCAGCTGCCGCCGACTCGAGCAACGCTTGTCCCAGGCCCTCGGCGAGCAGGCGTGGCGCGAGTCCGGCCTCGGCCAGCCCGACGACATCGCCCAGGACCGTGACACCATGCGTTAGCCGTTCGGGACAATGATCCATAACGGCTGCGCAGGGTGGCGCCGACAGGCGCGGCGGGGGGGTCCGGGGGGTCGCCCCCCGGGCCTGCACAGCCATAACGGCTGCCGCGGCGTGTCGCTGACCGGCGTGTGGAGGGTCCGGGAACGCGGACCTCGGGCCGGACACGATGATTAGCCCCCAGGGACAGCGTGCTCGATAGTCCGGGGTCCGGCTAACTCGTCTCAAGCATCGCCTCCGGGCGTTGAGCTTGACAGCTACCAGGATAACCGCTATCTATATAGCTAGCCGTTAGAGGAGATGGGCCATGCAGCAGGAAGTGGTGCTGGCGATGCTGGCCAAGGAGCCGTCGCACGGTTACCAGCTGCGCGCGCGGCTAGGTCAGGCGCTCGGGCCGCTGGGAGAGGCGATGAACGCCGGCCAGATCTATGTCACGCTGGCCCGGCTGGAGAAGGCGGGCCTGGTGACCTGCGAGCAGTCGGCCGGGTTGCCGGACCGGCCGGACCGCAAGGTGTACGCGCTGACCGCGGCCGGCCAGCAGCGGGTCGCCGGCTGGCTGACGGAGGTCAGCTGGCCCAAGCCCGACCTGGCGGAATTTCATCTCAAGCTGATCGCGGCCGCGGCGGCCAGGCTGGCCGACCCGATCACGATCGTTGACGCGCAGCGCCGGGAACTGCTGCGCCGGCTGCGGGATGCCCAGCGCGCGGCGATGGCCGAGCCGGACCGCTCGGACGCGGCGCTGCTGCTGGAGGGCATCGTGCTCCGGCTGCAGGCGGACCTGCGCTGGCTGGAGGCGTGCGAGCGGAACTGGACCGGCCGGAAGGACCGACCATGAACGACATCGACGGCACCTGGGTGCTGCGCGCCCGCGGGCTGCGCAAGGAGTACGGCCGGGACGCGGGACTGGTCCGCGCGGTCGACGGGGTGGACCTGGACGTCGCGCCGGGCCAGACGCTGGCGGTGATGGGGCCGAGCGGGTGCGGGAAGTCGACGCTGCTGCACCTGCTGGGCGGGCTGGACCGGCCCTCGGCCGGGGAGATCTGGCTGGCCGGGCGGCGCGTCGACCAGATGACCGAACGGGCGCTGGCCCGGCTGCGGCGTGACGCGGTGGGGTTCGTGTTCCAGGCCTTTCACCTGATGGACGAGCTGACCGCGGTGGAGAACGTCGAGCTGCCCGCGCTGCTGGCCGGGCGCTCGCCGCGCGCCGCCCGGCAGCGGGCCGCGGAACTGCTGGAACGGGTCGGGCTGGCCGACCGGGCCGCCTTCCTGCCCCCGGCGCTGTCCGGCGGCCAGCGGCAGCGGGTCGCGATCGCCCGCGCGCTGGTCAGCGACCCGCTGGTGGTCCTGGCCGATGAGCCGACCGGCAACCTCGACAGCGAGGCCACCCTGGACGTGCTTCGCCTGTTCGAGAGCCTGCACGCGGCCGGGCAGACCCTGGTCGTCGTCACCCACGACTCCCGGATCGCGGCCACCGCCGACCGGATGATCTCGATGCGCGACGGGGCCTTCGTCGACGAGACGAGGCTCACGGGCGGTACGAGAGGGAACCTCGCTGACCTCGCCGGGCTGGGAGGCTGACCGATGGGTAAGGTCCTGCTCGTCTGCCGCCTCGCGGTGAAGGACATCCGTCACCGGCCAGCCCAGGCGATCCTCCTGCTGCTCGCGATCGCGGTCGGGGCGACGACGCTGGCGCTCGGGCTCGCGCTTGCCGGTACGACGAACAACCCCTACGCGCGGACCCGGGCGGCGACGAACGGACCGGACGCCGTAGCGACAATCTTCCCGAACGGCTCGAATGCCCCTGGGCCGATGGCGCGGGCCCGCCCGGGCGGCTCGAATGGCCCTGGGTCGGCAGATGTGGCAGATGTGGGCGAGCTCGCGCCCCTCGGGCACGCCGCGGGCGTGGCCGCGCACAGCGGGCCGTTCCCCGTGACGTGGACGTTGCTCCGGACGGGGCACACGACGGGAGGCGCCGAGGTGGAAGGGCGGAGCACTGCGCCCTCGTCCGTCGATCAGCCGAAGCTGATGCAGGGCACCTGGGTCCGGCCGGGCGGGGTGGTCGTCGAGGCGGCGTTCGCGAACGCGCTCGGTCTTCACGTCGGTGACCGGCTGAGCCTGGGCGGGAGCGCGTTCGAGGTCACAGGGACGGCGGTCACCGCCGCTATCCCCGACTATCCGGACGTCTGCTCCCATCTCGGCTGCTTCCTGGCGAACGGCGTCGCCTCCTACAACCCCGGCCTCGTCTGGGCGGCCGAAGCCGATACCGAGCACATTGCCGCCGCGGCCTCCGGACCCGTCGCCTACTTCTTGAACCTGAAGCTCAACGATCCGGCCGGGGCAAACGCGTTCGCCGACCGCTACGACGCCAACGCCGCACCGACGGCTCCGTTCCTGTATTCCTGGCAGAGCGTCCGCGACGGGGATGCGCAGGTGATCGCCAAGGTGCAGCTGGTCCTCTTCACGGGGAGCTGGCTGCTCGCCCTCTTGGCGCTCGCGAGCGTGGCGGTGCTCGTCGGCGGTCGCATGGCCGAGCAAAACCGCCGGGTGGGCCTGTTGAAGGCGGTCGGGGGCACGCCGCGGCTCGTTGCCGTCGTACTCCTCTTCGAGCACGTGCTCGTCGGCCTGTGCGCCGCGGGAGTGGGGCTGCT
>WNFX01004715.1_pt1 | contig 15057 bp, 16 predicted proteins | sample 5400111 | NCBI WGS metagenome assembly WNFX01 (sample SAMN13153363, study PRJNA577476) | soil metagenome | isolation source: 40 cm soil or saprolite under grassland replicate 1 | place: USA:California | collected 2016-06-15 | reverse complement strand
AAAATGGATGGCGAGTTTGATCCTGGCTCAGGATAAACGCTGGCGGCGTGCCTAACACATGCAAGTCGAACGGCCTCGCTTTTCGGAGCGAGGCAGTGGCGGACGGGTGAGTAGCACGTGGGTGACCTACCCTTTGGTGAGGAATACCGCCGAGAAATCGGCGACAAGACCGCATGGGCTCTGCTTCTTGGAGCAGAGCAAAGCCTCTGACGCGAGTCAGAGGCGCCAGAGGATGGGCCTGCGCCCGATTAGCTAGTTGGTGGGGTAAGGGCTCACCAAGGCGACGATCGGTAGCTGGTCTGAGAGGATGATCAGCCACACTGGGATTGAGAACGGCCCAGACTCCTACGGGAGGCAGCAGTGAGGAATTTTCCACAATGGGGGCAACCCTGATGGAGCAACGCCGCGTGCAGGAGGAAGGTTTTCGGATCGTAAACTGCTTTTCTCGGGGAAGAGCACGGACGGTACCTGAGGAAGAAGCCCCGGCTAACTACGTGCCAGCAGCCGCGGTAATACGTAGGGGGCGAGCGTTGTCCGGAGTTACTGGGCGTAAAGGGCCCGCAGGCGGTGCTGCGCGTTTGCACTGACAGCTGCCAGCTTAACTGGCAGAGGTGTGCAAAGACGGCAGGACTTTGAGGACCAGAGAGGGACATGGAACTCCAGGTGTAGTGGTGAAATGCGTAGATATCTGGAAGAACACCAAAGGCGAAGGCAGTGTCCTGGCTGGTACCTGACGCTCGGGGGCGAAAGCTAGGGGAGCGAACGGGATTAGATACCCCGGTAGTCCTAGCTGTAAACGATGACCACTAGGTGTGCGGGGTATCGACCCCCTGCGTGCCGCAGCTAACGCAATAAGTGGTCCGCCTGGGGAGTACGGTCGCAAGATTAAAACTCAAAGGAATTGACGGGGACCCGCACAAGCAGCGGAGCGTGTGGTTTAATTCGACGCGACGCGAAGAACCTTACCAGGGCTTGACATGCCGCTGACTCCTCCAGAGATGGAGGTCCCTTCGGGGCAGCGGCACAGGTGCTGCATGGCTGTCGTCAGCTCGTGCCGTGAGGTGTTGGGTTAAGTCCCGCAACGAGCGCAACCCCCATTGCCGGTTGCACATGTCCGGCGAGACTGCCACGATCAACGTGGAGGAAGGTGGGGATGACGTCAAGTCAGCACGGCCCTTACGTCCTGGGCGACACACACGCTACAATGGCCGCGACAAAGGGGAGCCAACCCGCGAGGGGCAGCCAATCCCAGCAAAGGCGGTCTCAGTTCGGATTGCAGGCTGCAACCCGCCTGCATGAAGTGGGAGTTGCTAGTAACCGTGAGTCAGCACATCACGGTGAATACGTTCCCGGGTCTCTGGGAGGCAGGCGTCGAGGGTGGGGTCGGTGATTGGGGTGAAGTCGTAACAAGGTAGCCGTACCGGAAGGTGCGGCTGGATCACCTCCTTTCTAGGGAGTTCCGACTGAGCAGCCCTCAGTCCACTCCCAGGTCGATACTTGTCTTGACCGACAAGTTTCAAGTTTGTCAGAGACAGGTGTTACCAGGTAAGCTTAACACTCTTCAGTGGTGCAGGGAGCATGGATCGATGCTTTCGTTTCAGGGAGTCTGGCACTCAGCTCTCAATCTGGGTGAACATTGTAGTTGGGCTTTTAGCTCAGGTGGTTAGAGCGCAGTCCTGATAAGACTGAGGTCCCTGGTTCGAGTCCAGGAAGGCCCACCCTGTTGCGCGGGGATGTAGCTCAGATGGAAGAGCGCTGCCTTTGCAAGGCAGATGTCAGGGGTTCGAGTCCCCTCATCTCCACCGGGGAGAGACCACTCGCTTGTACATGCGGGTGGGGTGGTGACTATAGCGGAAGGGAAACACCCGTTCCCATCCCGAACACGGTAGTTAAGCCTTTCAGCTCCGATGATACTGCAGGGGCAGCCCTGTGGGAAAATAGGACGTTGCCACTCCACCCGCCTGTAGAGGCGGGTGTTTTATTTTGCCTTCATATGTGACTTCACAAAGCGGTTCGCCTGGCAAAGATGATCCCTGGCGGCACGTCTCCGCGCTCTAATGGACGACGAGAGCATGGAATGCGCTGTAAATCAAGGTACTCAGGATGACAAGCAGGATGACCAGAGTGGCCATGGCCCTGCGGCCATAGCGAGCCGTTTCACTATCTTCGATAGAGATATTGGTGTCGGTGGTGTAGACTCGTCGTTCGCTTCTCGGGCGCGAGACACGTTCTGATCTATGAGCAAACAAGCGCAAACTGATAATGGTTCCCCCAGCACTCAGCAAAATGGCAAGCAGGAGTGTGATGAGAAATGCATCCATACTGAACGACCTCCTTCTCTCGATCTTGGAACCCCGATTCCAATTCTGATTCTGATACACATTCCTTTCTTTCAGGTACACGATGCTCACACCTGAAAAGTAGACACACTCAAAGATGTGCATTGAAATAATCGAACTTATGAGTAATCACCGGTTTTAGATCGTTGACAAAAAACCGTATAGCTCTTTTTTTCTGGGTTGCTCAGCAACGTTTCTAACTGTAGCAACTGTAGCAGGTCGACAGGACAATAAACCGCACTCGATTATCAAGAGCGTGGTTCATGGATTGGCGCTGGCGCAAGAGCTGTCGGAAACCTGCCTCTTCAATCAGGCGGGAGGGAATGGGTTCCCATCATGGTTCTTTTTCTCTGCGCTCTTAAACTAGGAGGATGGCCCAGCTTCGGGTCGAAGGATTCCCAGTTGCAGCAAGGCCACCAGGTCCTCTCGCGTCGCCCAGTGCTCGGCCAGTTGCTTGCCCGCAATGCGGAACCAGTGGCTCTGACGAGCCACAAAGTGCTTCCCGGTTGGGGGGAGCACCCCGTTGAAGGCTCCCAGATTGGTTCCTTCCGAGAGGATGCGCACGGCCACGAGATCCCCTTGGGCGACCATCGCTTCGATCGTCATCTGCAGATCGGGGAATTGCGCCAGCAGCCACTCGACGGTGGCGCGCACGGCGGCAGGGCCATTGACCCTGCCAGGAGCAGAGGCCGCGAAAGGCGCATCCCAGAACCACCTCTGCCACTCCTGCTGGAGAAGGTCAGGAGGGAAAAACACGATGTCTGCAAAGACTATACCCCGCGATATGTCCCAGGTGGGAGGGAATGGGTTCCCAATTTTTGGGAAATTCTTCCTGAGAATAGTGGGTGGCGAGAAAGGGAAAGAGATGGAGGAAGAGTGAAGAGACCTCAGTCAAGGAGGAGGCAGGGGAAAGATGGGGACACTGCTGGTGATGAACACAAGGGTGTTGTTTCCCATCGGGAAGACCTTCAGGTCTCTGACCGGGCTCGGGGAGCGTGATTGAGAGAAGGCTGCAAACCACGCGCTTTCCTCCTCCCAGAGCATGTTACAGTTTCAGTTATATGGTACATCGTATCTTTTCGCCAGGATCGCACTGATGGCCGGAGTATTTTGTGAAACCGCATAATTGGGCCCTACGTTTCATCCGGATGGATGGAGATCCATGATGAAGGTAAATTATAACAGGCGATGAAGCACTGGCGATTTTTAAATTGCCCTGGTAATCCATGCTTCGCTCTTGTGGAGGCGGGAAACGTGGCATATACTCAAGGGTGAGAAAGCTGTGAAGAGCATGGAGGGAAAATGATGACGGCTGAACAAGACCTGGAGCTGGATAATTTCTTTGCCACCGTGCAAGACCCGTACCCAGTGTATGCGTATCTCAGAGAAAACGAGCCGGTACGATGGAATCCGATGTTCGCTTGCTATATGCTCAGCAAATATGACGATGTGAATATGGCCTTCTCAGACTACCAGCGCTTCTCCTCTAATATCTGGTCAGACGCGCCCGAAATCCTGGGTTTCAGCGGCGAGGACGAGACAAGCGTGTATTTCAAACAGATCATTCCTTTCTTAGCATATAATTTGCAAGGTATGGACCCGCCTGGTCATACTCGCCAGCGCACCCTGATGATGAAAACGTTCACCCCGCGCATGATAGAAGCATTCAGGCCAAGCGTGCAAAAACTGGTGGACGAGCTGCTTGACCAGCGGCTGGTGCAAGGCAGCATGGACCTGGTGGCTGACCTAGCCTATCCGTTACCTTCCAGCGTGATCCTGGATTTGTTGGGCATTCCGAGAAGCGGACGACCCTATATCGAGGCAAGCTCTGAGGCGATTAATATATTTGTCGCTACCATTCTGTTCACGGGGCCGAGTGTCTGGCCACGGCTGGCCGGGGTCTTTGCCGATGTCAAAGCATATCTGAAAAGCTTAATCGCGGAACGGCGCAAGAATCCCGGGGAAGATTTGCTCAGCAAAATGGTGCAGGCCGAAGAACATGGCGATATGCTCAGCGAGGATGAAATTGTCGTTGCCACCAATTTTTTATTGTTCGCGGGCCACGAAACTACTGCCAATCTGATTGCGGCGGGCATGTATTATCTGATGCAGCATGCCGAGCAGATGGTGCAATTACGGGCCGAGCCTGCCAAGATTCCGGCGGCGGTTGAGGAACTGCTGCGCTACGTGAGCCCGGTGCATACGCTGGCCCGCCGCACTATGGAAGAGGTGACCGTGCGGGGAGTGACCATCCCAAAGGGTAAGAGCATCTATTTGCTCGTCGGTGCGGCGAACCGCGATGCTGAAAAGTTTCCTGATCCAGAAAAGCTGGATATCAACCGCCCCCCGACGCGCTCTCTGGGTTTCGGGTATGGCATTCACTATTGTATTGGGGCCGCCCTGGCTCGCCTGGAGAGCCAGGTTACGTTCGAAACGATTATCAGGCGGCTGCCCGATATACATATGACAGTCGATAGGCCCGAATTTCGTCCGAACTATTCGCTGCGCGGGCTGGTATCCCTGCCGGTAGCGTTTGGTTAGGTTCCAGGCCAGGTCAGGTGGCTGTATCAGGCATGTACCTGTTCTACGTATATTCAAATGACGAAGGAACTGATAGAAACATTCTCATTTTTTTCCAATAGAATTTTAATAGAAGGCTGCTATGCTTGTAGAAGTCAAATCTGGCACAACAAGGTAGAAGCCAGGCAAAGAGGAGTTTCCGTTCAGTGAAGGAGGGGAGTTTACGATGCACAGGTGTGGACATCTGTGGGCCCATGGGCACCCATGGGCACATGGGCATTTCTTGAGCTATGGACAGGACTGGTGGCCAGGGACGCTCCTATCAACGCTCAGCACTATGTTGTGGATAGGGTTGTTCTTAGGGCTCGCCTGGGCATTGCTAAGGTGGCTCAGCCCGTACATTCTGCCCTTGATTGCAGATATTTTTGGCATGGAACGGGCTGAGCCTTCCGCGTTAGAGATACTGCGCAGGCGCTATGCCGCAGGTGAGATCGATGCCGTTACATTCGAGCAGATGTTCGAACGGCTGGAAGCGTCATATTATATTGTTCCCGAACAGTACGAAGGCAGGGGGCCAGAGAATTTGTCAGGGTGAATGATCTGTGCCAGGCAGCGTAGTCCATCTACCAGGCGCTGGCTGGGATGCTGGATGATGTTGACGTTGATACGGTATACCTGGTGCAACGCGAGCGCTGCAATGCCATTCCAGTTGGGACGCTTATACACCAGCGCCGGGTTACCGCCAAAGGCAGGGTCTTCAGTGAGAATGATAAACCGTGGATTGGCGCTGATGATGGCTTCGTCCGTGACCTGCGGATAGCCGCCGTTACTGGTGTTGTCATGGAAGATGTTGATGCCGTTCGCGTCCTGCAGCAGCTCGTCGCCAAAGGAACCACCGCCAAAGACATAGGGTTTGCCAGGCGCGCTGTCGTCTACTTCGAGCAATACCTTAGGAGCAGTGGTGCCCGCTACTGCCGCTTTGATCTGCTGGATGCGCTGCTGCAACTGGCTCACTAGCGTTCTGGCGGTGTTCTCTGTGGAGGTCAGGCGTCCTACCAGCAAGATTTCCTGAAGGGTTTGCGAGAGGTTGGAGAGTGGAAGATCGACGACATGCAAGCCCAGGTTTTCAAGCTGTTGATCGTACTCTTTCGTCTCACCGCCATAGCTCAATACGAGGTCGGGCTTCAGAGCCACGATTTGCTCGATATTGTACTTGCCATTGGAGCCGGAAACTTTAGGTAATGATGCCAGATCAGCCGGATATGTCGTGTAGTAGTCAACGGCGACAACTCGCTCCTGCAAATGCAATGCTCCAAGCATTTCGCTGGTATTCGGGAGAAGTGAGATAATGCGCTGTGGGGGCGTGGTTGGAAAGACGACAGGCATGCCATAGAAATCGCGGGCCACGGTGGGGGTTGCACCTGGCCGCGGCCCGGATGCCGACGATGAGCTTTGCCCACACGCTGTAAACAGCACGAAGCAGGACAGCAGCAGGAGCAGGGTGATACGAAAAGAGATGACACGGGAGAACATGTGGTTGTAACCTCCGAACTTATTACAAAGCCCGCTGTCACCTCGCGTGCAATGGAGGCCAACCAGGGAGGACCACAGACTTACCCGTGAAGGGAGCCTTCACATGGATGGTCCATGTCTCGGCAGCTCGCTCCTTTTACGCGAAGGATCATGAGCATATTTCATTGGGCAGGTCTCCTGGCTTCTGGCTGCAAACGCTTCTCATAGCGCCTTCCCGTTCCGTTCTGAACAGTGGCTGGCTCTCCTGGTAGGAGAGGATGAGTTGCTCACCAGTTACAGTAGCGCGACTGCACCGGATTTCCACCGGCTTCCCTATTCTGCCCGGGTGCGCTGACCCGGGCCACCCAATGAGAACTATCGTGAGGATATTCTAACATAACCTGGCTTCTTCACGCAATCGTTTGATATCGATGGCAATCCCGGCGATCAAGAGGTAAACGCGCTGCGCTGCTCCGGCGAGACGCTGGTTCACGAGTCCAAGCGTATCGCGGTATAAGCGGCCGAGAGGATAGGCCGGGACGATGCCGAGACCCACTTCGTTGGAGATTACAATGAGCGTTTTACGCGGGTCCAAGGAGGCGAGTGCGGCGAGCAGGTTCTGTACTGCCTGAATGGCTGCCACGTCGAAAAGCGGATCTGAAGCTTCCATATCTCTATCGTTCGTCTCACCCTGCCGGGATAGCCAGTTTGACAGCCAGAGCGTTATGCAGTCCAACAATAAGACATCGGCAAGGGCGGCCGCGTGCTGTACTGTTCCGGCAAGGTCTAGCGGTTCTTCAATGGTATGCCAGTATGCGGGGCGGGAGGCGCGATGGCGGGCGATACGGGCACGCATTTCGTCGTCACCAGCCATGGCCGTGGCGATAAAGGCGACGCTCTGCCCGCTACTCGCGGCGAGCCGCTCTGCGAAGGTGCTTTTCCCGCTGCGAGCGCCTCCCAGGATCAGGATGAGGCGGGGAGTAGAAGGGGGTGGGGTAGCCGCCGGTTCCGGAGAAGGGAGATGTTGTTCCTGGCTGCTGCTCACGCTGGTAACCACCTTTCGAGAATACGTGACATAAAAGTATTGCTGTACCATAATTATTGTACTACTTCCTAAGTTTTCAAGGATGGTGCGAGGACACTTCGCGCTCCGGCAGGGGCTCTGCCCCTGCATCCCGTGAGAAACGAGAGTTAGAGGAGGACAAGCAGCAGGAGTAGTATGACCTCGGTTATTTCTGCAATGGCGCCGTAGATGTCACCCGTCAATCCACCCAGGATGCGCGTCACCCAGGCGCCAAGGGCAAGGGCTAGCAGCGTTGCAACGATCCACGCGACGGCACCTACAAGTCCCCCGGCCAGGAGCGCGATGACCATGGCAGCGATACCTGCCTGGAGCAAGCTGCCCGGCGTTACGGCCTGGCGAAAGGCCGCGCCCAGGCCGGTAATTCTGGCGCTCGGGAAGGCGCGCAGGGCTACTACCATGGTCCAGCGGGCGCAGGGTAGGGTAATTAGCAGCGCCTGGATAAGATGCGCTGATCCCAGGCTGGCAAGGAAGCTCCATTTGAGCAGGAGAACACATGCCGCGCCAAGGACACCGAAGCTGCCTACGCGACTATCGCGCATGATCTCCAGCTTGCGTTCGCGCGTGGCGCCCCCGAAGAGGCCATCACAGGCGTCTATCAGCCCGTCAAGGTGCAGCCCGCCGGTGAGCAGTACCAGGCCTACTACTAACAGGGCGGCCAGGGCGAGCGTGGGAAGATGCGGGCCAGCTACTACTACAAGGAGCGATAATAGCAGTCCCAGGAGCAGGCCGACGACCGGGTAGTAACCACTGCCAACGCGCTGAGGAACCGTGGCATCATCAAAGTGTCGCGGGTATTCAGGCAGCGGGAGCACGGAAAGAAAGCGTACCGCTGCGACTAATTCCATGTACTGGTCTAACAACCAGTGTACACTAGCGGCGACTAGTCTTCTGTTTTGCCTGGAGGAGTTCATAATAGGTGCGAAATAACCTTTCCGGTTCACACTCGATTGATAGGAGTGGAGGCTAGCTGTTCGAATTGCTTCAGCCACGTCCCCCACTTCAGCAACATCATGCCAAGAAGGTGATTACTGCAAGGCTGGTGAGATCGTCTGCCAGATCTCCTTGATAGCATCTCTCCACCCCTCAAGGTAGCCGGCTTCATCCACCTGCGAACGAGCCTGGCTGACATGCTCCACTTCTTCTCCCATGAGCATATCGCCTGCCTCCAAATCGTTCGCCACCCAGACATCCAGGCGCTCATCGAAGCGGAACGAGGTGGGGAAGAGTCGCGGGCGGAGCACCGGTCCCCTCCGCTGCTCTTGACGGAACTCATCGATCAGATGTGGTCCATCCCAATCCGCCGTTTCAGTAGCGATCCTGCGCAGTTCCTCGCGCGTCGCGGTCTCGACAGCCCATTGGGTGCCATTGTCGTGACCACGTTGATACCAACGTTCACGGGCGCTCTGGAGGCGATGCAGCAGTTGAGCAATCTTAGGATCGGTAATCGGGCGGCGTCCTTCAAGTATGGTCAGTTCCTTCTCCAGCGCAGTGGCGCAGATCTTCGAGATGTTTACCCGGTCCCGTACTCGCTCCAGGCGTTCATACAGCGAGTCGGGAATCGTGAGATTCAGGCGAGCCATAGTTCTCCTCGTATAACGCGCGTTAATAATACGCATTGTACGTATTCTATGGATGAAAGTCAAGAGATATTAGAAGCTTTTTCTCGGCTTTCTTACAAGTTTGTGGTGGAACTTGATTGTGTCGTCCTGGTATATTAGGTGCAGCTTCGCGAGACTACTTGCGTAGAGTTTGCCAGGCGATGGCCCTGGGAACCTCACTAGCAGAAGAATAGATACGGAAAGCGAGAAACGACTATGAACGATGTGCTCGAGAGGGCTTCACGCATTCAGCCGCTGGACATTGATGCGATGGAGCAGGCGAGGGTCCGCCAGCAACAACTGACCAAACCGGCAGGAAGCCTGGGCAGGCTCGAAGAGCTGGCCATCCAGATGGCGGGCATCAGGCAAAATCCTGTGCCGGTGATAGAGCGGAAAGCGGTGATCGTGATGGCGGGTGATCACGGCGTTACAAGCGAGGGGGTGAGCGCTTATCCTTCGGTGGTGACGGCGCAGATGGTGCACAATTTCCTGCGCGGTGGGGCTGCGATCAATGCGCTGGCGAGACATGCTGGAGCAAGCGTGATTGTTGTCGACGTGGGAGTGGCCGCCGAGATGCAGCATCCTGACCTGCTTTCTCGCAAGGTGGCTTCCGGCACCGCCAATATGACAACCGGACCGGCTATGACGCGGGAGCAGATGTTGGAGGCCATCCTGGTGGGGAGCGGTGTCCTGGATACGCTGGTGGGCCAGGGCATCGAGATGGTGGCGACCGGGGACATGGGGATCGGCAACACGACGGCTTCGAGTGCGATTACCGCTGCGCTGACACGGACGCCCGCAGCGCTTGTCACGGGGCATGGAACGGGCATCGACGATGAGCAGCTTGCTCACAAGGTGCGGGTGATCGAGCTGTCACTTGCACGGAATGCCCCTGATCCTCGCGACCCGCTTGACGTCTTGATGAAGGTGGGCGGGCTGGAGATTGCAGGGCTGGTCGGGGTCATCGTCGCGGCCGCTTCTCAGCGGGTTCCTGTCGTCATCGATGGCTTCATCTCAGGAGCCGCGGCGCTGGTGGCGGTCGAGTTACAGCCGGCGATTGGTGCGTATCTTTTTGCCGGGCATAGCTCGGTAGAACCAGGGCACCGCGTGATTCTCGATAGACTCGGCCTGGCACCCCTGCTTGATCTCAAGCTGCGGCTGGGCGAAGGGACCGGGGCTGTGCTGGCAATGAATGTTATCGAGGCGGCATTACATGCTCATCGCGAGATGGCTACCTTCGCGGAAGCGGGGGTGAGTACCCGGGATGAGGAGTAGTATAGGAGCTACTTAAGCAGCACATACTCTTGATCGAAGCGCCAGTCCTCGAGAGCCTCTAGCTCGACTTCCAGGTGGGGATGCAGCGGGTCGATGTACTTGACCAGGTGGATATTGACTACGCGGTTGTCGTTGAGGCCCAGGCTTTCACAGATGGCATCCTGGGTGATTTTGAGTCCACCATCCAGGTCGCGCTTGAGCGGCGTTTCAAAGTAGAACGCCAGGTAGAAGGAGAGATAGCTCTGGCGCAGGCGCTCGCGCAATTTCTCGTGCAGCACTTCCTTGCGTTCGAGTTCAGCCAGGGTGCGTTGGACACGCTGTTTGAAACGCCTGGCAGCCACCGTGCTCACACGATGCCCATTGACGGTGGCATACTGTTCGTTAATGCTCGGCGGGATGGGCAGCACCAGACGCAATATGGAATTCCTGCTGGCCTGTTGCTTCGACATGGGCCCTTCCTTTCTGATTTGCTAGGGTTGGGGAAGGCTCTTTAAACAGCGGCAGGCTAAACCAGAAGGTGGAACCCTGGCCGCGGGCGCTCTCGACACCCGCCTGTCCGTGGTGTTGTTCGATGATCATGCGGCTGATATACAGGCCTAATCCAAGGCCCACGCTGAAGCCGCCCTGGTGCTTTACACCTTCTGCCCGGTAGAAGCGCTCCCAGATGCGCTCTTGCTCCGTGGACGGCAGGCCGGGTCCTTCGTCTTGCACAGAGACGTATGCAACGCCAGCTTGTAAACGCAGGGAGACTTCGATAGGCAGGCCGGCGGGCGAGTATTTATGGGCATTGCTCAGGTAGTTGGTCAGGACCTGTACCAGGCGGTCGGCATCGGCGATGACGAGCACGACTTTCCTGGTAGCAATCTTGAGACGAATGGGGCGAGAAGCGATTACCTGGCGCTGTAGCGCGACCACTTCACGTACAATGGCTACCAGGTTGCATGGCTCGAGGCGGAGACGCAACTCTAGCTTATCGGCTTCGATGCGCGAGATGTCGACCAGGTCACCCACCAGGCGGTTGAGCACCTCTACTTGCCGTTCCGCCTTTCCAAGCAAGTCCTGCGCTTCGTTCAGCTTGCCGCTCATGTCCTCAGCGGCTGCGGTCCCGGGAACTGCTATCTTCTTCAACTGGCGTCCAGCGTACTGGACGTTCGCCTTGATAGTGGTGAGGGGGGTTCTCAATTCGTGGCTGGCAATGCCCAGGAACTCGTCCATGCGACGCTTGGCCTCGCGCAGGGCGAGTTCGCTGGCACGGGCCTCTGCGCGTTCCTGCAACAGGCGCTCGCGCTCAACGACGAGAGCAGCGAGCTTAGCAATGGCGCCTGCCAGGGCGATCTCTTCCTGGCTATATTCGTGTCTGGTGTGGCCGTGATCTAATGCCAGGAGGCCGACGAGCTGGTCGCCTACAAACATGGGAGCGAGGAGCATAGTGTGGATGCCATAGGGGTTGGGCCAATCGCGCAACGGGGGCCGGGTCATGTCGAGCACAAGCACTTCTTTGCTGAGCAGGCGCGCAGCAAACTCGGAGCCAGCGAACAGTTCGCTCAGGTGAAAACCCGGGCGGCGTTCCCGCCACTGGCGTTCCAGTTCGGACGAGATGCCGACGACTGCCAGGGAGCGCAGTTCGCCCGTATGCAGATCAACAGTGGTGATGCTGACGCGCTGGCAGCCCAGGACGCTGCGAACCAGCTCCACCAGTCGCTGGCCGATGACGCTCGCCTTGGGTAAGGCATCCTGCAGGTCCGATGGAGAACTGGCATAGCCGGTACTACCTGGCAACTCGACAATGGCCTCCGCCATCTGCAACAGGCCTTCAAGCGACTCGCGCGTGCGCCGCTCAAGTTGTTTGCGCTCATTGATATCTTCAACGATGGCCACAAAGTGCGCAGGTTCGTTGGAAGGGGTGCGGATGAGCGACACGGTAGTACGGACCCAGATGGTCGAGCCATCCCTGCGGATGTAGCGTTTCTCCATGGCGTAAGTGTCAGCTTCGCCAGCAAGCAAGCGGCGCCAGTGCGCGAGGCTGGTTTCGACGTACTCGGGATGGGTAAGGTCCTGGAATTTCATGCAGAGCAGCTCATCGCGCGAGTAGCCAACAATGTCGCAATAACACTGGTTGACCAGGAGCAAGCGATCATCCAGCCCGATATGCGCCATGCCGATAGCAGCGTGCTCGAAGACGGCGCGGTAGCGCCATTCACTCTCGCTTATTCCTTCTGCGGGCCGTACCTGCGTTGCCAAGCGCCGTTCTGATGGCCCGGCGACCTCTATCGCCTGGTAGGATTCCATGTGTTTACTCTTCGCCTGCGCAAATAATGAGACCTGGCACCCTCGTACACCAGGATGTTGTTTCGTTGCCTCACTGACATATTATGATCGGGTCAGCTTAAAATAGCAAGAGGGTTAACTGGTAGTAAGCCTTGTATAGGCCAGTTTGAGGCCCTCCAGGGGCAGGTACTGGTTGACGTACTGGATTTCGGGGATGATAGGAGCCATCAATTGCGCCAGGCCGCCATGGGCAATGACTTTGACCTGGTGCTCGCCTGCTCCGGTTACCCCTGGTATCTCCCGGCGCAGGCGATGAATGAGCCCCTGCACGAGGCCGACATGTCCATATATGATGCCTGACTGCAAATTCTCGATGGTGTTCTTGCCGAGGGCTGAACGCGGAGGGGTTAAATCCACGCGGTAGAGGCGAGACGCGGCGCTGGTTAATGCCTCGGCAGAGATGACCAGACCAGGAGCGATGGCACCACCCAGGAAATCGCCCTGCGCCGAGATGACATCGAAGGTAGTGGCCGTGCTGAAGGCAATGATGATGGCCGGACCACCATAGAGGTGATGCGCGGCCAGCGCTGTGACGATACGATCGGAGCCAAGCTCCCATGGGTTATCGATGAGCAGCTTCATGCCCAGGTCGAGCGTGTGATCGAGGAGGATCGCTTCTTTATTGCAGTAGCTGCGCGCCAGTTCCTGGAAGACAGGCGTCAATGGCGGTACAACACTCGAGAGCATGATATCATCGACATCAGTAAAGAGGAGCCCGGCGTGGTGCATCAGGTCGCTTAAAAGCATGGCGTACTCGTCGGTGGTGCGCTGGCGAGCAGTCGAGACGACCCAGCGATGCTGTATCGCGGTCTTGTTGTAGATGCCGATCTTGATGTTCGTGTTACTGATGTCGATGGCGAGCAACATGAAGGCCTCCAATCTCTGATGGCAGGCACACTTCAGGCAATTGCCTGCACGGCTGCGGCATACTGTTTCAGCAAAGCAGCGATCATGAAGGGATCACCGTACACCTCATCGGTGACGACGGTTACTTCGCTGTCGGTGCGGGTATCGATGAACGCCAGCGAGGTGGGAGTACGCATGCGACGACGGCGGATACGTGCTCCAGATGGGACCAGGCCGCGCCCGAAAAGGAAGCCAGCAGTATTCTCGCCGGAGCCGGGGATTTCCCTGAGCTGGTTGCCTTCCGGAACCGTGCGGTCGACCGGCGCTTTGCCGCGAGCCGTTACGTGGCGAACGTTCACCAGTGGGACATGTATAATTTTATTGCCTTCCTGTTTAACAAAATCTTCAGGGGTGATGACGATGATATGCATATCAGCGTGCCGCCAGCGCCAGATATCGGTGATGAGCGTCCACAGGCTGCCAAAACCGATGAAGAGCACCATGGCCAGCAATATGCTGGTAATAATAGCAGCTGCGATGCCGCGTTGAAAATTGGTAGGGATGACGACGGAGGCTACCGTGGCGAAAAGGCCCAGGCCAAGGACCATACCGAAGGCCCAGCCCAGAATGGCCATTCCCAGGTTACGGCGTGAGATAGGCAGGATGATCCAGCCATGCAGCGTTTCGGGACTGGATTTGGCTTGTGAGAGTATTTCATCGGCTTCCATATAAAATGCGGCATGGGGACTCGTCTCCCTTTAGGGGGAGGGAGGAAATGCCGCCTCTCCTTTCTGTGTATACCCGTAACCGTCTGCTTTTTGGAGGACCTGGCAATACCTTTTGCCAATATCGGTCACTTTGCCTTGGTTGGTGGAGATGGTAAAAGCTCCTTTTGCCTTGACTGATACTCTGCCTGTATGGACTCCAGGATTCTCGAGATGAGCATTAAGCACATCTGGCGAGAGCCATGCCCCTTGGCTGTGATGAGCAGTGGCTTGATCTGCTTGACCTGGAGCACCAGTGGCGTGACTTTCCCCACGCACGCGGCATCTACCCAGTGCGTTTTGGGCAAGTCTCGAAGCTGGCGGTTGTACTTCGTCATCCCACCGCTGCCACACTCCATGGGCAGTCCTATCTCCTTTAATTGCTCGAAGAGTGCCCATCTCGTGGAGTTGACTGCAGTGGCATCTTTGAGTGGGGCTTTGGCCTGGGCTTGGATCTGCTTGAGGAGAGCGGGTTTCTTTGCCAGGAAGACGGCAATATCCTGGGTGCCCTTGGCTTTGTTGCAGGGTTCACAGGCCAGGCAGAGATTACTGATGCGGTCAGTGCCTCTGTTGGCACGGGCCACAATATGCTCAATCTCCAGGGGAACATTCCGCTTGCCACAGTACGAGCATGCTCTGCTCCACTTTGCTAAGAGATACTCACGACACTCATAGCCTGCAAGCGTTCCCTGCTGGTATTGGATGCCGCTGATTTCTGGGTTCTGCATGAGTTGCAGATCGAAGCGAACAAGTTCCATACTGATCGCCCTGATGGGACAAAGTGTGCGCAG
>WNFX01006266.1_pt1 | contig 15058 bp, 18 predicted proteins | sample 5400111 | NCBI WGS metagenome assembly WNFX01 (sample SAMN13153363, study PRJNA577476) | soil metagenome | isolation source: 40 cm soil or saprolite under grassland replicate 1 | place: USA:California | collected 2016-06-15 | reverse complement strand
ATCGTTCTCGGCGGCTTGGTGGGATTGCTTTCTATCACAATCGGCGGCCTTCCGCTCACCCTCACCGCGAGTGGCGGCGCGCTGATCATGGGTCTGATATTCGGCTGGCTGCGCGCGGTTCACCCGACTTTCGGTCGGATCCCAGGGTCCGCCATGTGGATCTTTGATACTGTCGGTTTGACCGTCTTCATGGCCTGCGTGGGGCTTGCGGCAGGGCCGAGCTTTTTCTCGGGGCTCCAAAAGTCGGGAATCAGTCTGGTCTTCGTCGGCCTTGTGATCGCGGTTCTTCCGCACACCGTCTCTATCTTATTCGGTCGTTATGTGTTGAAGATGAACCCTGTCATCGTCTTGGGTGCTTGTTCCGGCGCGGGGACGATCACCGCCGCGCTTCGCGCGATCCAGGAAGAAGCGCAAAGCGACCTCCCCGCTCTCGGCTATACCGTGCCCTACGCCATTGGCAATATCGTGCTTACTTCATGGGGTCCAGTCTTGGTCGCCATGATGTCGTAGGTGGTCCCGTGTCAGCATTGTGTTGGGGCGGGGCCTCGCCAATCCTGACTGTATTTTTGTGGGCGTGGTGAATGCAGCGGAAGATCGTTGCGATGTCGTGAGCTATCACGTAGTTTTACCCGCATCGCGCTTCCATCTAAGACGATTCCCCATGCCTCCGCCCTTATCGGTCTACCACGAGGACCACAAGCGGATCGGACGGAATAACTCCTCATATATCTCGTTAGGCAATTCTTCGCGTCCCGTGAGAACGATGACTTTATTAATTGTCTTTTCAGTGCTCCTTGTCGCTGGCTGTGCATCCGAGCGCTCGTCGAAGAAGCCCCCGTCTGACCGGCCCTTCTTCGACTCTCCAGACGTCGAGAGCCTTCATTAGCTCGATTCCGGAGATTCGCAGCGTGGCCTCACCTAGTGGATGTTCATCATGGAGCTAGGTCACGGTCAAATTCGAAACAGATTCCACCTGCGCGTAAGACGAAACCATCTTGCGCAGCGCCGGACGCTACTTGTTCAACAACTTCTTTTTCGCTGTGGCGAGTTCCTTAAGTTTATCTTCACCAACTTTTGGATACGCCAGATCGAGTGAGGCGAGGGTTTCGATCACTGCCGCCGCAACGATAAGACGGGTAAACCATTTGTTGTCCGCCGGCACGACATACCATGGCGCATCTTTCATAGCGGTTTCTTGAATCATTTGTTCGTACGCTTCCATGTAATCGTCCCAGAAGTCGCGCTCATTGGCGTCATTGGACGAAAACTTCCAGTTCTTCAGCGGATCATCGATTCGCTGAAGGAATCGTCGTTTCTGTTCCTTTTTTGAAACGTGAAGAAAAAATTTTCGCACGATCACGCCATTTCTTGTCAGGTATTGCTCGAAATTGCGTATGTCTTCGAAACGCTCTTCCCAAATTTGTTTGCCGACCAGTCTTGGCGGCAATTTTTGCTTCGCCAGAAATTCGGGATGCACCCGGACGACGAGCACCTCTTCATAATAACTACGATTAAAGATTCCGATCTGACCCCGGTTCGGCAGGCATTTCATGCATCTCCAGAGATAATCGTGGTCCAGGTCCTCGCTCGAGGGAGATTTGAAGGAATACACCTCGCAGCCCTGTGGATTTACTCCTGACATGACGTGCTTGATCGCGCCGTCCTTGCCGGCTGCATCCATTGCCTGGAAGATCAGGAGCACCGCCCACTTGTCCTGGGCGTAAAGTTTGTCCTGTAACTCGGCGAGAGCTATCACACCCGTGGCCAGTGCTTCCTTCGCTCTCGGCTTGTCTGCCTCCTTCGTGAATTCAAGCGTGTCGTTTGGATCGACATCCTTGAGACGAAAATCTCTCCCCTTGCTGATGCGGAACGGCTTGGCTAGTTCACTGGCTGTTTTGATGATCTCCTTTGTTTTCATAAGCTCTCAATGATTGATAACAACTTTCCAGCGGCGTCTCATCGTGGGTAATCGCGTTGATCGCCTAATTCAAGTATTCTGGGGTGGCAAAAGATAGAGCGCCGTAGCGAATATCAGATAAACCAAGATCGCGAGCACGCCGACGAACCAAGCGGAGCGGCCAGACGTGGTCACCAGAGAAGCGGTAAGCGTTGCGAACAGGATCATTGCGACTGCCCCGGGCCAGAAATTCAAATCCATCGGCGCGGGGCCGATAAAATAACTCAGCAGCACCAGAACCGGAGCAACGAAGAGCGCAATTTGCGCGGCGCTGCCAAGCGCGATGCCCACACTCAAATCCAGACGATTTTTGCGCGCAGCGGAGAATGCTGCCGCCATTTCAGCAGCCGCGCCCACCAGAGCCACAACGATGAAGCCGACAAACGCGGGACTCATTCCAAAAGTGGTTGCAGCGTGCTGAACGGACCCGACGAACACTTCACTCACCAATGCTACCAATATTGTCACACCTGCTAGCGTGCCGAGCGCCAGGCCGATTGGCCAGGCCGCTTCATGTTCCTCTGATGTACTCGCGAACAATTCACGATGCGTGTGCAGCGAAAACCAGAGGCCGAGAGCGTACCCGAGCAAAAGCAAAAACGACAGCGCCAGGCTCAGCTCTTGATTCAATCCGGCTTTCCCTAACGCCTCATGCTCAGCCACGGCGGACGGAATCAGAAGCGCTATTGTTGCGAGAAATAGCAAGCCGGCCTGAAATCGCGCGGCGACACGGTTGAATTCCTGAACGTGATATCGCAGACCACCGAGCAGGAAGGATGCGCCCAACATAAACAGCGAATTTGTTACGATCGCGCCGGCGACGGACGCCTTTACCAATGTGTATTGTCCCGCCTGCAAAGCGGCGATGGCGATGACAAGCTCGGTTAAATTTCCAAGGGTCGCGTTAAGGAGACCGCCCACCGAATCGCCCGTCTTCGCCGCGACAGATTCCGTTGCGTGACTCAGCAGAACAGCCAACGGCAAAATCGCGAGCACCGAAAGAATGAAATGTAGAGTGTGCGCTTCGTGGTTGAGTTTCTCCGCTGCTAGCGCGATGGGGACAAACACGAGCAGCCAAAGCAGTGGGTTGCGACGGATTTCTTGAAGGAGCAGCTTCATGGCACCATAATTCACTTTGCACAAACGCTTGCAATCAGAAATAGGACTAAGGTTCAATGGGCTGCTCGGATGGACTCGATTAAAAGACAAAATCGCTCGATGCATTCTGACAGAGCGCTTGATCGGTCATGTACCGTCGCCAACGAAAATGATTCATTCCCCCTGCGGTTACGGCTGATCTACATCTCTTCCGTCGCCTAACGAACCATTTTCAACAGAATAACCTGAACCCATGCCTTTCGAAAAATTCGATCTTGAGAGCCTCGACAAGGAGCGCCGCAAAGCAATCGCCAAATCCATTCGTACAATCAGCGTTGAAGAACTAAAGAAGCTTGGCGAAGAGATTTTCCATTACGCCGATGACTCATGGCGCGAAACTTTCTTTCGATTCATTGCCGAGAATGCCGGCGCCACATTCCATCACGCGATCACGAGCGACGGCGTCAATATTGTTTACTGCCGCGACAAAGATAAAGGCATGTGGTTCCTGCCCGGAAGCGGCATGGGGCCATTGCAGGCGACAGGCCGTCAGATCATGAAGGAGATGATCGCAGGAGCGCATTGAGCTCGAGCATGGTAGGATTCGCGTTTACGATTCGTTGGGCAACGTGATCTAAATGCTTTCACCAGAATTCACGTCCCTGATGGTGGAAACCGCAGCTCTCGCCGAGCGGTCCGCTCATGGTGCTTGTGAGCATCCCACAGCAGACCATGCACGTTTATCGGAACGGCATCCTCATTGGCCGTTCAACCGTGAGCACAGGCTCGAAAGGCCACGCCACGCCGGGTGGCGTCTTCAGCATCCTCGAGAAGAAGCAGGAGCATTACTCGAAAAAATACGACAACGCGCCGATGCCAAACATGCAGCGGCTAACGTGGACTGGTATCGCGATGCACTCGGGCAATCTGCCCGGCTACCCCGCCAGCCATGGTTGCATCCGACTGCCCTACGATTTCTCGCAATTGCTTTTCAGTCAGACGTCGAAGGGTGGCACCGTCGTGGTGGGTGACGGCAAAACGCCCGTGCCGCATCTCGCGTCGAATCCCGGACTGATGCTCGCGCCGAAGGATTTCACGCCTGAGATGCTGCGCCCGCTCGCGAATAATGCCTACGACTGGAAGCCGGAGCGCAGCTCGAGCGGACCGATCACGATCGTCGTCAGCGCCGCCGACCGCGCGCTTTACGTTTATCGCAATGGCAATCCCATCGGGCGCGCCGCAGTCGAGATTGACGGACGCGGATCGCTCGGAGACCATGTCTACTCGTTGCTCGAAGGTACGACCGACCGACAAAGCTCGCTTGCTCCGGGCCGTGCCGCGCGCCGGTGGATGACCGTGACCAGCAGGGGCCGCAGCGTTCCTGCTGAGAAGATCGCTGCGCGCCTCCGCATCAACCCGGAGTTTGGGCAAAAGGTTTACGACACCATCGAACCGGGCACGACTGTCATCATTACCGATCAACCGGTGGTCCGAAGCCGCGGCAATGCCGCGATTCTTGAGGGCTGAGCGGCTGCTACTCGGCTGAAGCCTCCGGTTTGCAGTCTCAGGTTGCCTCCTAGATCGCGATTTCCATTCCTTCGCGGGCAAGCACCGCGTTGGGAAACCGTTCTCGACACAATTTTTCGATGCGCTCAAGGAACTCGTCGTCGTGTTCGGCGTCGTGATGCGTCAGGACCAGGCGCTTCACATCGGCCATCTCCGCAAGTTGCATGGCTTGATCGAAGCTGCTGTGTCCCCATCCGCGCCGTTTCTCCAGTTCCTCGGCCGTGTATTGCGCGTCATGGACCAGCAAGTCCGCACTGCGCGCCAACTCCACTAGCTGCGGATCGATCTGCTCGCCATGTTCGACGTCCGTGCAAACGACGAGCACTTTTCCATTTCGCTCGATCCGGAGACTATACGCTCCGCCAGGATGGTTATGCCTTTGAGCCGTCACTACGGTTTCCACATTGTTGATGCCGGTGAAGTGTTCGCTGGCATTAGCGATTTGCAGGAACTCGAAGTTGGCACCCATGTGATCCAATTGGACCGGGAAATATTCGGCCTGCATTTGGACTTCGAAAATCTCCCGCAAATTGCTAACTGTCTGGTTCCTGCCGAGCGCCAGCAGCGTGATTTTTTGCCTTGCATCATAAGCCGGAGCAAAGAACGGAAAGCCCTGGATGTGGTCCCAATGAAAGTGCGTGAACGCGATAACGATTTGTTCTTGCTTGTGGCCGATATCGCGCATGTCTCTGCCCAGATTTCGCAATCCCGTGCCTGCGTCAATGATGGCGATGCGGTTCGTATCGGTGAATGTGATTTGGAGGCAGGTGGTATTGCCGCCGAATTGCTGAAAACCGGCATCGCAGATGGGGATGGATCCCCGCGTACCATAAAACTTGAGCTTCATAGAATCGTTTTATGAAGCCAAGCATTAGGCTGGAGAAGTTCCAATGGCACGATGGATTGTTTGCAGTGCCGTTGTTCGGCTCAGTTACAGGTTGAGTGGTGCTGTCAGCTGGAATCGCAGCGTGGTTTTCGGGTTAACCACCGTTGTCCCAGCGGTATGTCCGTATTGAGCCTGTCGCGCTGTCTGTGGAGGACCTGCCGGTTGGACGCTGTTCGTTTTTACCGGGATCCTGCGTCCATTTAGATCAATTGAGTCCAGTTCCACAGTGAGTGGCCCCGATTTGCGAGGATTAGCACGAGAGGCCGTGACCTTTCCATACGCTTTCGTTCCAGCTTTCAATAGAACGTTTCCCTTAACCGAAACGTCCTGCGCAATCTTTGCTTCGAAGCTTCTTCCCGGAACAGTCTGTGAGCTGATGAGACTGACTGTACTTACCGTCAGCGTTGTTCCGGCGGGAATCGTGGCCGCATTCAAGGATGAAGCCGCAAAGCAAGCGCAGCATGTAACGATAAGTAGAATGAATTTATTTTGTACCATATTTCTTTTGAAGGGTTGATTGTTAATTCTGCTCAGTAAAGAAGATAACGGTTAGCGGCTCATCTATTGCGGAGTTTTATAAGGTGGTTCGTCGGTTGCAATCGGCGTGGTTTGCATTGGCGGGTTAATCAACTGGAAGATCACAGCCGCGACAACACCGCCGGCGAAGTCAGCTAGCAAATAAATCCAGATGTTAGCCCAGCTCGAAATACCCAAGGTGCAGATACCCAGAGCGACTGCTGGATTAAACGCGCCACCTGAAATGTCGCCGACCGCAAACGCCCCGACCATTACGGTCATACCGATGGCGAGACCGTAAAATGAATTTCCCGAAGTGCCTTCCGCCGTCGCTGTGTTCAACACGACATAAACCAGCGCAAAAGTGAACAGAAACTCAGCAAGGAGGGCTGCACCTAGTTTAGGCGCAATCGCAGTCACAGGTGCTCCAGCGCGAAGGACCTTGCTTACGAGCAGAGCAGCAAGCGCTGCTGCAACAAATTGCGCAATCCAGTAAGGCACTACATCAACCGGTTTTACTTTACCGCGAATTAGCACGCCGAGCGTAACCGCCGGATTGTAGTGGCCGCCCGAAATATGACCGCCGGCGAACACCATCACCATCAGAGCTGCTCCGATCGCGAGCGGCGCAATCACACCTACTCCGGCGCCAATCCCAGTGCACCCAATGGTAAGGACAAGGAAAAAAGTTCCGATGAATTCTGTTATGTACTTGTTCATGTTGCCAGGTTTATCAGATTATTTGTGAGTTGACTATCATGAATGGTCTTTCGTCGCCAGCAGTTCGACCGGGACACCGAGCCATTGCGCGGCTTCTTTGCGATCCTGGAATACGCGAACGTTGATCGGAGAACCTTGAGTTAGCGAGGCATGCAAGCGCCCATAATCAGCCATGGTGGAATCGGTCGCGAGAATAGCCGTCTTTATGGCCGGGCGATTGCCGTAGAAGCGCCGGCGATAAAGAGAAACCCGGCGGATGTATTCCAAATTGAGATCAACTGCGTCGGCTGCAACTGTGTCCAGGAAGCGATTGAAAGGCTTCTTCAACGTGAATTCGAGTTCTCCGATTAGACTTATGATTTTGTTAATAGCCGCCCTGTTCAGCACACCGCGCGGCCTATGGATCAGCAGACAAATGTCTTCGTGAAACTCGACATCAGGCGGCAGAGGCAGCTTCATTGTTATCGTTTCCTTCCTAGACTAATCCTCCTCGTCCATGGTGTTTGATTAACTTCACTTTTACGTCGTTAGTTTGATTGATGGTTGATTCACTCATGTTGGTCCGCGTCCGCCATTAGTATTGCAATTGGTACACCTAACCATCGCGCGGCTTCTTTGCGATCCTGGAATACGCGGACATTGATTGGAGAACCTTGAGTCAGTAAGGCGTGGACCTTGGCGTAATGAATAAGGGTCGCATCAGTGGCGAGAATCGCCGATTTGATCGGCGGACGTTTGCCGTAGAAGGAGCGCCGATAGAGAGAAACGTGAATGATATATTCGAAATTCAGATCAACTGCATCGGCTCTCACTGTGTCGGAGAATCGATTAAAAGGCTCCTTTGACGTGGTCTCGAGTTCTGCAATGACAGTTATGATTTTGTTAACAGCCGACTTGTCTACTAAACCGTGCGGCCTCCAGACGATCAGGCGGATGTCCTCGTAAAACTCGACATCAGGAGGTAATTTTATGTTGTTCATTCCATTGATCTCACTCGGCTGGTTCGCCACCCGTGGTCTCCGCCAGCAGCTCAACCGGAACGCCTAACCATTGCGCGGCTTCATTTCGGTCTTGAAACACGCGAACTTTGATCGATGAACCTTCGGTTAATAACATCACCAATCGAGCGTAATGAATAAGAGTGGAGTCCGTAGCCAGAATTGCTGACTTTACCGGCGCACGCCCCTTATGAGAAAGACGCCGATGAAGGGAAACGCGGATAACGTACCTAAAGTTGAGTTCAACTTCATGAGTGTCCGATGTATCGGAGAATCGATTGAAAGGCTCTTGTGTTTCTGCCTCGAGATCTTCAATAACACTGATGATTTTGTTGATAGCCGCCTCATCGATCAGACCGCTCGGTCGATAAACGAGCAAACGAATGTCGGGGTGAAACTCAATTTCAGGTGGAAGCTTCATTGCGCTTTCGTTCGTTTCTCATTAAGCCGAATTGGCTTGTAACTTGCGTTTGACGTGTCGTGTAAGAGCTCACGTTTTGCGTGGCACCTTATAGATGAGCGCCGGTTTCATTGTGTCGATTTCTTCCACTGTTTGCGGCGGCCGCCACATGAACATTGTGAAGGTCATCTTGTCGGGATTCACGTCAAATGGGTAGCGCGCGGTCGTAGGCGGTCAATGACCAGTATTGCTTCACCGGTACGTTCAGCGGGACGTGGAGACGATACGAGTCGCGGCCATCCAACGCGCTGCCGTTTCTGTCCTGAATCGCAAACAGGTAATACTTCCCCGCTCCCAGATGTTTATCATGCATTGTCAGGATTTTGCAGCGATTCGCAACGTTTCTCTTTAGATGAAGAGCACGTGACCCAGGCTTGATTGCTGTTCGTTAGGTAAAACCTGCCTAACGAGCAACGACCGATATCTTCGTGCGATCGGCAAGGTTCACAACTGTGTCGCGTTCGAGCAGCAAAGTCTTTCCGGCATCAACAGCAATTACGCGCAGTCTTGCTTCGGCAGCGACGCGGATTGTTTCGACACCGATTACCGGCGCGTCGAAACGCATGTCTTGATTTGGCTTTGCGACTTTGACCATAACCCCACCTTCACGCGCGAGCGCCCCGCCACGCCTGATTGCTTCGTTTGTTCCTTCAAACGCTTCCACCGCAACGACAGTTCCATTTTTCACGATCACAGTCTGCCCAATGTCGAGCCGCGCGATTTCTTTGGCGATTTTCCAACCCAAATCGACATCTTCTTCCTCGCGCCTATTGAGCTTCAATCCCGCAATCAATCCAGCAGTTGCAAGACAATTCTCCAAAAATGTTGTGGCCGGCAAAAGCTCGACGTCTGCTTTGGTCAATTCATCCGCGATCGCCGCAAAGATGGACTCCGCATTGCGCTGTTTGAGCTTACCCAGCAGCATCAACGCTTTCAAATCTGGACGCAGGTCGAACAGGTTTTTCGGCGCGATTTGTCCGGCCATGATCGCGTGATGGACTTTCTTTTGATTAAAAAACTTCAAGAGCCGATTCAGTTGTCCAACGCGCATCCACTCGATCAGATCGACATGTTGCGCGAGGACGGGATCGGTCTCGTCAGTAAACGCGGCCGCAATTATTTTTTTTACACCAGCTTTTCGCGCCGCATCAGCAAGCAATCGAGGATACACGCCGTTTCCGGCGATGATTCCGAGAGTGTCTAGCTTCGTCACCATTAATTTTACCAACGCGCTGAGAGCAGCAAAGCTCCAATGTACGTAGCGGTGTCCGCCGCGTCGAGCTCCGCCAATTATTAACCGTGGTGGCGGCGGCGTTTGACGTGCAACTGCGCGAGCGCTTTCTGCAGCGACGCTTGAATGGCTGCCACCTGTTCGGGAGTCTGATCTTCCTTCATCGCCGCCTTTGCGCGCTCGACCGCTGCCTCGGCCGCGGTAATGTCGATCTTCTCGGATTCAAGTGCCATGTCAGTTAAAACCGACACGGCGTCGGCCTTAATTTCGACAAAACCTTCGCCTATCGCCATGGAAGTTTCGCGCCCGTCCTTTAGGACGCGTAGCTCACCTGGCACCAATGTGGTGAGCAGCGGGACGTGTTTGGGGTAAACTCCCAACTCTCCCTCCGAACCTGGCAACGTGACCATCTCCACGTCTTCGGAGTAAATTTTTTCCTCGGGCGTTACAATCTCGAGCTTCAGGGTGGCCATGGTGATTCGTTAGGCGTTGAAGCGTTGAAGTCTTGAAGCGTTCCGATCGCGCCGATCCTCTTCCGCTTTATCGCTTAATCGCTTCATCGCTTTAACCTTCCTTGATCATGTCGATGTTACCCTTCATGTAGAAATTTTGCTCGGGTACATCGTCGTGTTTGCCGTCGAGAATTTCTTTGAAACCGCGGACTGTTTCCGCAACCGGAACATATTGGCCCTTATAGCCGGTGAAAACCTCTGCCACGTGGAAGGGCTGGCTAAGGAACCGCTGAATCTTGCGTGCGCGCTGAACAGTGACCTTGTCCTCGGGGCTTAGTTCATCCATTCCGAGAATGGCGATAATGTCCTGCAAATCCTTGTAACGCTGCAAAACACGCTGCACGCCACTTGCAACGTCATAATGCTCCTGGCCGACAATCTCCGGCGCCAGCGCTTTCGATGTTGATGCCAGCGGATCTACCGCTGGATAAATTCCGAGCTCGGCGATGGCACGCTCAAGCACGATGGTCGAATCCAAGTGCGCGAAAGTGTTTGCCGGAGCGGGATCAGTGAGATCGTCCGCTGGAACATAGACTGCCTGGAACGAAGTGATCGATCCTTTCTTTGTCGATGTAATTCGCTCCTGCAAGTCACCCATCTCAGCAGCAAGCGTCGGCTGATAACCAACCGCGCTTGGCGTTCGGCCCAGCAACGCTGACACTTCCGAGCCCGCTTGCGAGAATCGAAAGATATTGTCGATGAAAAGAAGCACGTCCTGGTTGCGCTCGTCGCGAAAATATTCGGTCATTGCGAGCGCGGAAAGAGCAACGCGTAAACGCGCCCCCGGCGGTTCGTTCATCTGACCGAAAACCATCCCTACTTTCGACTTCGACAAGTCTTTTTGATCGATCACGCCCGCCTCGCTCATTTCTTTGTAAAGATCATTGCCTTCGCGACTCCGTTCGCCTACTCCGGCAAATATGGAAACCCCGCCGTGTTTCATAGCGATGTTGTTGATTAACTCCTGGATCACAACAGTCTTGCCGACGCCCGCGCCGCCAAATGCGCCGACTTTGCCGCCTTTTGTAAATGGGCAAACAAGATCGATGACCTTGATCCCTGTTTCCAGGATCTTTGCCGTTGTGTCTTGCTCCGTGAGCGTCGGCGCCGACCGATGGATTGGGTAACGCTTTGTGTAGTTCACCGGGCCGCGGTTATCAATCACGTCGCCAGTGACGTTAAAAAGCCGACCAAGCACGGCCTCGCCTACTGGTACGGTGATCGGACCGCCAGTATCGGTGACGCTCATTCCGCGCTTTAACCCTTCCGTCGAAGACATGGCGATGGAGCGAACCCAGCTCTCGCCAAGATGCTGTTGCACTTCGAGCGTCAACTTCGTTGGGTTGCCATTCACCTCATACTCAATTTCGAGGGCGTTGTAGATTTTCGGCAGCGTCTTTTCGTCCGGGAATTCCACATCCACCACGGGACCGATTACTTGAACTATGTTTCCTTTATTCATAAATCTTGACTAACCACCGAGTGCCATTTGCGCTGTGGCGATCTCGAGCAACTCGGTTGTGATGCCGGCCTGGCGCATCTTGTTGTATTCCAAGGTAAGGTCCTTGATAAATTGATTCGCGTTGTCGGTGGCGTTCTTCATCGCCACCATTCGTGCGCTGTGCTCAGACGCGCGCGCGTCGAGAATCATCTGAAAAACCTGATAGGAGACATAATACGGAAGCATCGAATCGAGAACGATCTCGGCGTTAGGCTCGAACATGTAGCCTATCATGGGATCGTGACCTTCACTTTCAGCCTGGGCAGTTTCGCTTTTCGGCAAATCAAAACTACTAATCGGCAGCAGTGTCTGTACTACCGTACGTTGGTTGATTGTGTTGATAAAATGCGTGTAGAGCACCGAGACTTTGTCGACCTCGCGCCTCAGGAATTTCTCCATGCAAAACTTCGAGATCGGCTTCGCTTCCACGAAGCTCGGCGAGTCTTTCAATTCAAAATCAGCCAATAATTCGCGCTTTGTTCGAGCGATGAATTGTCGCGCCTTTTTTCCTGTCACCACAAACGCTGTTTTAGCCGAATCAAAGTTGCTGGCCTCCCGAAACAGGTTGGTGTTCAACGCTCCGCAGAGTCCCTTGTCTGTGCTGATAATTAAGACCAACTCTTTCTTGAGCGGGCGGACAGCGAGAAGCGGATGAAATCTCGGGTCTGTCCGTTTTTGCAACGAGACGAGAACCTTATTCATCAAAGCGGCGTAAGGCCGTCCCGCCAGCGCGTGCTGCTGCGCTTTGCGCATCTTGGAGGCAGCCACCATTTGCATTGCTTTGGTGATCTGCGCGGTGTTGCGGATCGATCTTATCCGGCGCCGTATGTCCTGCGTGTTCGCCATCTAGGAAATTCTCGAATTTCGATTTTTGATTCTCGGCGCTTTTCGCACGCGATAGCGAGCCGCCTCTTCTCGGACATGAAAACCGATTTCTCGCTTTTTCGGCGCTTCGGACGGTTCAATTAACTGTTTCAGTGCGGCAAAAAGACTGGCAATCGCCTCGTCATGAGAATCGAAACGCCGCTCAAGTTCCTTGAGTTTCGCAGCAAGCTGCGCATTTGCCGCGACCATTTCCCGCAGTCTGACGAACGCTCGCACAACCCGTACACTTGCCTGAACAGCGATCGCGCTGTTCAGCACACTCGCGAGCATGAGAGCTCCGTGCTCGGTAAATACCCATGGGAGTTTGCGTTTGCCGCCGTGAGAACTTGAGGTCACAAATTGTGACCTCAAACTTGAAGTCGCAATTTGCGACTTCAAGTTTCTAAACTCCTGAACCGTAAGCTGAAATGCAAAGTCAGGAGGGAAACGAAGGCGATTCCGCTTGAGTTGTTCATTGAGCCGCTTCGCGGTGACCCCATAGATCGCCGCCAGATCGGAATCGAGCATCACTCGCTGGCCTCGAATCAGATGGATCGCGCCTTGTAGATTAGCGATCTTGCGGTGCGAGCTCATGATTTGATCAAACTGGTTCAAACAAATCATCGCCACGTCGTCTTGAATTCATCGAGCGCCGCTTTCAATTGCGACTCGAGGTCTTTGTCGAGCTCCTTTTTCTCGCGAATCGCTCCAAGCAATCCTGCTTTCCGCGTTTGCAGCCAATCCTGGAGCTTCAGTTGGTACTCCTTGACGCGGTCAACTGGAACAGCATCGAGGTACCCATTTTGCATCGCCCACATTACCGCCACCTGTTCTTCAACCGGGATCGGGTTGTACTGTTTTTGTTTAAAAAGCTCCACAATGCGTTGACCGCGATCCAGTCGCGCCCTCGTTGCCGCATCCAGATCGGAGCCAAACTGCGCGAATGCAGCCAGCTCGCGGTATTGCGCCAGATCCAGTTTCACCTTGCCGGCGACCTGCTTGATCGCCTTGATTTGGGCAGCCGATCCAACACGACTGACAGAGAGGCCCACGGAAATTGCCGGCCGCACGCCTTGATAAAACAAATCAGTCTCAAGGTAGATTTGGCCATCCGTAATCGAAATCACGTTTGTCGGAATGTAGGCGGAGACGTCGCCGGCCTGGGTCTCGATGATCGGTAACGCGGTCAACGAGCCGCCCCCGAATTCATCGCTCATGCGCGCGGCGCGTTCGAGTAATCGCGAGTGCAAATAAAATACATCGCCCGGATAAGCTTCCCGACCGGAGGGGCGCTTTAGCACCAGCGAAACCTGCCGATAAGCCACTGCGTGCTTTGACAAATCGTCGAAGATGATGAGCGCATCCATTCCATTGTCCATGAACCATTCGCCCATCGCGGCGCCAGCGAACGGCGCCAGATACTGATTAGTCGCCGTGTCAGATGCAGGGGCAGAGATGATTATCGTGTAAGGCATGGCGCCTTCTCTCTCGAGAACATTGAGCACTCGCGCCACGTTGGAATTTTTCTGGCCAACGGCGACGTAAATGCAGTAGAGCGGCCGATAATTGTTATCTTTCGCGTCTTCTGCAGCTTTGTTCAGGCGAGCCTGGCTGATGATTGTGTCGATCGCGATCGTGGTCTTGCCCGTTGCGCGATCTCCAATGATGAGCTCACGCTGGCCACGACCAATAGGAATCATGGCATCGATCGCCATGATGCCGGTTTGCACCGGTTGATTGACGCTGCGGCGCTTGATGACGCCCGGTGCAATTGTTTCCAGCGGATAAAATGTTTCGGTTTTGATCGGCCCCTTGTCATCGAGCGGCTGGCCGAGTGTGTTTACCACACCGCCCAAAAGCGCTTTGCCAACAGGAACGGAAAGGAGTCGGCCAGTCGTTTTAACTTCGTCGCCTTCGGAAACCTTGGTCGTGTCACCCATCAGAATTGCGCCGACTTCAGTTTCTTCGAGGTTCAACGCGAGGCCGAATACTCCGTTTGGAAATTCGATCATCTCGTTGAGCATGACGTCGCTCAAACCTTCGATGCGCGCAACGCCATCCCCCGTTTCGCGCACGACGCCGACATTGCTTTTAGTTGTCGATGTTGTTAGCCCTTCAATTTTCGTTTCGATCTCGTCGAGTATGCTGCTCATGATTTTGTCTTGATTAAAGTTCTTGTTGAAGACGTTCGAGCCGGTTGCGCACCGTTCCGTCCCAGACATCACTCCCCACGCGAATACGCATCCCGCCAAGAAGCGCAGGATTAACGACGAACTGCGTTGTCAGCTCGCCACCATATTTCTTCTTTAGATTGGCCATGAGCTCCGAATTCGTCGCGGAATCCAATTCGCTTGCTGTCTCGATTTTGGCCTGCCGCTTTTCCAGTTCGAGCCGAAGCAGGCGTCTGTAGTTCTTTAGGATCTCGACATAATGACGTGGTTTTCTCGCGATAAGTGAATCGACGAGCGACGTAATCCTTCCTGGATCGAGTTGACCGTCCGTAAAACTTGCCCGAAGCATTTCACGCGAAAGCCGGCGAATTTCCTTGTTGATCTTCATCAGGCCAGCTGACGAGCTGCTTCCTCCTGCAAGCGGCGTTGATCTTCCGGCGTTAACACCTTCCCGGCGACTTTTGCCGTGGTATCAACTACCAGGCGCCCAAGCTCGCGCTTTAAGGATTCCATTGTGCGCTCGTGCTCAATCGCACTGGCCTCGCGCGCCTTGGCAATGATTTGCTCCGCAGCAGTAA
>WNFX01003993.1_pt1 | contig 15058 bp, 8 predicted proteins | sample 5400111 | NCBI WGS metagenome assembly WNFX01 (sample SAMN13153363, study PRJNA577476) | soil metagenome | isolation source: 40 cm soil or saprolite under grassland replicate 1 | place: USA:California | collected 2016-06-15 | reverse complement strand
GCGTGCTCCCCGCCGAACTCCTGCGCATCACCACCTGGCACCGTGGCGCCTCGCAGCAGCTCACCCTGTCGCGCCCGTTCGCGCTGGCGCTGCTGACGGGGTGGGGCGGCGCAGCGACCGTGGTGGTGTTCGTGGTCGCCAGCGTCGTCACCGACCTGATCTATCGCAAGCCGCCGATCCGGATCCTGTTCAACGCCGGCCAGTACGCGCTGTCGATGGCCGCCGCCGGCGCGGCCTACACCGCGCTGGGCGGGCGGCCGTCGCTGGGGCTGGCGCAGGTGCCGGCGTTCATCGCCGCGGCAATCGTGCTGATGCTGGTGAACCGGCTGCTGGTGCGCGTGGCGGTGGCGCTGGACGAGCACCGGTCGATGACCATCGGCTACCTGCTGGCGGAGGCGCAGGTCGAGCTGGTCGAGGGTGCCGTGCAGTTCAGCATGGTGCTGGTCGCGCTGCTGGTCGCCGAGCACCGGCTGGTGCTGCCGGCGCTGCGCTACCGGCACCTGTTCGTGGTGGCGGATCGCTTCCGCCGCCAGGCCGACGCCGGCGGCGGCGTCAACAGCATGCAGCTGTCCGCGGTCGCGCTCGACCTGCGGGCGTCGACCTCGATGCTGCAGGGCCTGCTCCGCAGCATCTCCAGGGAGGCGGACCGGCAGCAGCTGCCGTGGCTGAGCGACCTGGCCGGCAATGGGGTGGAGCACACCAACCTGCTGTCCGGCAAGCTCGAGCAGCTCCAGCAGACCGGAGCGCCGCTGCGGGGAGCGCCGGTCCGCGAGCGCATCGACGCGGCCGTCCTGGTGCGCGTCGCCGAGCAGCTCGCCAGGACGATCTGCCAGGGCCGCCCGGTGGTCACCGACGTCCCGTCCGAGCGCCTGCCGGTGTACGTCAACCAGGACGAGATTCTGGACGTGCTTGGGAACCTGGTGCTGAACGCCCACCGCTTCGCGCCGCAGATGACGCCGATCCGCCTGACGGTCAGCGGCCGGGGAGCCAGCGTAGTGCTGGCGGTGGAGGACGACGGCGTGGACTTCGCCCCGGAGCAGCGCGAGCGCATCTTCGACCAGGAACTGGCGCTCGACGGCGCCCGCGCCGGCAGGAGCCTTTCCCACGGTGTCGCCATGGCCCGCCAGCTTGCCCACGCCAACGGCGGCGAGCTGCGCGCGGTCGACCCGGATAAGGCGGATGGCCGGGCGCGCTTCGAGCTGTCGCTCCCACTGGCATCTGACGCGGTCGTCTCAATCCGCAGCTTTCGCGCATTTCAGCAGGGCGCATGAGATCCGGTTACGGCAACGCAAGGCCAGGAGACCCCCCTCGCTGAGTCACCTCGCCGGAGGTCTTCCAGCGTCAGTGAACGGCCGCCAGGGGTAGTGTCCGACCACGCTGCGTCCTCCCTCGTCGTATAGTAGGTAACGATAGCTACCTTTCCTTGCTGGTGTGGTCTGCGAGGTGGTGTCGCAGTGGTGGCTTGTCAGCGGCTCGGCGCCGACGGCGCTCCTCCTTGCCGTGCTGCCACCCCACGACGGCTGCGCCGATGAGGATGATCCAGCCGGTCAGGCGGATGGCTGGTCGTCGTGGGGCACGCGGCGCCGACAGCGCCACCATGAGGAAGGTTGCCAGCAGGGCTGGCGTGGCGACGTCGACCACGAGCCAGGCGTTGTCCGGCGCATCTTTGGAGGCCAGCCAGCGGCATGCTCATGGTCGACGTCGACGCAGTGTCGCCGTGGCCCTGGTCGCCTTCGTGGTGCTCACCGCCGTGGCGTTCGCCGTCCTGGTCCCGCTGCGGGCTGGCGGAAGCCACAGCGGCCCGGGGGACGTGGTCAGAGCCGCTCGGTTGGCCGCAAATCAAGGCCGCTACACCGAGGCCAACCGGTACCTGTCCAAGGCGATGCTGGCACTCGCCAGACAGCAGCGGGTCGACATGGTCGCGGTGTGGGACTGGGAGACTCGTGGGCGGCAGCTCCGCAGCGTCACGATCCTGGCGACCACGCTACGCCGCCACGACGCGCTGGTGGCCTACACGATCACGTATGCGGATGGCATCACGCGGACCGATACGACCAGGCTGGTCAGGGAGGACGGCCAGTGGAAGGAGGCGCCCTGAGCCTGCCTTGCCTGCGGTGCCACCACGCTCCTTGCGCACCAGGCGGTCGGGCTGGCCGGCTCCCCAGGCCCCCGACGGCGCGGTCTCCGAGCCGCCGTGACGCGCTCCCGCTATGAGCGGCACCCTGGCGGTCCTGCTCGCCGGGCTGCTCGGCCTGCCGGCTGGCTGGCTGGCCCGGGTTGCCGCCAGCTGCTGCCGGAGGAGGGAGGTGGGCGGGCGTCTGCCGCTGCTGGAGGCGGTGATGGGCCTGCTGTGGGCGCTGGTCGCCCGGCGGCTGTGGCCGTCGCACCCGGCCAGCCTGCCTGCCTACCTTGCGTTGGCGTTCCTGTGCGTGGTCCTGGCGATCACCGACTGGCAGACCCGGCTGCTGCCCAACCGCATCACCTACCCGGCATTCCCGCTGGTGGCGGTGCTGCTGCTGGCTGCCAGCCTCGCCGAGCATCACCTTGACGCGATGGTCCGCGCGCTGGCGGCGGCAGCACTGAGCGGGCTGGTGTTTGCTGCCCTGTTGCTGGTCTCCTCCGGGGGGATGGGGGCTGGCGATCTCAAGTTCGCCGTGATGCTGGGCTTGGCGCTTGGCTGGTGGGACTGGGGCACGACCGTGGCCGGATTGGTTGCCGCCTTTCTGCTTGGCGGCATCGCTGCGCTGATCGCGATGTTGACGCTGGGGGTGGATCGCACCGCGCGGCTGCCGTTTGGCCCGTGGCTTGCCGTCGGCGCCCTGCTGGCGCTGCTGACCGTTCCTTCGTGCCGGCCGTGACGGATCGGGCTGCCACACAGGACAGGCGCGATGCCGGCGATTTCTGCTGCCCGCACACCGGCGGGCGCGGGTGCGGCACGCCGGAACGCTGCGCTCCTGCCGCCTCCCGGTCGCCACACTCCAGCACCCACGCCACAGACCGCTCCCGGCCGCGGCGGTGTTGCCCAGCAGGCTGGTGGACGGGGCGTGCCGCCAGGCCTGGCGGCACGGGGTTGGCGGGCAGGGCGTCCGCGGTCGCCGTCGCGGCCGCCCGCCCGCCAACCCGGCGCTGGCGGAGCCGACCTGCCCGACCGCCACCAGCAGCTCAAGCGGAGCGGTGCAGCTGCCGGCGCGGCGCCACCGACAGGCACAACGCTGCGGTCGGCAGCACCCTGCCGATCCGAACGCCCATCAATGGTAAGTAGCGTTCGCTATGAATACAAGCCCGACATCGCGGTCGCCGCTGGGAACGAGGTTCTCGCCGGTCGAGGGCTTGCGACACTCACCCCAGATAGCTAGCGTTAGCTTCTCTGGGTGAAAAAGGGGGGTGATGCGGCATGCGTAGCGATTCGAAGTGGGGTTAGCTGACCCGTCGTCGCAGCCTGGTGGCCGAAGCGGCGGCCGGTGTCGACTCGGACCTCCATCCGACTGCGATGCCGACCCAACGGTCGTGGCTGCCGCCCCCCACCTGCCGAGCAGCAGGCGACTCTGGAGCGGACCAGCCGCCGCCCGCCCCTGGCTGGCCCGCTGGCTGGCCGCCAACGCCGACCTCGCCGACCTCCACGCCAGCAACCCCAGGTCGACGCGGTCATCGACGAGATCGACGGCCGCCGGGTCCGCATCGGAGACCGCTGGCTGATCAGGGGAGGCGGCACAACCCGGCCCGGCCGACGCGCCAGCACCACGGCAACAGGCCGCCTGCACATCCGGAACCCGTCAAGTGCCAACACCAACCGGCTTTGCGGCACTCGTCCGAGCCGCACTCGAGGGCCAGGCTCCCAGCGGCCCGGTGTTTGCCGGCGAGACCGGCGTCGGGAGGAGAAGAGACAGCCCATGACCCGCAGGTGGGTTCGCTACGAGATGCCAGTCATGGCCTGCGTCGAGATCAGCGACACCGTCGAGATCAGCGACACCGAGGAGCACGAGCAGGTCACCAAGGTCGTAGCCGGAACCGAAGCCCGACGACCTCCAACTCGCCCGCGACCACGATGGCCGCTACCTCGTCGACGACGAGCACATGGAGCGGGTCAGCCCCGACGACCTCGTCAGCCGCCAGTCGCTCGCCGCTGCCAGCAACCGCGACGCCTAGCCGGCACGCGGCGACTGGGGAGGAAGGCCCCGACGCACTCCGTGACCCGTGACTCTACGAAGACGGCGACAGCGAACCCGACCTCGACCAAAACGAAACGGGTGAGGGCAACGACGTGCCCATCGGGTACGGGTCCGCGTACCGGGCGCTGTCAGCCCTCTGCCTTGGCAACCGCAGGACGCAGCACAGCGCCCCAGCGCTGATACTCCGCATCGGCAGCGCGCTGCGGGTTTGGCGGAATGAACCCGCCGGGCATCCGGATTCCCACTGGCTCGCCGCTCGGGTGGGGTACCGATGACGGCCCTTGTACTGCTCCGTGGGGCGCCCAGCGTGGTCGAGTGGCTGAAGGCCGATGAGGGTGCCGTCGCTGTTGCGGATCTGGATCGCGTCGCCGACCGCGGTGCGGTGAGCAGTCACGCCGAGAGCCGACCAGCCCCCGGTGGCCGGGCCGAGCAGTTGGGCCAGCTCCCCACCGCTCAAGGCGGGTTGAGGTTCTCGGAGTCGGTCACCGCGCGGACTCACCGCATGACCCGACTCAGCGGCCAGGCGCCGGACCACCCCGAGGGAGTTGCACGAGGCGAAGTCGATTCCCGGTCTGACCTGGCACCCAGGGGACGTACGCGGCGGTCCAGGTGAAGAACGCCGATAGGTGCGCGAGGTGGTTGTTGACCATGGCCGGCGTCATCGTGATCTGGCGGCCGTCGCGGTGGGTGCCCAGCACGGTGGCGGCCAGGTGCTCGCGCCAGCTTGTGATCTCTCCGCAGGTGACCGCCGAGATGCGATCGCAGCCGAACCCGGCCGCGAACCATGCGGCCGGTCGGGCGACGAGCGTCGATCGCCGCCGTTGACGGGGCACGGGGTTGACGCGCGTCTTGTCTGCAATTTAAGCTGCAACCGCCCGTTATCAACTCTAGTTGATCCGGCCAGCGGGGTGGAGGACGCCGTGAGCCGATCGAGCTCCGAAGGGATCGACCAGCACACACTTGGGCGCCACGTCGCGCTGTTCGAGGCGTATCGAACGGGATTCCGCGACATGGTGCAGACCACCATCCGCCGAGCCGATGAGCAGGACGGCCGGGCCATCCTGGGACCGCTGGTGGACTTCTATACCGGCTGGCTGCGCCGTCCCGACTGGCGTGGCCTCTGGGCGTTCATGACCGCCGCAGGGACCGGGGCGGTCGACGATCCCGACCAAGTCGACGCGGTGGTCGGCTACCTGCGGGAAGAACGCCGACTACTGGAGCGCCTGGCGGAGGCCGCGGGTGCAGCCCACCCGGCGGCGCTTGCCAGCTGTGTGCACATCATGGTCTACGGCAGTGGGATCGCGGCGGCATTGGACGGCGGCGAGGACGCTGTAGCTGCGTTGCGGAACTTGCTGGCAGCGGTGTGGCAGGAGCAGGCCCCCCATCAGATGGGATAGCCGGCGACCCGGAGATCTGTGGCCAGTGAAGGTCCTGAGGCCGCTGCCTATCAGCGCTGCGCCGCGACACGCCAGCCTCGCTCGCTCCCTCGACCGAGCCCCCGGACTGCACACCGCTACCACCCTCCCTCAGGCGACGGCACGAGGTCCTCGTCGAGTTGGACCTGGAGACAGCCCAGCATCACACCGAGGCCGGCCGGCACGACACCGCACCACAGCGCCAGCTGGCACGCGCCTGACCACCCATCCATTCCGCGGCCCACACCGCAGGATCAGAAACCCGACGAAACGGTAGGATCTTGATGTAGCCTTTTTCCCGGAGGATTTGGCCGCGCCGCCACCTGACCGGTTACTCTTCCCAATGTGGAAAGTAATCCGTCCCCGCCACCAGGGCGGAGAGACCCCTCTCGAACGAAGCAGCACCTCCTCGAGCAGGCAACCAGCCTGTTCGAGGAGTCCGGCTTCGCAACTCCAGTACGGGTGTTGTTGGAGCGAACCCAGCTACCACCACCAACCCTGTACCGCTACTTCCGCGACTTGGCACCTCCGCCGTACAACGGCGGCAAGGACGGCCTGATCGTCGCGGTCGTCACGCAGTGGACCGTTGACTGGCAGGCCTGGATGGACCAGGTACTCAGCCGCCGTGGCAGCCCCCAGGATCGTGTCGCTCGGCTGTTCACCGAACTGGAGCGCTGGCTCAAGGCCCGCCAGTGGCGCGGGTCACTGGCCGCCAACGCCGCCGCGGAGATCGCCGATCCGAACCATCCGGTGCACAAGGTGATCGCCAACCATCGCAGCGAGGTCCGCGACCGACTCCGTGCGCTGGCCGCAGAGGCGGGGGTGGCTGACCCGAGCGACGCCGCCCGGCTGCTGCAGGTGCTGTTGGACGGCGCGATGGCCGGCGCTCGGATGGAACACGGCCCCGGCCCGGTCCGCGTCGCGCGGGACGCCGCCCGCCTGGTGCTCGCCAGCAACTGACGGCGCTGGGCTACCGGGTCCGCGCGGGCTGTTGCGGGCCAGCTCTGCAAGAGGCGAGCACTGTCCAGCAGCCCGCGGGCATGCCCGGCATCCCGATGGTGGCTGATCTGGCAGCGTCCGAGAGGATGCCTGAACCTGACCTGCACCGCTACGTCCTTTCGGACGACGAGCACGAGCCCTACCATCCCCACTCTGCGCGGCTGCTGGCTGAGGACGACGCCACAGTTCCGGGAGGCCGGCTTCCAGGTGGAGGTGGCCATCCTTGCCGTCCCGGCCGCGACCAGCCGCCTGGGGATCCTGGATCGCTACCGCCAGCAGCTGCGGGCCAACGGGTATGGCCGGTTCGTGGTCCCCGCCAACCATGACGCCTCGTACCGGCATCCTGACGGCCGCCGACCAGCTTGACGGGACCCGCGCCGCCGACGTGGTGCGGGTGTATCGGCGCGGCAACCGGCTGCTGTACGCCGACCAGTTGACCGCCCCAGGGACGCTGGGCCGAGCCGGCCGGCACCGCCCACGCCGTCCGCGCCGAGCGGGACCGGCCGTGGACCGCCGCCGAGACTGCCGCCTTCACCGGGCGGCTGCTGGCGGTCGCCGCGGATCTGGGCCCGCCATGGCACGCCGAACTGGTGGCCGTCGCGTCGTTGGCACGGCCCGTCGCGACGCCAGGTAGCACTCTGGCCGCCGCGCTTGAGCACGGTACCGTCGGCGTCACGGCCCTGCTGCAGCCGGAACACTCAGCCGCCGAGGCGTTCCCGCCGGACCGTGATGTCGTCGAGGCGCTCAGCAGGCGGCTTGCGGAGCGGTGGCTGCACGAGCAGCCGCCGGAACGCGAAGCGGGTTGGGAGCTGTTCTGAAGCCGTACGGCGCGCGACCGGACAGACGAGGGTTGATGTTGCGCTGGCTAGGCAGGAGCGGCCGCGACACTGCCCGTTTAGAACTCGACGCTGATCTCCTCGGACTCGCGGGACGGCCACCCAGCCTGCTCAACGACCCCTCCGGGCAGCCCTTGGGGTGCCAGCCGCTCCCGCAGGATCGTCGCTGCGTCCGCGTCGTCCGGCACGCTGGTCGCATCGTCAACGGCAGCGGGTGTCCGCGCTGCATCGTCGGGTCGCTGCTCTGGGGTGCTGGCTGGTGCGCCAGCGGGCTGCTCCTGTTCGTTGGCCAGCATCTGCGCCTCCTCGGCCAGTTGTCGTACGTGGTCGCGGGCCTGATTGAGCTCCCGCTGGGGAAGAGGTTGACCGTCCTCGACGTGGACCGGACGGTCAAGCTCGCGGAGGCCTTCGAGGAGCCCGCGAACGTGGCTGGTGCGACGCTCGTAGCCCCATGAGCGAGGCAGATACCAGAACTGCTGGTTGCGGGACCAACTGAACCGGTTGGCGTTGAGGACCTTGCGGACCGCGAGGTCCTCGCGGTCGGTGTCGCGCACCACGGTGTCGCTGTCGGTGTGGGTGATGCGGATCCGCCCGGCCACGGCTGGCGTGGCGGCAACGGTGCCGGGGGTCACCGCCGGTGGTGGATCAGCCGGCGGAGCGGCCGGGCGCTGGTGGGTGGCGGTTGGTACCGCCGGGAGGTCAGCTGGGGCTGGGCTGGGGTCGACCGCTGATGGCGGTGCAATCGTGGCCGCGGCCGTGGCTGGCTGGATCTGCGCCGGCGCTACCGGACGACCGGGAGCTGGCGGTGGGCCATGGTCGCCGGTGTGCAGGCTCTGCCAGCCGGATTTGTCGCCATCGTAGATGCCGCCGCGGCGGACTACGATCGCCTCGACCGTCGCCTGCCACTCCCTCGTGCCATCGCCGAGCGGGATGTCACGTGCCGCTCGCAGCACCCACTTGTCGTCGAGGGCCTGCGAGGGGTCGACGCCGCAGAGGAAGTCCAGTGTGGTCAGCTCCTCGGCGCAGCGCTGCGCCGCGTCGGGGTCGTCGAAGTACGCCCAGTGGGTGTTGGGAATGCTGTCACTCACGGGCTCACCTCCGACATCATGCGGGACGCCTGTTTCGTGCTCAGTGGCCGAGGGTGTTTGCCCGTTCGCCTCAGGCCGTTGCTCAGGCGCGGCGCTTTGCTCAGCGGTGTGCTCGGCCTGCTCGTTGGCCAGCTCCTCAAGCTCCGCGGCGAGCAACTCCGCCCGCTGCCGTGTTTGGAGGAGCTGTTCCCGCTGCGGGAACGGATGCCCGATCGTCTGGCGCGCGCGGCCCGCCTCCACGCGCGTCCGCTCGATCTCGGCCTGCTTATCGACGTGGAGGCCCTCCAGGGCGGACAGGCGATGCTCGAGCCGGGCGACCAGACCGCTGGGGGAGGTCTCCTGCAGGTCGCGCTGCAGGACCTGCATGGCGCTTTCGGGCACGTCCTGGAGGCGAAGCACCACCTCCCTGGTGTGATCGGCTCGCCGGGAGGTGGTCGTGGTGACGGTGAACCCGCCGAGACGGCCAACGGTCGCCCGGCGATACGGCACCTGCCCGAGCGCGTCCAGCTCTCGCCGCATCACCATCAGCAATCGCCCGCCAGCGTCGGCGCGCTTGGCGAACCTGGCGCCGTCCACCTCCATGGCGAACGCGTCGCCACGGGTGTCCACCCGCCGCGCCATCGCCGCCTGGATCTGCTGGCAGACCTCCAGCAGCTCGCGGACCCGGCTGTCGGCCCGGTCGGCATCCCAGCGGCGCGTCTCCTGGTTGCGGGCCCAGGCGCGTTCCAGCCGCTCCAGCCGGGTCAGGTCCGCGTCGAGCTGGGCCTTCTCCAGCAGCCGCGGGTCGCCGGCGGCAAGGGCCTTGACCTCGCTGTAGGACAGCGCCACATCGCCGATGTCCTCGATCTCACGGACGTCCAGGCGGCCGCGCATCACCTGCGCGATGAAGCGGGCCTTGCGTTCCACGGTCTGCCACATGAAGGTGTCAAAGCTGCGTTGGGTGACGTACCGCAGGATCCGCACCTCGGGATTGAGGTTGCCCTGCCGCAGGATGCGGCCGTCGCGCTGGTGGATCTCGGCCGGTTTCCATGGGCAGTCCAGATGGTGCAGGGCCACCGCCCGGGTCTGGACGTTGGTGCCCACCCCCATCCGCTCCGAGGAGCCGATCAGGACCGCGACCCGTCCGGTGCGGCAGGCGGCAAACAGCTCGGCCTTCTCCCGGTCGTTGCGGGCCTCGTGCACGAACCGCACCGTCTCTCTGGGCACGCCGCGGGCGGCCAGCTGCTCCCGCAGCTCGTCGTAGACGTTCCAGCCGTCAGAGGGTGTGCCCAGGTCGCAGAAGACCAATTGCAGGCTGCCGCGCTGGGGATCCTCGGCGCCGTCTGGGCTGGGGTAGACGTCGCCCCGATGGGTGGCCCACAGGCCGGCGATATGGTCGGCTGCCACGTCGACCTTGCTGGGGGTGGCCGTCCGCCGGCCCACCAGCCGCAGGTCCAGCGCGGCCAGCCGCCCGTCGGTGGAGATCTTGAGCATGTTGTCGACGGACGGGTCGACCGCACGGCTGCGGACGTCGTCGGCCCGGTCGCCGAGCTCGGCGATGAACTCCAGCAGCTCCGCCGCGGGGTCGACCACCACGGTTTCCACCTCGCCGCCGACCAGCGCTGGGGTGGGGAGCCGCAGGTCCTCGGCGGTCTTGACGTCGGCGCTGAGATGCCACATGCGTAGCAGCTCGGGGATGTTGCGGAACTTGGCGAACCGGCTGTGCAGCCGGAACCGGGTGCCCTCTGGGGACAGCTCGATCCCGGTGGTGATCTCACCGAAGGTGGCGGCCCAGGAGTCGAAGTCGTCCAGGCCGGCGGCGTGCAGCACGTCGGGTCGCAGGTAGCGCTGCATCACGTAGGCTTCAGCCATGGAGTTGGAGATGGGTGTGGCGGTGGCGTAGGTCGCCCACCGGCCCCCGCGGTTGTGCCGCAGCCAGTCGATCTTCATGTCCATGTCGCTGGCCCGCTGGGACCCGTCGATGGCGACGTTGGGGATGTTGGAGGGCGTGCGCAGGTTCTTGTAGCCGTGGGCCTCGTCAACGAACAGGTAGTCGATGCCGGTCTGCTCGAAGCACACCCCGGGGTCCTTGGCGCCGTCGAGCTTGCGTTTGATGCGCTCCTCGGCCTGCAGGAGGGCCCGCTCCAGCCGCTTGACGCTCAACCCACGCCCCGCCTTGGACCGCTGGATCCACTCGCGGATGCTCGCCACTTCCTGGTCGAGGTAGTCCCGCTGCGCTTCAGGCCGCAGCGGGATCCGCTCGAACGCGGAGCGGGAGATGACCACCGCGTCCCAGTCGCCGGTAGCGCAGCGGGCCACAAACGTCCGCCGACCGTCGCGCTGCTGAAGCTCCTCCTTGGTGGCCACCAGGATCCGCGCCTGCGGATACAGCTGCAGGAACTCCCGTCCGAACTGCTCCACCAGATGGTTGGGCACCACGATCGCGGGCTTGGTCACAAACCCGAGGCGGCGCAGCTCCATCGCACCCATGGCCATTTCAGCGGTCTTGCCAGCGCCCACCTCGTGGGCCAGCAGGACCGCCGGTTCGTGGATGATGCGGGCGACGGCGGCGACCTGGTGGCGGTGGGGCTGAAACCCGACCGCCAGGCCTGGTAGGGACAGCTCGGCGTCGTCGTAGTGGCGCAGCACGAGCGCGTTGAAGCGCTCGTTGTAGACGCTGGCGAGCTCGCTGGCCCGCTGGGGGTCCTCCCACACCCACTCAGCGAATCGCTCGTTGAGGTCGGTCGCCTTCTGCTGCGCGGCGACTGTCTCGGTGAGGTTGAGCACCCGCTTGCCCTCGGGCAGCTCGTCGAAGACGCGGATCACCCGCTGCTCGAGGATCGCCTGGGCCAGCCGCGGCGTGGGGACCCGATCGGTTCCCCACGTGGAGGTGGCCAGCACGCCCCAGGTGGAGCCGGTCACCGCCCAGGTCGACCCGCCCGGATGCTCAACCTGCAGGGAGGCGTCGTCGAGGAGCTCGCGGAGGAACTGCTGGACATAGTGCTCGCCGATCCAGGCGGCACCCAGCCGCACCGCGATCTCGCCCGGGCCAAGATCCTTGGGGACCACGCCTTCCAGCGCCGGCACGTTGGGCGCGTAGCGGGGGTCCTCCGCGGCCGCGGCCCGGGCGACCGCCAGCTTGGCGCGCACGTTGCCTGACAGGTATTCGGCGGCTGGGACGACCCGGCCGGCCTCGGGGTCGTCGAACACCAGCGTGCCCAGCTCGGCTCTGGCGGTGGACTCGTCGGTGCCAAGCAGCCGGGCGACCTGGTCGAGGCGGACCTCCCCGAAGGTGTCCAGGCAGATCGCCAGCGCGTCGGCGGGGGTGTCGGCGCCGAGCCGGGGGCTGCGGGGGGCGATCACCCGCTGGCGGAAGATGCTGGCCTTGGTGGCCTGCTGGGTTACCGGGTCGAAGTGCTCCAGCGCGTACACGGCGGGGGCGAACGGGTCGCGGCGAAAGCCGCCCTGGGGGGGCCGGACCCGGGCCAGCCGTTCCTGGCCGGTGTCGGGGTCGAGCCTGCCGGTGTGCCGCCAGGTGAACCGGTTCAGCGGCCCGTGGGCGGCGGCGTAGGCGTCGTAGCGCTGGTTGAGCTGCGCACGCAGCCGGTCCAGGTCGGCGGTGTCGTCGGCCGAGGCGGCCTCGGCGTCGAGCAGGGCGACCACGGCGTCGCGGAGGCCGATCAGGTGCCGCAGCTCGCGGGCTTGGCTGGCTGGCACTAGGTAGGGCTCGGCCTGTCCGTGGCTGATCTGGCGGAAGCTGCCGTCCGAGGCCTGCAGGTACCCGTCGCGGAGGTCGGGGCGGTAGCTATCTGGGAAGTCCGGGCGGCGCGCCGCCCCTCCTGCTGGCTGGGAAAGCCGGGCGAGGCTGGGTGCCAAGGTGAGGTCGCTGCGGCTGGCGTGTGCGGCGACCTGCTCCAGCGCCGTCGCCAGCGCAGGTGGGGTGGGGCCGGTCGGCTGGACGAGCAGGTCGACCCGGCCGTGCAGGCCGCCGTCGGCGGTCAGCTCGCCGAGCACGGCCTGGGGGCGGTCCAGGAAGTACTCGTTGACGGCCAGCTCCCCGCCGGGCAGGTCCACCGGGCGGGCATGCTCCCAGGCGGTGGTGTCGGCGGTGCGGTGCTGCTCGCGTCGGCGCAGGATCAGCAGGTCGGTGACCGCCTGGGTGCCGGCGGCCTGCTGGTGTGCGCCGCTGGGCAGCCGGATCACGCCGACCAGGTCGGCCAGGGCGGCGATCTCCCGGCGGGCGGCCGGGTTGCGCGCGTCCATGGTGTAGCGGGAGGTGAGCACGGCCACCAGCCCACCTGGACGGGTCAGGTGCAGCGACTTGATGATGAAGTGGTTGTGGATCGAATGCCCTGCGGCGTTGTGGCGGCGGTCATGCAGGGCCACCTTGGCGAATGGCACGTTGCCGACGGCCAAGTCGACCGAACCCTCGCGCATGGGGAACTCGGCGAACGACACAGCCGAAATCTGCGCGTCGGGGTACAGCGCCCGGGCGATCGCCGCGGTGGCAGGCTCCAGCTCCACCCCGATCATGTGGGCGTCGGGCGGGGCGAAGGCGATGAAGTTGCCGGAGCCGCAGCCGGGCTCCAGGACCTGTCCGCCGGCAAAGCCGAGCTGTTGCACGCCGGTCCAGATCGCCTGGACCAGGTCGGCGTCGGTGTAGTGGGCGTTGAGGGTGTTGCGTGCGGCGGCGGCAAGCTCGGCCTCCGACAGCAGCTGTGCCAGCTCCTGGCGCGCCCAGCCGTAGTCGTCGCTGCGGGCCTGGTCGAACACCTGCGGGACCGCCCCCCAGCCGGACCAGCGGGCAAGCAGCGCCTGCTCGGCTGGGGTCGCCGGCCGCCCCTCCCGCTGGATGGTCCGCAGGGTCCGCAGCGCCTGCAGGTTGGCGCGGATCCGGCTGACCGCGCCGGACGGGGCGAGGTCCTGCTGGCCAGCTGGCCGGAACCGCGCTAGCGGCGCTGCCGGGGCGGCTCCTGGCTGATCTGCTCCTCGCTGTTGACCTGACGCCACCAGGGATGGGTCGGGTCCTCCACCAGCGGGATCCACCCCTGGTCCGGCGAGGCCGTCTCGTCCTGCCGGTCCTGGTCCTGCTCGTCCTCCGGGGGCGGCAGGAGCAGGTCCCGGTAGACGATCTCCTGGGCGCGCAGGCGGGCCATGTTCAGCCGGCCGAGCTTGCCCTGGTAGTCCTCGCCCGGCGGATCCTCCCCCGCCAGGTCCAGGGTCAGGTCGCCGATCCGCTGGGCGGCCTCCTCCCCCAAGGTCGAGAAGAAGCTGCCCGGGTCGGGAATCTCCCGGTAGTGCGCGGGGAGGTGGCGACGCCAGTGCTGCTCGGCCATCTGCGCGTACTGGTTCATCGTCACCTCCGTCGGTGGGCGGCGCCCACAGGTCAAGAGCGAGCTGCTGCCCATCATTATCACCTCGTCTGCGTCTGGCCATGCCCGCCCCCGACCTCTGGGCTGCGCGGCGCTGCCAGCGGAGCCGTCCGCACAGCACCTGCAGCTGAGTGTATCAGAGGCAAATGGAGGCAAACGAACGTAGATGAAGGATACTGCGACGCGGCCGGCTGGCCGTCTGCCCGGCGGAAGCCGCACCCGTGAGTCGGGCAGACCGAGACCGTTGGACGTCGACGCCCGCGATGTGGGCCGGCGGCAAGCCGTGGGCAGAGGCCCGCGATGGATCGACCAGGCGACGGTCGCCAGCTCGAACCGGATCGGCAGGCGCAGCTGCGCGCTGCTCAGACTGCCGTGGAGTGTGCATCCCGATTCCGCGGTCGACCACGACGCCGGCCGGCTGGGGCTGGCCACAAGCTGGCAGCGGCGGGCCGGACATTCGCCACCCGGGCCAGGGGCCGCGGTCGACCGGCGCCGATCAGCCTGGTAGATATGCCTGTTCGGCGTGGTAGCAGCGGGCGCACACAAAGTGGCGGCCGCCACCCGCAGCGGTGATCGGGCCGATCAGGTCGCCCTGGTCGATCGGCTGGCTGCAGCTGGGACACGAGCTGGCATACCGCGCTTGGCGAAGCTCGCCCTCCAGGTCGTTGGGCGAGCCCTGCGGCGCGATAGCGGCGGGCGTGGCGGCCGTCGCGGTGGGAAGGCGGTGCACCCGCGCGGTGGCCGGTGCCGGGGGCAGCCCAATCGACAGGTCGTACTTGCGTCTGGCGGCGGGGTTGGTGAGCACCGCCTCGGCGGCGTGCAGCCGCAGGCGGCGGTCGCGTGCCACCTGGCGCACCAGCGCCGGCGCGTCGTGCAGGCGCGCCTCGTCAACCAGGTACAGCTCGGCGGTCAGGAGCGCCGCGAGCTGCTGGGAGGAGGCTCGCGGGCTGACGTCCAGCAGCTCATAGAAGGTCAGCTCGCGCGCCGGCATCGGGGTGATCATGCACAGCATCATACGGCGGCGGGCGGAGCGGACAAGCCAATAGCCCCACCACGTTGGGTGCTGGCCGCATGCGCTGGTGGTCAGCGGCTGATCTCCAGGCCGGCGACGTCGTCGAGAATATCGACTTCGACTGGCCCCATCCGCTGGATGTTGACGCGCGTCACCCGCAGCCGTTCTGCCAGCTCCTGGTAGACCGC
>WNFX01004560.1_pt1 | contig 15063 bp, 12 predicted proteins | sample 5400111 | NCBI WGS metagenome assembly WNFX01 (sample SAMN13153363, study PRJNA577476) | soil metagenome | isolation source: 40 cm soil or saprolite under grassland replicate 1 | place: USA:California | collected 2016-06-15 | reverse complement strand
GAGCGTTCCTCTCATTGTTGTTGAAGGAACCGCCCCGCAGCACACGGTAACCTGGGGCCTTTTCATCTTCACGGCCGTCATCAGGTTTATAGGGATACTTTTTCTTCAGGCTATGAGTCCATTCCCACACATTGCCTGCCATATCCGCGCAGCCATAAGGCGAGTCTCCATGTGGGGAATAAAAACCAACAGGTGTTGTACCGCCTTTGCCGCCTTCAGATGAATTGCATTTGTTTTTATCAAACATATCGCCCCAAGGATATTCACGTCCCTCTGTGCCGCGCGCGGCTTTTTCCCATTCGGCTTCGGTGGGCAGGCGAAAAAACAAACCAGGAGGCAATTCATTTTTGAGCAGGCTGTTCAACCACTGGCAATACCCCATGGCATCTGTCCACCCAACATAAGTAACCGGATGATCCTTTTTCTTTTCCCAGCCATCTACTGGATGTTTGATACCTTTCGACTTGACATAAGCATTATATAACTCGTTTGTTACAGGAAAGTGAGCCATCCAGTAATCATACGGAATATCCAAAGTGTGTTATGGTTTTTCATCATCGTAAGCAGATTTATTATCGGCTTTGCTCCCCATCAAAAACTTGCCCGCAGGCACGCGCATCAATTCCATGCCGTTGGAAAGAGTGATTTTGTTGGGAGGATTTGCAACAGGCGCAGGTTTTGGTGTTTCGAATACAGGTTTGTTTTCTTCGGTTGGTTTTATTTCCAGGGTTGCAGGTGCTTCAAAGTTCAACCCAAGCGCATCGGCGCGTCTTTTCGAACTGACCAGCAGCCTTTGAAATGCATATTCGCGTTCAGATTCAGGGAAGTAATTCGCGTAATGCCAGTCTCTTAAACTTCGTGGTGGTTCACATGCCTCTAGCCGCAAGGGAATAATAAAAATTTCCTCCTCGGGCATTTCAAGTGCAATATCAAGAACAAATCTCAATTCCTTTTGAACATACCCCCTTTTGGTAATCGAGTTATTGGAAAGACATACCAACACAGCGTCCGATTCTTCTACAGCCTTCTGAATTGCTAAATCCCAATCTTCACCTGGGTAAAGTTCCTCTTCATCCAGCCAGGGTTGAATCCATGCTTCGGCGCGCAGTTTTTGATACAACTCTCGGACAGCAGGTTTGTCATTTGAGGAGTGACAGAGAAAAACGCGGAGAGGTCGGTTGGTGATCATGGGTTTACCCCATCACTGGGTTGTTTTCTTACATAATATCTATATATCTATCTTACTCCCAATTCTAACCGACTCCACCGCCGCGAACGTGGACTTGGTCACGCCGATCAATTGCTCATAGGGAATCGGTGGTTCGCCGCCCTCACGAATGGACTTGGCGACGGCTTTCCATTCATCCACCCAGCCTTTGTTTTGGGCGCCTTTAAATTCTTTCTTCTTTCCATCTTTGACCGTTTGTAAAGAAACGAAATCATCCAACACAGCGATCTGACCACCAGAGAAGACTTCGACGCGTTCCTTCGGGAAGGATTTATTACCGTTGGCAAGATAATCCACAATGCCGATGGAGCCATCAGGGAAAGTGAAAGTCATGGAGACATTGTCCTCGCGGTATTTACCGTTATCAGGCAGCGCGTGCACAGTCACAGAGACAGGAGGCGCGCCAATGAGGAAGGTGATGAAATCCACGAAGTGACAAGCTTCACCGATGATCCGTCCGCCGCCAATATTGGGATCTTGAGTCCAATGGTTGAGAGGAATGAGGCCTGCATTGACGCGATAGTGGATGTATTTAGGTTCTTGGAGATTGGAGACTAGAGAGTGAAGATGTTGAGCAAGAGGAGAAAAACGACGGTTGAAACCTACCGTTAGAAGAGACTGGAGATTAGAGATTAGTAACTTGTTGATTTGCTCCAGTTGTTTTGAGTTAATGGCTAGTGGTTTTTCAACAAATACATGCTTTCCCGCTTTGAGTGCTTTTATAACCAGTTCAGCATGTGAATCATGACGCGTGAGAATGGCAACCGTATTAATATTCGGATCGTTGATGATCTCATCATCGTTAGATGTGGCATACTGGAAACCAAATTTTTTGCCCGAGTGTTGGGCGTGCAATCCACCTGAGGAGGCGATACCAACCAGTTTAATGTCGCCTGCCTTTTTGATAGCGGGAAGGAGAACAGAATTGGCGAAGAGACCTGCTCCCAGGACACCGAGCGTTACAACGTTTGAACCCTTCGACACGGCTTCGCCAGTCAGGGCAGGCCGTTTAAGCGTTTGAACGTTAAACTTTACAACCTTTGAACTTTCTAACTTTTCAACGGATTCAGGATACGTAAGCAACACACCCAAAAACGGTTCTTTTTTCTTCCCCGTAATCACTTCATAGGCTTGGGTAGCTTGTTCGATTGGAAAGCGATGGGTAATTAATGGCTTTACGTTTACTTGACCTTTCGCCATCAAGTCAACTACCGCTTCAAAGTTGCGCCCTTCTGTCCAGCGCACGTAGCCAAGCGGATAATCGTTTCCATTTTCTTCATAGTTCAAATCATAGCGACCAGGTCCATACGAACGCGAGTTGATAAATGAAATTTCTTTTTCGTAGTAAACCTTGCGTGGAAAAGCGAGTCCCACCGCGCCGGTCGCTACAACGCGAGCTCGGTCGCGGGCAAGGACTCCAGCGAGTTCAACAGGATCATTTGAGGGTGTATCGGCGCAGATCAGAATCACGTCGAAGCCGCGATTAGCGGTGAACGCGACAGAGGTGTCAACAGCTTCTGTGCGGCGAACAGCTCGAAGTCCAAGAGAAGAAGCGAGAACAATCCGCGCGGGGTCAACGTCAATGCCGAGGACGTTGCATCCCGCAGCAGATGCAATCTGCGCTGCCAATAATCCTAGAAGCCCCATGCCGATCACCGCGACATTTTCACCGATCTCTGGTTCAGCCAAACGGAATCCGTGCAGTGCAATCGCGCCCAGCGTTGTGAAGGCAGCGGATTCGAAATCAACATTTTTGGGAAGCAGAGTCAACAAATTGCGCGGCACAACATTATATTCCGCGTGGACAGCATATCCGCCGCCTGCGCAGGCCACGCGCTGACCAATTTTGAATCCCCCTATATTTTTCCCCAACGCGACGATTGTGCCAGCCGAAGAATACCCAAGCGCCATTGGTTGATCGAGTCGATTGAACGTAGCTTGGGCACTATTGATTAAACCTTCGCGGCGGGCTTTATCGATAACCTGCTTCACGAGATCGGGACGCGAACGCGCCTTGCCAACTAAACTTTTTTCAGCGAATTCCACCACCATGCGTTCGGTTCCCGCAGATACGAGACTTGCCTCTACTTTTACAAGTGCCTGCCCTTCGCGCGGGGTCGGAACGGGCACATCTTCGATGGTTGATTTTCCTGTTTTGATGTTTTGAAGGAGTTGTTTCATTTCGACAGGCTCAATACAAGCATTGTAATTTCATCCTAAGATGCCAATCGAGTATACCTTAAGAAAGTCGCGGTGATATAATTCACAAAAAGTCATCGAGTTCACAGAGAAAAGATTGGGAATTTTTCTCAAAGGTCTCCGTGCTCTTTGAGTCAAATGAAGGAGTTTCTTGTGGCTGATTCTCGCATTGCAAAGTTTGCAAAAGTACTTGTTGAACATTCCACACGCATCGAGCCTGGTGATCGCGTCCTGATCGAAGCGACAACTGCCGCCGAGCCTCTGGTACACGAGCTATACATTCAAATCCTGGAAAAAGGCGGGCATCCGCATCCAATGATCGGTTTCCCTGGAATGGTGCCATTCATCCAGGATGATATGTATTTGACGTATGCCAAAGATACCCAGCTTGACTTCATCCCGACCTTTTACAAGTTCGCCTATGATCAATTCGAGAGCCGCATCCGAATCCACTCGGCAACGAACACGCGTGCGACTACGAATATTGATCCCCTCAAAGCCCAACGGCGAGGGAAGGCGATCAGTTCCATCACAGAATCGCAGATGCGGCGCGGGGCGGAAGGCGTATTCAAATGGGTCACCACCCTCTATCCCACGGATGGGTATGCTCAAGATGCGGGAATGAGTTTGAAAGAATATGAAGATTTCGTCTTCGGCGCGGTTCACGCAAATGAAGATAACCCTATCGCCTATTGGAATAGCACCGCAGCGGGGCAGCAAAAAGCGATTGACTTTTTGGCAGGCAAGAGCCAAGTCGTGATGCGTGGACCTAATGTCGATCTGAACCTTTCTATCAAGGGTCGCAAGTTTATGAATTCTGTCGGCGTCTATAACATGCCCGACGGTGAAATCTTTACTGGACCTGTTGAAGAATCAGTCAATGGCTGGGTGAGATTCACCTATCCTGCGATCTACGGCGGTGTAGCTGTCGAAGGCGCGGAATTGACGTTCCTCAACGGGCGTGTGAATCAGGCTAAAGCCGAAAAGAATCAGGATTATCTGATCAAGATGCTCGAATCTGATTCAGGTTCACGTTATTTGGGTGAGTATGCCATCGGCACAAATCCTGACATCAACAAGTTCACGGGTAATATCCTTTTTGATGAAAAGATCGGTGGGACATTTCATATGGCGCTCGGCGCAGGCTACCCTGAAACGGGATCACACAACAAGTCTGCGATCCATTGGGATATGATCTGCGACCTGCGCACAGACTCGGAAATTCTTGTAGATGGCGATCTTTTCTATAAGGATGGACAGTTTGTGTTTGAGAGGAAAGCAGTGACGTAAACAGCGCAACATGTAAACAAGTAGACAGATGAACAAAGCCTCCCAAATTTTGGAAGGCTTTTTTCGTTTGCATACTCATAAACTTACTCGCTAATAGAATCCCACGGACTGATCGATCTGCCGCGCGTATTCATCGATCCCACCGCGCACATTAAAGACATTATTCCAGCCTTGCTGCGCGAGCCAAGCCGTGACCTGTCCGCTGCGGTTGCCATGATGACACATCACATAAATCGTTGAATCTTTTGACTTTGTTGATTCTGATAGCGCGTTGATACCTTCTCGAGCCAAGCGACTCAAGGGTGTGACCTCCAGCCTGCTATCTGTTAATTTGGCGAAACCCAACTCATGAGGTTCGCGCACATCCAGCAGGATAAATTTGTCCTCAGACTTTAATTTCTCGGAAAGTTCAGTGACTGTAATTTCGGGAAGCATTTATTCCGTCTCCTATTTCCCAGCAGGAGAGGGGGCTGTCAACGCCTTCACATATAGTCTTTTCACATATTCCTTTACCATTCTACGTGTGGAGAATTGAGGGATGTTCGTTTTCAAAGAATTTTTGACATGCGCTATCCACTCATGCGAAATATCTTTCTGGTCGCGGTCATAGTACAAAGGAATGATCTCATTTTCCAAAGTTTGGTACAAGCTTTCGGCATCTTGAGCATCTTGAACACTTTGCGATTCCAGTTCCCTATCTTCGCCAATTGCCCAGCCGTTGTAGCCATTGTACGCTTCACGCCACCAGCCATCCAGTACGGAGAAGTTCAGCGCACCGTTGAGCGCGGCTTTCATCCCAGAGGTACCACTGGCTTCCATAGGTCGGCGCGGGGTATTCATCCACACATCCACACCTTGAACTAAATAACGCGCTAAGTTCATATCATAGTCTTCAATAAAGACCAGCCGTCCACCTGTTTCTGCGCGCTTGACCTGACGATAGACTTGCTGGATTAATTGCTTGCCAGGTTCATCGGCTGGGTGCGCCTTGCCCGCAAAAATAATTTGAACCGGCATATTGGGACGATTGATAATGTCGAGCAATCTATCTATATCAGATAAAACAAGACTGGCGCGTTTATACGTTGCAAAACGCCGCGCGAAACCAATCGTCAACGCGTAGGGATTGATCAACACGCCCGAAGAAACAACTTGCACGGGATGGAATCCACCATGCGTCCAGCGATCGCGGACACGCTCGCGCATGTAAAATGCCAGTTTGCGCTTCAGGTGTATACGCACTGCCCAAAGTTCAGAAGCAGGAATATCGTCAACATTCGACCAAAAATCGTGTTCATCGAGATGGTCATACCAATCATCACCCAGGTAATCACTAAATAAATTGATCAGCCGACGCGCCATCCAATTGGAGACATGCACACCGTTCGTGACATGCGTGATTGGCACCTCTTTCATATCCTTCTCTTGCCAGAGGAAGCGCCACATTTTGCGCGCCACACGTCCATGCAATTCAGAGACAGCATTGCGGCCATTTGAATTCTTCAGTGCAAGAATTCCCATACTGAACATCTCGCCCTGTGGCAGTTGATGACGTGCAATGTCGAAGAACTGATCACGCGTCAAATTAAGTTGGGGCCAGAATGCCGCGAGATATTTTTCAATCAGCCAGAGCGGGAATTCATCATTCCCCGCCGCGACAGGGGTGTGTGTGGTAAAGACATTCTGTGCACGCGTTTTTTCCATTGCTTCTTCAAACGTGTTGCCACTTGCTACAAGTTCCCGGGCACGTTCAAGCGTGAGGAACGCGGCATGACCTTCATTCATATGCCAAACGGATGGGTTGTATCCCAACGCCCGTAAGGCGCGGACGCCTCCAACGCCAAGCAGAAGCTCCTGCATTACGCGGCGGTCAAGGTCAGACCAGTAGAGGCGCGCGGTCAATTGTTTATCGAAATCAGTATTCGGGTCCAGATTCGAATCGAGTAAATAAAGTGGGATGCGTCCAACGTGGATCTCCCATAGCCCTAGAGACACAGTTCGGTCCGGGAACTCTACCTCCACACACAAACGTTCTCCAGAGTCATCTAAAACGGGAAGCGCAGGCAGATTTTTGAAATCGATCACATTATTCAGTGCTTCCTGCCAGCCATCTTCAGTGATCCGCTGGGAGAAGTAACCCTGCGCGTACATAAAGCCAACGCCGGTCAATGGCAAACCCAAATCGCTGGCTTCCTTCAAGTGATCGCCAGCCAGCACGCCTAAACCACCTGAATAGATGGGCAAAGTCTCATGCAAACCGAATTCCATTGAAAAATAGGCGATTGGGCGGCCATTCAACTCAGGATACGTTCGACTTGTCCATGTGTTTCTCTGATTCATGTAAGAATCAAATTCAGCAAACATATGGTCGTAGAGGGAAAGATAATCCTTTTCCTTCGTAGCCTGATCCAAACGTGGGCGGCCGATCTCGCGCAGAAGTCGAATCGGGTTGTGACCGAGTCGTTCCCACAACTCGTCATCGAGGCGGCCAAAGAGATGAGCGGCATCAGGCTGCCATGTCCACCACAAGTTGTAAGCTAATTCACTCAAGCGGCTGAGGCGTTCAGGTAAATCAAATCCATCGGGCAATTTTGTATGGAATGTATTCATAGCGGGGAATCATACCAAACTTTTAGGATTCAAGATTTGCATTTTTGAAACGGAAATCGGATTACAATGGATTTATGACGACCGTGCAACTTTTCATCACTTGTCTCGTCGATTCTTTCTACCCGCAGACTGGTGAGGCAATCGTCAGCATTCTCCGCCGCCTCGGCCTCACTGTGGACTTCCCTCGCGACCAAACCTGTTGTGGGCAGCCCACGTTCAACGCCGGCTTGCGCGCGGAAGCCCGTCCGATTGTGGAACATACGATTCGCGTCTTCGAAAAAACAAAGGGAGATATTGTCATCCCCTCCGGATCGTGCGCACATATGCTCAAACATGGATATCCAGAATTGTTCCAAAATGATCCTGTTTGGTTGCCACGCGCGCAAGCGATGGGAAATCGTGTGTATGAATTCACCGAATATCTGGTAGACAAACTCGGCATTACTGATCTTGGGGCGCGTTGGGATGGTGTACTCACTTATCATCCATCCTGTCACACCTTGCGCGGCATGCACATTGACCGTCAGCCGCGAGCCTTATTGGCAAATGTTAAGGGCGCGCAAATTGTAGAACTGCCCCACCCGGAAGAATGTTGTGGTTTTGGCGGAATCTTTTCGATGGAACACCCTGAACTTTCGGCAGAATGGCTAAAGCGAAAGATTGGAAATCTTGAAATCACGCAAGCTCCCACTTTGGTTGTGACCGAATCAGGCTGCCTTATGCACATTGCAGGTGGATTGCATCGGCAGAAGAAGACGCAACGAGTAGTTCATATTGCAGAAGTGTTGAACCATCAATAAGTGAACTCCGTCATTGCGAGGAGGGCGCTCGCCCCCGACGAAGCAATCCCATACAACATACGTAAGATTGCTTCGCCGTTAAGCGGCTCGCAATGACGAGACTACGCGGAGAAATCATGTTCTCGAAATCAGCTCAATATTATGATGAGATTTATGCATCCGTTGATAAAGATTATGTTGCTGAAGTAAGCAAAGCTCATAAGATCATTCAAAAGCATAAACAGTCGAGTGGCAAATATCTTCTCGATGTAGCCTGTGGAACAGGCGCTCACGCAGGTCTGTTGAGCAAATATTATCAAGTTGAGGGATTAGACCTTGATCCACAGATGTTATCGGTCGCGAAAAAGAAGCATCCCAAAATCCGTTTCCATCAAGGCGATATGACCAGTTTTGATCTGAGCCGTCAGTTTGATGTGATCGTTTGTTTATTCAGTTCGATTGGTTATGTCAAAACAAAATCGCGATTACAAAAAGCCATCAAGACCATGAGTCAATATCTCCTCCCTGGTGGTGTTTTACTGATCGAGCCATGGTTCACACCAAAACAATGGCATCCTGGGCGTGCCTCTATGACATATGTAAACAAACCAGAGTTGAAGATTGTCCGCATGAGTCACAGTGGACAAAGAGGGAAATTATCCTTGATTAAATTTCAATACCTGATCGGCACATCAAAAGGAATTGAGCATGAAATTGAAATTCATGAGTTGGGTCTATTCACTCACAAGGAATATATGGATGCGTTCAAAGCCGCGGGATTGAACGTTACGCATGATCCAGAAGGTTTAGACGGCCGCGGTTTATATATTGGAATGAAATCAGTGAAATAACTTATGACCAGGACAGAATTTAGAGAGCGCATTCGTTCCTCTCTCGCCAACGAAACACTACAGATTGCCCTGGACGCCAACGCCGAACGCCGCGTAAATGGACGCATTACCGCATTCGCATCGTTGCCCGATTGGCGTGAAAGACGTCAACAGGCTCACGCCGTCCGCGCGGATGTAATCGAACATCTCGAGGAATATCTCGAAAAATTCATCCACAAAGCCGAACAAAATGGAATTGTTGTTCACCGCGCGAAAGACGCGGCGGAGGCGATAAAAATCGTTTTGAACATTATGGAGTCCAACGTCTCCCGACGTTGGAACAACACCGACGAGAGGAGTCGTCGGACTCCAATATTAGTTGCCAAATCTAAATCAATGGTTACCGAGGAGATCAATCTCAATCACGCGCTTGAAGCAGAAGGAATCCGTGTGGTCGAGACCGATCTTGGCGAGTACATTGTTCAATTGCGTAACGAAAGACCCACGCATATCATCACACCCGCCGTGCATCTGCGACGTGGCGATGTCGGTCAACTCTTTCACGAAAAGCTTGGAATTCCATACACTGAAGACATTCCCACACTCACTGATACCGCCCGTAAAGTTTTACGAGAAGTCTTCCTCATCGCGGATGTTGGAATCAGTGGCTTAAACTTTGGCGTAGCGGAAACAGGTACATTATGCCTTGTGACCAATGAGGGCAATGGACGAATGGTTACTACGCTGCCGCCCGTGCATATTGCACTGATGGGCATGGAACGGCTCGTCCGCAATCTGGATGATCTGGCGCTCATGTTGTCGCTCTTGGCTCGCTCAGCGACAACGCAAAAACTCAGCGTTTATACACAATTAATCCATTCACCGTTTCCTAGTCAACAACGGCATCTTATCATCCTCGATAACGGACGCTCTAAACTTCGTAATTCTCCGCTCAAAGAATCCCTCTATTGCATTCGTTGCGGCGCGTGCCTGAATGCATGTCCCGTGTTCCGTGAGATTGGCGGACATGGATATGATAGTGTTTACCCTGGTCCCATTGGTTCAGTCATTTCAGCGGGATTCTTCGGCTCAGACTTTGTTCCCCTCGCGCAAGCCTCGTCACTATGTGGCGCATGTAAAGAGGTATGCCCTGTGGACATTGATTTACCGAAATTGCTAACTAGGGTTAGAGCAGGTCAAACACCAGTGACCAGTAACCAGTTAGCAGTAACCAGTGGTGGTGGACTTTCCTGGCTGAGTAAGTATTTCTTGAGGATATACAGCCTCATCGCGCGCAGCCCACGTCTGTTTGCCCTTTCACAGAGATTCGCGGCGCTGGGAACGCGTATCGTCTCCCCATTTAGTGATTATGTTCGTCTGCCCGCATTCACAGGCTGGGGCTATAGCAAGGACTTGCCGAGATTCGCAGGGAAGCCATTTCGGGAGAGATTTGCTGAATTGCAGGTAGAAAGGTATACAGGTACACAAGTAGACAGGTATACAGATAAACAGGTAGCTGATGAGGAAAGTACAAAAGAACCAGTGGCATATGATAAGGAGATGCTTGTTTCCTTGTTTACTCAGGAACTAACGAAAGTAAATGGAAACGTTCTTCGCACCACACCAAATGAGCTAAACAATAAAGTCATTGATTTCTTGAAAACGCGTGACATCAACCAAATCCATCTTGAGCCAAAAGTATTGGATGAGTCTGTTTTACAGAGAGCTGGAATTACTATCAGCCACACGCCGGATCCCGCGCTACGCGTCGGTGTGACTCCGCACGTTTCACTGAATTGGAAAGAGACGTGCGGGGTGACGAAGGCAATTTGTGGGCTGGCAGATACTGGATCCATTTTGATCGCCGATGGAGAAGGGAATCCCTTGCAGGCATCCCTCCTGCCTCGAATCCATATCGCAGTGTTGTGCACATCTGATATCCTGCCCTCACTTGCAAATGCAATGACTCTGCCTATCGTCCGCCAATCCAGAGCAGTGGTTGTCATCACAGGACCCTCACGCACGGCTGACATCGAAATGTCTCTCACGATTGGTATGCATGGACCCGGTGAAGTTCATGTCTTTCTCGTTGACGATTGATAGTTGGGATGATACAATCCCGCACGCCTCCATTCTTGCTTTAAAGAAGCGTGCGGGACAATCTCGCCCGCTTAGTATGTGCCACACCGCTGGCAAGAGTCCAGCGGTGCGCCAAGCCCCCATCGTCTAGCGGCCCAGGACGGAGCCCTCTCAAGGCTCAAACAGGAGTTCGAGTCTCCTTGGGGGCATATGGATTAGATAAAACCAGTCACAATTTTGAGAACATACAGGAGTTTGTGGCTGGTTTGCGTTTTGAACAGAGGGGAAAGCTAGATATGATGACCCTCAACAATATCAAGTCGCAGCAGATACACGATTGAACTAACAGCCAGGGTAATTCTCGGATAGACGGCTTTAGCAGACAGGCTTTTTGCCCAAGTGTTCCCCACTCACCACCATCGGCTTCACATCACGCGACCTGCCCGAGCGTCTGATTGCGAATGTGATCTCCGTCTTACAGGGGAACCTCTTCTGGAAGCTGTTTCTCTAAGTGCAGAGGTGGTTGTGCGAGCCTCGGTATAGTTGCAGGTGAGTGAGGGAGTGATTGCTATTGGCTATTCCGACCGCATGTACTAGATCTGTGATCATAATCTTGGCTTGATTGGCACTGGAGAGTGGTATCGTTGCCTCATGACCATTGCAACTGTCCAAGTGAATCCTAATCTGGTGTTCATCAAGTAATCACACTGGATACCCAATCGAACTAACGGCAAGGCTTGTGTTGGCGGCAAATTTCTCCCTAGCTAATGTGCTTTTCAATCAAGCGACCAAGGTCAAGCAGACCGCATAAGAACTTAAGTGGGCGCGGACTGCCGTGACCAGCCGCGTTTACGATGACTGACTCGCCATTTTGCCTAATTCGCTTGATCAATTACTGACCAGAGGCATTTGCCTGACATATTTGGCATTCTTTAATTCATCCCGCACAAAAGCTGCCAGATCGGTGCGAGTAATACTGCTACCCGCATCAATGCCCAAATGCACGACGCGATAGTTGCCTTTGGGTGGCTGGTTATCGAGAAAGGGTGCGCGTACCACCGTCCAATCCAAATCGCTTTGTTCTGTCAAACGTACGCTCTCTATCTCATCGTCAACCATCGCCCCCATCAAGGTTTTGGCTAGGGAGGCCTTGAGTCGCCGCCCAAAGTTTAGTTTGTCGCCTTCAGCAAACACGCCGAAGGGAGCGCTACCCAAACGAATAAAGCGTTTCACGTTGTTTTTTTGCATGGCGGTGACGATATGCCGTGTCGCTATAACCTTGATGTCATCGGGTGAGCCGGAGGAGGCGCCAATGAGACTAATTACCGCGTCTGTCCCACGAATCGTTTCTTCGACTTTGGCGGAATCGGTCAGGTCTCCCTGAATGACTTGTAGATTAGGATGCTGAAGACCTAACTTGGCAGGGGTACGAACTAAGGCTTTCACTGCATACCCATCCTTGAGTGCCATTTCTGTGAACAGCTTACCAGTGAGGCCCGATGCCCCAAAAACTGCAATCGCTTTCATAACTTATTCCTTATTTCGCGTTTAATGCTGGGCGAACTTCTGGGACGGTATTACGAACGGCAGAGGGCAATTCAGCGATTTTCATCAAGCTGAGGACAGTAAACGGGAGCATTGTGAAGATCCAGACCAACCCAGAAACAACATAGATGTCCTGCGTGCGCCAGAGCACGCCGGCTGCGTCGGCGATGGTCGCGTTGGTAGTTTGGGTCAGCATGTTCAATGGGGTGCTCAATGCAATGACACCGTAGAATACCACCGCTTGCACCCAGTATTCTCTCGACACCGCTTGAGCCTGGGTGTAGGCGTTTTGACGCCCGCGAAGATAAAGTGCAAACAACTGGAAAAACACAAAGACCGTGAGGAACCAGCCCATAAAGTTGCTGAAGGGAACACCGAAATAGTTCCCGCCTTGCTGCCAAATCCAATTATGGTTGATGGTCGAGGCAATCGGATCGAACGAGAGATCCCAGGAGACCATGATAAAACTGGCAAGCACCGGAACGGTAAAGATGGAATTACCCGGAAGCCGTTGTTCCGTAGCTCCTAGAATCACGCGGGCGAGCGTCCAGGATAAATACCCCGTCCCCAGATAAGCCGGACCGATCAGAATTGGCACCAGGAACAACTTCGGCCCCAGACCATCCGTGTAGTAATAGTGGCCAAATGGAAAACCCGTGAGGATGCTCATGTTCTCGAAGATATTGCTTACAACCAGGGTAATGGCCGCGAAAACTAATACATCTCGGAAACGATAATTGACCGAGCCATGCACGAAGACGAACACAAACGGCAGGAGAGTAATCAACGCTATCGACACGAGGGGCGGGTCCACGATAGGATATTCATCTGTCCTTTTGTCATCATATTGCTCCTTACTTAACTTTATTAACTTGCGTAAAATTATTTACGTGTGTATAATAACGACGCGTCACTAGCTTGTCAAGCCTTCTGACAAATAATTGACAAAGGAGCCATTATGTCAATAAACCCAAGAACAGCCACTTCATCTACAAATCAAAGCAATGATTTGAGGGCGCGCCGTACCCGCAAATGGTTACAGGATGCATTGATTGGCTTGATGAAAGAAAAACCCTTTCAGGACATTCAAATCACAGAACTTACAGCGCGGGCGCAGGTATCACGTCCCGCGTTTTATTTGCACTTTGTCTCTAAGGAGGATTTGCTCCTCAGCCATGTTGATGTTATTTTCGATAAATTTCACGCTGAAATATCAAGAGAGATCACGCGAGGCAATATCGACCGGAAGCAGTTCAGTCTCATGCTGTTCCAATATTGGGAGCGGTACGCTGAAACGTTACGAATGGTGATTCAAGCAGAGAATCCGGATATTCTCTTGGAACGCCTTAAAGAGTATGTCGGGGTCATCATGAAAGAAATTGCCGCCAAAGCACGCAAGCCCGCTATTGATCCGCGTCTGCAAGAATTGATCGTTGGTTATGTGGCTGGAGGTGCCTACATGTTATTGACCCAATGGATCAGCAACAAAATGCCATTTTCCGCCGAACAGATGGGACAGCTATTCTACGATTTGACGGATCCCTGCGAGAATATTCACCTGGCGCGTTAAGCAAATCTTCCCACAACGGAACAAGCGGGACATATATGAAGTGGTAAAACCAATACTAGATTTTTTTCATCCTTACGGTGTGGACAAAAAGCCATACATTTTTCTGTTGACATTTCCCCAAAAATTTAGTCTTAATCAAATTTACATTGGCAAAACTCGATTGCACTAACGGCAAGGTTTGTTACGAAAGTTGGCAAGCTTGACGGTCTGACCCGCCGACATTGGCAGAAATCAACCAGATCATCCTGGATTTCCTTGCACGATATCTAAAGTATTACTTGCAGCAGGTTTTGCAAGGTGGATAACTAGCCTTAAAGCTAGGTCACCACTTATTGACAATCCAACTTTTCAGGGGTAATATTTTGATGTCAAACTATTTGATGTCGAAAGAGATTGATTATGCCTACACACTTCACTGGTTCCCGCGCAGAGACGCGCACACTGAACACTTTCATCAAATTATCCCGTTGTACAAATTCCCTGCTGGCTCGGCTTGCAGAACGCAACACAATCGGCGACCTAACCCCTTCCCAATTCGCGGTGCTAGAGGCTTTGTATCATCTTGGGTCGCTGACTCAGGGTGAGGTAAGCAGCAAAATATTGAAAAGCACAAGTAATATCACAACCGTGATCGACAACCTCGAACGCGTGGGGTTCGTCCGCAGGGAACGCGACGCGAAGGACCGGAGAGTGATCCACATCCATTTGACGGAAGCAGGTTCAGGGAAGGTGGAAGCGGTGCTTCCAGGCCATGTCGCGGCATTGGTCGAGGAGTTCAGTGTACTATCCGCAAGTGAACAACAGACTCTAGGTGAATTGTGCAAGAAGCTGGGTAAGGGGAGGGAATCTGAATGAGTAAGCGTGATGAAATTGAAAGTTAGAAGATTTTACTAAAATAAAACTTACAAGTCGAAAGGGAAATAAAAATGAACG
>WNFX01005816.1_pt1 | contig 15066 bp, 17 predicted proteins | sample 5400111 | NCBI WGS metagenome assembly WNFX01 (sample SAMN13153363, study PRJNA577476) | soil metagenome | isolation source: 40 cm soil or saprolite under grassland replicate 1 | place: USA:California | collected 2016-06-15 | reverse complement strand
AATCTGGAAGAATGGAGAGTATAAAAAATTCCGAAGCCAGATCTTACAAGGGCGGAAGAATATTGATATTTGCTCGAATTGCAGCGAGGGAACAAAAGTTTGGGAAAATTAGTTACTTATTTGAGACTATATTTGTAAAACCTGCTCAACGAACAATGGCCCAAAGCAATGCTAGCTGTATAAATCCGTTGCAATGTTACCAACATCCATTACTACAAGGCTGGAGTATCAGCACAAATCCTTAATTGAAATTATTGATGGACTTTCTGATGAACAAATTCGATGGCAAATCATACCTGGCAAGTGGTCTATTTTTGAAAACATTGTTCATCTTGCCGTTTATCAGCATGCATTTATACAACGAATTGAAAAAATATTAAATAAAGAGAACCCACAGTTTCCAAGATATACAGCTGAATCGGATCCTTTATTTCATGATAACTGCTCAAAAACAACAAGAGAAATCATGAATGACCTGATCGCAACAAGAAGAGAGATGATCGGTAAAATCTTTTCTTTGAAACAAGAGCATTTGCAGCATACAGGTACTCATCCTGTTTTTGGTGAAATGAATGTAATACAGTGGCTGAACTTTTTTCTTTTGCATGAAGCACATCACCTTTTCACTATTTTTAAAATTGTGCCCGAGGTTAAAAAATGGAATTAGATGTATTTGTTGATACGCCATAGCCCTTAATCCGCCTAAATTAATTCTTCTAAATAATAAATGACTTTGGATGGCTTGTGAGTTGCGGTAATTTTTAATAACCATTTCGATAAACGAAACTTTTTTATATTTATCCTCCAATAAAAAATCGAATGGGAATAAATAAAGATATTCACCAGGATAAATTCCGTAATGAACGGCATAAAGCAATTATTAATATTTTATTTACGTATGGATGGACTGTCGAGAAACTAAAACAGTTTGTTTCTGAAGAGGGCATTACTCACCAGCAATTTAATATTCTTCGCATTTTAAGAGGGAATCATCCTACCCCACTTTCGACTCTAACGATACGTGAAAGAATGATTGACAAAATGAGTGATACCAGCCGGATCGTTGACCGCCTGCTTTCGAAAGGACTTGCTAAAAAGGTCGTTTGCAAGAAAGATCGCCGCCTGGTAGATGTTACGATCACGGAAAAGGGATTAAAATTGCTGGAAAAATTGGATAAGAAGCAGGATGACATGGATGATATTCTTAGCAACCTTTCCGAAAAAGAGGCTTTAAGTCTTAGTAAGCTTCTGGATAAGATTCGTTCCTGAACAATTAACTTCTTCCTGCATTAAAGAGGCCAGCTCTATTTGAAAAGCTTATGGCTTTTTATATTTTTACCCCATGAAAGCCACCACCTTGTTTTTTGCCATCATCACAGGTCTTTTTGTGTTTAGCCAGCAAGCTCATCTTTCTCTTGATAAGCCCGTTAACTACGAGTTCAGGGGTGTTTGGATCGCTACTGTTGACAATATTGACTGGCCGGCAAAAGGTATGGTAGATGTGAATAGCCAGAAAATTGAATTTATCCGACAGCTTGATCTGCACAAACAGAATGGGATGAATGCCATGATTGTCCAGGTGAGACCGGCTGCCGATGCATTTTATCCTTCGCAATATGAACCCTGGAGCCAGTGGCTAACCGGTGTGCAGGGTCAACCCCCTTCTCCTTATTATGATCCATTGGAGTTTATGATAGAAGAAACACATAAACGGGGAATGGAATTTCATGCCTGGTGCAATCCCTACCGTGCCGATTTTCAAATTGGAAAATCTTCTATCGCTCCCAATCATATCACTAAAATTCATCCTGAATGGTTTTTAACTTACGGGGATAAAAAATACTTTGATCCCTCCAATAAAGAGGCTCAGAAATTTGTTGTGAATGTGGTTAGTGACATAGTGAGACGGTATGATGTAGATGCCATTCATATGGACGATTATTTCTATCCTTACAGAATTTCCGGCAAAGAATTTCCTGATGACGCATCCTATAGGAGATTGGGAACAAGCCTGTCAAAAGATAACTGGAGAAGAAGCAATGTGGATTCGATTATTGCCATGTTGAGCGAGGCAATTAAAAAAGAAAAACCCTGGGTTAAATTTGGAATTTCACCATTTAGTGTATGGCGCAATAAAGACCAGGACCCTGATGGTAGCGATAGCAAAGCTTCACAAACCAATTATGATGATCTGTACGCAAATATTTTATTATGGCTGAGAAAAGGATGGATCGATTATGTGGCGCCTCAATTATACCTGGAAATTGGCAATAGCAAAATTGCATACGAAAATTTGTTAGATTGGTGGAGTAAGCATACATATGGGCGTCATTTGTATATTGGACATGGCATTTACAGGGCGGAGGAAAATTCAAATGCGTGGAAAAATCCAAATGAATTGCCCGAACAAATAGAATTGCTAAGAAAATATCCAAAGGTCCAGGGTAGTGTTTATTTCAGCAGTACTACTTTCGACAAAAATCCAAATGGGTGGAATGACAGTTTGAGAAGTAATTATTATAGAGAACCTGCATTGATTCCTCCCATGGACTGGCTTCCCCCTAAGCCAGCTAATTAAAATTATATTTTAATTGCAGAACCCCTCAGTATATAACAGGTGGTGAATACCCGTATGCAGGGAATTGTTGCAGTTGAGTGCGAGAAAATCATTTATCTACCTTTGTGATTCCTATTTTTTCATTATTAATTTTTAATTATATTTTATGCCCGGGTTTGAATTATGGAGCGATGAAGAACGCAAAGAGGTAAATGAAGTTCTGGAAAGCGGGATCCTGATGCGATACGGTTTTGATGTGCAGCGAAAAGGAAAGTGGAAATCGCAGGAACTGGAAGAGGCGATTTGCAAAAAGTTCGGTAGTAAATATGCACAGCTCACATCAAGCGGAACATCTGCATTAACAACTGCGATGGCAGCCTTGGGAATTGGTGCCGGCGATGAGATAATCATGCCCTCCTTCACATTTGTTGCGAGTTTCGAAGCCGCATTGAGTGTGGGTGCCGTGCTTGTCCTGGTTGATGTGGATGAATCACTAACCTTAAATCCGGAAGCAGTTCGTAAGGCCATCACTTCAAAAACAAAATGTATAATGCCTGTGCACATGTGCGGAAGTATGGCTGATATGGATGCGTTAGTTGCTATTTGCAAAGAATATGGTTTGATATTGCTTGAGGATGCCTGTCAAAGCATTGGTGCATCGTACAAAGGGAAATCTGTTGGAACCATTGGTAATGCCGGAACTTTTAGTTTTGATTTTGTAAAATTAATTACCTGTGGAGAAGGTGGAGCGGTGTTGACGAATGATGAAGATGTTCATGTAAAGTGTGATGGATATTCTGATCACGGTCATGATCACAAAGGCGTTGACCGGGGCGCTGATCTTCATCCTTTCCCGGGTTACAATTTTCGCATTTCCGAATTGCACGCTGCTGTCGGGTTAGCACAGATAAGAAGATTGAATCAGTTTTTGGAAATTCAGAAGCGAAACCATTCCCAGCTTAAAAATATTTTATCGCAAATACCGGGAGTATCTTTTAGAAAAATTCATGATCCTGCCGGTGATAGCTGTACTTTTTTAAGCTGGTTCTTACCGACTGAGGAAATTGCCAGAGACGTAGTAAATGAAATGAAGGCTCAGAATATTTTGGCCGGTAATTTTTATTGGTATGATAATAACTGGCACTATATCCGTAACTGGGATCATTTAAGAAATGGCAGAACACTTCATCTTGTAAATGATACTCAACAAATGTCATTGAGAAAACTGCAATCACAGGATTTTTCGAACAGCGACGCCGTGATGAGCCGGTGTATTTCTTCAGCCATTAGTTTGTTATGGACAGAAGAACAGGTAAAGGATAAAGGTGAAAAAATAATTAGCATAATTAAGAAAGTGCTCAGTAAGCAAAGTGTTACGTCTCATTAAAATTTTATTCCCTTCTTTTGAATATAATAATGCCAGAGAAGCATGGTGGCAAGGGAACGATAAGGTTTCCATGGTCCGGATAATTTCAAGAGTTCTTCCTTCTTTATTTCTTTATTTAGGTGTTTCAATTCTTTCAAAGCCGAGATCATTGCCAAGTCACCGAGAGGGAAAATATCTGTTCTTTGTAAAGCGAACAAAAGATATACATCAACTGTCCAGTCTCCGATCCCTTTTATCATTTTGAGCCGCTGCCTGATTTCAACATCTTCAAGTGTTGAAAACGATTTTAAATTGATTTGTTTAGAAAGGATCCCATTGGCGAGACATTTCGCATAAACCATTTTTTGCCGGCTGAAATAGCATGCTTTTAATTCTTCATCAGAAAGAGAAAGCAATTTTTTTGGGGTAATGATTCCGAGCCTTCCTTTTAATTTATTTAATGCTGCTCTGGCGGAAGCTAGTGAAACCTGTTGTTCAAGAATAATATGAATGAGAGTTTGAAAAGAGGCTGCCCTTGTCCATATAGGTGGATAGCCATACCGCTTTATAATGGAACGGAGATGTTTATCTTTTTTTGCCAGTTTATTACAGATGGAATAAAAATTTTGTCGATTGAATACAAGATACATCTACCTTTTAGCCTTAAATTTTTCGATCGCAATTTTTGTAAAAGAACTCAATACCAATCTCCCGCTGATGGCTGCCCGTTCCAGTAAAAGTTGATCCCAGTTTTCCGTCCCTTTCCAGAATATTTTTTTCATTTCGGCCATTGCCTGCGGACTGGAGTGTATTAAGGTGCTTATCAATTTTGAGATGGATTCATCCATGCCATCTTCAGTAAGATGTACTTCGGCAAACAATCCTTTGCGTCCGGCCCACTGGGCATTTCGGTACATAGAAGCATCAATAGCTAATTGAGAAAATGCCGAAAGGCCAATTCTTCTCTCGATGGCCGGGCCAACTACAAATGGTCCGATGCCAATAGCCAGTTCACTTAGTCTTATTTCTGCGCCCTCCGTAGCAATCGCATAATCTGCAGCCGCAGCCAAACCAACTCCGCCACCCACACATTTTCCATGCACACGGACGATGATAAACTTTGGACAGGTTCTCATAGCATTTATAACATGAGCAAAGCCACTAAAGAACTGCAAACCTTGCTCAGCATTTTGAATAGAGGCAAGCTCATCAAAGGAAGCCCCTGCGCAAAATACTTTCTCCCCTGATGAACAGAGAACGATCAATTTTGTTTCCTCATCATTTCCTGCCCGATGAATAGCCTGGGCTAATTCATCCAAAATTTTTAATGGCAATGAATTGCTTTGCGGGTGAAAAAATTCAATAGTAGTAACGCTGTTATGAAATTCTGATTTGACATATCCGTTTGAAATTTCCCGTATCATAAGCTAAGAGAAAAAGAGTTGTTAAAGTGATAAAGAGCTATTTTCCGTCATTATTGAAAACTCTGTGAAAACCATCTTTCATCCATTCTACGTTAAAATTAAGAAGGATGCCATTTTTTAATTTAGACAGCTTCAAATAAGTCATCACCTGCTTAAAATGAACAGGTGCAAGTTGTTCAAGTGATTTTATTTCTAATACTACTTACTATTCTACTAATAAATCAATTCTGTAAGCATCTTCAATAAATAAAGTTTCATATGTTATCGGCATTAATATCTGCCTTTCTATTGAAATATTTCTCTTAGTTATCTCATAATAGAGTGCTTCTTCATAAACCCGCTCAAAACAGCCCGGGCCGATAGTTGTGTGAATCTTAATACACGCATCTAATACTGCTCCCGTAAGTAAATTTATATCCACTGGTTCTCTTTTTCTCTTTCAAAGCTCCTTATCTCTTAGCTTTTTCTTTTGACCAAAGTTAATATTGTTCCTACTCCGGCCTGTTCATTGGTTTCATCAATGATCTCTACCAGCCATTTTACAATTCCTTTTGAAATATCTGTATTGTCCCCGCCCGACTGAACACCTTCAGTCGTTCGGGCGGGCTTTTTGTCTTGCGGAATTTTTTCTTTACAGGTAAACCGAACATGAACCTCCGCCCCTGCATAAATGGGTTTGGTAAATCTTAATTCATCAATACCGTAGTTCAAAAGCACAGGATTTTTTTCATAGCTATCCACAAATAAGCCGGCAGCTGCACTCAGGATAAAATATCCATGTGCGACCTGCTTTTGAAACATGGTGTCTGCAAAATCCGTGTTTTTCAAATGCGCATAAAAATGATCACCACTCAAGTCGGCAAACTTATCAATGTCCCCTGAAGTGATCAATCTTTTTTCAGTAATGATCTGATCACCGATCTGTAACTCTTCAAAATATTTTTTGAAAGGATGAATATTACTTTTATTTCCATTGGCATTTTGCTGGTAGATTTTTGTAATAGCAGTAATGCTAGTTGGTGAACCTTGTATTGCCACTCGTTGCATATAATGTTTTACTCCACGGATGCCTCCCATTTCTTCACCCCCGCCTGCACGGCCGGGACCACCATGTACCAACATAGGTAAAGGAGAACCGTGACCCGTACTTTCTTTTGCACATTCTGCATTTAACACCAGCATTCTTCCATGATAGGTCCCTGCATTAATTATATAATCTATAGCAATATTATTATCAGTTGTAACAATGGTACTGCATAAAGATCCCTTCCCTTTTTTACTTAAATCAATGGCCTCCGTTAAATCTTTGTAAGGCATAATTGTGCTTACAGGTCCGAAAACTTCTACGTCATGTACTTCATTTGATGAGAATGGTTTTTCATTTTTTAATAAAATAGGAGAAATAAACGCTCCTTTGTTCGCATCCGCGTCAATCACTTCCACACTATCTAAGGAACCGTAAACTATTTGTGAGGAAGCTAAAAGTTTTTGGATCTGTTTTTTCACTTCTATTCTCTGGCTTTCTCCGGCCAGTGCGCCCATTCTTACCTTTTCATTCAAGGGATTGCCAATGGTAGTTTGTTGTAAGGATGAGGCTATTGCCTTCCATATATCTTCCATTTTATTTTCCGGAACAAAAATTCTTCGTATGGCTGTGCATTTCTGGCCTGCTTTCACCGTCATTTCCTTGCGAACTTCTTTTATAAAAATATCCCATTCCGGCATCGATGGCAATACATCTTCACCAAGAACAATGGCATTCAGCGAATCGGCCTCCATATTGAAAGGAACAGATTCATTTAGGATTTTTGGATGTGACCTTAGTTTTAATCCTGTTGATTTAGAGCCGGTGAATGTAATTACATCCTGCGCGGTAACATGATCGAGAATATCTCCCGCACTGCCGCATATTAATTGTAAAGCACCTTCTGGTAAAATTCCTGATACAATAATTTCCTTTACTACCGCTTCAGTTAAAAAAGAAGTGATGGTTGCAGGTTTAACAATAGCAGGCATACCGGCCAGCCAGTTCACGGCACATTTTTCAAGCATTCCCCATACAGGAAAATTAAAGGCATTAATATGAACGGCTACTCCTTCTTTGGGAACCAAAATATGATGACCCATAAAATTTCCGCCTTTGCTTAATGCAACAGGATCACCATCGGTGCAATAAGGAAGATCAGGGAATTTTCTTCTCAGCGAAGCATTACTGAATAAATTTCCGAAACCTCCTTCAATATCTATCCAGCTATCTGTTTTTGTTGCACCCGTTTTATAACTAACCTGGTAAAATTTTTCTTTTTTTTCATTAAGATAAATTGCCAATGCTCTTAACATCCTGCCCCGTTCATGAAAACTCATTTTACGTAAAGCAGGGTTACCTATTCTTCTTCCATAATCAAGAATTGAAAAAAAATCAAGCCCCTTGGTTGTAGCTATAGCAATCTCTTCACCGGTTACAGCATCATGTAAAACCTGCCCGTCACCATCACCAATGATCCACGTACCTGTAATATAATTTTCCAGTTTATTCATATAGCAATAAAATTATTCTGCCAAGCGAAATTAGTTCAAAACAAATGGCAAACCGATTTGCGCCGGTGGTTATCTTTGCAAAAAATTATAAAAGTGAAACTACTTAGACTTGTCTTTCCTCTTTTTTTAATTATTTCCTGCAATAACTCAACAAGTAATCATCAAACAGCAAAAACACAAGCCGACAGCCTGATGGATGAAGTCATGGAAGGGCATAACGTTGGGATGGCGAAAATGAGTAAACTGAATGAAGAAAAAAATGCGATACAACAGGTCCTTGATTCTATGTCCAGACTTCCCACTAATACTCAAAAAAGCTCTGCCCACTACAAAATGCAATTAGATTCGGCGTTCAACAGATTAACCTTTGCAGATCATGCGATGGAGAAGTGGATGAATGAATTTAATATGGATTCTTCTTTAAATAATACAGAACAAAGAATTAAATACCTCGAATCAGAAAAAATAAAAATTTCAAATGTAAAAGATGCCATGATCAGCAGCCTGCAAAAAGCTGATTCCGTATTGAAGAATAGATAGTCATCGTGACTGAACCTTCCAGTTCACACCCCTTTCATTTAAATAGCCAGCTACAAAATCAAAACAATTTTTATTCTTGCCAATGAGTTCAGGAGGAAACACACCTTTTTCAGTGAAAAGTCTTTGCGCAATTAAATGTACAGCCGCTGTACAGGTATAGCCTGTTGTGCGGCTCATGGATGAAGTTTTTGTTTTCGCATCGTAACGATCAAGCATATCATATGTCATTCTTCTTGCTGTTCCATTTTTTTCTCCTTCAATGATTACTTTCATTACAGTTAATTCCTCTTCTTCCTCATCAAGTTTCCAATCCTTAAATAAAACTTTTGAAGAAAATTTAAGTGGAGAGATCTTGGTTCCGTTGACATCAATTTCATCTTTGTCAAAAAAGCCGGCTTGCTTTAATGCAATGATCAATTCGATATGACCGGGATAACGAAGAGTTTTTTCTTTCATATTCGGAATATGAGGCATCGTAAATAACAAACTGCGTAAACCATCCGTATTAAATGCCTCCAATTTTCCTACTTCATCAAATTCAATCAATTCTCTTTCACTTAATGCAGGTTTGATAACGATGTGTCCATTTTCTTTTAGTCTGGCTGGTCTTGTATATTCTTCAATAATATCAACAGGTGAAAAAGGAGCTTTGTACTCAAATGGTCTTTTCCGAATCTTTGGCAGGCCACCAACATAACATTCAAAATTTGTAATAGTCATTTCCTGGTTATGAAAACCAAGAATTAAATTGCTTATGCCGGGAGCTACTCCAATATCTGTAACGGCTGTAACATTCTTTTCTTTGGCTAATTTGTCAAGTTGCAATACGTCTTCCGGAAAGAAAGAAATATCAGCAACATTTTTCCCGCAGCTGATCACTGTTTTCAGGGTATCAAAGCCCATAAAGCCCGGCACTGCTGTAACAACAATATCAAAAGAAGTAAGCCAGTTTGAATATTGATGATATTGTTGAAGATCGGCTTGTTGTGTTTGAATAGACGAATTCCTCTCTTTTAACAGCTGTAAGCTTTTTTCGTACAAATCAAATGATGTAATACTGAATGCAGAAGCAAGGTCCAGCGCTATAGCTCTCCCAATCATACCAGCGCCCAAAACAGCAATTTTCATTTAGAAATATTTATCCAAAAATGAGAAACTCCTTAGAATCTACTTTGGAGATGCAAAGATGCAGGAAATAAAAAAAATGTGGTTAGAGATGCTCTAACTGCTTCCTGGTTCTTTCATTTTCAATATTGCCGGTATTAAGTGTAGTGCCGGGTTCAAATAACATCACTTCGCATTCTTCTCTGGCATTGGGACGATGTTCAATACCTCCTGGAACAATGATAAATTCGCCTTCATTGATAGTAACTGTTTTATTTTCAAATTCCATATCAAAACTCCCTTTTACCACATAAAACAATTCATCTTCATGATCATGATGATGCCAGACAAAAGGTCCTTTGAATTTTACCAGCTTCACCATTTGTCCATTTAACTCACCAACAATTTTTGGACTCCACTGTTCTTTGAACAAAGAAAATTTTTCAGTAAGATTTACTTTTTCCATTTTGTGAAATTAAGATGAATGGAACCCGCTAGTCGGCCGGCAGGTTGTTAGAGTACAAGAGTGCAATGCAACAAAAGTCTGATAATAATAAAATTGTCGGGTCATAAAAATAAAACGTCCCGCTCTTATCAAATTGCGGGACGCTTACCAACCCGATAAGATCATTAATAGAAGAATTGTTCTTTGACAATTTTTCCGTCTTTTACTTCATACACCACAATTTCGTCCATTTTTTGCCGGCCCATTCCTTTGTACGTGGCATCGATGCCCATGGCCAGGGCAATGTGATTACCAGCTACAATCGGCTCGGAAGCATAGCCACCATGAACTTCTTCAACCATTTCATTGAAATCACGCCCCTTCTTTTTAATTGCATCTAATCCTTCTGCTTTTTTCAAGCCAGGGGAATGATCGGGCTCAATACTAATCGCGTCTTCACTGAAAAGCTCGTCCTGCGCTTCCATCCATTTGTTTTCTTTAAAAAGTTCATTAAGACGATTAGCGATGTCTCGGGTCGTCATTACTGCTTCTTGTGTTGGCATAACTTAAGTTTTATATGGTTTAAATAATTGGGCTCATAAGCTACGGATTTTTGCAGCATCGCAAAAATTAAATTATTATGAATATGCAAAATCCTGTGATGAGCGAAGTTTTACTAAATTCATAATCTCGATGACAAAGTCCTTTTCATGGCTATGTTTATTTTTTATCGGTTGTGCCGTCAGCAAAAACCCTCTTCGTAAAGAAGTAAAGTTGCTCCAAAAAGGAATTATTAAGGATGACAGCAGTTACGTTTATGCACTACCTTATGAAAATAACAGTTCACACTGGCTGGTACAAGGATATTTCAGCCGGTTTTCTCATAAGGAAAGGGCAGCGCTTGATTTTAAAATGAAAAGGGGAACGAAAATTTTGGCAGCAAGAGATGGAATCGTTGTAAGAGTAAAGGAAGATGGAAACAGGGGTGGATTAAACAAAAAATACCGGCCTTACGGAAATAATGTTGTTATACAGCATGCCGATGGTTCAAGGGCTGGTTACTGGCACTTTCAATACAATGGTGCAATGGTAAATGTGGGCGATTCTGTAAAGAAGGGCCAGGTAATTGCATTAAGCGGCAAAACTGGTTATGCTGCTTTACCTCACGTGCATTTTCTTGTTTGGACATTTAACGGCAGAGGTAATTGGCAACAAATCCCGACCCGTTTTCAAACATCAAAAGGAATAAAATACCTGCGGCCACTGAGAAAGTATCGCAGCACCAATCAATAGAATATTTTTGATAAAATTGCTTCTTGTCTTACCAGGAAATATATCAACAGTTTATTGATGGCATGAAACATACTGGTTGGCTGGAATATCTTGCCGTGTTTGCCGGCATTGCCAGTGTATGGTTCAGCAGGATTGAAAATATTTTGGTATATCCTGTAGGGTTGATCAACACTATTGTCTATATCTACTTAAGTTTCCAGGTTGGTCTTTGGGGAGAAGGGAGCGTAAATTTTTATTATACTGTGGTTAGTATTTATGGGTGGATTTTGTGGGCAAAGAGAGATCAGCAAGATCACTATGTGGTCATTATTAAAAAGAGCAAGAGATGAAAAAGAAAAGGTGATGACCGTTTAGCCACCACCTTCCAAAAATTCTGAATTTAATTGACGGGAATTGCCTGCTCGCTGGCTTCTTTGCCAGGAATAATTGGCAAACTGACCTGTAAGGCACCATCTATGTACTTTGCAGAAATCTTTGCCGCATCAATTGTTTCATCCAGGGTAAAGGATCTTTCAAAAGCTCCACGGCTATATTCTCTTCTTACCCAATCCGGCCGTGGAAAGCCTTCAGGGGGCAAATAAGAAACTGTGAGCTCATTACCTTTTACGTTGAGATGAAAGTTCTCTTTGATGCGACCCGGAGCAAAGACAAGCATTTCATAGCTGTTCTCTGTTTTGTAAATATTTACAGCAGCTCTTTGCATAGAACGGATAAGCTGGTGCTGCTGCCTGCTTCCGGAATAAGCGCCTTTTGCGGCACATGACTGATTGTAGTACATGTTTTTCTTTTTTAGTTAAAAAAAATAATTATATAAAAAACAGACGAATGAAGCATTAAAATATTTTATCGGACCATTGGTAAAAAATCTATCAACAAATTAACTTGCGGTTTAATGCTTAGGAAAATTGTCACTATCGGGCCAGAATCAACCGGCAAAAGCACTTTGTGTGAGCAGTTAGCACAATACTACAATAGCTTGTGGTGCCCGGAGTATGCAAGAGAATACCTATCTGTTCACGGGAAGAAATATGATTATTATGATCTTTTGACAATTGCCCGGGAGCAGATCAAACTGGAAGAAAAATATACTCAATTAACCAGTGATCAACGGAAGGAAGCAAATGGGAACATAGACCACTCATTACTCACCACTCACCACTCACTCCTTTTTATCGATACAAACATGTATGTGATGAAAGTATGGTGCGAATTTGTTTTTGGAAAATGTCATCGGTTTATCTTAGACCAAATCGCAAAAAGGGAATATGATCTCTATCTTCTTTGTAGTGCTGACCTAAAATGGACGCATGATGAATTGCGTGAATACCCCGATCTTGAAACAAGGCAAAGACTTTATCAGATCTATAAAGATATCATGATCAAACAGCCTGTTTCATGGGTAGAGATAAGTGGTGATAAGGAAGAGCGTCTTCAAAAAGCAATTCAGGCTGTTGATAGCTTATTAAAAAAATAATTAGCCAATCTGTATTTTCGCTGGTGTGAAAGTATTTTTTCAAAAAAATCATCGTCTTCTTTTTTATTCTTCCTGGATTATATTGGGATTAATTCAATCAAGGTTCACAGAATTACTGGATGACGAAGCCTATTATTGGGTTTATTCAAAATTTTTGGATTGGGGCTATTTTGATCATCCACCCATGACGGCTTTGCTTATAAAGATCGGTTACTTCATTTTTCAGAATGAATTGGGAGTGCGGTTATTGTTTCTTTTTCTAAATGTTCTTTCATTATTGATCATTGAAAAATTAATTGATAAAAGGAATCCGTTTCTTTTTTATGGAATTGTATTATCACTTGCCGTATTGCAGCTTAGTGGGTTTTTAGCCGTGCCCGATACACCGCTTATTTTCTTTACCGCACTATTCTTCGTCTGTTATAAAAGATTTCTGCGACAGGATTCTTTGCTTAATACCTTTTTACTCGGACTGACAGCCGCAACATTATTTTACAGTAAATATCATGCGGTACTGATCGTATTTTTTGTTTTGGTGTCTAATTTAAAATTGTTTAGCCGCTATCAAACATATTTAGCCGGGTTGGTTGCACTATTCTTTTTTACTCCTCATTTGTGGTGGCAATACCAGCATAATTGGGTTAGCTTCCGCTATCATTTATTTGAAAGCAATGTAAATCCTTATAAACTTTCATTTACTCTTGAATATCTTGGCGGGCAGGTTTTATTAGCAGGCCCCTTAGCAGGAGTTATACTTTTACCTGCTGCCTTTTTGTACTATTCAAAAAATGTTTTTGAGAAAGGACTAAAATTTACCCTGGCAGGTGTTTATATTTTCTTTTTTCTTAGTTCATTCAGGGGACAAGTGGAAGCAAACTGGACATCCCCCGCCATAGTTCCCTTAATTGTTTTAAGTCATAATTTTTTAAGAGATAGAAATACCCCGATAGCGATCGGGGGACAAAAATGGTTATTACGGTTACTGCCGCTGACTATGATTTTTGTATTGTTTGCAAGAATCATAATGATCGTTGATATTTTGCCGGTAAAAGGAATAAAGAAACAATATCACGGCTGGAAAGATTGGCCTCAGATCATGAAACAAAAATCAAAGGGATTGCCCATTGTGTTTGTGGATTCCTATCAGCGGGCATCCAAATATTGGTTTTATACGGGACAAATGACTTATTCACTAAACTATTATAGAGAACGAAGGAATAATTATAATTTCTGGCCTATTGAAGATTCGATATTGGGAAAGCAAACTTATATCCTGGACGTATATGACCCTGACTCATTTCAAACCAGGATACCAACAGCGATTGGAACCCTTAATTATAAATACGATTCAGCTTTTTCAAGCTTTGCTAAAGTAAAATTTGTTTCTCTCCAAAAGAAAATTGAGGCAGGCGCTGATAGAAAGTTGATAGAAATTAAGGTCAGAGCGGAACTTCCTAAGTTATACTACACTTATATTACAACACATCCTTTTTTAGAAACAAGGATTGTTGTGGGAGTATTCAATAAATACCGCTGGATTAAAGATCTGGCAGTACCCTATAGTTTATATGAAATGATACAACAACAAAGATCCTTACATTTTGATCTGCAATTACCAAATGGTAAATATTATCTCATCTTTTCAATTTACCATATTGGTACAGTTGTAGCCACCCACAATAGTGAAAAAATAGAATTAATTGTTCAATAACTATTTTTTTGAAGAGGTGCTAATGATACCTTGAATGTCTGCGTCCCCCTGAAGATTGTTCATTTGTCTTTGTACCCATCCCGATCTGATAGAAACGTATCTGGAAAGGGGCTTGACAGAATAGCGGCGTGGATTAGGAAGACAGGCTGCGATCATCGAAGCTTCTTGTCTTGACAAATTAATTGCATGCTTGTTGAAATACTTTTCTGATGCTTTTTCAATTCCAAATATTCCATCTCCCATTTGCGCCACATTCATATATACTTCAAGAATTCTTTTTTTGCCCCAGATTTTTTCAATCATAAATGTAAAATATACTTCAAATCCTTTTCGTAACCAGCTTCGGCCTTGCCATAAAAAGACATTTTTTGCTGTCTGCTGGCTAACAGTGCTGGCTCCATGCAGCGATTTGCTTTTTTGATTGTGTTTCATTGCCTTTTCGATAGATTTAAAATCAAATCCATTATGATCAGGGAACAATTGGTCTTCTGATGCAATAACCGCCAGTTTTGCATTGACGGAAATATTATTTCGGCTTACATAGTCTCTTTTAAGGCGATGCCCGCTTAACCAGCTTGAAAGCTGTGTAATCGTGATAGGAGGATTGATCCATT
>WNFX01003770.1_pt1 | contig 15071 bp, 20 predicted proteins | sample 5400111 | NCBI WGS metagenome assembly WNFX01 (sample SAMN13153363, study PRJNA577476) | soil metagenome | isolation source: 40 cm soil or saprolite under grassland replicate 1 | place: USA:California | collected 2016-06-15 | reverse complement strand
CCGACGCGGCCGGAGGCACCGCGGGGCGTGCCGCCCGAGTGGAGAGGAGCCAGCATGAGCCGGCCCAAGCCCAAGCCGACGCCCGAGCGGTGGGAGCAGGTCCGCCGCGGCCGGCTGACCTCCCCGGCCGCCGGCGCCGGCTACCAGCGTGCCCGGCGGGCGCTCGAGCTGGGAGAGCGGATCCGCCACCTCCGGGAGGCCCAGGGGATCAGCCAGGCGGAGCTGGGCCGGCGGATCGGCTCGACGCAGCCAGCGATCGCGCGGTTGGAGGCCGGCAGGGTCAGCCCCACCCTGGAGACCTTGGACCGGGTCGCGGCGGCGCTGGAGGTCGAGCTGGTGGTCGGTTTCGAGGACGCGCGGCGCCAGCAGCACACCCAGGCGAGGTCGTGAACCGGGGTCAACTGTGGTTGACCTCCAACGGGGGTCAATGTAGGTTGATCCCATGAACGAGACCGTACAGGGCGAGGTGACGGCGGTGGCGGCGGCGACCGGCAGCAAGGACCCGGAGGTGGCCTTGGCGGCGGTGGCCGCGCTCCGTGGCCTGGTCGAGGTGCTGGAGGCGTTGAACGTGGAGAACGCCCGCGCCAAGGGCTGGTCGTGGGAGGCGATCGCGACCCGGCTCGGCGTCACCAAGCAGGCCGTCCACAAGAAGTACGCGGGCAGGCGGTTCGGGTTGGGGAGGAGGTCCGGGTGAGGGATCGGTTCACCGACCAGGCCCGGAGGGTCCTGGACCTGGCAGGCGTGGAGGCCGACGCGCTGGGGCAGCGCTACCTGGGCCCCGAACACGTCGTCCTGGGCGTGCTCCGCGATGGCGCCAGCGCCGCCGCGCAGGTCCTGCGAGCCCACGGGCTGGGGCTGGAGGCGGCTCGGGCGGAGCTTGGCAGCCTGGCCGAACGCGGAGTGGTTGCCGGCCCGCGGCCGAGCGACGCTGAGCTGCTCGGGGCGCTGGGGATCGACCTGGACGCGGTGCGTCAGAGCACGCAGGGGACGTTCGGGTCGCTCGCGGTGGCGCAGGCGACTCGTGAGGCCACCCGCGCTCGACGGCGGGGGATCGCGCGGGTGCCGCGGACGCCACTGGAGGGCCCGCCGTTGCTGATCGGGCGGACGCTGCAGTTCGCCGCCGAGCGGGCGGATGCGCTCGGCCAGGCCACGGTCGGGCCGGAGTTGCTGCTGCTGGGGGTGCTGGACGACATCACCAGGCCGTGGCCCAGGTGCATGTCCAACCGGTGGCGGCGGCGCCTGCTCGCCCACCTCGGCCTGCCAACCAGCTACCGCGGCGCCGCCAGGCCGCTGCTGGAGGCGTTCGGGGTGCACCTGGAGGAGCTGCGGGGGGCCCTGGTGGCGCACCTGCAAGGAGCCCGGCGGTGAGCCGGCGGGCGCGGCTGGGGTTCGTGGCCGCCTGCCTCGGGGTGTTTGTGGTGCTGGCGGTGTGGGTGCGCTGGTCGACGCCCTCGGCGGGGCCGTCCGGCAAGACCCCGGCGACGGTGACGCTGGTACCGGGTGCGACCAGCCCGGCCGCCCTGAGGGTGACCGATCTGCGCGACCTCGGCCAGCTCCAGGCGCGGTTCAACGCCGACCAGGGCCACCCGCGGCTGCTGCTGGCGCTGGCGCCCACCTGAGGGGAATGCCTGGCGGGCGCCAGGTGGGTGGCCCACAACGTCCTGGAGCGCTACCGGGACACCCGGCTGCGGGTCTACGTGGTGTGGGTGCACCGCTGGGCCACCGACACCCGCGCGGAGATCGACGGGGCCGGCCTGGTTGACCCGCGGGTCACCCACCTGTGGGACACCGCCGGGGTGATCGGCCAGCCGTTCCTGGACCGGTTCGGTGTGGAGGTGGGCGGGCTGGACTACGACTTCTTCCTGCTGTTCGGCCCCGTGGCGACCTGGGGTTCCAGCCCGCCCAGGCCGGTCAGCTCCGGTGGAACCGTCATCAGCACCAGCGACCGGCTGGCCAGCGCCACGGTGTCGCTGCTGCGATGAGCGCAAATCCGCTATCGGCGGTCGGGGCGGGGGGTTAGGCTTCGAGGATGGCACGCTACTGCGTTGGCGCCAGCATGGAGATCGACTGGGGCGAGGAGGAGCCCCAGGCGAGGTGGGACTGGTGCCTGGCCAAGCGGGTGTTCGCCTACTTCCGGCCGTACTGGCGCTACGGCGTGGCCGCGATCGCGTGTCTTGCCGCCGGCGCGGCGCTGGCGCTGGTGCCGGCGGTGGTCACCAAGGCGGTGATCGACGCGCTGGCGCACCCGGACCGGGCGTTTGGCCGGGTGCTGGCGCTGATCCTGCTGGGGGTGGGTGCCTCGCTGGTGGGTGGGCTGGTGGGGACGGCCGAGTCGTGGTGCAGCGCCACCATCAGCCAGCGGATCATGTTCGACCTGCGCGAGCAGCTGTTTGACCGGCTGCTGCGGCAGTCGGTGGGGTTCTTCACCCGCAGCCGCACCGGCGACGTGATGAGCCGGATCGGCAACGACGTCAACGCGGTGGAGGATGTGGTCGCCGACACCATCCTGGGGATGGTCTACAACCTGTTCGTGGTCCCCAGCACGCTGGCGCTGATGGTGGTGTTGAACTGGCGGCTGACGGTGCTGGCGCTGCTGCTGATGCCGCTGGCGCTGCTGCCCAGCCGCCGGGTGGGTCGGATCACCTACGAGGCCCGCAAGCAGACCCAGACCCACCTTGGCAAGATGACCGCCTACCTGCAGGAGATCCTGGGGATCTCGGGGATCCTGCTGGTGAAGGCGTTTGTGACCGGCCGCCGCGAGCGGGCCCGGTTCCGTGGCCTGAACGACGAGCTGCGCCGGCTGCAGTTGCGCCAGGAGATGATCGGCCGCTGGTTCTACATGCTGATGGACGTGCTGCAGACCGCCGGCCCGGCGGTGCTGTGGCTGTATGGCGGCTGGCTGGTCTTCCACGGCCAGGCCACCGTCGGCACGGTGGTCACCTTCATCGTGGTGCTCGCCGGACGGCTGGGCGGCTCGATCGGGTCGCTTGGCAGCCTCAACGTCAACATCACCGGGTCGCTGGCGCTGTTTCACCGCATCTTCGCGGTGCTGGACCTGACCCCCGAGGTCGCCGACACCCCGGGCGCCCGGACGCTGGAGCGCGCCCAGGGCGCGGTCGCCTTCGACCGGGTCACCTTCGCCTACGCGCCCGGCCTGCGCCCCGCGCTCCAGGAGGTGTCGTTCCGGGTCGAGCCCGGCCAGCTCGTCGCGCTGGTGGGGCCGACCGGGGCGGGCAAGTCGACCGCGGTGTCGCTGGTCCCTCGGTTCCACGACCCGCAGCAGGGCCGGGTCCTCCTCGACGGCCACGACGTCCGCGAGCTGAGGTTGGAGTCGCTGGGCGGCCACATCGGCATCGTCTTCCAGGACACCTTCCTGTTCCACGCCTCGATCGCCGACAACCTGCGCTACGCCCGCCCCGAGGCCGCCGACCAGGAGCTGGTCGCGGCGGCCAGCGCCGCGCACCTGCACCCGTTCATCACCTCCCTGCCCGACGGGTACGACACGGTTGTGGGGGAGCGTGGCCACCGGCTGTCGGGTGGGGAGAAGCAGCGGGTGGCGATCGCGCGGGTGATCCTCAAGGACCCGCGGATCCTGCTGCTGGACGAGGCCACCTCCCACCTGGACACCGTCTCCGAGCAGCTCATCCAGGCGGCGCTGAAGCCGCTGTTCGCCGGGCGGACCACCATCGCGATCGCCCACCGCCTGTCGACGGTGCTGGCCGCCGACCAGATCCTGGTGATCGACGGCGGGCGGCTGGTCGAGCAGGGCACCCACCTGGAGCTGCTGGCCCGCGGTGGCCTGTACGCCGAGCTGTACGAGCGGCAGTTCCAGGCCCAGGAACCGGCCAGCGCACAGCCCGTGGCATAAGAGAGGAGGAGCCGTGGTGACACTGGCAAGCGGCGACCCGATCGCCGGCGCGCTGCTTGGGCGATCCGCGGCGGGGATCTCGAATCGCTGGAGCGGCTGCTCGGCGAGCAGCCGGGGCTTGCGTCGGCCAGGATCGCCGACGCCAAGGGAGGCTCGCGCACGCCGCTGCACATCGCCACCGACTGGCCGGGCCACTTCCCAATGGACCGGCGGTGGTCGCCATGCTGATCCGGGCCGGCGCCGACCCCAACGCCCCGGTCCAGGGATCGTGGCATTCGGAGACCCCGCTCCACTGGGCGGCCAGCAGCGACGACGTCGAGGTGCTCGAGGCGCTGCTCGACGCGGGTGCCGAGATCGAGGTCCAGGGCGGCGCGATCGGGGCGGCACACCGTTGGACGACGCGGTGGCCTTCGGCCAGTGGCGGGTGGCTCGGCGGCTGGTCGAGCGTGGCGCCCGGAGCAGGCTGTGGCACGCGGCGGCGCTGGGCCTGCTGGATCGGCTGGAGGAGTCGTTCGCTCGCACCCCGCCGCCGACGCCCGGGGAGGTCACCGAGGCGTTCTGGCAGGCCTGCCACGGCGGGCAGCGCCACTCGGCCGAGTACCTGCTGGCCCGTGGGGCCGACCTGAACTGGGTCGCCACCTGGGACGAACACACCCCCTCGACATGGCCGAGAGCGCCGGCGCCAACGAGCTGGTCGCCTGGCTCCGTGGCCGAGGGGCGAGATCCGCCAGCGAGCTGCGCTGAGCGGCGCCTGCCCGCTGGTCTACCAGGGCAAGGATGCCAGTTGGGCTTCCGCGAACATCCGGCGGTAGATCGGGCCCACGTTGGGCTCGGCGATCACGACCGTCCGCAGCGCCTCGTCGGCCGGCACCAGACGGCGGTGGGCGATCTCGAACCACGGCGCCCAGCGCTCCAGGCGCACCTCCGCCCGCCACATGGAGCGGACCAGCACCAACCCCTGCTGCGGCCCGCGCACACGGATGCCGCGGGTGAAGCCCAGGAGCCTGGCGCGCTGCACCACCGCGCAGGCCTCCTCGGCAACCTCGCGTCGCAGCGTGTCGACCCAACGCTCTTGCGGCTCGGGGCGACCGCCGGGAAGACCCCACCGCCGGCCGTCGCTGCTGACCAGGACGACCCGGCCACCGCTGACGCACACCGCCGCCGCCCCATGTGGGGTTCCCGCCGGCGGGTCAGGCGGTGGACACCACCCAACGCGCCAATCCTGACCATTGCTTGGGACTATCAGGTCGTGGCCGTCCCTGGCGATCTCATCCATGAGTCAGACTCACGCCGGCCCAGATGGGCGGGTGTGGCAGGGTCGGGGGAGGGCTGCGCTTGGATTCGACGCGCTGGCAGCCGATGTAGGCGCAGGCCCGGACGCGGGCGCATGCCTCCTCCCAGACCTCGCGGGTCAGGGTCTGCTCCAGGGTCTCGCCGGGCTCGATGGTGCCGCCGGGAAGCGTCCAGTCGGTGGCGTTCCAGGTGACCAGGACGATCTGGGACTCGGGCGTGAAGCAGATGCCAAGCGCCTGGGTCGTCTCGGCCGGCGGCGGCAGGAAGGGTGGGTCGAACCACCCGACGCGGTAGCGGGCCCCATCCGCGACGACGGTCTCCTGGACAAGGGGCTGGAGGGTCGCGGAGGGTCCGGCGTTTGGGGTCGGGTGGCCGGGCGGGGAGGTCATGGGCGGCGGCGACGCCTGGTTTCGGGTTCGACGCCGCGGAGCATGAGGTCGACGCCGAGCTTGAACTGGTGGTTCATGTCACACCCGCCGCAGTACTGAATGGCCAGCCGCAGGAGGTGGTCGGGGGTGTCGGCCGGGGCCATCGCCGCGACCCGGCGGAAGCGTTCGAAGTCGTCTTCATCCCTGTCGGGTTGTGGCGTCAGGTAGGACACCTCGAGGAGCGCGTAGCCGAGCGTGTACGCCTCCACGGCACGTACGACCTCGACCGCCTGCTCCTCGGCGAAGCCGCCGTCGCGCAGGACCCGGAGGTGGGCGTCGAGCACCTCCAGGTGATAGGTGGACATGATCGGCCGGCTGATCAGCAGGGGCGCCGCGTGCGGGTGGCGGTGGATCAGCGCGCGCAGCGCGTGGGCGAACGAGGTCAGGGTGTCGCGCCAATCCGTGGAGCCGGCCGGTGGGACCTCCAGTTCCTCCCACATGACGGTGATGATCCCGTCCAGCAGGGCGTCTTTGCTGTCGATGTGGCTGTACAGCGACATGCCCTTGACGCCCAGCTCGGCGCCGAGCTTGTGCGGCAGATCGGCGCGGTGCTAGAGGGCTCCCGCAACGTCTACTGGTCGATGTCGGCATGGCAGAACCTGCTGTACTTCGGCCGGCTGAAGGGGCTGCGCGGCGGCGAGCTCAAGCCGCGGGCGGAGCGGCTGCTTGGCGAGCTTGGCCTGTGGGACCGGCGCGGCGAGCCGGTGGGCACGTTCTCGCGGGGCATGCAGCAGAAGGTTGCGGTCGCCGCCGCGTTGATCACCGACCCGCCGATCGTGCTGCTGGACGAGCCGACCATCGGCCTGGACGTGGAGGCCGCACGCACCGGTCAAGGACTGGGTGGTGCGGCTGGCGCACGAGCAGCACAAGACGGTGGTGCTGACCACCCATCAGTTGGCGATGGCCGAGGAACTGTCGGACCGGGTGGCGGTCATCCGCGACGGCGCGATCGTGGCCGACCTGCCCACGGCGGACCTGCTCGGCCGGTTCCGTGAGGACCGCTACGAGGTCAGGGTCGCCGGCCCACCCGACCAGCTCGGGCCGGCCTGCCTGCCGGGCGATGTCAGCGTGGCGGCGGAGGACGGTGCGACCCGGATCACGCTGCCCACCGCCGACGCCGACGACCTGTTCAAGCTGCTGGCCGAGGTGCAGTCGCTCGGTCTGCCGCTGCTGTCAGTGCGCCAGGTCGAGCCGGACCTGGAAGAGGTCTTCCTGCGGCTGGTCCACGCAGGGCGGGCGGCATGACCAGCATGGCCGCCCCAGTCGTGCCGGCGGTCCGCATCGTCGGCAACGAGGTCCGCAAAGGGCTGCTGCACGCCTGGGCCGAGCGGGTCCAGATCCTCATCGAGCTCCCGCTGTTCATCGGCGTCACGCTGCTGCTCGGCCCGCTGCTCGGCGCCGGCGACCAGATCGCCCGCGGCCAGTTGCGCTGGTCTCTGGACAGCGGCCGGATGTCGATCCTGGTCGTGTGGATGGTCCCGTTCCTGTTCTTCTACCTGCAGGTCGCCAAGATGTTCTGGCGGCTGCTGGGCGAGATCCAGTCCGGCACGCTGGAGCAGGTCTACCTCAGCCCGCTGCCGTCCTGGCTGATCGCCGCCGCCGGCCGCCTGGTCGCCGCGCTGGCCGAGACCGCCGTCATCGTGGCCGCGTTGTACGCGGGCGTAGGGCTGCTGGTGCCGCTGCACATCGGCCGGCGGCCCGCCGCCGCGCTGCCGCTGCTGCTGCTGGTCATCGCCGTGGTCGGCTACTGGCTGCTCATCGGCGGGCTCACCCTGGTCTGGAAGCGCATCGAGATGCTCGTCGAAGCGCAGGGCATCGCCGTCTGGGTGCTCAGCGCCACCGCCCTGCCGCTGCTGGCGGTGCCCGGCTGGATGGCCACCGCCGGCCGGTTGGTCCCCATCACCCCGGGCTGGCCAGCCTGGACCGCCCGCTGCTCGCCAGCCACCCGGCGATCACCCTGTGGGGGACCGGCGGGCTGGCCTGGATGCTGGCCACCGCCGCCGGGTGGCTGCTGGCCGGCATCCTCGCGTTCGCCCTCGGCGAGCGAGCCGCCAAACGCCGCCGCTCGCTCGGCCGATACTGAAGCCATGGGTGGCCATACTCTCTACCTGGTCGGCGGCGCGCCGCGGGTCGGCAAGTCGTCGCTGGCGCAGCGTCTGCTGGAGACCGACGGGATCCCGTGGCTGCCGACCGACGTGCTGCGGACGGTGCTGCGTCGGGTCCTTCCCGAGCTGGATGCCATCGACCAGGATCCAGTCGACGCCTGGCGGCTCGCCGAGGTCATGTACCCGCATGTCGAGCAGGCGGCCGAGGTGTGTGCCGAGGAGGCCGAGCGATTCCTGATCGAGGGCTTTGAGCTGTCGCCCTCCTACCCCGCACGCTTGCGGGCGGCGCTGGAAGGGACCGCGGTCCGGGCGTGCTTCCTCGGGCACGACGGGTTCTCGATAGAGGACCTTGCCGGCTACAGGGGGCCGAAGCCGCAGCACCACGGCGCGTCACGTGAGGAGCTTCGCGAGGCCGCGGCCTGGATCCGGCGGCGGAGCCGCGAGCTGCGCCAGGAGTGCGCCGCCGCCGACGTGCCGTACGTTGACGTGGGCGAGGTCGGCTTCGAGGCGGCCATGGCCCGAGCGCGGCGCCAGTTGCTCGCGCACAACTGACCGCCAGCGGACCCCACCGGCAACGGAGCTATCAGTCGTGGTCGCGCGCGGCCGGGTCAGCGCAGGGCGTCGAGCAGCGCCTCGCTGACGCGCCGCCACGTCTGGAGGGCGTCTGGCTCGTGGCGCTGGGCGGCCAGCCCGAGCCGGGCGACCGCGCCGTAGCCGACGACGCAGCGCAGGCCTTGGTCGCCGGCGATTTCCACGATCCGGTGGACCAGCCGCTCCGCACCGTCCGGCGCCAGCCCCTGCTCGCCCGCAAGGTGCAGGCGGTGCCAGTCGAACAGCAGCCCGGCAAGGTCGGCGGCGCGGCAGCCAACCCCGAGGTCGTCCCGGTCCACCACCCCGGTGATCGCGCCGCCGGCTGGGCGCTGTCCCACCAGTGCTCCCAGCCCTCGAACAGGACCACACCGATCCACCAGGAGATGTCCCAACCGCCCTCGCCGAGCCTCGGCGCCTGGTCGGCCTGAAGTTCCACCAACCCGAGCAACGCGTCCAACGTCGCCCCGTCCAGCGTGTGCAGCGGCTCGCCGGGCAGGCGTGCCTGGACGACCAGGAACCAGCACGCGTTCAGCGGCCCGTGCCACAGCAGCGCCGGGACCGGATAGCCCCGCTCGCCCAGCAGCACATCGCCTGGACCACCCACGCGGCCCTTGCGGGGGCGAACGGGTTGGCGGTGGCCTTGACGATCACCGCCCCAGGCGCTCCGTCTCCGTCGGCTTCGGCGAGCCAGGTCCGGCGGCCCTCTCGTGCTCGTGTCTCAACCGCCGTCGTTGCTCACGAGTCGAGGGTCTGCTCGGCCAGGCTGCGAGGCAGCACGCCGAGCAGTACACGACCACCGGTCGGCCGCGGTCGAGCCGAGCGGCGCTGGTCGCGTCGAGCTGCTGGACGGGGAGGCTGATCGCGCCGGGCAGGTGCTCGTCGGCGTACTCGGCGGCCGGCAGGACCTCCACGAGCTGTGCGCCACGCTCGAGCAGCTCCTTGAGCTGCGCAAGGTCGACGCTGGTCGGCATGACGGGCTCCTTCCGGTGTCAGGGTGTGAGTGAGTCGTCGGGTCGGCCGCCGCGTGCTGCGATCGTCCAGGACGCCGTGGCCGCAGCACCGCTTGGGTCCTGATCGGCCGAGTCTGGTGAGCGCAGCAGGTCCCCGAACACCGCCGCGCCCAACTGCAGGGCGTGCGGGATCGCAAGCAGCTCCAGCCGGACTCCTTGGCGCTGTTGCCAGGACTGGGCGGTGGCGGGGGAGACGTGGAAGTTGATCAGCGGGCACCTGCAGCAGGCCGCCTGCCCCGCGTCGCCGGCGTCGCCTGCCGCCCCCCGGTGGTCGATCACGTAGCCGACCACCACGCCGGCGGGCATGGGGTGGGCGCGGCCGTCGCGGACCTCGACGGTGATCGGCACCCCGGTGAGCGGGTCGTGGGAGGTGATGGTGGCGTCCTGGTCGAGCATGGCCGGGATGCCCAGCGCGTCGATGGCGCAGTAGGCCTGGACGGTGAGCCCGCCGGTCAGGTGGACCTGGTGCCCGCGCGGGTTGGCCACGAACGGGTACGCGCCTGCCAGCTCGCCGGTGGCGGCGAAATGGCCCAGCACGCGGCGGTGCAGCTCCCGGATGGGCGCAGGCAGCCCGTGGCGGCGCCGCGCAGGGATCGGGAAGCCGGCCGCTGCCCGCTGGAGGAGGAGCTCCTCGACGGTGGGATCCATGTGTCGTCTCCTCGTGCGTGGGTCAGGCGGCGCAGCAGGAGAGCTTGGTGACGTCGCGGGTGAAGGCCTGGGCGGCGAGCCTGAGACCCTCGCCGATGGTCAGGTACGGCGCCCAGGTGTCGGCCAGCTCGCTCACGGTCATGCCGAGCTTGACCGCGTAGACCGCCGCGAGGATCGCGTCGCCGGCGCCGTCGGCGACCATGGTGACCCCAAGCACCCGCCCGCTGGTCCGCTCGGCGACGAGCTTGACCAGCCCGCGCGTGTCGCGGTCCACCAGCGCCCGCGGCACCTGCGTCAGCGGCAGGACCCGGCAGGTGCACGCGATGCCTTCCTGGGCGACCTGGGCGTCGGTCAGGCCCACCGCCGCGAGCTGGGGACTGGTGAAGGTGACCCGGGGCAGGTGGCGATAGTCCAGCGTGCGGGCGGCGCCGTCCAGAGCGTTGTCGGCGACCAGCGTGCCGTGCGCCGCTGCGACGTAGACGAACTGCGACGCTCCGGTGACGTCCCCGGCGGCCCAGATCCTGGAATTGTGGGTGCGGAGCTGCTCGTCGACCACGACCTGGCCGCGCTCGCCGACCTTGACGCCCACCGCCTCCAGGCCGAGCCCGTCGGTGACGGGGCGGCGGCCGGTGGCGACCAGCAGCCGCTCGGCCCGCAGCTCCCGGGCGCGACCGTCGCTGTCGTGCACGGTGGCCACCACCTCCGGGCCGCCTGGGTCACGCGCCACGTGGGCGAGCTGGGCGCCGGTGTGCACAGCGATGCCTTCGTCCGCGAACACTCCAGCGATGGCGGCGCCGACCTCGGGCTCCTCCAGGGGTGCCAGCCGGTCGAGCAGCTCCACCACGCTGACCTTGGTGCCGAGCCGGGCGAACAGTTGCGCCACCTCCAGGCCCACGGCGTTGCCGCCGACGAGCAGCAGCGACCCCGGCAGCTCGGTCAGCTCCATCGCGGTGGTCGAGGTGAGGTAACCGATCTCCTCCAGGCCTGGGATGGGCGGCGCCAAAGGCGCCGAGCCGGTGGCGACCAGGTAGTACGCAGCCTGGATCCGCCGGGTGCCGCCGTCGACCTGGTCGACCTGAAGCGCCGGCCCGCCGCCGTCGCCGGGGTCGGGGATGAAGCGGGCCTGGCCGGCCACAACCTCCCAGCCGTAGGCAGCCGCCAGGTCGATGTACTTGTGGGCTTGGAGCTGCTCGACCAGGGCCTGCTTGCCGACCAGCAGCGCGACCGGGTGGACCGGACCGGCAGTGCTGCTGATGCCAGGGAACCGCTGGCCGGCTTCGGCAGCGACGTGGCGGGCCTGGGCGGCGGCCAGTAGCGCCTTGGACGGCACGCATCCGGCGTTGACGCAGGTCCCACCGATCCTGCCGCGCTCCACCATGACCACCCGCCGGTCCTTGCGGCGAGCAGCGATCGCGGCGGCAAACGCCGCCCCGCCCGAGCCGATGATCGCCAGGTCGTAGGGGTGCTCGCCGCTGGCCTGCTGCATGACCGCCTCCACGTCCACTCTGGACACCTACCAGGCGTATCGGCTGATTCGCGGCCAGCCCGACTCGCCTTCGATTCGCCTTGCCGAATGCGTTCCGGCCGCATAGTATTCGCCTATCCGGATAGATCACAAGGCCGGCTGATGGAGGACTCGTCATGGCCCAGCCCCTCGCGGAACCGATATCGCCGGCATCTCCGGAGCCGACGGCCGCGTCGGCGTCGCTGCTGCCCGTCGAGGCGACCATGGTCGACACCGTCGCCAAGTTCTTCCGTGCGCTGGGTGACCCGACCCGGCTGCGGCTGCTGGAATTTCTGCTCAGAGACGAGCACACCGTCAGCGAGTGCATCGCCCACGTCGGCCTGTCGCAGGGTCGGGTGTCGGTGCATCTTGCCTGCCTTGCCGACTGCGGCTACGTCGCCTGCCGCCGCGCCGGCCGCAACGCCTTCTACCGCGTCGCCGACCCGCGCGTGGCCGACCTGGTCGTCCTCGCGCACGCGCTGGCCGCCGACAACGCCTGCGCCCTGGCAGAGTGCCAGCGCATCGTCCCGGCTACCGGCGACTGACCCGACCCCGCTTCGCGACCGCGATGTCCAGCCGAAGCCCAAGGGATCCCGCCGGCAGCCGTGACGATCCGGACTGCTGCGGCTCGGGGTCGGTGATCGACGAGTGGTGTCCGCTGGTCAACTTCTTCGAGCACGCCGACGCCGCCCAGGGCTGGGCCGCCGAACACAACGTTCATGGCACCGCGGTCTCACTGGCCGAGGCGACCAGCCAAGGCAGGGCCGCGTGGCGGCGGTGGATCGCCGACCACGACCAACCGGCCGAGCCGCCCCACCAGGTAGGGAGCCGACCATGACGGCAACCAGTACCAGCGACGCACCCGGTGCGGCCACGATGACGATCGGGGAGCTGGCCCGGCGCAGCGGCACCTCCGTCAAAGCGCTGCGACGCTACGAAGGCATGGGGCTCATCTACACCGTGGGTCGCAGCCCGGCCGGGTACCGGCTGTTCGACCAGGACGCCCTGTGGTGCGTCGGGGTGATCGGCAACCTGCGCAGCCTCGGCCTGACCGTGGCCGAGATCCGCGAGCTTGCCGGCGTCTACCTTGCCCGGCCGAACCAGCCCATCGGCCCGCACCTGGCCGAGCGGCTCCGCTGCGTGCGGGCACGCCTGGACGCGCGGGTCGCCGAGCTCCAGCAGGTGCGCCGGCGCCTGGACGACTTCGAGGCCAGCCACCGCGCCGAGCTGGACTCCCAAAGCGGTACCGACTTTCGAGCCGGCGACCCCAAGTTCAACTCGACGTCGAGGGTGCGGACCGCGACCGCTGGCGCTTGACCCTCCCCCTGGGGGCAGGCCCTAGCCTCCCCTCAGGAGGTGAAGGCAGTGGCAGCAACGACCAACACGACCGCGAACCACCCCGACCAGCAGACGACCGGCCAGACAGCCGACCGGCGGGGTAGCCGGATGATCGGCGCCATTGGCACGGCCGCGCGGCTGCTGGTCGGGCTGGCGTTGCTGGGCAGCGTCCTGCAGGGCGAGCTTGCCGGGCGGTTCCGTCCAGCCGCCTGGGTGCTTGGCCTGGTGGGGTTCCCGGCCGTCCTGCTCGCCTGGCAGTGGTGGTGGGCCAGGCATGGCAGGCCGCGGCTGCGGGCGACCGGGCCGCTCGGTCACGGACTGAACATTGCGGTGTTCCTGGCGCTGTACCTGACACCCTGGTACGCGCCGGCGCTGCGGTTCACCAGCGACGCCGCGCTGCTGTTCTACGGCAGCTCGATGCTGCTGGCCGCACTGCGCGGCTACGCCGGCTGCGAGGTCCTGGCAGTCTCCAACTGGCTGCTCCGCCGCGACGACCAGGTCGGCTGCGTGGTGTTCACGCCCATCGACCAGCTCGAGCGCCACCTGCGCCACTGACCCGAGCGGCGGGCGCTAGCATGTGTGCATGACGCCAGACGAGCGTTGGCTGGCTGCGGTGTGGCCGTTCGTCCGCGCCGGGCTGCCGTCCCCTCCGGCCGCGGTGCTCGAGATCGGCTGCGGGCGGCTGGGCGGCTTCGTTCCTGCGCTGCTCCGCGATGGGTATGACGCGGTCGGGGTCGACCCTGAGGCGCCGGAGGGCCCGGGTTACCACCGGATCGAGTTCGAAGCGTACCAATCGCCGAGGCCGGTGGATGGCGTGGTGGCGTGTACGTCGCTGCACCACGTGGCCGATCTTGGCGAGGTGTTGGACCGGGTGGGCCTGGTGTTGGTGCCTGACGGGGCGCTGGTGGTCGTGGAATGGGCGTGGGAGCGGTTCGACGAGGCCACCGCGCGCTGGTGCTTCGGCCGGCTGGCGCCACCCGATTCGGCGGCTGAGCCGGGCTGGCTGCACCGCCGCCGGGATGAGTGGGCCGCGTCCGGCCAGCCTTGGGATGGGTTCTGCCGGGCGTGGGCGACACAGGAGGGGCTGCACTCCGGCGAGGAAATCGTGCGCGGGCTGGACGCGCGGTTCGACCGCCGGCGGTGTGGGGTCGGGCCGTACTTCTTCGCCGACCTTGCCGACACCACCGAGGCGGACGAGCAGGCCGCGATCGACGCCGGGCAGGTCCAGGCGAGCGGCATCTGGTACACAGGCCGGCGACGCTGAGCCCTCGCCTGCTCGTCTCGGGTCGCCGTGGGGTCGTTGAGATGGAGCAAGCCCAGGCGTGAAAGCGGCTTCAGCCGTGTTCGTTGGCCTGGGGGCGTGACCGTGGCTGCACACCGCGCACAGCGGCGACCGCGGCCGCGGTGGCCGCGATGGCGGCCAGGAGTGTCACGGCGGCGGCGAAGCCACGCTGTGCCAGGGCTGCTGGCAGGGACGTGGGGCTGGCTCCTCCGGCGGCCAGGTCGAAGATCAGCGCGGTGACCGCGACGCCGAGAGAGGTGCCGACTCCGCGGGTCAGGTTGAGGACGCCGGCGGCGACCCCGGCCTGCCGGGTGCGGACGCTGGTCATGATGGCGGTGTTGTTGGCCGGCGTGAACACCCCGACGCCCACGATCACGATTGGATTGGTGGGGAATCGCCTGCCACGGGCCTGGGCAGGCCTGGTGCGCCGCCGAGGGTCCGCAACGCCTCCATCGACCCGCCGCCGATCGCGGCGTGGGTCGCATGCGGCCATCGGACGCCCTGCCGGCTGATTCGTCCAGACCACCCTGATCCAACAGGGCCACGCCGAGCTGGGACTGACTGAGCTCCCACCTGGCAGGCCCGGCGGCCCTCGGCGATGCTCATGCGTCCTCCAGTTGGCCCGGCAGCACCAGGCCGGCTTCGTAGGCGAGGATCACAGCCTGGACCCGGTCGCGCAGCTGGAGCTTGTCCAGGATGTGGCCGACGTGGGTCTTCACGGTGCTCTCGCCGAGGAACAGGGTCCCGGCGATCTCGGCGTTGGACATGCCTCGTGCGACCAGCCGCAGGACCTCGGTCTCCCGGTCGGTGAGGACCTGGAGCCGGTGGGTGGCGGAGCTCTGGCGCGGCCGTTGCCGGACGAACTGCTCCACCAGCCTCCGAGTCACCGAGGGGGCGAGCAGCGCCTCCCCGGCCGCGGCGACCCTGACCGCACGGATCAGATCCTCCGGCGGAGTGTCCTTGAGCAGGAACCCGCTCGCTCCGGACGTCAGCGCGTCGTAGAC
>WNFX01005409.1_pt1 | contig 15073 bp, 10 predicted proteins | sample 5400111 | NCBI WGS metagenome assembly WNFX01 (sample SAMN13153363, study PRJNA577476) | soil metagenome | isolation source: 40 cm soil or saprolite under grassland replicate 1 | place: USA:California | collected 2016-06-15 | reverse complement strand
GACGTGGATAATCCGTTGTGTGGTCCCAATGGCGCTTCCGCCATTTATGGTCCTCAGAAGGGAGCAACACCAGAGATGGTACGCGAGTTGGACGACGCACTCCGTCATTACGCGGCGATTATCGAGCGTGATCTCGGCGTGGATGTGCTCGATCTTCCTGGCGCAGGTGCTGCAGGCGGATTGGGAGCGGGCTTGGTGGCCTTCCTCAAAGCGGAACTCCTCCCCGGGTCCCGCATGGTGCTCGACGCGCTGCATTTCGACACCCACCTCGCGGCGGCTGATCTCGTGATGACCGCCGAGGGGCATCTGGACACCCAGACCCTACGTGGCAAGAGCGTGGGGGCAGTGGCTGCCGCTGCCAAGGCGCGAGGCATACCAGTCATCGTCGTGGCCGGTGGTGTGAGCAGTGAGGAGTATGCGCTCTATCAGATGGGAATCGCAGCCATCGTACCACTGCCCACCCACCCGATGACACTGGCTGAGGCGATGACCCAAGCCTCGCCACTAGTGAGCCGCGCTGCCGAGCGAGCCCTACGCCTGGTGCGTATTGGCAGCCAACTCGCCCATGAGACAGAAGGCTTGACAAGCGGATGAAGCTACGGCATATTCCGTTTATAGGAAAAATATATTTCTTTAGATAAAAAAGAGGAGAGCGATGTCAACCAGGATTGGCTTTATTGGCTTAGGGATTATGGGGAAACCCATGGCACGTAACCTGATGAAGGCAGGCTACGAGTTAGTAGTCACTAGCCGCAATCCGGCACCCGTAAATGAGCTGGCCGCTGAGGGTGCCACATTTGCGAATAGCCCACAGGCAGTGGCTGAGCAGAGCGATGTTGTCATTACCATGTTGCCCGACTCGCCCCAGGTCCAGGCAGTGATGACCGGGGAAAATGGGGTATTGGCGGGTGCCAAAGCGGGCACACTAGTGATTGATATGAGTACGATCTCGCCGGTGGTCACCAAGGAACTGGCCCAAGAGGCACAGGAGCATGGCGTGCGGATGCTGGATGCACCCGTCAGCGGAGGCGATGTGGGCGCTCAGCAGGGAACCCTCTCCATCATGGTGGGGGGCAGTGCCGAGGATTTCGAGCAGGCCAAACCGCTCTTCCAGGTGCTGGGCAAGACCATCGTGCATGTGGGGGGCATTGGTGCGGGGCAGGTCGTCAAGGCGTGCAACCAGATTGTGGTGGCCTTGACAATTGAGGCGGTCAGCGAAGCTCTGGTACTTGGCTCCAAGGCCGGGGTGGATCCTGCAGTTATCCTCCAGGTCCTCTCAGGTGGCCTGGCAGCCAACCGCGTCATGGAAGTGCGCGGCCCCAACTTCTTGCAGCACAATTTCCAGCCAGGATTCAAGATCGCACTGCATCATAAAGATTTGGGGATCGCGCTCTCTGCAGGCCGTGAGTACGGCGTTCCGTTGCCGGTGACGGCCCTCGTTGACCAGATGCTCCAGGCATTGAAGCAGCGCGGGCAGGGTGAGCAGGACCATTCAGCGATCCTCACTCTGATCGAGGATTGGGCGCAGCATCGGATCGGAGAGCCCAGGTAGCGGGCAGGTGGCTACCATTCAAAAGGAGAGAGAGCATGCCAAAAATGAACCCCATGGATGTCGTTGTCAAAATCCTCGAGGATGAGGGGGTCGACTATGTCTTCGGCGTGCCTGGGGCGGCCATCTTACCGCTCTACCAGGCGCTAAAAAAGTCCGAACGCATCAACAACCTCTCGGTGCGTCATGAGGAGGGAGGCACGCACGCGGCGGACGGCTACGCACGTGCGACTGGCAAGGTCGGGATCAGCATTGGGACATCCGGCCCGGCAGGAACGAATATGATCACCGGCCTCTATACCTGCCTGGCCGACTCCATTCCCATCATCTGTATCACCGGCCAGGCTCCGTCAACCGTCCTACATCGGGAGGCGTTCCAGGCGGTCGAGATCGCCGAGATTGCCCGCCCCGTCACTAAGTGGAGTGTGCAGGTGAGAGAGACAGCGCAGTTGCCCTGGGTCTTCCGCGAAGCCTTCCGCATTGCCCGCTCGGGTCGGCCTGGCCCGGTGCTGATTGACTTGCCCATCAATGTGCAGAAAGGACCGGATCTAGAGTACGATCCCAATCTGGACAGCTCGCTGCCGGTGGAGAAGCCAGGACCAAACATGCAAGCCATCCGCCGGGTGATCGAGATGATCATGGACGCCAAGCGGCCCATGCTGCTGCCAGGAGGGGGGGTCATCCTTGCCGACGCCTCCGACGAGCTCATAGCGCTTGCCGAGTATTTGCAGATTCCCGTAACGCCTACGCTGATGGGCAAGGGAGCCATCCCTGAGGACCATCTCCTGTACGCAGGTATGGTCGGCATTCAAACCAGCCAGCGCTACGCTAACCAGCTCTTCCTGGAGAGCGACTTGATTGTGGCTATCGGGGCCCGCTTTGCCGACCGGCACACCGGCAACCTGGACGTCTACCGCGGCAGCCGCAAGTTTATCCATATCGATATCTCACCCTTCCAGATCGGGCGCGTCTTCCCCCCGGACCTGGGCATCGTCTCGGACGCCAAGCTGGCACTGCAAGCGCTCAGACAGGTGGCAGGGGAGTTCACGCCAGCACGGCAGCCCAACGACTGGGTGGAGCGGGTGCGGCATCTGCGCTACACACTCTGGCGCAAAATGGACTTCGACAATACGCCGATCAAGCCGCAACGGGTGTACCAGGAAATGAATGAGGTCTTCGGCCGGGACACCCTCATCGTCACCGCTATCGGCCTCTACCAGATCTGGAGCGGGCAATTCCAGCGCACCTACAATCCGCGTCACTACTTCTGCTGTGGACAAGCGGGTCCGCTCGGGTGGGAGGTGTCGGCGTGCATCGGTGTGAAGCTCGCCCGGCCCGAGAAGCTGGTGGTGGGCGTCGTGGGAGACTACTCCTTCGAGTTCCTGATGGAGGAGGTAGCGGTGGCCGTCCAGTATAAAGTACCCTATGTGCTTGTCATGGTGAATAATGGCTACATGGGCCTGATTCGACAGTCCGAGCTGCCCTATGAGATGAACTTCGCGGTAGATCTCTCCTATGCTGGGCCGAGCAGCGAGACCTATGGCATGGATCACGTGGCCGTCATGGAAGCGATGGGGGCCGCGGGCCGCCGTGTCATTCGGCCTGAGGAGATCAAGCCTGCCCTAGAGTGGGCCGTCCGGGTCAGTGAGGAGCGGCGGGTCCCCGTGTTGGTTGAGGTCATGGTAGAGCGGGAGACGAACGCCGCGATGGGGACTGCATTAAACAACATCATCGAGTTCGAAGAACTGGCAGAGGGTGGCCCGGTACCCGCCCACCACCACATTGTCGCATCGATCCCAGTGACGGACTAGTCCTGGACGACGATCAGCCAGTCACGATTTAGACAAGCTGTTACAAAAGTGGTGTTCGTGAGCAACTGCTCACGAACACCACTTCCCGGTTGAAACCTATCGCTATGTAAAGCCATCCTTACTACCACACATAATCAAAACAGATCAGCTTCAAATCCTCGCGCCGGACCAAGCTTTTGCTCTTCAGACTGTCTGAAGTCTGTACATTTTCAGGCACTTTGCCGTTATCCTGGCTCGCGGAGCCTATCCCGGCATCAAGATTTTTTATCGCAGCAAGCAGCTCGCCGATCTTCCCATCGAGCGTGAAAGTTTCGTATGCCTTGCGGAGGGCTTTGACGTAGACGCCCGGCAATGGCTCCGCCAGTCGCTGTAGAGCGGCAATGATATCTCTGGGATTGAGGGTGGGTTTATTGATGTAGCTGCGCAGGAGCGTGGCCAGCGTTTGCTGGATGGGGTCAAGCAGCTTCGGGGCTTCCTCGATGGCTAGCTGTGCCTCGGAGGATTGCACGATAGAGGCGATGACTTTTTCTTGCAGGGCAAAGATATCCACCTCGCCAGCGGCTGGCACCACACGCGGCGTATCGGACTGGCACTGGATCAGGTTGGTGATCACATAGCGGTTATCCTCGATGAGCCCATCGCGCCAATCTTCTCCAAGATCGATGTAACGCCAGTAGTGTTGGTGCATGCCTTGACCTGTTTTCTGCTTATCCGCAGCGGTGAAGTAGAAAAAGACACCTTTGGCGTTCTGGCGCGTCAGACCGCTATGGATGCCGTCCGGCAGGGCTTCTAACTGCTGGCGCATATCACCATTTAGGAGGTTCTTGAGGTTTTGCAAGAGAAATTCGCTGCTGACCAGCTCCACAAACTGCTCCTGTTCTTCCACCACTTTGCCATCCTCTTCTTCGATACGACGTAGCGTATTAAAATTCTGGGGATGGACGACCTCCCCAAGGATACTGGCATCCAAGAAGCCGCTGCGGTCGATGCTGGCAATCTTTTGCGAGATACTCTCGACCAGTCCGAGCAACTTTTCCAGGCCCTCGTCGGGGAACATGTTCATCACCCAGAGGGTAGGGAAAGCGGTGCCGATGCGATCGATGCGCCCAGCTCGCTGCACCATGCGCGTGGGATTCCAGTGCAGGTCGTAGTTGATGAGGATACCGCAATCTTGCAGGTTCTGTCCTTCTGACAGCACATCGGTCGAAATCAGGATGTCGATCTCATCATCTGTCCCTGCAAGGTCGGGCTTGTTATTGGCCAGAGGTGCGAAGTGGGTGACCAGTCTCGCCCGCTCTCGCGCATCGGCTCCACTGTCCATGCGCCGTATATGCGGCTCGCCTGCCCTGGCCCTCCATTGTGCAGCCTCGAGATCGTCGCTGCACAACTGGCGATAGAGGTAGCGGGCGGTATCTTTGTAGTAGGTGAACAGTAAGACCTTTTTCCCGTGCAGTTCATCTTCCAGCAATTCCTTGAGCATGGCCAGTTTGGCGTCTTTGACGGGAGTGATCAGGGCGATATCGTGCCAGATGTCGCGTAGCGCGTCCACGTCCTTGCGCAGATCGTGATGCAGGCGTTTGAGATCATAGAGCGAAGCATCGAGGGTAGGCAGTGTTTCGATGAATTGGCGTGCCTCGGCATGAGCATCCAGGTCTTCTGCACGCGATCCAGGTGTTGTGGCATCATCCTCTTCGTCTTCACGGGCGATGAAGCGCAGAGCTCGCTGGAAACTGGCACTATCGAGGACCTTGCCCTCCAGAACGTAGCTCTCAAAGGTCTCCAGGAACTCTAAGGCACGGCGCACGCTGATACGGAAGGCATCCACGCTGCTCTCAAAGCGTTTGAGGTAACGGCTCTTGAAGATACCGACCAGGGCTTCTTCGCGCCCCTCCTCGAACTGATCGCGGCTTACCCCTTTTTTCTTGTACGTTTCCAGGCGATAGGGAGCCAGCTTCAGCCCCTCGATGTGATGGACGAGTTTGTCGTAGATGCCGCCATAGGTGCTTTCCAGGTCGTAGCGGATGGTTTTCAGGCGACGTTCCGGCCAACTGAGGGGCTTGCCTTTGATGGTGGCATGAGGATAGGCCTCTTTGATGAAGGGGCGAGTGCGCCGGATGACGATCTCTTCCAGCAAATTGAACAGGGCGATGCCGCTGTCGCGCTGGCGGTTGACCCGCCGGGCCGCCATAAAGTATTTTTGCAGATCGCCGATGCCTGCTCCGGCAAAGTAGCTGCGGTCCCCACCGGTGAAGAGAGTGATCTGATTGTACAGGTCGAAGACGGTGTTGTTGATGGGCGTAGCTGTGAGCAAAATGAGCTTCTTGCGCTCAGTGCTTACCTTGCCGCTCCGGTTATTGGCCGCCAGGAGGCGTTCCAGGTTTTCGTAGCGTTGGGCACTACGATTGCGGAAATTGTGGCTCTCATCCACCAGCACAATATCGGCATCCTGCACGTCGCTGAGATCACAATCGCTCTGCCCCAGTGCCTCCTGGGTGAGCAGCTGGGCGGCGATGCCTGCACTCAACAATTCATCATGCCACATCTTGCGCAAAGCTGCCGGACAGATGACGACCGCTTTGTAACGCTGGTGGTAGGCGTAGTCTTCCAGGAGTTTTTTGCCGATCCACGTCTTGCCCAGGCCCACGCTATCAGCGATCATCACGCCATCGTAGCGGGCCAATATCTTGCGGGCTTTCTTCACTGCATCTTCCTGAAACTCACTCAGATCAACGACCGAGCGTGTGCTGTCGGCGCTGTGCGCCTCGGCTTCCAGGTCATCGCGGAAATACTCAAAGATGGCCTTCATGTAGACCTGGTAGGGGGTATAGGCTTTGCGTCCAAACTTGGAGGCATCAAGCAGGTCGATGAGTTCCTCTTTGAAGTCGTAGGCGGCTACCCACTGGCGTTCATACCATTCGGCCAGTTGGTTAATGGCCAGTAACCCTGGCATGTTCGCGGCAAGCACCCGCTCTGGTTCGCCCACCTGCCCCAGTCGCTTACGTTCGGCATTTTCCAGAAAACCCTTCATCGCGTCCAATGTCACTTCTGCTGGCTGGAGATTGGCACGATGAGAGAGATTGAGTTCCTTATTGGTCTGCAAGCCAGCACGAGTGAAGTTGGACGAGCCAACAATGGCGGCGAGCGGGGTGAAGTGGGCGAAGCTACCTCCGCTATAGAAGATGTAGGATTTGGCATGCAGGAAGCCCTGTGTATAGCGGCGCACCTGCACATGTTCCTGGCGCAAGAAGGCGACGAGGTCTTCGATCAGGCGTAGTGTGCGCTCATTGAAATTTTCGTGAGCCAGATCGCGGATCAGGCCCTTCACGGGCCTCGCTCCCACTTCCTTTAAACCCACATCCAGCCCTGCCTCTGGCTCGTCACCGAGCAGCAAGCGGAAGTTGCCCAGTCCACTCAGTCCTTCGCGCAGCAACTGCCAGCCACCGACATTGAAATAGGCGGTGGCAATATCGAGGGAGCGGCCGTTGTGCTCTGCCAGTAGAGCATTGAGTACGTCGGCCATTGTGTGTTGTTGGTTGTCGATGACGAAGGGTGTGGTCATGCATGATCCTCGAACTGTTCAGTAAAAAAAGGTGCTTACGTGGTGATGATTTTAAGCGATATTTTTTGGATGGACTGATCCTGCACATCTTATCAGGTTATCTCTGTTTTGTATATGTGATATAGAGAAAGGGGGAAAGGGACAGTTGGGACAAGAGTTGTGGCGTGTTGAGATGGATGCAGGAGGTGAATGGGAAAGGGACAGTTGGGTCAGTGAGTTGAGAGGGGTGATTGATGCTAGCGCATGGGTGGTTCCTGACGTCCTCCCGGATCAGTCTTATTTGCTGGTCCCTCACTATGCCTTTACTTGAGGTAGGAATAGTCCACAGGTAATGTACTGATGACATTTTTTGCAATATATGCTATATTTCACCTTAAAAGACATACGGATTAATCTATATTTTTTCTCATAAGTATTTAATGAAATTAGGGGGATAATTTCATGAGCTCTACTACTTGCACTCTTGACATTGATTTAAGAGAGATCTTTGTTGGTCGAGAAGAACAACGTGAGCAGTTTAAAAGAAAACTTAATTATTGGATACAATACACCGCGGATGCCAATTCCTCTGGTCTTGAAATTCCGCCCTCACCAGAGGATCAGATTCAGGGATTGGTGGTGCTACTAACTGGTCTCGGTGGCATCGGTAAAACTCAACTTCTCAAGCGATATTACCACATAGCTCGAATGCAGAGCGAAAATAAGATCATACAGCTCAGTGAAATAGTCGATTGGGAATTTGCTATCGGGAATAACAAACTATTATTCATAGCAACCGAGGGAGGAGACATCGATGTGACCAAATATTTTAGGCTGATGCATACCCAGTTAGCAAAAGCACTTGGTAAGGGCGAAAATGACTTCAAGAAGTACCGGACCGCAGAGAGAACCGCCATTCAAGCGAAAAATCAAGCGCAAAGCATTTTAGAAAGATTACTGCGAGGCGAGGAATACGTCTCGCTGCGCTCTGTCGCGGTAGATGGTATACTTGCTCTAATACAATCATTACCATTAGGATTGTCATCCCTGGCAAACAACAAGGCAATCTCTAGTATTATCAAAGGAGCCGCCAGTGCTGGAGTTGACATAGGAGTCGACAAAATCAAACAGATGTTGACGAGCATTCAACAATACATGGGGAAGCACTTCAATGACTACGTGGATGCTGAATCTAAATTGGGTATTAGTTTAGGGCAAGACCTAGCACGATTTGCACAAGGACATCCAATCCTCATCTTTTTTGATACCTATGAGTTGATGGCTGAAGGGGATGGATTTTTGCGAATGATTATGGGAGCAGCAGGACCACGAGTTGGATGGGTAATTGCAGGAAGAAGACAGCTTTGGAAGAGAAAGGATATCATTTTTGTAAGAAATGAGCATGAATACGGTTATGAGGATTTGGTTCCACCCAGCAGAAGTATAGGTATCGATCTTAGTGAAAATAAGGCAGGCAACTTTGGGCCACATGAAATACGGCAATTTTTTAATGAGCTCTATAGTAAGGTAAAGGCGCAACGACCGACCTTGCTAAAAATAGAGGATGAAACTATCCGCAGTATCTGTGAGATTACTCTGGGTATACCTCTCGCGGTTAGTATTGCAGCATCAATATATTTAGAAACTGGCAAATTCGACGACATTACAAAAAGTCCCAGTGGTAGAGACATGGTACAGGAAATGGTAGAACGCTATCTCAAGCATGTCCGTAACAACCGTCGTGATCGCCTTTGCCTCTATGCATTAGCCTTACTCAGACGTACAGACGAAGTAATTGCCCTGCTTGCTGCTCTCAAAGTTTCTGGAGAGCAGATGAGTAAAAATCCCAGAGAGCAGTTTAATGAGGATTTGCGCCGTCTCCAACGTCGCTACGGCTTCATTTTTACTAGTCAAGAGAAGCCCGCATTACATGAAGATGTACGCCGTTTCATGCGTCCTTGGTTACTCAGAAATCGCACAAATAATCCAGATGCTGCAGATATCCAGGAAATCGCCAAGCGACTGAAGGACGTCCATTACCAGATCCTCGAGGATCTTGAAGAAGAACATAAGTATCCCAGCTTGCATCAACGTCTGAACGATGAGCGTTGGGTTGGAAAATATCTTGATCTTACCGAACAAGTATTCTGGGTTGATCCAGATGACGGGGTACGCTACCTTCTACCTTTCATGCTTGCAGCCAGCATATATAGACGCGAGGAGAATCAAGAGGCACAAGCTATTGGTGATTTCTTTAAGGATAAATGGGGTAGATCATCTCAAAGGCTATGGAATTATGCCTACATGAGTTTGACTAGAAGAACTAATTTCTATGCTTCAGATAAGGAAATTCATGCTTTACGTGAATTAGCGGTTGAAATAGAAAAACAAGAACTGACTTTTCCTCCACTAGTACAGGCATTTCCGACGACGTCAGCCTCTTTAGAGCCAGCATCTCATGATGTGCTGCTAGCAGCTATATGGTGGAGATTAGGTGAAGCCTATCGAGTAAGAGATCCGCAAGAATCGGTAAATTGGTATAGGATGGCATTAGAACAATTACCAAAAGAGAGGGAATTGAGAGAAACATACGAAGAGGCAAAAGTGGTATATGAAGGCTTAAAGGTAATAGAAAAAAGAGCAAAAGAAATTGCAGAACTGATTAGTAACGATCCGCACCGTCCAGAAGTCCTCAGTCTATTGATAGAACAGGGAGACATCTATGCCAAGCTTGGAAATTATCAAAAATCCAGAGAATGCTATTCTCAAGTGTTAGAGATTGATAACTCACTGGCATCGATTTATGCAAAACTTGGAGAAACTTATCTACGGCAAAAAGAATACAGATCAGCTATTGATGATCTTAATAAGGCATTAGACATTGATCCTTCGGTTGCGTCAGTTTATGCGATGCGCGGAGAGGCTTATATGCGCCTAGGTGAGATTGGGAAAGCTGAGGAAGACGTTGAGAAGGTACTGTCTATAGAGCCCGACAATGAAGAGATTTCCAAGAAACTGGAAAAGATTAGAAAACTAAAGGAGCCTCGTGGGAAGCCAGACCAACCCAGTTTACCAGGAGAACAACCTGTAGATCCTTCGCCTCCTCCACCCAAGATGTCACGACGTAGAGTTCTAACAATAGCGGCGCTTGGAGGAGCAGTAGTTTTTGGAGCAGCTATCGCTGGAGCAGAGCTTTCGCTGCATCATATTGATTCTCAACTGCTATCTCGACCTCAAATCACGCTGACTCCATCATATAATATGCACAACTTACCTTTGGTCTACAGTGGTCATACCGCCGCGGTAAATAGCGTAACTTGGTCATCTGATGGACAATATATCGCATCGGCAAGTGATGATCATACTGTACAAGTTTGGAATGCCTCCTCTAGCATCCCCCTTTTTACATATCGGGGCCATTCAGAGCCAGTAAATAGCGTAGCTTGGTCTCCTGATGGGAAATATATTGCATCGGCCAGCGATGATCACACAGTACAGATTTGGGAAGCTTCTTCTGGTACCCCTCTCTCTACTTGTCACGGTCATACACAAGGGGTTAATAGTGTAGTCTGGTCTCCTGATGGAACACGCATCGCATCGGCAAGTAGAGATAAAACTGTATGCGTGTGGAACGCCGTTTCAGGTACTCCTCTCTCCGTTCTGCATGGCCATTCACAGGTTGTATGGGGCGTAGCCTGGTCACCCGATGGGACACACATCGCATCGGCGAGTGGAGATAAAACCGTACGCGTGTGGAACATAGTAACAAGCAAGGTCGACCACACCTACCAAGACCATACCGACATGGTAGTTAGTGTAGCATGGTCACCTGATGGAAAATACATTGCTTCTGCAAGCTATGATAAAACAGTGCTGATATATGATAGCACCAATGGTGCGAAAAGCTTTACTTATAGAGGCCATACTAATTATGTAACAAGTGTGGCTTGGTCACTAGATAGTAAGCGCATCACCTCAGGAAGTTACGATCAGACAGCGCAGGTCTGGGATGCTCTCACAGGGAAGAATGTTTTGATCTATCGTTATCCTATCGGAGCAGTTTATGATATAGCCTGGTCGTCTGACGGAAAGCGTATTGCCTCAGCCAGTAATGATCACACCGTACAAGTATGGGATGCATCTGTAGGAACAACAACTATTATTAATCGAGAGCATACTGGCATAGTTTGGAGTGCTATCTGGTCGCCCAGCGCAAAATATATCGCCTCAGCCAGTGACGACACAACTGTACGAGTGTGGGATTCCTCAAAAGGCACCGTGGCCATCATTTTTCGCGGTCATACCAAAGCTACCTATGGTCTGGCTTGGTCACCTAATGGAAAGCGCATTGCTTCAACTAGCCTCGATACAACCGTTCAGATATGGGATCCGTTTACTGGCAACGTCCAGTACATCTATAAGGGCCATACTGGCGCAGTAAGAGGCGTGGCTTGGTCATTAGATGGGAAACTTGTTGCTTCGGCAGGTGACGACAAAATCGTCAGAATATGGGATCCTTCTACAGGCAAACTTTTTACTGTTTATAGGAACCACAGTGATACTGTGTTTAGCCTAGCCTGGTCGCCTGATGGAAAATACATCGCCTCCGCAAGCAAAGATAAAACTATACAAGTCTGGAATGCCTCGACAGGAGATACCCGTACCACCTACCATGGCCATAACAATACTGTACTTAGCGTAGCTTGGTCCCCTGAAGGGAATTCTATTGCCTCTGCAAGTCTCGATGGAACCGTACAAGTTTGGAATGCATTTACGGGAACCCCTCTTATAACCTATCGTGGTCATACACAGGCTGTTGAAAGTGTAAGCTGGTCCCAGGATGGAAAATACATTGCTTCAGCAAGTGACGATACAACCGTACAAGTTTGGGATATCTCTACAGGTAGCAATATCTTCATCTACCAGAAGCATGCCAACGCAGTGAACGATGCTACTTGGTCACCAAATGGCCAGTTCATTGCCTCTGCAAGTTCAGATAAAACTGTACAAGTCTGGCAATCTCCATTGAGTTTGACCTAAAGCAAGGAACGGTGTCGGCTGGCGTGGACAGAGGGCGCAATGAATTGCGCCGCCTACAGATTGCCCGTCACGTTTCATCCTCATCTATAATGGGCAGGGAAATAAGATAAAATAGCGTCAACTAGCCAAGAATAGAGGAGTTTTCACTTTGGATCCACTTGAACGTGGGGAAGTGGGGGATGTGGTCGGGAAGAAACTCTTACACGTGCAATGCCACTTTGGTTTGGATACGCTCTCATGGGCACGCTTAGGCGCACAAGTTATAGGCATAGATTATGCGGAAAAGGCGATTGCGATTGCGCGGGCATTAAGCCAGGAATTACACCTGGATGCGACCTTTGTGTGCTGCGATCTGTACGACCTGCCAAACGTTTTGGATGCAGCAGGTGAGTTCGATATTGTCTATACTTCTTATGGAGTGCTTAGCTGGCTTCCCGATTTGCAGCCCTGGGGGAAGATCATCGCACATTATCTCAAGCCCGGTGGCTTCTTCTACATCGCGGAAGGCCATCCGTTCATGTGGATATTTGACGAGAAATCAGCAGATTTGAAGATCGGCTATCCCTACTTTTCTCAAGCTCCCATTAAGGACGAGTCATCTGGGACGTATGCCGAGAAGGACGCCAGACTTGAACACACGACCAACTATGGATGGAATCATACTCTCAGTGAGATATTCAGCTCACTTCTCTCGGTGGGGTTGACCATCGATTTCTTTCACGAACACGCGTTTTGTGCATGGGACCCTCTGCCAGACATGGAAAAAGGCGAAGACGGTTTTTACCGCTTTAAAGACCTTAGGAAAAGGGAGATGCTTCCTTTGATGTTCTCGCTAAAAGCGACGAAGAAGTGCTCCTCTTGATTACAACGAGATCGGCCTGCAGAGCCGTCGTATATAGTAGTGACGACCCTTGCGGTCGTCATGAGCCCCGCCACCCCATGACGACCGCAAGGGTCGTCACTACTATATACGAAGAGATCGGCCTGCAGAGCCGTCGTATGATGAAGTTAGTCATCGCCAGTATACTCCTAAAAGGTGGTGCTAATGTCTTACGTGTTGTATTGTATCATGTCAGTATTACACCTCAGTACATTCTTCTTCATGATTATCAACGCAATATACTATCTTGCCTGGAAGGCTGGTGAGAGCCATTCTGAAGCCATCAGGATACGCTTTGAGATCGAAGCGTTCATACGCATATTTCTTAAGTACCTCTTCTGCTTTTTGCGCTGCCTGCTCATAATTGGCAGCGTAGAACGTGAAGAGCATATCCATCTTTTCCGTCATATGGCAAAAGAGTATCCACAGTGTCAGCATACCATCCTCCTTTGTGGTTATCGTTGTTTTAGTAACGTTGTTTTAACAATACCATTACACACTGACTACCGTCAAGACAGGGGAAGATGTATGCTCTATCCATGAGATTGAAATTGAAGGTCAAAGAGGTCGCCAAAGCACAGGGGATGTCAATGACCAAACTCCATATCCGATCAGAGGTCGCCTATAGTACTGTTCGGCGACTCTTCCGTGACCCATTTGCAGAAGTCAGCACCACCACCATCAATCGGCTGGCCAATGCGCTCGGTGTCCCACCAACGCATTTACTCGAAGATGATCAGGAAGAATAAAAGAAGATAGATACACGATCTTTATTCCTCCCCAAAATTCAAACTGGGCTGACTACTAGTTTTAGAAAAGTCTGATGCACTCTCCCCATTAGTAAATTCTTCCTATTTGTATAAGAAATGTGTTGCGTCTTCACGGAATTTCTGTTATTCTCTGCCATTAAGAAAACGAAATATCCGTCATGCTTTCATTGTTAGAAAGGAAATATCCGTGAATAGTGCACAAAGGGTTATCGACAAGTTTGGTGGACAAAGTAACCTTGCTAGTCTACTTGGTAAAACTCCGAGTACCGTCCAATATTGGACTAAGTCAGGAATCGTTCCAGCGAAATGGCATACAACGTTACTTACGCTTGCAAAAGAGCAGGGAATTGAATTGTACCCGGGAGACTTTCTTGAAGTTTTAAACACTGACATCCAACTTTCTGACGGCACAATGAAGATATTGCCGGTAGCAAAGTGGCCTGGGACTCTTACGATTGGATCAATTGATTTACCTGTCTATGTTCTTGATGATGGACGTCGCGTTATTAGTAGAGGCGGCGCAACTAACATTCTTACGAGCAAGAAAACTGGAGACCTTGAAAGTTATCTCCGTGTAGAAGGACTCGCTGATTATCTTCCTGAAAATTTGTTAGATCAAATGGTTGAATTCGTTATCCCAGAAGTTGTGAACAGAACTGTACTTGGTATGTCTGCCGAAACATTTCTTGATATCTGCACTGCATACGTTCGAGCATTAGATGATGGAAGCCTAAAAACCCCACGACAGAAGGCCATTGCAGCTAAGGCTGGAATGTTCCTTGCGTCCTGCGCTAAGGTGGGACTTGTTGCCTTGATTGATGAAGCAACTGGATACCAGTATGTGCGAACTGAGGATGCTCTTCAGTTCAAGTTGCGGTTGTTTTTAGAAGAAGAAATGCGTAAGTGGGAGTCAACTTTCCCTGAAGAATTATGGCGAGAGTTTGGACGATTGACTCATTGGCAAGGTTCGCTCAACCAGCGTCCCAAGTATTGGGGCCGACTTGTAATGGAGTTGATCTATGAGTACCTTGACCCTGACGTTGCGGAATGGCTAAGAAAGAACAATCCCAAACCACAAAAAGGGCAAAACCACCACCAATGGCTCAGTAGTCAGTATGGGTTGAAGAAACTGACGGAGCATATCTGGAAGGTAGTCGGCCTAGCACAAGCCTGTCAATCCATGCGAGAGTTACAGACGAAAATGGCAGAGATATATGGACGTCAGCCTGTGCAGTATACTTTGTTTCTTCCGCCACCTACAGTACCGGCTCAGTCGCCTCAATATTCTGTAAAGAGCTCACCTATCAAGGAAAGCACTAATGTTCAGATGCATCTAGATATATGATCAGGGTTTCACGCCACTGCCGCCTCCTGCGCATCTAGAAGTGGAATGACAGCAGCCCCTTGCATACGAAATAAGAGGGAGCGTCCATCCGGTAAACGCGGCTGTTCTTGGGCAACCTTTGCGCACAGCGCCTCCAGATC
>WNFX01003767.1_pt1 | contig 15075 bp, 17 predicted proteins | sample 5400111 | NCBI WGS metagenome assembly WNFX01 (sample SAMN13153363, study PRJNA577476) | soil metagenome | isolation source: 40 cm soil or saprolite under grassland replicate 1 | place: USA:California | collected 2016-06-15 | reverse complement strand
CACGGCCACGCTGGACTCGCCGATCGAGTAGCTCATCGGTACCCCACCGAACTCCACCTGGATCGGCACCATCGGTCCGGCCGGGTCGTCGGCGTCGAGTCCGGGCACCGTGCAGAAGAAGTCCAGGCAGGTGACCTCGCGGGTGCTGGCGTCGTAGTAGGTGGCGAAGCCGCCGCCACCGATACCGGTGAGCACGCTCTCGGCCACGCAGCAGGCCAGGGTGGCGGCCACGGCCGCGTCCGCGGCCGACCCGCCGGCGGCGAGCATGCGCAGGCCGACCTCGGTGGTGGCCGGGTGTCCGGCCGCGACTCCGGCGGGCACGCGAACCTCCTGGGGTTCACGTCGGCGGCCGCGTCGTGATAACACAGCGTGATGCGACGACGCCGATCCGTTGGGGTGTAGCCTGTTCAACTTGCTCGCCACCGTGCTATCGGTCACGCAGCGCAGCGTAGATGATGGAAGCATCTTCCGGCACGCGACGTGTCTGAACCACCCCCGTTAGGCTGGTGACATGCCAGAGCTGCCAAGCGTGCTGGGCGAGCCGATCCGGTTCGTGCTGAGCTGGGGCCGGCGCTACTCGCTCTGGGTCTTCAACTTCGGCCTGGCCTGCTGCGCGATCGAGTTCATCGCCACCTCCATGGCACGGCACGACTTCATCCGCCTCGGCGTGATCCCGTTCGCGCACGGTCCCCGGCAGGCCGACCTGCTGGTGGTGTCGGGCACGCTGACCGACAAGATGGCCCCGGCGATCAAGCGGCTCTACGACGAGATGCCGGAGCCGAAGTACGTGATCTCGTTCGGGTCCTGCTCCAACTGCGGCGGCCCCTACTGGGACTCCTACTCGGTGACCAAGGGCGTCGACCAGATCATCCCGGTGGACGTCTACGTCCCCGGGTGCCCGCCCCGGCCCGAGGCGCTGCTGCACGGGATCGTCAAGCTCCAGGAGCGCATCGGCACCGAGTCGCTGCACCAGCGCTACGCCAAGGGCGAGCTGGAGCCCATCGTGGTGGGGGACCCGAACCAGATCCCGGTGGGTGCCTAGTGGACGCCGAAGCCCTCCGCGACCACCTGGTCGCCGAGTTCGGTTCCGAGCAGCTCGACCCGGAGATCTCCTATGGGCTGCTGACCGTCACGGTGACGGGGGACCAGTGGCGGCGCAGCGCCGAGTTCGTGCGCCGCGATCCCGAGGTGGCCTGCAACTTCTTCGACTTCCTCTGCGGCGTGGACGAGGAGGCGGCGGGCATCGCCGTGGTGCTGCACGTGTACTCCACCAACCACCGGCACCACGTGCAGCTCCGCACGCTGGTGCCACGCGACGGCGGGCACCTGCCGACCCTGTACGACCTGTGGGCGGGCGCCAACTGGCACGAGCGCGAGACCGCCGAGCTGTTCGGCGTGAGCTTCGACGGCCACCCCAACCTGGCCAAGCTGCTCCTGCCCGAGGAGTTCGACGGCTACCCGCTGCGCAAGGAATTCGCCCTGCTGGCCAGGGAGGCCAAGGTCTGGCCCGGGGCCAAGGAACCAGGGGAGTAGCACGGTGGCGATCATCGAGCAGACCAACGCCGGCAACGGCAGCGGCGCCAAGGCCGCGGAGACGGCGCCCGCCGGCGCGGCCTTCCAGGCGGCGGACGGCACCGGCATCGGCATCATCGTCAGGGACAAGGCCGACCGCGCGCTCCAGACGCAGGACATGACGCTCAACGTCGGTCCGCAGCACCCGGCCACCCACGGCGTTCTGCGGGTCATCGTGACGCTCGACGGCGAGATGATCGAGGACGCGCAGCCGGTCATCGGCTACATGCACCGCTCCTTCGAGAAGCTGGCGGAGTACCGCGACTACCGGCAGATCATCGCGCTGGTCAACCGGCACGACTGGGTCTCGGCGGTGTGCAACGAGCTGGGCGTCGCCCTGGTGGTCGAGAAGCAGATGGAGCTGGAGGTCCCCGAGCGGGCCACCTGGATCCGGATGCTGATGTGCGAGTGGACACGGGTGCTCAACCACCTGATGTTCGTCGGCTCCTACCCGCTGGAGCTCGGCGCCATCACGCCGATGTTCTACGCCTTCCGCGAGCGGGAGGAGATCCAGGCGCTGATGGAGTGGATCACCGGCGGCCGGCTCCACCTCACCTACTGCCGCGTGGGCGGGCTGAAGCAGGACCTGCCGCGCGGCGCCATCCAGATGTCGCGCGACCTGGTCCCCAGGATCCGCGACCGCATCAAGGAGTACGAGGACCTGGTCCTCGGCAACGAGATCTTCATGGCGCGTACCAAGGGCGTGGGCGTGCTGCCGGCCGACGTGGCCTGCTCCTACGGGGTCTCCGGCGCGCCGCTGCAGGCGTCCGGCGTCCCGGAGGACGCGCGCAGGACCGAGCCGTACTGCTTCTACGACCAGGTCGAATTCGACGTGCCGGTGCGGTCGGGCGGCGACTGCTACGACCGCTACGCGGTGCTGATCGGCCGCATGAAGGAGTCGCTGCGGATCATCGAGCAGGTCCACGACCGCATCCCGCCCGGGCCGGTCAACGTGCGCCTGCCCAAGATCGTCCGCGCTCCGCAGGGCCACGCCTACGTGCGCGCCGAGAACCCGCTCGGCCAGCTCTCCTACTACATGGTCTCGCGCAACGAGAAGACGCCCTGGCGCTTCAAGATGCGCACCCCCTCGTTCAACAACGTCTCCTCGCTGCCCTACCTGCTGAAGGGAACCCTGGTGCCCGACATGATCGCGGTGATGGGCTCGATGTTCTTCATCGTGGGGGACATCGATCGATGACCGACACCCTCCGGGACTGGTTCTCGCACTACTGGGTGCTGATGCCGGTCAAGATCGTCGTGGTGCTGCTGGTGTTCCTCACCATCCCGCTGGTCGTGGGTTACCTGGAGCACAAGGTCCTGGCCCACATGCAGGCCCGTCTCGGGCCCATGGAGGCGGGGCGCTTCCACGGCGTGCTCCAGTTGGTCGCCGACGGGATCAAGTTCGTCCAGAAGGAGAGCATCGTCCCCAAGGCGGCGGACAAATGGGTGTTCGCGCTGGCGCCAGCGGTCGCCCTCATCCCCACCATCCTGCTGTTCGGCTTCCTGCCCTACGGCCCGGACCTGGTGCCGATCCGCTCGGACGTGGGGCTGTTCGTGGTGCTGGCGCTGGGGAGCGTCAGCGTGATCGGCACGCTGATGGCCGCCTGGTCGAGCGCCAACAAGTACTCGCTGATGGGCGGGGTGCGCGCGGCCGCCCAGTTGATCGCCTACGAGCTGCCGCTGGTGCTGGCCGCCGCGGCCGTGGCCATGCAGGCGGGCTCGGCGGATCTCGCGGTCATCGTGGAGCGCCAGGACACCGTCTGGAACATCGTCTACCCCTGGCACTGGTTCGCGTTCCTGATCTTCGGCACCGCCGCGGTCGCCGAGCTGACCCGGCCGCCGTTCGACATGCCGGTGGCCGACTCCGAGCTGGTCTTCGGCCACCTGACCGAGTACACCGGGCTGCGCTTCGCCTTCTTTCTGCTGACCGAGTACGCCGGCATCGTGGTGCAGTCGGCGATCGCCGCCACGCTGTGGTTCGGTGGCTACCGGGGCTGGATCATCCCGTCGGGCCCGTGGTGGCTGCTGGCGAAGGTCTTCGCGCTGTCGTTCGTGGTGATCTGGCTGCGCGCGACCTACCCGCGGCTGCGCGAGGACCAGCTCCAGTCGTTGGCCTGGCTCCGGCTCGTGCCCGTGGCGCTGCTGCTCATCCTGGTCGTCGGCTTCGTGAAGGTGGGGTTCTAGGATGCCAGCGCTCAAGGGAGCCGGGCTGCTCAAGGGGCTCGGCGTCACGTTCAAGACGATGTCGCGGCGATCGGCCACCGCCCAGTACCCGCACGTCCGCCCGGACCTGCCGGCGCGGACCCGCGGGGTGATCGCCCTGGTGGAGGAGAACTGCACCGTCTGCATGCTGTGCTCGCGCGAATGCCCGGACTGGTGCATCTACATCGACTCGCACAAGGAGACGGTCGCGCCCAAGGAGGGCGGCCGCGCGCGCACCCGCAACATCCTCGACCGCTTCGCGATCGACTTCGCGCTGTGCATGTACTGCGGGATCTGCGTGGAGGTCTGCCCCTTCGACGCGCTCTTCTGGAGCCCCGAGTTCGAGTACGCCGAGTACTCGCACGAGCCCCTGACCCACGAGAAGGACCGGCTGCGCGAGTGGGCCTACACGGTCCCCGCCCCCGACCCGCTCGAGGAGGGCGCGGTCGAGCCGCCCGAGCTCGCGGCTGTCCGCAAGGCGCGCGAGGCGGCCGCCGCCAAGGCAGCCGCGGCGGCCGGCAAGCCGCCGGCGACCGCCGCCGCGCCCTCGGCCGCGCCGGCTGGAGCCGGTGGGGCGCCGGCCGCCGGGGCGGCGCCGGCCAGGCAGCCCGACGTCCACGTCGAGCCCGGCATCGACCAGGAGACCTTCGACCGGCTGGTCGCGGCGGGCGAGTCCGAGCGGACCGCCAGGGCCAAGGCCAAGGCCGCCTACATGCGCAAGGCCAAGGCCGAGGCGCGGGCGAAGCTTGCCGCCGAGCAGAACGGGGGCGGGGCATGAGCGGGCAGGAGATCGCCTTCCTGATCCTGGCGATCATCGGCGGGATCGGCGGCCTGTTGGTGGTGACCAGCCGCAACATCGTGCACGCCGCGCTCTACCTGGTGGTCGCGCTGGCCAGCGTGGCAGGCATCTACCTGTTGCTGGCCGCGCCGTTCGTCGCCTTCGTGCAGGTGATCATCTACGTCGGCGCGATCGTGGTGCTGCTGCTGTTCGGCATCATGCTGACCCGCGCGCCGGTCGGCCGCCGCGTGCTCGACAACACCATCCGCGCCCGCGTCGGCGCGCTGGTGGTCGCCGCGGGCTTCTTCGCCATGCTGACGTACTTCCTGGTGCGAGCCTTCGGCGGCGACCGCATCGCCAACCGCGCGGCCACCGCCACGGCCGCGCTCGGAAATTCCCTCTTCAGGAACTTCGTGCTGCCCTTCGAGGCGGTCAGCGTGCTCCTGCTGGCCGCCCTGGTCGGCGCGATCGTGCTCGCCCGCCGCGACTAGGGACTGGAAGGAGAGCTACCGGATGCGCCTGCTCTTCCCGCTGGTGTTCGCCGCCTTCCTGTTCAGCGCCGGGATCTACGGCGTCCTGGCCCGGCGCAACGCGGTGATGGTGCTGATGAGCATCGAGTTGATGCTCAACGCCGTGAACATCAACCTGATCGCCTTCAACGCCTTCCTTCAGGACAAGATCCTCGCCGGGCAGGTGTTCGCGCTGTTCGTGGTGGCCGTGGCCGCCGCCGAGGTCGGCATCGGGCTGGCGATCGTGCTGCTGATCTTCCGCAACCGGGAGACGGTCAACATCGACGAGGTGGACCTGCTCAGATGGTGAAGCTCGCCTGGCTCATCCCCGCCCTGCCGCTGGCGGCATGGGCGGTCATCCTGCTCGTGGGCAAGCGCACCCCGGGCAAGGGCGCCCCGATCGGCATCGTGGCGGTCGGGATCGGCTGGGTCCTGTCCATCGGCATCCTCGCCGGCGTGATCGGCGGGAACGCGCCGTACAGCCTCAGCACCACCTGGGCGCCGATCTCGAACCAGTTCAGCATCCCGATCGGCATCACCGTCGACGGGCTTGCGGCGGTGCTGCTGTTCGTGGTCACCACGGTCTCGCTGTTCGTGCAGATCTACTCCGTCTCCTACATGCGCGGTGACGAGCGCTACACGCTGTTCTTCGCCAAGCTGTCGCTGTTCACCGCCGGCATGCTGATCGTGGTGCTGGCCGACAACCTGCTGATGCTGCTGGTCGGCTGGGAGATCATGGGCATCTGCTCGTACTTCCTGATCGGCCACTACTGGGAGGACCACGCCAACTCGCGGGCGGCCATCAAGGCGTTCCTCACCACCCGCGTCGGCGACCTCGGCTTCATGGCCGGCATCTTCGTGCTGTTCTGGGCGGCACGCAGCTTCGAGATCCCCAGGATCGTCGACGCCGCCCACTCGGGCCAGCTCTCCAGCGGCACCATCACGCTCGGCGCGGTGCTGCTGTTCTGCGGCGCGATCGGCAAGTCGGGCCAGTTCCCGCTGCACACCTGGCTCCCCGACGCGATGGCCGGACCGACCCCGGTGTCGGCCCTGATCCACGCGGCCACCATGGTCGCCGCCGGCGTCTTCCTGGTGGCGCGCATGTACCCGGTGTTCGCGGCGTCGCCCGCGGCGCTCAACGAGGTCGCCCTGATCGGCAGCCTCACCATGCTGATCGCCGCCCTGCTCGCGCTGGTCCAGGACGACATCAAACGAGTGCTGGCCTACTCGACGGTCTCCCAGCTCGCCTACATGATGGCCGGGCTCGGGGTCGGCGGGTACAGCGCCGGCATCTTCCACCTGTTCACGCACGCCTTCTTCAAGGCGCTGCTGTTCCTGGCGGCCGGGTCGATCATCCACTCGATCCACACCAACAACCTGAGCGAGATGGGCGGCCTGCGCAGGGTCATGCCGTGGACCTTCTGGACCTTCACGATCGGGGCGCTGTCGCTGGCCGGCCTGATCCCGCTGGCGGGGTTCTGGTCCAAGGACGAGATCCTCAACGACGCCTGGCGCATGGGCTTCGGCGGCGGGGTCGAGGGCGTCACCGGCTCGCGGGGCGTCGCGCAGGTGGTCTTCGTCGTGGGCGTGATCACCGCCTTCCTCACCGCCTTCTACGTGGCGCGGATGCTGTGGCTGGCGTTCGGCGGCGCCTACCGGGGCCAGGGTCACCCGCGTGAGTCCGACGGCATCATCCTGGTGCCCCTGGTGGTGCTGGCGATCGGCTCGGTCGGGGCGGGCGTGGTCGGCTCGCCGCTGGTCGGCTCCGACAACATCGGCAAGTGGATCTCCACGCCGCTGCTGCCCAGCGAGGGCGCCGTGGCGGTCAACTGGGGCCTGGTCGCCGCCACCACGCTGATCGCCCTGCTGGGGCTGGGGTTCGCCACCGCCCTGTACCGCCAGGGCCTGCCCGAGCGCGAGTACCTGACTCGGGTCCCGCCGCTGTACACCCTGCTGGAGCACAAGTACTACCTCGACGACCTGTACGAGGGCGTCTTCGTGCGCGCGGTGACCGGGCAGCTGGCCCCCGCCACCTACTGGTTCGACCAGCGGGTGATCGACGGGGTCGTCAACGGCGCGGCGCTGGGCACGCGCCGCCTCTCCAGGGGGCTTCGCTACCTCCAGTCGGGCCAGGCGCAGTGGTACGCGGCCGCGCTGTTCATCGGTGTGGTCGGCCTGGCGGTGGTGGTGACCCAGGTGATCGGCAGGTAGCTCGGCGGAAGGTGGGGTCGTGCCGCCACCGGCGGCACCCGACGGAGGAGGATGCGGGCGGCGTGGAGTGGTTCGACACCTGGGCCTTGAGCCTGGCGGTGTTCCTGCCCCTGGTCGGGGCGGTGGTCATCGCCGCGCTGCCGGGCGCCCGCCGCGGCGATGGGCCGCTCAAGGCGGCGGCGCTGCTGTTCACCGGGCTGCCGCTGCTGGTCGGCATCGGGATGCTGGCCCGCTTCGACTACGGCGCCGGCAGGACCATGCAGTTCGAGGTCAAGCGGTCGTGGATCGCCTCGATCGGCGCCGGCTACCACATCGGCGTCGACGGCATCGCCCTGCCGCTGCTGGTGCTGTCGCTGCTGCTCAGCTTCCTCTGCGTGGTCTATTCCACGCGGATCCTGCCGGAGCCCCGCAACCCCAGGGCGTTCCTGGCGCTGCTGCTGGCGCTCGAGACCGGCATGAACGGCACCTTCGCCGCGCTCGACCTGATCCTGTTCTTCGTCTTCTGGGAGCTCGTGCTCATCCCGATGTACTTCACGATCGCCGTGTGGGGAGGGCCCCGGCGCGACTACGCCTCGGTCAAGTTCATCCTCTACACGCTGATCGGCTCGGTGATCATGCTGCTGGGCTTCCTGGCCCTGTGGTTCAAGAGCGGGCCGGACGCCGCCGGCCGGACCTTCGACATGCTCACGCTGCAGGGGATGGGTGCCGCCCGCTTCGGCGGCACCTTCGGGACGATCGTGTTCCTGGCCGTCGGCATCGGCTTCGCCGTCAAGGTGCCGATGTGGCCGCTGCACACCTGGCTCCCCGATGCCCACACCGAGGCGCCGACGGTCGGCTCGGTGCTCCTGGCCGGGATCCTGCTGAAGATGGGCACCTACGCGTTCGTCCGCATCGGCCTGCCGATCCTGCCGGAGGCGGCCCACTGGTGGGCGCCGACCATCGGCGTGCTCGGTGCCATCGCGATCATCTACGGTTCGCTGTGCTGCCTGGCCCAGCGCGACGTCAAGCGGCTGATCGCCTACTCGTCGGTCGGCCACATGGGCTTCGTGATGCTCGGCATCGCCACCCTCACCCCGGTCGGGATCAACGCCGCGGTCTTCGGCATGGTGGCCCACGGGGTCATCACCGGGATGCTGTTCTTCGTGGCCGGCTCCATCCACGAGCGCTACCACACCCGCGACATCGTCGAGATCGGCGGCGGCATGGCCAAGTCGATGCCCCGGCTGGCCGGCATCTTCACGCTGTCGTGCATCGCCTCGCTCGGCCTGCCGGGGCTCGCCGGCTTCTGGGGCGAGATCCTGGCGCTGCTGGCCGCCTGGAACCCGGCCGCCGGCCTGTCGGTCGGGCTGTTCCGCACGCTGGCGGTCGTCGGGCTGATCGGGACGCTGCTGACCGCCGGCTACTTCCTGTGGCTGCTCCAGCGCGTCACCCTCGGCCGCCCGCACGACCGCTGGAGCGGCCGGGTGCTCGGCGACGTCGCCGCCGTGGAGTACAGCGCCTGGACCCCGCTGATCCTGCTGATCGTCGCCCTCGGCTTCCTGCCGCGGATGATCCTGGGCGTCACCAACCCGGCCGTGGTCGGCTGGTTCGCCGACCTGTTCAAGTGACCTAGAGGACCTAGAGGAGACCGCCCGTGCCGATCGATTTCCACGCGATCCTGCCGGAGATGCTGCTCGCCGGCACGGCGATCCTCGTGCTGGTCGTGGACCTGTTCCTGGACGACCGGGCCAAGCTGGTGAACAACTACCTGGCCCTGGCCGGCACGGTGGCGGCCGGGATCGCGCTGGCGACCCTGGTGGGCCAGGGCAACCGCAGCACCTTCGGCGGGTCGTTCGTGATCGACAACTACGCCCTGCTGTTCAAGGGCCTCTTCCTGGGCTCGCTGGTGATCGTGCTGCTGATGAGCGGCCGCTACATCGCCCAGGGCACCGTCTACCAGGGGGAGTTCTACTTCCTGGTGCTGTCCAGCTTCGTCGGCATGCTGCTGATGCCGTCGTCGCGCGACCTGCTGATGCTGTTCCTGTCGCTGGAGATCGTCTCGGCCACCGGCTTCATCGTCGCCGGTTTCCGCAAGGGCGATGCCCGCTCCAACGAGGGCGCGATCAAGTTCCTGCTGATCGGCGTGCTGTCGACCGCGGTGATGCTGTTCGGCATGAGCCTGGTCTACGGCTTCACCGGCTCGCTGAACCTCGGCCAGATCGCGCAGCGGCTCCAGGGCCTCGGCAACGAGCCGGCCGCCGTGATGGCCGTGTTCCTGGTGGTCACCGGCTTCGCCTTCAAGGTCTCCGCCGCCCCGTTCCACTTCTGGGCGCCCGACACCTACGAGGGGTCCCCGATCCCGGTGGCCGCCTATCTGTCGGTCGCGTCCAAGGCTGCCGGGTTCGCCGGCCTGCTGCAGGTCACCTTCGTCGCCTTCCCCACCTACTCCCGCTACTGGGCGCCGGCGTTCGCGCTGCTGGCCGCGCTGACCATGCTGATCGGCAACGTGATCGCGCTCGCGCAGACCAACATGGTCCGGCTGCTGGCCTACTCGTCGGTCGCGCAGGCGGGCTACATGCTGGTGCCGTTCGCGGTCGGGTCGTCCAGCCCGGACGCCCGTTCCCAGGCGTTCCAGGCGGTGCTCATCTACCTGCTGATCTACGCCTTCACCAACCTCGGCGCCTTCGCCGTGGTCACCCTGGTGAGCCAGCGCCAGTCCGGCAACCTGATCGCCGACTACGCGGGTCTCGGGCAGCGCTCCCCGGCGCTGGCGACCGCCATGACCATCTTCCTGCTGTCGCTGGCGGGACTGCCGCCGCTGGCCGGCTGGTACGCCAAGTTCGTGGTGTTCCGTGCCGCCATCAACGGCGACCGCGCCACCCTGTTCGCCCTGGCCGTCTTCATGGGCGTGATGACCGTGGTCGCCCTGTTCTACTACGCCGCCATCGCCCGCAGCATGTGGGTCTCCAAGCCGCCCGAGGCCGCCCCCGTCGAGCGCGCCCGCCCGTCGCCCGCCCTCACCGTGGCGATCGGCATCGCCCTGGCCGGCGTCGTCGTCCTCGGCATCCTCCCCAACCTCCTCGTCCAGTACGCCCCCCTCTCGACCCTGGTCGCCAGCAAATAGTCGGTCGGCGCGCTCCACCTCGATACACATCGTGGTGTAGACTAGTGCCATGGTGCGGACCAACATCGAGATCGACGAAGAGCTCGTGGAGCGAGCGATGCGGCGGTACCGACTGCCGAGCAGGCGAGCGGCCGTGGACCTCGCGCTGCGACGGCTGGTCGGCGACGCGATGACCCGTGAGGAAGCGCTCGCGATGGAGGGCACGGGTTGGGACGGCGACCTCGATGCGATCCGCCGGCCGGACGACGTCGCTGACCTGTGATCCTCGCTGATACGTCGGCCTGGGTGGAGTACCTCCAGGCCACCGGGAGCCAGGTGCACACGACGATGCGCCGGCTGATCGCCGAAGAGCGCGACCTCGTCATCACCGATGTCGTCGTGATGGAGGTCCTGGCCGGCGCCCGTACCGAGGAGCGGTTGGCGCGCCTGCGTCGGCTGCTGAACCGATTCGAGCTCGTTCCAATTATTGGGCTGGCGGATTTCGAGGCCGCGGCCGACATCTACCGCCGCTGCCGGCGAGGAGGCGAAACCGTCCGCAAGCTCAGCGACTGTCTGATCGCCGCGGTGGCGCTCCGCGCGAACGCGGACCTGCTGCACAGCGATCGTGATTTCGAGGCCATCGCACGCCACCTCCCGTTGCGGGTGGCCCGCTGAGCGACCTCGCAGGATCAGCAGCGTGACCCCGGTCGAGATCAGGAACGAGCGGTCGCGGGTGCGCTCCACAATCTCGCGCCGGCCGTCAGCCGGATGCCGTCGATCGTCTTCACGAGCCCACCGCCTTGCGGAACAGGTCCGCCAGCGAGAGCGTCGCCGAGCTGAAACAGGTCACCCTGCCGGCCCGCCGCGCCGCGTCCAGCACGCCCTGCTCGTCCACCCCGTCCTCCAGCTCGAGCACGGTCGTTCCCACCTATGTCCGCAGGATCCGGAGATGCCAGCCTGCACCGTAGCAGCGCGGTGCGTCCGTGCCGTCCTGCCGTGGGACGAGCCCGCATCCTCCTCGGGAAGGAGCGCTCGTCGCCGGGCTCGGATCGAGGAAATGCGCACGTCAGAGGGTGGGGATATCCTTACGCGCTCTTGAATCCGGCTGGGTACCCTTGAATTGTCCGATCGAGGGGAGTAGCTCGACCGAAGCCCCGTCAGCCCGCCGCCACAGGCGGCCGGGGCCCGGGCCAACCCTCTGGTGGCAGCAAGACCTCGACCGGGCCGATATTGACCCGTTTGGGGGGAGTGTGTCCCGATGAACAGTCGTAATTACCTGAAGACCACGCTGCTGCTGGCGACGATGAGCGCGATCGTCCTCCTGATCGGCTCGCGGTTCGCCGGCGGCGCGTACCTACCGCTGGCGCTCGCCTTCGCCGTCCTGATGAACGGCATCGCGTACTTCTTCTCTGACAAGATCGCGATCCTGTCGGCGCGTGCCAAGCCAGTGACCGAGGCCGAGTTCCCCGAGCTGTACCGGATCGTCAGAGGGCTGGCGGGCAGAGCCGGCATGCCCATGCCAAGGCTCTACGTCTCGCCGAGCCAGCAGCCAAACGCGTTCGCGACCGGCCGCAGCCCCAAGCACGCCGCGGTCGCGGTGACCCAGGGCATCCTGCCGATCCTGACCTCGCGCGAGCTCGAGGGCGTGCTCGCCCACGAGCTGTCGCACGTGAAGAACCGGGACATCCTGATCTCGTCGGTGGCCGCGACCATGGGCGCGATCATCATGTTCCTGGCGCGCCTGGCCTGGTTCATCCCACTCGGTGGCGGCGACAGGGACCGGAACCCGCTCGCCGAGCTGGCGCTGGTGATCCTTGGGCCGATCGCCGCGCTGGTGATCCAGATGGCGGTGACCCGCAGTCGCGAGTTCGGCGCCGATTCCTCGGGTGCGGCGCTGACCGCCGATCCGCTCGCGCTGGCCAGCGCCCTGCGCAAGATCGAGGCCTACTCGCGCGGAACGCAGCCGGCGACCACGAGCCCGTCCACCGCGCACCTGTTCATCTCCAACCCCTTCAAGGGTGGCGCCGGGCTGGCCAGGCTGTTCTCCACCCACCCGCCGACAGCCGAGCGCGTCGCCCGGCTCGAGGCGATGGCCTACGACCCACACAAGCGGCCCTGACCGTGGACCGGCCGGCGCCCAGCCGGGGGGCGCCGGCGCCGGCCGGGCCGTGATCTGGCTCAGACCGGCCTGGCGGTGACCTCTTGGAGGCGATCGGCCAGGAAGCTGCGCTCGGCGGCGTTGGTGGCCAGCTCCAGGGCGGTGCGGTAGGCCGCGGCGGCTTCGTCTCTGCGCCCGAGCCTGCGGAGCAGGTCCGCCCGCGTGGCCTCCAGGTACGGGTAGCCAGCCAGGCGAGGATCGCCGGCGACCGCGTCCACGGCCGCCAGGCCCGCCACCGGTCCCTCGACCATCGCGACCGCGACCGCCCGGTTCAGTTCGACGACCGGGGAGTGCCACACCGCCAGCAGGGCGTCGTAGAGCCCGAGGATCTCTCGCCAGTCGGTGTCCGCGTAGGTCGGCGCCTCGGCGTGCACCGCCGCGATCGCTGCCTGGAGCGCGAAGCGGCCCGGCCGTCCGCGGCGGAGCGCCTGGCGCACCAGGTCGGTCCCCTCGGCGATCGCCTGCCCGTCCCAGCGCGAGCGGTCCTGCTCCTCCAGGAGGAGCAGCCGCCCGCGCGCCCCGGTCCGGGTCGCGCGCCGCGCGTCGGTCAGCAGCAGCAGCGCCAGCAGCCCGCGCACCTCGCGGTCGTCGGGCATCAGCGCGCTCAGCATCCGTGCCAGGTCCAGCGCCCGTTCCACCAGTTCGGGTCGTACCAGCCGGTCGCCCTCCGGGGCGGTGTGGCCGGTGGTGTAGAGCAGGTGCACGACGGTCAGCACCGCGTCCAGCCGGTCGGGCAGCTCGTGGACCGGAGGGACCCGGTAGGGGATGCGGGCCACCGCGATCTTCTTCTTGGCCCTGGTGATCCGCGCCGCCATGGTCGACTCACTGACCAGGAAGGCACGCGCGATCTCCGCGGTGGTCAGCCCGCACAGCAGCCGCAGGGTCAGCGCCACCTGGGCCTCCTGGGCCAGCGCCGGGTGGCAGCAGGTGAACACCAGCCGCAGCCGGTCGTCAGGGATCACGCTCGCCTCCTCGGCGTCGACGGCGTCATCGCCAGCGGCCGCCGCGCGCTCGGTCCCCACCAGCAGCGGCAGCTTTGCCCGAAGTGTGCGGTCACGCCGCCGCAGGTCCAGGGCGCGCCGCCGAGCGGCGGTGGTGAGCCAGGCGCCTGGATTCTCGGGGACGCCTCGCTCCGACCAGGTTGCCAGCGCAGCGACGAAGGCGTCCTGCACGCACTCCTCGGCGATGTCGAGGTCTCCGGCAATGCGCACCGTCGCGGCGAGCACGAATGCCCACTCGCGACGGTGCGCATCCGCCAGGACCTGGCTGACCTCGGTCACGGCCTGGCGGTCCCCCCGCTTGTTACGCCTCTGCCCGAGGCTGGGACGTGTCCATCACCGGCCGGACCTCGATCCCGCCGGCGGGAGCCGGGCATTGCTTGGCGAACGTGATGGCCTGGTCCAGGTCGGCGGCCTCGATGACGTAGAAGCCGCCCAGGGCCTCCTTGGTCTCCACGAACGGCCCGTCGGTGACGGTGGGGTCGCCCGTCTCCCAGCCGCGGACCGAGGTGGCCGTGGTCGTCGGCTGAAGGGCCTCGCCGGCGAGGATCTTGCCGCCCTGCTGCACGACACCCTGCGCGAACGCCCCGTGCTGCTCCATCATCTTGTTCCAGTCCGCGGGGCTCGGGTTCTCGAAGTAGGCCTCGTCTCCATAGATGAGCAGGAGATACTGTGCCATCTGGGCCTCCTTGGCCGTCGCTGTGGCTCCAACACCCTATCCGACGAACGGCCCTCCCCTGAATCGACAGCCGAGCCAGCAGCCTCAGAGAATTTCTTCGCGCGACCCTCGGTCGTGTTCGCCCGCCCGCTCGGTCGCCGCAGGCTGTCGCTTCCACGTTGGTGGCAAGAGGGTTGCAGTCGGCAGCCCGTGGAAAGGCGGCCTTGACCATGAGTTCGCCGTAAACCCGGATTCGCATTCCGCCGATGTGGTTGTAACGGCGCAGATCACACAGGGGGGAACCATGCGGCAGACCGAACAGGAGCGCCTCATCGACCTCGAGGCCAAGCACACCTTCCAAACCCAGACCCTACGGACGATCCGAGTAGTCGCTGAAAAGGCGCCGCCCGAGGACGCGGGGCGGGCGCTGCGAGCGATCGATGCGCTCGCCAACGAGGCGCTTGCCGAGGCCGAGCGGCCGGACTAGGACCACCGTTCCTCGGTATGGTGCAGGTCAGAGCGGTCAGCCGGGCTCGCCTCACCGGTAGTTGGTGGATTGTTCACGGCGCGGCGTCCACCAGCGGCGATGCGCTCGCACCCTCCCTGACCAGGCGCAATGCCTGTCGTTGTCCGTCATCGTTCGGCAGCGCTGGTCAGTGTCATGTGCCCCGGGTGTGCCCCGGATCGGCACGCAGTGTCTCCAGCTGGAGACACTCACTGTCTCCTAATTGCTACACTTTACGGCTCTTGACAGCTTTCGGCGATGGTGGGACGATTGACTCTCGCCCCCAAGGAGGGGAAGTGGCCCGGCGCGAGGATGAGTCGCCCGGGCCCGGCAGGGAAGGAGTACTTCCATGCAGGCACAGTCTGGGACGCGCGAGGGATGCGCGTCTACCATCCCGGTGGT
>WNFX01004235.1_pt1 | contig 15078 bp, 13 predicted proteins | sample 5400111 | NCBI WGS metagenome assembly WNFX01 (sample SAMN13153363, study PRJNA577476) | soil metagenome | isolation source: 40 cm soil or saprolite under grassland replicate 1 | place: USA:California | collected 2016-06-15 | reverse complement strand
GATCAGGGCTTTACTCCCGGCAATGAACTGGTAAAACACAATTTCGGTTTGGGAGGAAATATTACACTCAATAATAAACTTGTGTTAAGTGGCGTGTTGAGCTATATTAATACTGATTTCAAAACTCCTTCTATTGGAAGTAGTAGTGGTAGTAGTGCTGATGCAGGCGTTTCCGTCTTTGGTGATTTAATCTACACTCCATTAAGCATTGACCTGATGCATTGGGAATTTCAAAATCCTCTTGACGGTTCTTCCGTTTATTATCGTGCTAATAATGGTATACAAAATCCAAGATGGACCGTTGAAAATGCCACTACCCAACAAATTGTCAATCGTGCCTTTGGAAACTTCCAGGTCAAATATGAAATTTTTAAAGGCCTAAATGCTAGTTATAGAATCGGCATAGATAATTATTCAGAGCAACAAATTTTAAGAGTAAATAAAGGCGGCGTAAGTGGAGGACCAAAGTTTGTTAATGGTCTTTACAGAACCACTGATGCCACGAAGGCTATTTGGGATCACACAGGCCTATTGAATTACAGTACCTCCCTGTCCAGTAATTTCAGCTTAACAGCAGATGGCGGTATTAACTTCCGTGTAGATAAATACACACAGGAAGGCGAGCTAAGCACCCAGCAACTTGTTTTTGGTGTCTTTGATCACAGCAATTTTATTAATCACGATGTGCTCGCTGAAGATGGAGTGGCTGACCTTGACTATGTCTCTGATACAAAGAGTTTGGGAATTTTTGCCCAGACCACTATAGGATATAGAGACTTTGTATATCTGAATTTAGGTGGAAGAAACAGCTGGTCTTCAACGCTCGAAAAAGATAATCGTTCTCTTTTCTACCCCAGCGTAAGTGTTTCGTTTGTTCCTACTTCTGCTTTTGAATCTTTAAAGTCAAATAAAAACCTCAATTTCTTAAAAATTAACATTAGCTAATCCCGATCTGAAACCAGAATTGATCAAAGAATATGAGGCGGGCATTGAAGGAAGATTTTTAAATAACAGAATAAATCTTGACCTAACTGGTTATTTCAGGCAATCAACCGATCAAATTTTATTCAGACAGTTAGATCCGGCAACTGGTTATGATTTTACAACCGTTAATGCGGGCTCTGTTGATAATAAGGGAATTGAATTAGCTCTTGGAGTTACGGTTATAAGAGAAAAAGATTGGAGATGGCAACTTGATGGAAACTTCACACTAAATAGGAATAAAGTACACGATATGCCTGATTACATCAAGCAAATTCCATTGAATGGTTTTAGCAATCTTGGTTTGTTTGCTTTGGATGGCCAACCTCTTGGTGTGATTCAGGGATCACAGATTTTACGGGATGATAAATCAGGAAAATATGTAGTGAACGATCGGGGGCTTTACATCACTACTCCAGACATTCATATAATAGGCGATCCAAATCCGGATTATAAAATGACTGGAATCAGCACACTTTCATATAAGTCTCTATCATTTAGAATGCAATGGGATTTTACAAAAGGCGGAGATATATACTCAACGACAGTACGTGCATTATTAGCAAGAGGCGTAACCGCGGATTTGGATTTCGACAGATCATTGCCGATTATTTTACCGAATTCAGTTAAAGTGGATGGCACGCCTAATGATATTCAAAATAGTCCGACCAATATTTATTTTGAAAGTTTAGGATTTGGTCCAAGCGAAGTTGGTATATACGATGCTACTGTAATCCGCTTACGTGAAGCATCTGTCTCTTATTCGTTGCCTGCGAGATTGCTTGAAAAAACTCCAATCGGATCAGCATCCATCAGTGTGTCAGGAAATAATCTTTGGTATAATGCGCCGAATTTCCCGAAGCACACAAATTTTGATCCTGAGACAACGAGTTTATCTGGCGGAGCTATTGCAGGATTTGAAAGATTGACCGGTCCTTCTTCACGCAGGATTGGCGTTAGCTTAAAACTTACTTTTTAATAACTAAACCTAGTCTAATCATGAGAGTAATACTATTAAGTTTATGTGGATTATGCTTATGTGCAAGTATCTTTTTTAGCTGTAATAAGCAATTTGATAAACTACTTGACAACCCCGCATTGGCCAGGCCAGGTTCAGCAGATGTCGATTTGTATATGAATAATGCGCAATTGGGATTCGCCAATTTCTTCAGCGTGTATGATGCTGTGGGAAATATTAATGGCGCATCTGATTTTGGGGCTTGGTTAATGCGCATGGAAGCGGCGACAACAGGCTCCACTTATGCCGACCTTTGGTCTGGCGAAAACCATGATATTGTTTGGAGAAACGGATACACGCAAGTAATCAAAGATCTGAATGCGATGTTTCCGGTGGCTGAGCAACAAAAAAAATACACACATCTTGGCATTGGTAAAATATTAAAGGCCTATACTGTAATTACCCTGGTTGACCTCTTTGGTGATATACCTTATAAAGAGGCTGTATTGGGAAATGCCAACACAAACCCGGCACCCGATCCTGGAAGAGCAGTTTATGATTCTGCAATCAGCCTCCTCAACTCCGCCATTGAAGATTTGAAAAAAACAGCCACCGCCCCAATCAATGATCTTTTTTATGGCGGGTCAAGAGCAAAGTGGACTACTTTGGCTAAAACCATGCTATTGAAAGTATATATTCAAACAAGATTGGTGGATAATACTGCCAAAACAAAGATCCAGGCCCTGCTTACAGAAAATGATTTGATCGATACTGAAGCAGAAGATTTTCAATTTCAATATGGAAGTAAGGACCAGGCACCGGATAGCCGCCATCCAAAATATATCAATAATTATGGTACAGATCAGGGTGCGGCTGATTATATAGGAAATCATTTTATGTGGATGATGGTTAGTGAAAAAGGTATTACTGATCCCAGGATTCGCTATTATCTATACAGGCAAACGCTTGATATTACAGCAGCGGTACCTGATCCTGCCGCCTTCCAGTTTACGATTCCTTGTTGGTTCAGAGCAAGACCATCACATTATCCGGCTTCGATGCCTTTCTGTTATGTGACTCCTGGTTATATAGGAAGAGATCACTTGAATAATGAAGGTATTCCCCCCGATAACCAGTTAAGAACCACTTTTGGAGTTTATCCATCAGGAGGTCAATTTGATAACAGTCAAGGCACGCATGTGGGCCCAGGTATTGGTGGCAAAGGAGCTGGTATACTTCCTATTTGGATATCATCATTTACAGAATTTGTAAAAGCAGAGGCTGTGTTGACCTTAACTACAACGGGTGATGCGAGAGCCTCTTTGGAATCCGGTATACGCAAATCATTTTCTAAAGTATTTGGATTTCCGGCAAAAGTTGGAGTAACTGTTCCTTCTAACAGAGTGCCTACGCAGGCTACTCAGGATAACTATGTAAATAACGTTCTTTCATCTTATGACAATGCCGCGTCCGTTGGTGACAAACTAAATGTAATAATGAAAGAATGGTACCTGGCGTCCTGGGGCAATGGAGTAGAGCCATATAATTTTTATCGCAGAACAGGCAAACCTGATAATCTGCAGTTAGCAGTACTCACGCCAAACCCAGGTTCTTTTTACAGATCACTTTATTATCCCGCGGTGTTTGCCAATTTAAATAACAAGGCCACACAAAAAACATCAACAGGAGTTAAAGTATTCTGGGATACAAATCCTGACAACTTTATTAAATAAATAAACTTTTTTGAAATGAGAAAATATAGCATTGCTTTTCTGTCCCTTCTTTTACTGACAGTTTTTTCATGTAAAAAGAAAGATCTCAGAACAGACTTCGATTCGCTAACGCAGGGTTCATACTTAACGCTGACGAAAGTAAACAATACCAATATTGATTACTCGGCGCTTAGCACAAGTACCGTTAGCATACAAGTAGGTAGTAAAGGGGCACCTGTGGATAAAGTAAATATATATGTCACAACTGACCCGACATTAGACAAAACCAAATGGAAATTGGTAAAAGCTATTCCATTCAGCGAAGGAGTAAATCTCGATGTCAAGGCGACAGAAATTGCTACTGCCTTAGGCATCCCACCCAGTCAGCTAAATCCCGGCAATCAATATACATTGTACAATGAAATAGTGACGAAGGATGGCCGGACATTTAGTTCTATAAATACGGATGCAGATTTTGAAGGGCAAGCTGGTTATAATATGGCACTACACTGGACTGCAACTGTGATATGCCCCTACAACGCCAGTGTATTTAGCAGCGGAACTTTTGTTATTGTCACTGACGAGTGGGGAGACTACAATCCTGGTGATGTAGTAGGCGTAACTACTGGTCCTGGCGCCAATCAATTAACGCTAACTGTATATCCAAAACCTGGAGCCGGAACTAACCAAAAGCCGTTTATAGTAAGCGTAAATCCAACTAATGGTGTTGCCACAGTGGCTAATACGGTATATGGAGATTACCCCGGCTTTCCTAATCTATCATTAAAAACCACCGGTTCTTCAAATTACGTATTTGCCTGCATCGGTACTATCAAATTGCTTTTAAACCATACTAGCCCGGCAGGTGATTTTGGAAATTATTTATTAGTGATTAGAAAACAATAAGAAAAGTTTATCCTCAAAAATCAGGGTTGCCATTTTCAATGGCGACCTTTTTTTAATAATGCGCTAATTCAAAAATCGAATGACCGATGATTACTAATTTGCAGAATGCCCACATTTGCAGAAAACATCATTGATTTTTACACATCTCTTCAACCGCCTTCGATCCTTCCAAAAAATATCGGGATATTATTTCCACAAAAAAATGAAGAGGTTATGAATGTGGTTAAAACCTTCTTCAATAAATTTTACAATGATAATAATCCAAGACATCTGATTTTTGGAATTAACCCCGGTCGGTTTGGTGCAGGTACGACAGGCATCAATTTTACCGCACCAAAACAGCTCACGGAATTCTGTGGTATTGACCATTCATTTAAATCACAGTCTGAATTGTCGGCAGAATTCATTTATGATTCTATCATCGCTTACGGCGGTGTCGAAAAATTCTACAACGATTATTTCATTACTGCTGTCAGTCCATTAGGCTTTATCAAAAACGGACTGAATCTTAATTATTACGATGACAAAAAATTGCAGAAAACCGTGAGTCCCTTTATAATCAGCAGTATTAAGAAACAGATTTCGCTTGGTTTCAAAACTGATTACTGCATTTGTATTGGTGGCGATAAAAACCTGAAGTTCTTATCCTCTCTAAATGAAGAATATCATTTCTTTGAAAACATCATTCCTTTACCTCACCCCCGGTTTATAATGCAATATCGCCGTAAACAAAAAGAAAAATACATTGATCAATATTTACTGGCATTGAGATATATTTCTTAGAGGGATTTCTTAGTTTTGCTTTTTGCTCAATTATTAAATATGAAAATCTCCTGACGCTCCCCTTGATCCTTTTCTGTATTTGAGGAGGGTAATTATGGATCAATTATCAATAAAGTAATCTTCCATTGCTTTAATTCAATTCGATTTAGTTTATTTTCAAAGAGATTTTCAATCATGCCACAACCAACTTATACAAATAAAGCTTCATATTTTTTTTCATTAATAAAGCAATCCCTTCGTGGGGATGCACATGATTATACCCAAGGCAACATTCGCACAGCCATTATATTATTAGCCATTCCAATGATATTGGAGCTAAGTCTTGAAAGTGTGTTTGCCGTAGTGGACATGTTTTTTGTTGGCAAGCTCGGCCCTAATGCCATTGCCACAGTTGGATTGACAGAATTGTCCATCACTATAATTTATTCCGTTGCCATTGGGTTAAGTACTGCGGCCACAGCAGTGGTAGCGCGGAGGACCGGTGAAAAAGATTCTGAGGGCGCCGCACACGCCGGGATGCAATCGCTACTGATAGCATTAATGATCACAGCTGTTACCAGCACCTGTGGAATTGTATTTGCGCCCGGCATCTTAAAAATTATGGGAGCTCAACCTGATGTGATAAGAGAAGGTGCGGTATTTACCCGAATTATGCTCGGGGGCAGCCTGGTTATTATTTTACTTTTTCTTATTAATGGCATCTTTCGCGGCGCAGGAGATGCGGCCATGGCTATGCGAAGCTTATGGGTAGCCAGTGCCCTGAATATTATTTTGTGCCCTACGCTTATCAACGGGTATGGGCCTTTTCCTGAATTGGGACTGAAAGGTGCTGCTATAGCCACGACCATCGGAAGAGGGATAGGAGTACTGTTTCAATGTTATCATTTGTTTAATGGCAAAGGCATTATTAAAATAAAATCCCGGCATTTCAAATGGGATGTTCCGGTAATCAAAACATTGATAGAGGTAGCATGGCCGGCTACATTACAATTTATTATCCAATCGGGTAGCTGGATTGCTCTTGGCATATTGGTAGCAAAAACAGGAGGCACAGATGCAACCGCCGGTTACCAAGTGGCTATAAGAAATATTGTATTTTTTATTTTACCAGCCTGGGGGCTAAGTAATGCTGCCGCAACACTGGTGGGTCAAAATCTTGGTGCTAAACAACCTAACCGTGCTGAAAAAAGTGTGTTACTCACTACAAAATACAATGCAGTTTTCATGGCGGGAGTAAGTTTATTGTTTCTGTTCCTTGCCTCGCCTATTATCAGCATCTTTACTAAGGTGCCTGAGGTACATTATTTTGGAGTGCGTTCATTACAAATCATTGGCGCAGGCTATATTTTTTATGGCATAGGTATGGTAATGATTCAGGCACTCAATGGTGCCGGAGATACGAAAACACCGACAAGAATCAATTTTGTTGGGTTTTGGCTTTTTCAAATACCTCTGGCGTGGTTGCTGTCTAAAACATTTAAAATGGGACCGACAGGAGCCTTCATTGCAGTACCTGTTGCAGAAACATTTATTGCCCTGGCTGCCTGGTATTATTTTAAAAAAGGGAAGTGGAAGAAAGTCGTTGTATAGCCCGACTTTGTCAGACATGTCGATGTTTGTTTTAAATTAGAGTACGAATCGAATTTGCTTCATGAGTAATTCCGACCATACACTTGACCAGAATATTCTCCGACAGATTTTTTTCATTCTCATAATTATCGGTCTCGGCCTATTGCTGTTTTTTGAATTAAGTTTTTTTGTTCCTGCGGTTTTGGGTTCTCTTACGTTATACATTTTAATGAGGGAACGGATGCATTACCTTACTGAAGTAAAAAAATGGAGCAGGCCAGGGGCTGCCTGGCTGCTAATGATTCTCTCATTTCTCGTTATTCTTTTACCATTTGGAATTCTGGCTAATTTGCTTGCCAGTAAAATTGTTTACGCTGTTGAACACTCAAATGAGATTCTGAATTCCCTGAAAAAGTTTTCGGATGAATTGAAAGTAAGATTTGGCTTTGGTATTGTTGATGATGCAACCATAAATCAGCTTGGTCCATTTATAAGAAGAATAATTCCACAGATACTTACCGGCACGGTTAATACCATCAGCATTATTGGCGTACTCTATTTTGCTTTATACTTTATGTTGATTTACAGTCGTGGCATGGAAGACAGGTTGTATGAATATATTCCTTTAAAAGACTCCAATGTCGATCTCATTGCAAAAGATATCAATACTACTGTTAAAGCAAGTGTCATTGGTATACCATTGATTGCATTGATTCAGGGTGTAGTTGGTTTGGCGGGATATTTACTGATTGGTGTAAAGGATCCTTTTCTTTGGTTTGCCATTACATGCATTACTGCCATGCTTCCAGTGGTAGGAGCGGCATTGGCATATGTACCGCTTGCTATAATTTTTTTCGCTCAGGGAAGAAACTGGCAGGGTGGGTTTATGCTAATCTATGGCTTTGGTGTGATCGGTCTTGTTGATAATCTCTTCCGGTTTATTCTGAATAAACGACTAGGAAATATTCATCCGCTTGTTACCGTGTTTGGTGTAATAGCCGGTATCAGCATGTTTGGTTTTATAGGATTAATATTCGGACCAATGCTGCTTTCTCTTTTTATTGTCTTACTGAAAGTGTATTCCAATGAATTTTTCATGAAGAAACGCGAAAGCAAACGAGCAAAGCCTTACTGATTCTTCATCGGTATTCGGCGGATTTTTACCACCTATTTGTAAGGGAAACATAGTATTTCTTCGAAAAAAATCAGTAAACATCCCGAATCTCTTTTGTTTTATTAATCTACATAATATTTTTGTAATCAATACCGTTTTAACCTTTGAAAAACCGTACCCTGAGTGAACAACCACCTTCTTTCAATATCATTTGCATTTCTATTTTTTCCACTTTTTCATGATGAAAAAAATATTGCTGCGGCTTTACCGGAGAGGGCTGCCCGTGTGAGTTATTTGATCAATGATAATTCAACTTCGCTCTATAATGAATTGGAATTATCCTCTCTTGGTCTTTCTAAGCAGGCATTTGACTACGCATACAAAGGTTATAAACGTTTGGTAGAAGAAAAGAAACTGAATAACCCCGCAATACTTACCATCTGCGATTTAAGCCAGTCTTCCGACAACAAACGGTTATATATTTTAGATCTTTCTGAAAACAAGGTTTTATTGACGAGCTATGTCGCACATGGCCGCGGTTCCGGAGTCAAGTACGCTACACGTTTTTCAAACAATGCCCGCTCCCATCAAAGCAGCCTTGGATTTTATATTACAGGCTCCTCTTACAATGGTCAGAATGGCCTCGCGTTACAGTTAACCGGACTTGAAAAGGGCTTTAATAATCTTGCCTCAAACAGACATATTGTTATACATGGGGCTGGATACGTCAGTGATGAGTATTTGCAAACAAACAAATTCATGGGCCGCAGTTATGGATGCCCTGCTGTGCCAAAAGAGGAATGCAGTGAAATAATTAACCTAATAAAAGATGGCACCTGTTTATTTATTTACCATCCCACAAAAAAATATTTGAACAACTCAAAAATATTAAACGACTGATTGGACGACGCATAACAAGGATGGATGACAACAAATAGCTCAATCGTATCCTATGATTGGGCTTTTGTTTGTAAAATCAAAATTCAAATGTAAAAAGGAAGTTTTTGGGGACTCGACTTTTACTTTTGACGTATTATCATGCAAACTTTACTGCAAGAACCAATGCTAAGATTCCAACCAATAACCCCACATAAATTTCTTTAGCTGTATGATCACTGTCAATAAAGCGGGCAGTGCAAATAATGCCGGCTAACAAAATTGAAATTGAAATATAAACACCAAAGTTGATGTCCTGGGAAAATCCAAGCAGCATAACAAATGCAGCCATTAAGCCAGCACCGATAGCATGCATACTTATTTTTATATTGATATTCGCCATCAACCCTCCGATAGAAGCGAGAAAAATTGCAAAACTTAGTATTACAAATTGTTTTGGGTATTCAGGTTGATTGTGCAACACGTACCACATCCACCAATAATAAATCATACAAACCACGTAGGGTATGATTCTGTCTTTTTGTGTATTTAGATGTATGGAACTCACAAATCCCAATGCTTTCATCAATAATACCGATACAAGGGGGAACATGATATACATTACTGCAAACCTGGCAATAAATATTGTTTTTTCCCATTCACTAAATACACCAAATAAAAAAGATTGGCTCTCTACGGCTAGCCAAGAAAGATAAACGGGAATGAAAAGTGGGTGAAAAATATAAGAAATGATTCTAGCCGCAATCCGGAGAGGCGCCGGTTGTTTTTCCTTCAATGATCGCACCTGTAGTAAATGGTTTTTTTCGTCCACTATCAGTTGTGAGTCCATATTACAATTCCTTGCGTAACCTGGCCACAGGTATGTTTAATTGTTCCCTGTATTTAGCAACGGTTCGCCGTGCAATATTATACCCTTTTTCCTGTAACAATTCAGTCAATCGTTCATCGCTCAGCGGCTTCTTTTTATTTTCTCCTTCTATCAGGTCGCTCAATATTTTTTTTACCTCTCTCGTTGAAACTTCTTCACCACTTTCAGTACTCAATGACTCGCTAAAGAAAAATTTTAAACGATAGGTTCCAAATTCAGTTTGCACAAATTTGCTGTTGGCTACCCTGCTCACAGTGGAAATATCAAGCCCCGTTTTTTCAGCAATGTCTTTCAGGATCATCGGCTTCAGGTTGGTTTCATCGCCTGTAAGAAAAAAATCGTGTTGGTGATTCATGATCGCTGACATTGTACTTAACAAGGTATGTTGCCGCTGTTTGATGGCATCAATAAACCATTTAGCGGCGTCAATCTTTTGCTTAATAAAAAGAACAGCTTCCTTTTGTCGCCTATCCTTTTTAGCACCACGATCATATTCTTTAAGCATTTCCCTATACCCTTCACTTATACGTAACTCAGGTGCATTTTTGGAATTAAGAGTAAGTTCCAGTTTCCCATTGTTATTGATAATAAAAAAATCGGGAACCACATAGCTCTCCGCTTTATTTACCTCTCCCACATTACCACCTGGCTTGGGATTGAGGCGAATAATCTGCAGCATTACTTCTCTTAATTGATCGTCGGTAAGACCAAGGCCTCGCTGTATTTTTTCGTAATGCTTTTTTGTAAACTCATCAAAATATTTTGTAAGGGCTGTAATCGCCAGATCAACGGGTTTACCTTCTTCTTTCTGTCGATTCAGCTGTAGCAGCAAACATTCCTGCAGGTCCCGTGCTGCAACTCCGGGCGGATCAAATTGCTGAATTCGTTTTACGATAGCGTCAACCTCTTCTTCATTTGATTCAATATTTTGTCGAAAGGCAAGATCATCTACAATGGCCGTTGTTTCCCTGCGCAAATACCCGTCTTCATCAATGCTACCCACTATTTGTTCAGCAATTCTTTTTTGCCTGTCATCAAGGTTCAACAGTCCAAGCTGATCCAATAATACTTCATAAAAACTCGTCTCAACCTTGTGGGGAATTACACGTTCTTCGTCCGCGTCAGGGTAATTTTCATCTCTCAATTTATAGTCTGCAATATCATCGTCGCCTTCACGCACGTATTCACTGATGTCAATGTTTTCGTACTCATCATTACTTCCATCTGGTTCATCGTATTGCTCTTCAGCAGATTCGCTAAATTCTTCTTTTGATTCTTCATATTCTTCTGGTTTTTCTTCATCAACCTCCAATGCGGGATTTTCTTCAAGTTCTTCCTTGATGCGTTCCTCAAGATTCGCTGTAGGGACCTGCAGCAATTTCATCAGCTGAATTTGCTGTGGCGAAAGTTTCTGTAATAACTTTTGTTGTAAGCTTTGACTCAGCGCCATGATTTGGTTAAGGGCTTGTTTGTCCAGTTAGGGTTTAAAAAAATCGTACCAATTATCAAAAATCAGGCCGTAAATTTACGGACAAATGATATAATGGAGTCGCAACGAGTATATCAGTTTCTTGTTGTGTTGCTGTTAATATTACCGGGAAAAAATTTTTCTCAGCAACAAATGCCTCTTATTGCACAAAAAATACCACATGCCCCGCCGTCTTTTCCAATATTTAACTCATATAGGACTCACTATTTCCAATCATTCAAAAATATTTCTGGGTATAGCTTAAGTAATGACTCCATCTGTGTTATCAATTCAAATTTTTACGCCAATCATCTTGGATTTTTCTGTCGGGGCGAGCTGCTGTTTGAAAAAATGACCTACATTCCATTGCGTTTTAGGCTTGGTTCCCTGGATTATGTAAACAGAATGGAAGGAAAAAGTAAGTTTCAGTTTTGGGGTCAATAGCATGCAGTACTTACCTTCCCATTGATCGCTTGCCAATTTTAAATTACTTTGCTTCTCCTTATGTGCCTAACCAGTAAGCAACTAGACTTTTGCCTGCTCATTCCCTGTTATAATAATCTTGAGGGATTAATTTTTTCTCTAAAAACGGTTTTTTATTATCCCAACAGGTTTGCAGTTGTCATTGTGGATGATGGAAGTGCTATGCCGGTTACAACAGATAAAATCAAATCAGATAGCAATATCGATTATCCGGTAATCATTCTGCGCAACGAAGAAAACCGAGGAATCGCCGATGCTTTAAATAAAGGACTAAAGTGGATTGAGGAAAACATAAACCCAAAATACATTGCCCGATTGGATTGCGCCGATTCATGTGACTCTAGTCGTTTCTACAAGCAAGTCGAATACATGGATAAACATCCTGATACAAGCTTGTTGGGCAGCTGGTGTCTATTTGAAAATAGAAAAACTTCCTTCGGGTATCGATATAAAACGCCTGTTTCTCACGAGCAAATTAAAAAAGCAATGTATTTCCGGAACATTTTTATACACCCCACCGTCATTTTCAAAGCTTCTCTATTGGAAAAAACGGGTTACTACCCTAAAAACTATATGTATGCGGAGGATTATGCTTTTTTCTGGAAGTTGATCAGGCTTTCTCCCTCCCACATTCTCGATGAATTTCTGGTAACATGTGAAATAAATAGTGAAGGAATTTCTTTTAAAAATCGTCAAAAGCAATTAGCGGGCAGAGAGAAAGTGATCATTGAGTTTGGAAGTAATTTCTTTTTGACGGTTTTCGGAAGGTTGAGGATTAAAGTTTTGCGCATACTGCCCAAAAAGCTAATTTTGCGACTGAAAAAGTTGGCCGATCTGTAATAATCAACTTTGAGGCAACGTTTTCAGAAATGACATTGTCATTAAATCAACCTGATTAGTTAGCCACTCTGATTTTTGGTATTTAGTTTAAACAAAATCGCAAAGTTTAGGTCTACCGTACGATTGGTTGAATCCTATAATGCGGTTTTTGTTTAATGAAAAATTCAACCAAAGCCCTTAAACAAGCCTATGACTGTAGTGCACGTAGTTGAGCCGTTTGCGGCAGGTATAGCAGTTTTTGTAAAATATCTCACTGAAACTATGCCTCGTGATTCACACATCATTATTCATGGTGAGCGAAAACAGGTAATGTGTGCCGGAGAAGTAAAGAAAACGTTTTCGCTACCGAATGTACGTTTTATAAAATGGAGGTCTGCCCAACGATCTATCGATCCATTCAAAGATTTTCTTGCCCTGGCTGAATTGTACAAAATTCTTAAACGATTAAAGAATAAGAACCTGGTCGACAGTGTTCATCTGCATTCATCCAAAAGTGGTCTTCTCGGACGCGTTGCCTGTAAAATGCTTGGAATAAAAAATGTTTTTTACACACCCAATGGTGCCCCGTTTTTATCGGGTAGAACCTTTTTTTCAAAATATGTCTACAGGCAGATAGAAAAGTTTGGGAATCGGCTGGGAGGAAAAGTAGTTTGCTGCTCTCCTTCTGAGCTGGGTGCTTATTTGCAACTTGGCATTGACGCCACTTATATAAGTAATGGTATAGCTGTAGAAGGGCAAAAAAAGGAACCCATTGAATTAAGCAAAGACAAATTCAGAATTGTGACCAGCGGCCGCATCATTGCTCAAAAAAACCCCTCCTTATTTAATAACGTTGCCAGCTATTTTAGTGAATTTGATCAGTTTGAATTTATATGGGCTGGCGATGGTGATGACAGGCAATTATTAACAGCTAAAAATATTACGGTTACAGGCTGGTTGATGGAAAATGAAATAAAGAAATTAGTGAGAGATTCCGATATATATCTTTCTACAGCATTATACGAGGGCCTGTCGTTCGGAGTGCTTGAAGCCCTGGTACTTCATAAACCGGTTTTGTTAAGTCACTGCGTTGGAAATATGGACGTCGTAAAAAATGGTATTAACGGTGATTTGTTCAAAACGGAAACGGAAGCGATAGTTAAGATTTTACGATATTATAATAACCGGGATATGTTGCAGGTAATGGGAGATTATTCAAAATCAATTTGTGAGGCAGAATTCAACATAAAAAATAATTTTACGAGTTATCGTGAGTTATATACAAAAACAATAAACATAACTCCTGGTAAAAAATGGGCGTTTGCATAGTATTTCACTGTTTAAACCACAACCAATGAAAAATGATATCCTTTATGATAAAATTAATGGCATTGACCAGGAAGCAATTGTTTTAAAAACCTTAAAATCAATTGAGCAAAAGCTTGAAAAAGAAATTACAGGCAGTCAAAAAATGATAGAATGGCAGCAGGGAGAATTAGAAAGGCTTCAATCTGAAACCGTTGAAAAAAACACCGCGATTGTCGAGTTGAACACCAGGCTAGCCGAGTGTCGTTCACATGTGGAAGGAAACCGCCAATTGATAAATAAACTGATAAATGACATTGACCGACTTCAGCAAAATATTGATTGGTATAAAAGAACTTATGAGAGCAGGAGCCTATTTGGTGTAATTAAGGATAAACTGAAGCATATTTTTAGATAGCTATTGTTTTTCTTCTGTTATTAATATTGACCACTCCCTTCTTTTTTATGAACCGGATCATGCAATTTTCCCCCTAAGGGTGGCTTATTTTTCAATTAATTATTCTTAAAAAATTAAATCAGAAGATTTTTTTCATAAAAGTCACTAATTGATAGAAACCATATTTTTGCAGCGCAAAAAAGTACAACGTTTTACCCTTTAATATGGAATTCAAACTGGAACAAACTGGCATCAGGGACCTGCTTATTATAACCCCCGATATTTTTCAGGACGATCGTGGTTTCTTTACTGAGATTTACCGTAAGGACAAATTTTCAGAATTTGGTTTGGATGTGGAATTTGTACAGGATAATCATTCACGTTCTTCAAAAAATGTTGTCCGGGGTTTGCATTTCCAATGGGATCCACCAATGGGAAAATTAATGCGGGTATCTCATGGAAGTGCTTTTTTAGTTGCGGTGGATATACGAATTGGTTCGCCAACGTTTGGCAAATGGGTAGGTGTAGAAGCCTCGATGGAAAATAGAAAGCAGGTATATGCCCCCGCTGGCTTCGCCAGGGGATTTGGTGTTTTAAGTGACTACGCGGAAATACAGTATAAGTGTACGGGGATATATAGCAATAATGCTGAATCAGGTATATTGTGGAACGACCCCAGACTTGCTATAAAATGGCCGGTTGATGAACCTATTCTTTCAAAAAAAGACGAAACAGCTCAAACACTTGAATATTGGTCATTAAGAAACGAATCTGAACATTTTACTTATTAACATGTTTTCAATTTAAGCAACTGATGA
>WNFX01003765.1_pt1 | contig 15081 bp, 16 predicted proteins | sample 5400111 | NCBI WGS metagenome assembly WNFX01 (sample SAMN13153363, study PRJNA577476) | soil metagenome | isolation source: 40 cm soil or saprolite under grassland replicate 1 | place: USA:California | collected 2016-06-15 | reverse complement strand
CTGCCATCCCAGGCACTGGGGGAGATCCCACCTTGTCCACACTGTGGACACTCTCCGGAGACGGCAAGGGTCGCTTTCCAGATTGGCCCCTTGCCAATATTCGCCCGGTCAAGGGCATAGTACTTCCCATCCTTGTTTTCCGCACCTACCAATTGATGTGAGACGCCTTGAATGGTCGCACTGAACAGAGTTGGGGTGGTGCCGAAATCACTGTCGGGTAACCGGTGAGCAAGTGGTGACTGCCAGGAATCGACAAACGCTAGATCGGATGCGCGTAATTGAACGATGGCCGTCGCATAAGGCTCTGCCGTCGAACACGAGCCACCGTTGCCCGTGGCAAAGTAGAGCATGCCGGTCGCTCCGTCAATGGCGGGTGAGCCCCACACTCCCCCTCCTGTGCAGACATTGGGTACAACCTTGAAGATGTGCTGGATTGCCCCAGTTGCCGCGTTCAGTTGAATGAGCTGTCCCTGGACCAGCGGACAGTCTCCAAAGGATGCCATCCCCTCATAAATGCTTCCATGGTAGAGGGCCGGGGAACTCCACAGGAAATGGCTGGGTGGCGATCCGAGCGTGTTCCGCCAGATGATGGCTCCAGTGGTAGCATTGAGCGCGTAGAACTGGCCATTGCCTCCACCAACGAAGTCCATGAGAGTAGCTGTCCCATTGATCACTACCGAGGCGACCGTGGCCGTGCTCGCCACCCCAACAGTGGGAGGGGAGCAATTCGTGTCTGTTGTCGTGCCCAGCATGGTGGCCCATACCTGCGTACCAGTCAGGTTCGTGGCATGCTCATAGCCATCCCAAGATCCCCAGTAGATTAGCCCCTTGACTTCTACCGGTTGAGTGGAAATGGCACCTCCTGCCGCATACGTCCAGTGGAGCTTCAGCTTGGGAGCCGTGGTTTGGTTGATGATGGTTTCGGCTGCGTTGAAGCCGCTGCGCCCGTTGTCCCTCAAATAGGTTGACCAATCGCCGCTGCTTGCAGCATGCACGCTAGGGATGCTCCCTGCTCCAGCAGCGACCAGCAGCACTATCGTTCCCAGTATGAGGGTGAACTGGGTCCAGTAATGAGTGACGCCTCTCATGAACTTGTTCATCCTGTCTTTCCTTAAACGCAAGTCTATGGTTGTCCTGAAAGAATTATATGATATTAGATCAGCATACTGGAAATGGTACTCAGAGATGAGGTTGACCTGTTCTACCGGCGCAAGTATGATACAGCACGCACCCTGGCAGCTTTTAGTACTACACTGCGTCATGAAGTAGACTTGAACGAGTTAAGTGAGCAGTTACTCGCAGTGGTGCAGGAGACGATGCAGCCAGCACATGTCTCGTTGTGGTTGCGCCCACCTGAACACAACGGAAAACGTTAAGTTCCCCAGAGAGCCAATCCTCTTGCTTTCTCTGCCGGCAGAGGCTGCAGGTCAAGAGAATCGGCACATGTGATCTGTGCAACTAGTTAGCTGGGCAAGTCTTCCTGCGAGAGCAGCACTTCACCCTCGCTTATACAGATAGGTAATCTTGCACATGTTATGGAACTGAACATGTGCTACACTATCTGCTGAGGAACAAGCACCTCCTCTGCCAGTACGTGCTGTACTCAGCGCTCATGGAGCAGACGGAGAACAGCATGCAGGGGAGAGCTAACCCAGGGCCGCAAGGGATCGCTCCTGCGCAAGACATGAGCAGAAACGTATGAACAGGAGCAACTAAGCGGATGAGACATCCAGAACAGGAGGGAACTATCATGTCTGAAGTGCAATCATCAGCTCAGACCTATGCTCTGGGACACACTGCCAAAGCCTTCCAGCGGTTACTGGTGCAAGGCCAGCTCTTCAATCCATTCACGCGACGGCTGCTGGAGGATGCTGGCCTGGAAGCCGGGATGCAAGTGCTCGACGTGGGTTGTGGTCCTGGAGATGTGAGCTTGCTTGCTGCCGAATTGGTGGGCGAGCAAGGCAGCGTCATGGGTGTGGATACCAATGCGAGCGTGCTGCAGATTGCGCAAGCTCGTGCGCAAACAGCAGCACGCTCGCATGTTTCTTTCCTCGTCGGCAACATCGACGAGTTGGCACTCACGCAGCAGTTTGATGCCATCATCGGTAGACTCATCTTGATGTACATGCCGCAGCCCGCCGCTGTGCTACGGCAGCTTGCAACACACCTGCGTCCGAGGGGAGTGCTGGCTTTCCAAGAACATGACATCCCCTCTCAGAGTGATGCCACCCTGCCTGCTTCCCCACTGTGGGAACAAGCAGTGGCTTGGTGTACTCAGGCCTTCCAACGGGTTGGGGTGGAGCCGCGGATGGGGATGAAACTCTCCAGCACGTTTCTGGCTGCCGGGTTGCCTGCCCCGCAACTGCGCTACGAGGCAGCCATTGGTGCTGGTCCAGAGTGGGCGGGCTATGAGGTGTTGGCTGGGGTCGTGCGTGATCTCCTCCCCCTGATTCAGAAATTTGGCATCGCCACTACAGGGGACATCAGGATCGAGACCCTGGCCGCACGCTTGCGTGAAGAGATCGCAAGCGCAGGAGGGGTCGCACGACTCCCGGCGCTCGTCTCTGCCTGGACACGTGTCGGGGAGTCGAATAGAAGTTGATCACGCAGGAGGGAACCTTTGGCCCTTGATAGTAGTAGAAAGGTGGCTTGAGGAATGCCTGAACCGTGCAGGAGGGATCGTGTCTTTGAGTATCTGGCGCGCTGTCCCTGGTTTCGGCGCGTATGAGCCAACGGGCGGCTTGATAGTGGTGGATATGACTACTATCTGGGCACCACCTGGCTCAACCAGATGCTCGAACTCCGCTTCGATGCTGATCAAGGTTGCTTCCTTGGGCAACCAGCAGGCACTGATATCGCCATCACCTTTGCACCCCGAGCTTACGAAAGCCGACCTGATGGGCGAACTGGGACACCTGCTCGCCTTACCCGCCTATCAACTTGCGCTGCCGTTTACTCAGCAATGATTGGTCCTAAAAACTCTCGTAAGTATTCATGGGCAGCTTCAAAGTGATGCAAAAGAACTTCCTCATCTGTGGCTTCGTCGGGCTTTTGACGCCAATCCAATTTCAAACGAGCTTCTTTCGATATTGGTTTTAATAACTGAGGAGTATGATCTTCCACAGAAGCCGTGATCTTTATCTCACGAGTGCGCAGCAAGGCCTGATAAATGTGTGCCTGGGTAATTAAAATACGCCACAATACTGGCCTCATCATCGGATGAAAATTCATGAAAATCTCTCTAAATGAGTCAAACTTTGCAGTTGTGTTTGCGTTATTATAAATTTCTTCAAATTCACCATAACTCATGCAACGGGAAATTCCATTTGGTTCACGAATGATAAGGGCTTCGACTGCATTGTCAAGTTTCCCTAAGACGATACCTTGTCGCCAGTATTTTTCAGGATATGCCTTTCTTTGCTCAATCGCCTCTTCATTATTTGGGGCGTATTCAAGTCTAGGCTCCATTCTCGCCAACGTAAAATCGTGAGCGTAAGAGTGATAGAGCAAATTAGCGAGAGAATATTGATTATTGATATCTGGGTCAATGGTGAGATCGATCAAAGTTAACCGACGTTGCATAAGCTTGATAATAACGAGTGGCGCTAAAAATCGGTAGATTGTGTTAGCCTCAAAGTAATTGAAATTAAAGTTACCAGGAGTGAGCCAACCACTACGTTGAGACCCTAAGTTGCTTTCTCTAGCCGTTCTAGCCAATCCAAAGATACGCTTGAGTGCATTGTCGGAAAATTCAACAAGTTGAAAGAGAAGTGGTTCATATTCCTGATAGAGACGTTTGCGAGCCTCATAAAGATAATCTCTTCGTGCATTCTTTTCTGCCTGTTTCTCAGCAATATCAGCTCTGAAAGAGTCAAGTTCCTTTGTAAGGTCAGCAGTGAGCTTGGTTTTGAAAGTTTCTAAATCAAGAGTATTCTTCTTTCTACTGAAATGGTTTACAACTGCCACGATAAAAGAGGTAATTGCTGCTATTAGCGCCACACCAATACTGAGGAAGGCCGAGTTATTCATGCAGAATAATATCTCCTGTATCCTTGCTACTACAATGATTGGATGGACAAAGAGATTCTTTCATCAAGTTCAGTTTATTAATTATATTCCATATTGAGAATGAATGTGGGAAGCGGCGGGGCGCACAATAAAAAATGTCCGGCATACAGGAATTTTTCTTGAATAGCATTGGAAGATGAGATTACGCGGCTGTTTTCCTTACAGCAATGAGATCGTCGGTTAGCGTCAACCCTATTTTTCGATACCATTCGTCAAAGCTGAAAATGGCTTCTGCGTTGAAACGTTTTGCAATAGCAGCAACAACCGCGTCAAAAAGGGTGTTTTTCTTCGAGCCATTGGGTTAAAGAGGTCTCCTGCCTCGGTCAAGGTGGCGTGATCGACTGCCTGAACAGGAAAATCACCACTCTGGAATTTTGCCACAATGCGTTTTGCGTCTTTGGGTCTGTTGAGTCTTCCTCTCAAAACGGTTACGGCTTCACAAATGGCGGTTGTCGGAAACAGCAGATACACGTCTGAGGTAACAAGCTGCTGCATGATCTGTTTTGCTTTGTGTTGGTTTTCATCGTCTATAGAGACAAAGGAAATAATGGCGTCTGCATCGACAATAACCAGGTGATCCTTATTCTTCCCAGGCATACATATTGTAGTTGGTGCTTACATCTGTCGCTTTTCCGGTGATGTGTTCTTGTTCTGCCCACTCAATCAGATTAAGGACAGCTTTTGCACTTTTCGAGGGGGCTTTGTGGTAGGTTTTCAGGCTGTTGGTCACCACTTCATGAAGAACCGTTTTTTCCGGCTTTCCAGTGATGCGTACTATCTGCTCTAGTTGTTCTCGTGTTTGCTGGGCCAGCAGCGGCACAGACCGAGCAGCACACGACCCAAGAGCAAGAAGCATCTCGCGAGCCAGGTGAGCAGTCTGAGGTGAAAGTCCCGATGCCGCTTCCCGTCGCACGCTCGCAGGAAGATCGCGAAGCACTCTGTCAGCACAATGCAGAGCGTTATGACTGGCTGGAGCACCTGGGAGCGCAAGATCGAAGCGTCTGCATCCCCTGGTATCAACGCATCGCCGACTTGCGTATGAGCACGACCAACCCGGATGCCTCGCTGATGGAAGCGCTGGCTATGATATACTTGATACACTTGGTACGTTGCCGCCAGCGCTTCCATCAGCGTTGGAACAGTAGTCGGTTCTCAGGCCAGGGCGGGGAACGCCTTGCCTATAGGGGCAAGCAGTCAGGGACGTTGACATGGCTCCGTCTCGAACCTCGCAGGCATTAGAGCCGTGGAGCGTGATTAGGAACACCATCAAGCGGCTAGCAAAAGGAGTACATCTTATGTCAGGACTCGTCGTCTTGCCAGATGAAGGCAAGTCGGTCCATTTTGGTGGCACCGGAGCGATCTTCAAACTCTTGGGGGAGCAGACCAATGGGACATTGGCGTTGGTGGAACATACCGTTGCCCCCAACACCCTTGCGGCTCCTCCGCATACGCATCGGGACGAAGATGAGGCCCTCTTAGAGCACTACCACCTGAAGTTCTAAGTCGTCGAGCTGTTCTTGCACAAATTCGTGCACGAACGAGAGAGCGAGTGTTCGCTCCAGGTGGCGATAGAAGTGATCATGTGGTACCAACTCTTCCACTGAGACATAGATGAGCGGGGCAAAGCTGCGCTTTTTGCTTCCCATCCATTGTTCAGGGATCACCATTTCTACTAATCGAAAGAAGGCAGTCAGAACGAGCAAGGTTATGATCCAGCACAATACAAAGATGCCGGCATAGGATGGCACGTTTCTTAAACGAAATGGGTTGTTATTGCTAGGCATTCATAGACTTTACTTGAGAAGGTCAAAATGATGCCAGCCTGCCAAGCAGCTTACTCTCACTTAGATCCCTTATTGTCAGATCACTAAGTTGAGTAACTTATACCTCATACGAGTGATAAGCGTAGGAATAACTGGGTCGCAGAAAAAAAGGATCGGCAAATACATCGTAAATTAACTGTCAGGATCGACTGAGCCTCTATGTAGATGTCGAGGTTGGGAATTCGCTGAAAGTCTTTCATAGCGCAGGTAACAAGGCGAAGGTTACTGTAGGCGTTATTTCACCTACAGAAATCATCCCCTTGAACACCCCAAAACAGAAAAGTATACTTAACATCAGGAACTTTCACGTTAAATCCTTTCTTTCTGTTTACGTAAGCAGTACCCTTCGTAGTGCAGCCGACACAATTAACCCGGGCTGCAAGAAAGGAGCATCCCTTGCCCGAATCCCAAGACCGGCGAATCACGTCGGAGCAGGTGCTTGAAGTGCTGCAAACCTGCTATGACCCGTGCTGTAAAGAGCGTTCAGTGAGCGTAGTTGAGCTAGGGCTTATTCAGGGCGTCAAGGTGGCTGAAAACGGCCATGACGTACGTATCGAGCTACTGCTCACCTCTGGCTGGTGCCCATTTTCAACCCACCTGTTGCAGATGATTGACCAGAATGTGAGTGCGATGGAGGGAGTTGGCGAGGTAGACACCGAAATTGTCTGGAACACCGTCTGGACTCCCGAACGCATGACTGCCAGCGCGAAAGAGAAACTCACACTGCCCATGGCGAAACTCCTTCCCCTGCGACAACGTCGTCTCGAACGCGAAGCTCAGGCCGCTCAACAAGCTATTTGACGAAAGGAGCACATCACTCATGCTGGACAATGACGCCTTTGTATTTGACTGTGTATGTCATGTCTTCAACTTCGACATGAACAACGCTTTTGGCAAACCTGGCCAGATGTTCATCAACCACCTGTATGCCTTTCATCAGGTACTATCACCTCCAGGTGAACGCATACTCGGCCCCGAGGAATTTTTGCGCGAGTGGAACATCGACGAGATTGCTCAGATGGTCTTCGAAGAATCGGGCACCGATATGATTGTGGCGCAACCCTTGCCGCTTACCGATCTGTTTCATGATGGACTGTCGCAGTGGGAAAAGTGCGCCGCCATGGCCCAGAAATATCCCGACCGCGCAGTATTCTGGGGGGCAGTCAACCCATTGGAGGGCAAAAAGGCGCTCGATCTGATGGAACGCCAGGTCAAAGAGTATGGCGCGAAAGCCTTCAAATTCTACAATGTGCGCTACGATTATGGCGAGCCATTCCCCTGGCGTATGGACGACCCGCGCGTAGCCTTCCCCGTCTTTGAAAAGGCGCTTGAATTGGGCATACACACCATCGGCGTGCATAAAGGCGTGCCGCTTGGCCCTCAGCCCATCGAGCATACCCAGGCCTGGGATATGGACGGAGCTGCCGCCAACTTCCCCGATATCAACTTCGTCATCTTCCACGTCGGCCTGCCTTTCATCGACGAGATCTGCTGGCAATTGGTGCGCTATCCCAACCTCTATGCCTCCATCGCCGCCACGCTGAACTTCATCGTACGAGCGCCGCGCGTCTTCGCCGAAAACATGGGCAAGCTCATGTTCTGGTGCGGCGAGGACAAAATCCTCTACGGTGGTGAAACGCCCATCTGGCATCCCCGCTGGGCCCTCGACGCTTTCTGGAAATTCGAGCTACCGGAAGACCTGGTTACCGGCTATGGCTATCCCCAACTGACCACGCAGGCCAAAAAGAAGATCCTCGGTGGCAATCTTGCTCGCCTGATGGGCATCGATGTCGAGAAGAAAGTCGCGGAGTTGAGAAAGTAAAGCGATCAACCAATATCAGAGTGAACAAAAACTTTTCCCTCGCCTCCCCAGACGGCGAGGGAAAAGTTTTTGTTCACTCCCTTTCCAGTTTCAATCGCTCTTGGTACACCGCCTCACACCCACGCACGAGACTGCGGAAACGGTGTTGCAATTGTTGGCGCTCACCCTTTGCCATGTCCAGAAAGATGACCTGATAGTAGTAGCGTACAAATTCCTTGATGCCTGGCATAATTGCCTCAAGACTCTCACCGCGGGCATTGCGTTTCCCATGCTTGCGACGCTCCTGCAACCAGAACTCCTCCATGGCAGCGACGATCTGTTCCTGAATTTCCTGACCCGTACTGGCGCGATCGCGTATGATAATCTTTTGAGCGATGAAGAGTACCTTTGGAATGGTTGGCTGCTCGCCATTCCCGGGTGAGTAAAACTCCAGGAGATACTCCATCAGTTGCTCATAGCGCGCAACTGGTGGCGCGAAACCAGGGTCGTTCATTGCTGACAACTCAGCAGCAATTTGAGGATTCTGGCGGAGCCATTCTTCTACAAAGACAGACTGACTTTTTGCTCCACGCACGTTCTCCAGCGCGGCAATGAGGTTGGGAGAAAAGGCGAGCGAGAAACTCACCTTTTTCTGCTCAGAATCAAGACGTGGGCGACTCATTGACTACCTCCACAATTGGTTTGGCGAAGTAATCGGCCACAGCCTTGAATGACTCTTTTGGCTCCCATGGCATGTCCGGGTAGGTTGTGCCGTGTTTATCGGCATAGCTTTTCACCAGGCTATAGCTGGCCATGTCGAGGTCGTATTTTGGGTCTTCATTAGAAGTCGAAGTAGGTGAGACAAAAGTAAACACAAAAGCGCCCTCAACGCCTACGCCGTCGAGTATACTCAGCACATCAGTGAGTTCGTGTGCCTGCAAGCTCTCGTCGCGCACATACTCGCCATTCAGTTGCAATGGTGTTGTCTTAAAATCCATGATTGCCCAACCCCTGCCGCCTGCATCCTCGGCACCCTGATAGGTACAACAGCCAAATTCGCCTATGATGACTGGCTTGTTGTGGACGAAGTACCGCTTGATCAGGGCGCCGTAGGAATCTTTGATGCGTGCTTCTCGATACATATCAACGCCCACGAAGTCAAAAAGGCTCCAATCGACTGTTTCAAGTGGAGCTGACGCATACGTGACTTTGCCTCGAAAGACCTGTCTGACAGCCTCGTTTGCCCCGGCCAAAAAGGCATTGAGCGGCTGGTTATGCACCCCTGCCTTGATATTCTCCCAAAAGGTGGGATTGCCCATCCGCTCGAAGAGGTTATTGCCCTCTACGATACCTTGCATGAAGAGTGTCAGCTCTGAGCCAACGCTCAATACCAGGTGTTGCGGCCAATGCTCGCGCAGCTTCTCGACCGCTGTGGCGGCTTTCACAAGATAGTCGAGCGTCTCTTCCTGGCTTTTGTCCCACATCTCCGGCGAAAGCCATACTTCGAGCCCCTGTTTCAGGGCATCCTCGGTAGCCGTCATTAGCCGGTCGATAGAAAGACAGCAGATCCGAACCGCATTGCAGTGCAAATCATTTTTGATTATCTCAAGCTCGTGATGCACAATTTTTGAATCAAATGTAGGGCGCCAATTCTCTCCCATCATCACGCGCCCTACATCGTAGTTGACTCCTTTGCGTTTCATTGGTACTCCTTTTCTGATTTTCCGGATTTTACTCCAGTGCTGGTCTTGCACATCTCAAATGAGACACCATGAGCCTCTTAATCGCATGCATAGATGCTTAGGAAAGAAAGTGGCAAGACTCTCGGCACTTGTCTCTGATATCTTATATTATAATTATTTAAATAACTTTTGTCAATATGAGCGATTGTTGTTGCAGACATTTGGAGATAAGCATGCTCAACAAGGCTTCCAGGATAGTGGTCAAGTCAGCGAACAGGCGGCCTGTCACCCTGAGCCCATTCGCGGAGTTTACCCTGAGCGTAGCGAATGGGCTCAGGGTAAACTCCGCGAAGGGAGCAGCGAAGCATCTCGCTGCCCCTCGCAATAGGCTCGTGTGTAGGGATGGGGCTTGCCCCATCCTCGCTCCAATGCGCCTGTCCTCGTACAACCGGCAGCAATCTTGATGTTGATGATACCAGCCATATGCCCCTGTCCTCGATTGGTGCCATGATCAACCTTAAGTTAACGCCTATGATATCCCCCTACTATGCTTACGAAGCACCCTGCCAGGCTCGTCCATTGTAGGGATGGGGCTTGCCCAGTCCTGTTGCCTTCAACTAAAGTGTCGAATTGCTTGTTTCATGCCCAGAGTTGTTACTCTTGAACGTTCATACTATACTATGAGAAAACAATTTAGGGGAGACCTCACATGAACAGTTGCAATCGCGGACACATTATTGGCCTTGAGGACGGCTACAGCCTTTACCTGCTAAATGAAAGCGGCTTTGCTCCCACACCCAAAGCACGCTCATTCGAACTGCCGGACGACCATGTACAGTATGCGCCAGACCGGCCCGCAGACGTAAAGCATGTCAGGCTGGTGATCGACCTCGACTTTGAGCAGGAAACCGTCAGTGGTACAGTTTACACCACTTTCTCCGCTCTCTACGATGATCTCAAAACCATCACCTTCGATGCAGTAGAGTTGCAAATCGAGCGTGTCATGTTGGAGGATGGCAAAGAGCTGACATTTAGCACCGACGCTAAAAAACTTATTGTGACGCTCGACCGTCCCTATAACTACGGCGAGCAGTTCACCATTGCAGTTGAATATCATGCGAAACCGCGGACAGGCCTGCACTTTATCAAGCCCGCGCAGGAGGACCCAACGCGCCCCGTACAGGCCTGGACTTTCGGGCAGCCGCGTTACCATAGCCACTGGTTTCCCTGTCATGACGCCCCTAACGACCGCGCCACTACCGAAATCATTGCCACCGTTCCTGCGCAATTCATCACTATCTCCAATGGAAACCTGCTCGGCGTGACCGGCAATGGAGCTACCAGGACGCATCATTGGAGACATGATGTGCCGCATGCAACCTACCTGATTTCGCTGGTAGTGGGCGACTTCGCGATCATCGAGGACCACTACAAATCCATACCGGTCACCTACTACGTGCGACCGGATCGCAAGGATGATGCGCACCTCTATCTGGGCAAGACACCTGAGATGATGCGTTTCTTCTCGGAGTACACCGGCGTTGAGTATCCCTACAATAAGTACGCACAGACGGTTGTCGAGATTTATACTGGCGCTATGGAACACACCACCGCGACCACGCATAGTTTCGCCCTGCTGGTTGACAAGCGTGCCTCGTTGGATATTGATATGGTGCCTGTGGTAGCGCACGAGCTGGCGCATCAGTGGTTTGGTGACCTGCTGACCTGTCGTGACTGGTCCAATGGCTGGTTGAACGAGGGCTTTGCTACCTACTTTGAGGTCTTGTGGGAAGAATACGATCACGGTACCGACCATTTCAAGCAGTCGATGCTCGATCTTAAGCAAGGCTATCTGGGTGAAGATGCTCATTACCGTCGTCCCATCGTCTACCATGTCTATCATGATGATGGTTTTGAGTTGTTCGACGCTCATCTGTACAATAAAGGTGCGTGGGTGCTCCATATGCTGCGCCATCAACTCGGAGAAGCAGCATTCAAACGCGCTATTCATGCCTATATCTCGCGCTACCGCGAGCGGGAGGTAATCACAGCCGACCTGGAGCGAACGTTCGAGGACGTAACTGGTCGCAGCATGGCGCAGTTCTTCCAGCAGTGGATCTATAAGGGGGGCTATCCGGCATTTGAGGTGAACTACTCGTGGGATAGCGAACATAACATGGCGAAGGTCAAGATCAAGCAGACACAGAAGATCGATGACCTCACCCCTTGTTTTGTCGCTCCCGTCGAACTGGCTTTCACCGTTCCAATCTCAGATGAAGCCGCCAAAGACGATAATACAACAGAAACACGCACGGTAGAGATGCGGGTCACAACGGGTGAAGATGAGCAGGTGGAGCAGACTTTCTACGTGCCCCTGGAACGCCAGCCTGTCATGGTACGCTTTGATGCCAACGGCTGGTTGCTCAAAACGCTCAAATTTGAGCGGCCCACCAAAATGATGCGTTACCAGCTTGCGCACGATCCAGATACGCTTGGACGGATCGAGGCAGCAGAAGCATTGGGTGAAGCAGGTGACAATGAGAGCATCGAAGCACTAAAGCAGGCATTGCTCACCGATGCTTTCTGGGGAGTGCGCAATGCTGCTGCCTCGGCTTTAGGCGTCATTGGTACCAGCAAGGCACAGGATGTCCTCCTGCAAGCACTCCAGGAGCTTGATCCTGTGGAGTTCTCGCGGGTGCGCGCAGCAATTGCCAGGACGTTAGGAAAGTTCCAGGCGCCAGCACAAGCAGAACTTGCCGAACGTTCCGCACAGGCTCTCAGTACCTTGCTAGAGAATAGTGATGTGAGTTACCTGGTGGAGTCTGCTGCCGCCAGAGCGCTGGGCAAAACACAGGTGGCAGGTAGCGTCGATCAATTGGTGAAGCTGCTTGATCGTCCATCGTGGATGAACTATGTACAGCGCGGTATCTTCCGAGGTTTGGCTGCATCTGGGGATGATCGCGTGGTCGAGCACATTACTGCGTATCTTGGAGTCACGCACGCGGTCGATGGGCGAAGGGAAGCGAATCATCTGACGATGCGCGCGGCCGCAGCCCAGGGTATGGCGACGCTAGGAGAAAATCGCTACCTTTACAGCGAGGAGGCACGCCAGCGCGCAGTCACTGCGCTCAGTCAAGCCGTCGAGCATGATAGCTGGGAGCCCGTGCGTGCTATCTCCGCACGAGCGCTCATGTCCCTTGGCGAGAAACGAGCTATCAATGTGCTAGAGCGCATTGCCCATCACGAACTGGAGTCGTTCGCACAGCGTGACATGCGTGTCGCCGCCTACACCCTGCGCACTGGCGACAATACTGACGAGCAGTTGAAGCAGTTGCGCAAAGACCTCGACCAGGTCCGTGAAGAGAATCGCAAGCAAAAGGAGCAACTCGACGCCCTCGAAGCAAGGGTGAAATAGATATTGTAACCGGGCGAGGGCAAGCCTCGCCCCTACATCTCAGGGGACTTTGAGTGAGAAATGTAGGGGCGAGGCTTGCCCTCGCCCGGTAGCCTCGGGTCCGGATAATTCATAAAACCTGGATGTCCTGCTCTACTTCTTGCAGCCCAACAACCCCTCCTGTATAATGACAACACCAAAGAAGCAATCCATACAACCATGGTAGAAAAGCCCGAACAATCAACGATGAAGCATAATCGAGCATAGAATGACTATTCACAACAACATCCGAACATCTGTAGGGGCCGATTTATCGCGCCCACCGCCGATTTATCGGCCTTGTGGATTATATCCAACATCCCGATCAATTACTTAAACTTATTATCGGCCCTCGGTGGATGTTTCGCTATCCAGATGAAAAAGTGAAATAGCATAAAATGCCTCATCAAAATATACAGGAGGATGTCATGGCATACGAAGTCTTCATCTCCTACTCACACCAGGATCAAGCCCTACGGCAGAAACTGGACAATCACCTCAGTAACCTCAAACGACAGAAAAACATCACCTCCTGGTATGACGGCGAAATTACAGCCGGGACAAATTGGCGATCGCAGATCATGCAGCATCTCAACAGCGCACAAATCATCCTCCTGCTTATTAGCGATGACTTCATGGCCTCTGATTTCTGCTACAGTATCGAAATGAACAGGGCTATTGCCAGGCACGATGCCAATCAAGCGCGAGTCATTCCCATTATTCTCCGTCCTGTTGACTGGTCTGGTGCGCCATTCGAGAAAATCCAGGCTCTGCCTACTAGAGGCAAGCCTGTGACCACTTGGCCTGACCGGGATCAAGCATTTTTTGATGTTGTGAAGGGTATACGCAGGGCCATCGATGATCTGACCATCAAGAGCAACATTACAAAACAGGAGTCTCCCTGGAATATCCCATATGAACGCAATCTCCTATTCACGGGTCGGAAAGATGTCCTCGAACAGCTCTATGAGGCGCTTAAAGAAGGCAAGAAGGCCGCACTCGTGGGTTTAGGTGGAATTGGCAAGACACAAACCGCCGTCGAATTTTCCTATCGCTACCGGCATGACTACAACGCTGTTTTGTGGGTCAAAGCAGAATCGCGAGAGTCACTCCTTTCTGACTTCGTGACTATTGCTCAGTTGCTAGATCTCTCTGAGAAACAGGAAAAAGAGCAACGCCTTATCTTTGAGGCGGCCAAACGCTGGTTCAAGGATCATTCTGGGTGGCTTCTCATTTTCGATAATGCCGATGATCTCGAGATGGTGCGTGACTTCCTGCCATCAGGAGGCAAGGGACATATCCTCCTGACCACGCGTGCCCATGCAACAGGACGCATTGCCCGGCGCATTGAAGTAGAAAAGATGGAACCAGACGAAGGCGCACTCTTCCTGCTGCATCGTGCCAAGCTGCTTAATTTCCACGCTCTACTCGAGGCTGCTCCAAAAACCAATCAAGACACTGCCAAGGAGATAGTGCAAGCCATGGACGGCTTGCCCCTTGCACTGGATCAGGCTGGTGCCTACATCGAAGAAACAGGCTGAGGGTTGCAGGAATACCTGACGCTCTATCGAGCCCAAGGAGCACAACTACTAAAAGATCGTGGTGGTCTAGTCACTGATCATCCTGAACCTGTGGCTACCACCTGGTTGCTCTCTTTTCAGAAGGTGGAAAAAGCCAACAAAGCCGCAGCCGAACTGTTAAGCTTCTGTGCTTTTCTCGCTCCTGACGCCATCCCAGAAGAACTGTTTGCCGAAAACGTAGCAGACCTTGGTTCGAAACTTGAGTCGGTAGTGACTTACACATCTCGGTTTTTTGCCGCCATCAGAGAACTGCACAAGTACTCCCTGGTGCAGCGCGATCCTGAGAACAAAACACTCTCGATCCATCGGCTGGTGCAGGAGGTGCTCAAAGACCAGATGGACGAGGAGACGCAGCGTCGGTGGGCAGAGCGAACCGTACGGGCCGTGAGCAGTGTTTTTCCCCACCCAGAGTACACCAACTGGGATCTCTGCCGCAGACTCCTCTTGCACGCGCAGATGTGTAGCATACTTATTGAGCAGTGGAAGCTGCTCTTCCCCGAAGCGGCAACACTACTTAATAGTATAGGTTTCTACCTCTGGCAGCGTGGAGAGTATGAGCAAGTAGAGTTACTCCATCAACGTGCCCTAACCATTCACGAACAGGTCTTGGGTACTGAGCACACTGATACAGCAACCAGCCTTGCGTACCTGGCGTTTTTTTATAAAAACCAGGGCAAGTTTGAGAAAGCGGAGC